>Ga0065711_1026169_pt1 | contig 108671 bp, 68 predicted proteins | sample Hoacrofraction12_FD_59098 | JGI IMG/M metagenome (GOLD analysis project Ga0065711, IMG submission 59098) | Hoatzin crop microbial communities from Cojedes, Venezuela - Epithelial fraction 12 v2 (version 2) | ecosystem: Host-associated > Birds > Digestive system > Esophagus > Crop | place... | reverse complement strand
CCGTCCGGGCCGGCGGGGAGAGGAGCGGGCGGCGCGGGTCGGCAGGCCCCTCGGCCGCAGGGGACGGGCTCAGCTCTGCGGCGAGCAGGGGGCAACCGGGAGGCAGCGCGGCAGGGGACAGCCCCGCTCACCTTTGGCACGGCACTTCCTCAGCTCTCTGTCCTGGATGAAGCCAGCGAACATTTGGGATTCCATGAAAACTTCCAAGAAGCGGCGGATGCTCTTGGAGGCCACAGATTTACGGAAAGCCTCCCTTTGGAAGGCACGCTCTCCTTTTTCATTCTGGGTTAGGAACAGGGAATAATGGCCAACTGTCTCCACAAAGAATCGGATAAAAACCTCAGACACTAATCCATTCAGGGTGTTACATTCTGCAAAATAAGGCGGCAATAAGACACCAAAATCAGCTGCTGCTACCAGAGCTCTCAGCGTCGTCGTCCACGTGGGGCCAGGCAGTTTACCGATGCCGCGCTCGTAACTGAACGGCAGCGTACCGGCTCCTGGCAGCCCCGGGTACGCGTCAGATGGGGTGACAGCTCTGTCATCAAGAGTGCCAGTCTACATAACTGGTGTTTCGTAACCAAGAGTCAAATGAGAAACAAATCCTCAGGAAACAGCTCAGAAAATTAAAAATTTTGTCGGCGCTTCATCAAAATTACACCTCATGTTTTAACTCTTGTAAAGTGTTCTTGAGAAGCTTCTGAATGACTCAAAATGTTTGCTCTGGGGATAATAAGGCTTTACCAAGAACTGATCAAAAAGAGTATGTTGTAGAGTTTGGGTTTTCATCATTTCTGAGATGTTAAAATAGTGTTATGTATGTAACACAAGTAAAAATAAATTTTAAAACTGAATAGGGGCCTGTTTCATACCTTTTAGCCACAGGCATTTAAATTCACCCTGTGCTGTTCTTGTAATTGCTGGAGAGAAATACGAACCTTTAAAGGCAGCTCAGCCCCTCTTGCACGGAAACTATTTTCCGGAGGTACCTGCTTCTCGCCCCTGAATATGCCAAGCGCCAAGAGCAGCTCCAAACGCAGACACACCCCTAAGGGTGTTTAGTTGTCTGGCTTGGATTAGGGCCAAGTAACTGCAAACCTCTGCTTGAGTAAAGGTTTAGAGGTACTCATGGGAGTGTGTGTCATTAAGAAAGAAATTAAAATAGGTCGCTAGCAATGTGTAACTGGGGGTATTTGAGTACTAAAGTCCCATCTTTCTTTCTCCTGGATGGAAAGTCACAATACTACCTACATGCTTGTCTGTACAAGTCCCTGTTTCCAAATGAACTTACCATCATCTGATTCACTATCTGAGTCCTGATTTATCAGTTCATTCTTTCTTTCCAGAGCCTGCTCCAGAGCAGCTTGCAATTTTCTAGGTAATAGTGTGTCTTCGTCATCCATCTGACAGAGGAAAAAAAACTCTTTAGATTGCTTTAATCTGTGCAGCAACTACAGCAAACACTTCTGCAAGGTTTAAAATTCAGAAGAAAAGCATTTTGTATCTGCTACTGTCATGCCTGCATAAACAAAATAATGAAAATCTATGTGCAATTATCATATATTTCCTAACAAAATTTCTTGTCACCCTTAATGAGATTAAAGTCAGGAATGATAATCCAAAGAGCAAGGCAAACGTGTAGAAACTTGGAATCAGCTCTTTACATCACAAGGAGTCCAAGTAGTTGTTTTTAAGTAAATACACATCATGCAAAGCCTAGCTACGTGTACACACAGCTGCTCTAGTTGGTTTCAGCCGGCTTATTTGGTTCTTGACAGTAGTTTTTACTTTATATTCTTGTTTTCTGAGTTTTCCCCCTGTTGTTCTCTTCATCTTATTTAATGCTTGTTCAGCAAAAGCGAGTAGACACAAGAATCCTAGCTCTGCAACCGCTATTCACCAGCCATATCTTTCAGGGAATCGTATGAGAAAGTTTACTCATCTAACCTGCAGACTGTTATTTTTGAAATTATTTAGTGCTACATTGCTATCGGGAAATGGTGATCCTTCATCTTCCTGTTTGCAAGGCTCCTGCTTTTCCCACCACGTTAAACTATTCTTAAGCTTTTGTCTCTCACTCAGAGACTTTTCTTTTCAATTCTAGTCCTTTTCACCTCCAGCAGTGTGAGTTTTCTTGCTAACATGATGTTGTTATCTTTGGATGTTTTCTTTGCACGGTGATTACTGTTTTTGATTTCTTCTGACAGTCACAGCCTGAATCTGTTTTGCATACCTGAGGAGTAGTACTTATTTGCAGGTGAAACAGAAAATGAGCACTTTTTTTTTTCTAATCTCTTTCCTGCTGCACGATTCCTGCAAACTGTCTCTGATCAAAGAAACCTAATCAGAGTGTAGGAGCAAACAGCTTGCTAGACTGCATGGCAACATTTTGAGCTGTACTTTACCTGTCTGATGAATCGATCAGAGCCCAGGTTAACCATCAAAGCCTAAAGAAAAGAAAACACTATAGTGAAATATATCTGAAGAGATAGAAAATATTATTTGTGTCTGCCTTTTAATAGTGAAAGATCATCTGAAAGGTCCCAAACCTCAACACGAATCAAACTCCTACTGTGAACCAACAGGTTGCATGCTTTATAAAACAAGAAGATGAAGTATTTCTTTAGAGCTTGAAGTCTAATTTAACATAGATAGATATGACAGATCTCATACTTGGTTAAAACGCATGTCTTTTTTCTTAAACCTCAGCAAGTCCTTGCTAATCATTTTTGTTAACGTGCAGATGAAAAGTATTTCAGAGGGGTTTAAAGAAAACGGTGTCATCTGAGGCACGAGGGCTTCTGAAGGGCAAGGGTGTGAAATGTTAATGAAGCAGCAAAGCTGAGAGAGCTGGGAAGATGTGGGAGAGCAATGTTAGGAAAATGGGAGGAAAACAGAGCAGAGATTTACGTGGGTCAGAGGCATAGAGAGCCTTGGAAGTGAGCACAAGAAAAGAAAATTTCATAGAAAAATGTCAGGAAACTAATAGGTGTAAGAGAGAAGAGCGTGTCCTTGAGTATTTTTGTCGTATTTTACTGGAAGAGCTGATAAAGTGCAACTCTCATTTGATTTCCAATATAGCATTAACAAAGTCTTAGAAGTAAAAAAAAAAAGCCTTAAATGTTTTATTTTCTGTGCTGGCCATGGCTTCATGCACAACTTCCGTTAGCATTAATAGGTGTCATAGCAGATGGCACTTCATGTCTTCCTCTTCTTGTTCCAGGTACAACAAAATCGGAAGAAATCAGCATGTTTACACCGTACTGAGTTGTCGACCAGTTTAACATTCACTTCTCTCTGTCAGGGTGCCAGGTGTGGGAAGAGGGGCAGAATAAAGAGAAGACTCAACCTACTACTGCAGTTTTACCAAGAGGCAGTTGCCCATGAGAAGACACAAAGAGGCAGATTAAAAATTAAAGGTGTGAGGAATTTATGTGCCTTTGGGGTGAGGCCAGCTTTACTGCCGGTGAGCAATTCTGGTGCCAGCTCCTACCTCCTCTACGGGCAGCTCCTTCAGTTTGGGCAGAGAGCTGGAGAGCAGTCCCACCAGGAAGGGGGTCGGGCAGCACACAATGTCGATCATGGATGAGGGCAGAACGGGAATGAAGGTGTGCTGCCAGGAGAAGGGGTACAGCAGGGCCACCACAGCGTGCGAACAGCTCGAGAGGGTGCTGGAGGGAGAGGAACAACCACGTTAGCAGAGGTTTTTCTTTGTCTAGAACACCCACCGCCTGCTGACAAACTTCGCGTGTTGAAATGCCCCCCCAGGGGGCTGCCTTTCTGTCGCCTCTGACTTCAGGCGGCCTAGGTCCCCTTCCAGTCCCTACCATGTCAGTGCTGTGCAGTGTGGTAGCTCCTCCTCTGCTCGCCTGTAGGTGACTTGAAACTAAAGGTAAAAAGCTAGAATCAATTTGTTTCATTATAGCAGTCAGGAGCCACTTTGATCTAGAAGACAGGGTTTAATGTTCCCAACAGCGCCCAATAGCAGCCACTTTGAATGATGCTTCAAATCCAAAAGCAACTTCAGTTCTTGGCTGTTACAACCATGTGGTAAAAAACACATAATACAGACGTTCTTATGTGAAGCATTAATGTACAAACAAGAAAAAATTAAAATGAAAAATAAAACTGAAAAAAAAACCCTACAGAAAAACACTACTTAATCAGATGTAATCCCCCCCAGCATTATAATAAAAATACAGCGCATTTTTATTATAATACATTTTAATGGACTTATTGACCAGCTCTAGTGATAAAGGTATTAACACTGCTCAGAGGAGTACTCTAAAATACACGTTGGTATCCCCTAAACATGAAGGCGTGACACCATTTGTGGACAATGACCTGCATACATTGTCCTTCCATCTGCTGAGTCTGATTCCCTTTTACAGTCACACGGTTTCCAAATGTAGAAGATAAAGGAACACCATTACCAAGCTAGTTTTAGCAGCAGGGGAGTAAAGACAGGCTCTCTGTTTCCGAGCTTTGATTTTGGACTGAGTTACGACATCTGCTTCTCACAGGCTGAGGATGACAGAAGTTTGGATTTTTACCCAGCCTGGCATGACTGAGCTTATTTCCTCACAGGGCAAACTTCTGCCGTGCTTAATGTAGCCACAAAGAACTAGAAATACCTAGTAACTTCAGGGCTGTTACTGCTTGAGAATGCTGGGGAGAAACGCTGATTTCTTCTACTGCAAGACTTGTTGGAAACTTTAGGTGGCATCAGACCTCTACTATAATAACCCTCGAGAGCATTTTCAGTTCTGACTTCTTCCAAGGCCAGGAGAAAGGTTTCACCTGTCTGTTCCTGTCAGTGGTTAACCTTTCAAGTTTGCTGAACAGGAGAAGTGAGAATTAGACGACGAAGAGCGAAAAGGTTGGGGAAAAGCAGATGCTCATCTTTTGCTGCAAATAATCTGCTGGGTTGGTTTTACCTGACATTGCCTTTAAGATCTATCAATCACAGTGTGTTTTTATAGCGTATGTTGCCTGACAGGCTTCTTGTAAAATGATGCGTTTCTCTAATTTTCTTTTTCTTTATAGCAGGCAACAGTGCTGCCATTGCCTCATATTTTGGTCTTGAGTGTCTACCACAACAAGCATAGCGGTGTGTTTCAGAAGAGCTGCAGAGCATGGTGCAGGCTCCCAGCACTTTCTCAAGCTGTCTTTAATGACTCTGGCATTTTCAGCTACTACAAATTCAGTCATCTTAGCCGTGCGACTAAAAAAAGAGCCACGTGAAGCTAAAAGCAGGAAGACAAACATTCTTCTGCTATTCGGTTCGCATTTTTTTCCTTTCTATAGAATGCCCTTTTGGAACTTGTTGTTTTACAGGCAGTGCTGTGACGTAAATCAGCCCCTGCATCCTCTCGTGCGTGCTATTCCCACGCTAGGGGAGGCCTCGGGCTCCGGCCCAGGACACTGGCTTCTCTTCCAGAGCTTTCTCGGGAGCTGGCTGGGGCAGGAGGGGGATGCCCTGGCAGCACCCTGCGCTGCTCTGCCCTTCTCTGCCAGCATCCCCTGGGTCGCACTGTCGCCCCCGTCACACCTCGGCCTGTGCATTTTAAGGCTCTGCACACAGATTTTCAAAATTCAGCCTCAGAAAACCTTTCCTTGTGAGACCTCTCAGGCTGAGCCCCATGAAACACTCGCTTCAAACGTTCAGTGCCCGGAGTCGCTCGCTGCCCTCGCTCCTGGACACGCAGAGCGCAGCGGGAGTCCCCCACGCTGCTGCCGAGCTCCTCCTGCATGTACAAAGTGCCTGTGTCCCCTCCGCAGCTGGAAAGATTCGTATCCAGAAAGGATACACACCTTTCACTTCAGTGTCAGGTTTTTATGTTCCGTCAGGTAAAATTCAGAGATGATGGACGTAAGGGAAACCCCAGTTTAAGCCTCTAAAATATGGTTCAGGTCCTTTTAAAAGGGTGTTATTCAGGAGAAGCATGTTTAGTAAATTAAAAAAGAAAGCTCTACCCTGGGAAACCAAGCACGCTCCAGTTTTTCCTTTCAAGATACGCAACCCACACATTGTCCTGCTGTTCTTGCTTATGAGAAACAAGAAGTAAGGTTAGAAGATTTATTGTCTTTCAAGTGTGTGAAGCACACGAAGTAACGCGACGGAATAGTCAAAGAAATAAGATTTTCCAAAATATTCTCACTTTTAATAGTCTAGGGCAGTTTCGGTAATTCAGAGAGCTGGTTTCGAGAGTGGGCTTTGTCATTTGTGCAGTTTTACAGGAAAGCTGCATAATCTTCTACCTGTTGTTCTACTGGAAAACACTTTTTATGCTGCCCATATGCAGGTTATTTTATACACGGGCACAAGCAGCCAAGCCATTGCATGAGTCACACACTAACGAGGAGCATAAACCACCACATCCTTCAGAGGGGAAGCGCTGCCAGAGTCGTGCACAAGCAGGAGACACGCTGTGACCATCCCAGGGCTCCGGCCACCTGGGTACGGCACTGGGCCATGTGTGCCTGGGGTCCCAGCACCTCGTCCCACCCCGGAGATGTGGGCTGTTCCCCTGGCCTAAGATGCCCTGTCTCTGCAGAGCTGCTCAGGGGAAGAGGAGGCCTTCTGCTTAAAACCAGCACGTCTCCCTGCTCTGTCAGCCACAGCGCTGTCCCGCATGCACGGGTAACCGTACACATGCAATAAATCCACTAACAGTAATTCACTGTGAAGAGGCGGCCATGTTTGCAAGTTTTGTGGGATAAGGGGATTTTCTTACATACAGGTGTGCAAGGCCATTACCTAACCATGCTACACAACCTATGCCACTGAGCTCATCCCATTAGCCTGTACCCATCCCAATAATTTGCACTCCGCTAAAGCAAAATTAGTGAACAATTTCTAGAAAAACACACAGTTTCAATTGATTTCAAAACACAGACAATCCAGCAGTTCTCCTTCCTTTTTTCTTTTCCATGGTCGTCATCTTGTTAAAAATTATTTGGAATTTGTCCAGGCTTTGGTTCTTCCTGTGCCTTTCATTCACTAGATTAAAAAAAACTTAAAGCCTTCAGTGTTTGATCTTCTCCCTAAGAAACCATTAATACGAGATTATATAGTCTTACTGAGACATTCTTAATCACAAATTTCTCTTGAAGAAGATATCATTTGTCATGTTACAAACACAAGATGACCATGCATCTTTCCCACTCAGAGTTGATTTATCTTCCTCTGGGCTATTTTGTTTTCCAAATCATTTTTTCATGATAGCACATAGAAACTTTTTCTTGTCGTGTACTTGGCTGCGGAGACGCGAGGCTCAGACGAGGAGCCGAGGCACAGGAATTTCAGACGTTACCATGACTCAGCCGATTGTGGGGACTGCTTGTGAACGCGGTTTGGGCCCATGTCAAAAGCAAATTCACGTGACTTAACTTTGTCTTAACCAGAGCATTTACTGTCCTTTAGACAGTAGGATGTCTGCTATCAGTTTCTGGGTTGGGCAACCAACACATAACCCCAAGTCCAGGCTGTATTAGTGTCGAATCACAGCACAGTCACCGTGTTCTGAGAAACGTGTTGTCTGCTGCTGCCCGGGGAATGGCACTGCCCTGGCTGCGGGAAGCTCTGCCGACACGGCTGCTACTGCGGGATGTGTCTGTTTCAGAGGACCGTGGCTCTTTGCGTACTGCAAGTCGCCAACTCTCACGAGATGTTAAAGTCTTATTCAGTTAAACACACTACTCACCTTGGAAATATTCCACAGATATACTCGATAACTCACTTTTCTCTATAACAATAGCCAAAAGTTATATTCCTTCTTCCTTCCCCCTCTGCCGCCTGCAATTTCTCACAGACCCAAGGGAGCCTCACGCCCTGAGCATCTCCTAAGTCTGAGACTAAGCCTCTGGCACAGACAGCAGCTTGCTGGCAGGGCTCCCTGATCCTACCTTGCTACTCCTGTGCTTCTCCACAGTCATTTTGGCATTTACATTGAAGAAGGGATGTTCTCACCTTCCCCTTCCTCCTCCTCCTCTCTCAAGGGACAGGCAAGTTTGCTCAGGCAGGAGAGGAGGGAGGACCACCCCTTACGTGCGGGGCCAAGCCACACCGCAGCTCCATCACCCAGGCCCGGTGCCAGCTCCAGGCTGTGCCGATGCTCTGGACCATGCACAGGACTGGGAGCGATTGTCAGAACCTGGTCCCTCTGCTTCCTTGGAGGGAGAGACGTAGCCAAAAATGTAAATTCACAAAGAAGTGTTTCCACTGCCCGTGTTTACTTTTCCACAACCTTTTGATGTTTCTCATTTCTCCCTGCGGATTTAATTACATTACTTTGTCCACTTTTGCTCAACTCCTTCATCTGCTGGGCTAATGCATACGTGTTCCAACCCACAACTGCTCTGGGACCGAGTTACCTCTGTGACCCATGTCCTCCCATCTGCTCGGGAGAAATTCCTCCCCCTTGGAGTCAGAGACGGGAGGCTCCGTCCTCCCCAGGTGTAACACCTTGACTCAGGTGGGTATTGCACACCCACATCTCTCGTCGCAGGCCACAGCCGTGCTTTTTTGTGATAGCTCCCACCTTGTGCCATCGATGAACTGCGTAGCAAAACCAGATGCCTAACACTTCCCTCCCACACCCTTCAACACCTCCCCAGATCCCAGATTAACTCCAGACTCTGAGAGAGGGAGAAGTCTGTGACAACTCTGCAAGATAAAAGGGTCTGAGAGGTTTGCAGAGGACTCTGTAAAGGGCTCTGGGAAAAGGCTACAGGGCCGAGGATTCAGCCCAGCTCTCCCCCAACACACACGGACTGCAGAGGCGGAGGGGAAGGATGAAGCAGAAAGCTTGAAAGCCATCAAGTAAAGAGAGAACAGAAGTAAAAATTGTAGCAGACTGCTACAGTTTGGGTGGCAGACGGAGTGCATGCAGGGTTGTTACTGTGCAGGCATTAATTCGGAGCAGAACTCTGCTGCGCCGGGTACTACACAGACCTACGGCTCTGAAAAAGTAAAGGTTTCTCTGTGTGGATAAGGATAAATAATAGCAGTACTTTTACTCAGGTGGATGAGACTAAGTAATAGCATGAGGGACAAGCTACGAATGAAAATGTGTCAGTACTGTGAGTGACAGTCCCCACACTCCAGCTGTCTCGCTGTGATCGGCTCCTGCAGCATTGCTGCAGAAGCTCAGCTGCTAGAGCAAGCCCTTGAGGGTCCCTGGCCTGTCAGAAGAGCTGGCTGGCAGCAGGAGGATGTTGCCGCTTTCTCCCTGCTCCGCAGCGTGGGACCTCAGCTCCAGTATCCCCCCTGACACACCGGCACCCTTCTGCCGAGGCTGTGTGCACCCAGAGCCCCTGGATAAACAGCTTGTGCTTCACTCCTGGGGCAGCTCCGCTGGGAGGACGTGTGTTTCGTTAACCTAAATCCCGCCAACTACTCACCAAGTCGGGCAAGGAGGAGTAAAATGAGAATTCAGGAAAGTCTTTGATACAATGGTGCACAACATCTGCAGTTTTCTAGCCAGTGTAAAAGTGTCAGGCACAACAGCAGTTCTTCCGATGCAACATTATTGATGATTATTTCTCTGTTACCACTCTAGGATGTTTAAAAGGGAGAAAAAAATCTTTGATTCCTCTCTTTTGACTCAAACCAAAGAAATGACGTATTTTTGCAGCTTTTTAGCAAGAAGACCTACCCAGTGCACACTTCACACTACAATCATGTGAGTCACTGTTGCGAGAGGCAGAGAGAGCACAGCAACGGAGCCACCCGACCGTGTGGCTGCAGCCCCAGGTTCAGGAGCACAGGCGCTCGGGGACAACCGGCCCGTTCAGAGGCACAGCGTCGGGTGCGGGGAGCGCAGGGGGCCACCACAGGAGATGACTGCAGGAAGCGTATGGGGTAGATCACCTTCTCACCAGGAACAACACGAGGCAATAAAGACCTTTGTGCTTGTAAACTAATACTGAAGCGAAGCTGAAATGGAGACGTTTTGACAAGCGAAGCTGTCACAGGTAACATCACCGCTGATGAGGGATTAAAGGATACCTCTGTGCGCACAAGGCCTGCGATCACTGGTGGCTCCAGGAGACCTGCCTCTGTGTAGGATCGCTTGCATTGTAAGGCACTGTTTTCACATGATCAGGATTCAAAATTTAACTTGTTTTCACTGAAACTTTTAAGCTTTTGTGCCTGCCTCTGGATAGCTATTTTGTTTTCCAGTATCAGGCAAAATGTTACAGAACCATAAAGTAATTCAGGTGGGAAGCGACCTCAGGAGGCCAGCTGATCCAACGCGCTTGCTTGGCATCAGATCAGTTTGCTTCCACAGCCAGAGAAAAAAGTACATGTTATTTTGTTATATAAAACACCTTTGCTGCCCTTTAGTGTGAAAGGGTGGCACACTTTGGTGGCAAGGGCTTGAAGGCTGGCAAGAAGGGGGTGCCCTGTGTGCCAAGGACTTCTACCAGTGGTGTCTGAGCTCACTCCGATTTGATTACGTTAGAAGCCATCTTCAAAGAATAATTCTGTGCATACTAGAAAGAGACTTATTTAGCTGCTAATTTCTCCAGAAGAAATTGTTCACACTAAGGAGCACCTTCCTTTGCATCATAGCCCAGGGCTACGTAGAGAAATGGGAGGCTCTGCTGGGAGAGGAAGATCATCTTCATCCTGCAGGAACCTAGGGAAGGAAGAGAGGGAAAGGAAAGGAAGGAAGGAAGGGAAGGGAGGAGGCTGAATTAAATGCAAAGGGGTAAAAATAAGACCTGGGAGGAAGAACTGGGAGGGGAAGAAGACAAAATGAGCCTGGCGAGCAGGTAAAAAGGAAACATTAACTGAGGGCAAGGAGGTTGGGATGCAAAACTGAGGGACAGGACAGTGACTGGCTGGGCTGAACAACGCCAAGGACCAGGGAAAACAGTTTAATGTGAACATAGATGAAACTCCATGTCACGCACACACGGCCAGATCATTAGGTCCCTGTGAGACTTGTTCCTCCCTGTTGCTGTAGGTAGATGGAGGGAGTGCGGGGCTCTCTGATGCGAATCACCCATCCTCGTTGGGTACCGGAGGTGCTGAGAGGGGCTGCAGCTGCAGGAGGGAAGGTCAGACACGGGCACAGCTGCAGGTGCGTGGCAGAGGCTTGAAGCCAGCTCGTGGCACAGACACAAACCAAATATAACCAGTGCTCGTACGCTTGAGCCACTTCTGTGCTGCTTCCCCCTTGTCCCACTACGCACGGCTGATAAGCGGACAGACACAAACCCAGTTTCTATTGGGAATAATTTTAAAACTGAAAAGACAAGTTTCCTCCACAAAGGTTATTTTTACCAGTATGCAAGAGACACAAGATTATGATCAAAACAAACACCAGAATTTGTGGTCAGCTTATTGCTGTTTGGTCCGAATGCAAATTAATTCTAATACAGTAGTTTATCTGGACACTGATAGAAAAATTATTTCTAATGATTACAGGGCAGCAGGAATTATAGTCAGTTCATGCCTGACTTCACCAATTAAAAACAAAGCATGACGGGACAGGCAAAATACTGTTTTAGGCTTTGATTTGGCAAAGTATTTTGGCACAAGTTTCAGCCTTAATTTACGTTCATTGTGCTGAAATACTTGTTGAAATGAAGCCTCAAAGACCTTTTCTTTTTACACTTCTATTTTAATCAGATCAGCCTGAAAGCACACACACAAGACATGATAGCCCCTTTTGAACCACAAGTACCCTAACTGCTGTGGAAAAGCCTGCTGTAAAGTCAGCCACTCTCGTCAGCAAGGCATGTTTCAGCTTCTGCAGTTTGGATAATTTTTTGCTTTTCTATAAGCCCTTCAGGGGTAAAGCAAACTACCTTTATAAAGTGGCTTGGAAGTAGAGACTGTAATTTCTGAAGCTATTGAATAATTTTAATTTTAATATATTGTTAATTATTAACTTTTAGTAATGTAATTTAATTTTTAATTACATAGTTATATTCCCCCCCTCGACTGAGAATCCCTATGGCAGAATCCTTCTGTGAAGGATCCACCCCCACGCAGGTGTATACAGGGAGGAGGATTCCCCTGCCTCTACCAAGGCACCTCTCCTCACCTGACCTTCAGGTACATCTGTGCAAATCTGGGTAGCTGCAGCAAGGTTAGGATGGAGCTGTTGCATACACGACTTGAAAGAGTGTTCTGAACTTTCTGAATTTCCTGTTACTAAAGCTGGCCTTTCTCTAGAATAAGCAACGAGACATTTACAATAAAAGCAGTGGGGGCACATATTACATGGAAAATTGAATACTTTTACTCTGCAAAAGCCAGAATAATATTCTGCATTCTTATTTATTTTTTAAAGCAAGCACACAAGTAAGAGGTGAAGTAAGTCATGACAAGAGGTCTTTAGTAGCTGGCCTAAAGTGTGCAGCTAAAACTGTGCCTCTGATCAATACCTGACATCCTTCTGTTTAGGAAATAGGGACAAATCTGCACATGCATATTTTAGGTTACTTTTTCTCTTGATGTCAGTGGACACCTGCCAATAGAAAGCTCTGCTCCTGGTGTCTAAATAAAATAGGGCATTTTGTAGTGTGAATGTGGCCATGACAGAAGGGAACACATATAATTCTTGTGAGGAACATGGCAAGCCAAGTCCATTTGGGCCAACCCAAACGTGGCAGCCAGTTCTGAACATTTCATACTTCACCATTACCCACGCTACAACAAACACTGTTACAGTCGATCTCTGCAACTGGGTAAAGCACTCTTTAAAGAACAAATGAGAGATGTCCCATCTGTGTAACACGGATGGACTTTAACATACGTTTCTCAGAATTAGCAGTGAGCGAACGCCTCGCTCTTAGTCCAGCAGCAGGTGAATATCCCTCACTCTGTGCAGGAGCTTGACAAAGGAAAAAATGTCCTTCAAGAGATGAACGTTTCCTGGGGTGGGTGACTGACTGAGCAAACCAGGAGCACTGCTACCTCACTGTGCCTGCCATCTTCCAGTCTCCATCCAGGGCTTCCTCGTCTCCCCAGCCAGGCTTCCCCCACGGGCATCAGCCCGATGCAAAAGTGAGAAGCCGGCTGTGCTGTGGCAGAGGTGGGAGGTGGAAGGCAGAGCGAAGTCACAGTGGCTCCCCTGATTCGAATACTGACACGTTTGCTGCAAGCGACCTTTGTGATATCTCGGAGTGCAAACAAGGCCTCAGCGATAAAACTGGCAGGCAGAGAGTGGCACAGACTGAGGAGGAAATGCATATTTTCCACACCACATCAGCCCAATTATCAGTTATCTCACCCTTTGCAGAATCTTTTAAAATATGCTTACAACTCAAAGAGCGTAGCTACTTAACCCTTACACCCTCAAATGGTGTAAAACAAGCCAAACACAAACCTTGTTTTGCAAGCAACGAGTCACACTTCAGGTTTTGTCTGGTGCGGTGCTTTCTACAGTGCAGTCTGAGAAAAGCCAAGCTTGTAAAAGTCTCATAAAGAAGTCACACTGTGGCCTCACCTGTCTGGCAAAAGCAGTGCTGCAGGTCCTTACCAGCGGGGCACCGCTGATGCAGGCAATTTTGGGACAGACTCCACTGACTACTGAAGGTGGGTTACAGAGAGCTCAGGCACCGATTCCTGCGTGCTACCGAGGATTCCAGGTAGGAGATTTTTTATGATAAACACAGCGGTTACAACCCAGTTTCTGGACTTGTTTTCTCTGACTTTCATTCATGGAGCCGTGGTTTGCCACGCTGCTGTGTCAATGAGTACAGTTCAGGGAGCAGATTTGTTCAGCGATTTGCGTCATCATCTATGTCCCGTTTCTGGTCCCTCCTTATCATACTTTACAAAAAATTGAGTGGGCAACAACTTCGTCCATAACCTCTTTGCTGACCACATCCCCTTTAGCTTAAGCTTGCAACATCCTCTCCTATCTTTGCTGTCTTACCCAATCAGTGCGGTTGCATCAGCAGAGTTCATGTAATTACCTGAACACATCCCCACAGCACGTTATGAGTACACCAGGCCACGTGGAATAGAAGGGGTGAGGGTCTGTCACAGCACTTCCCTGTCCTTTCATCGCTTCCCCATGAAAGTTTGTACAGAAGCATGTGGACAGAAAAGCTTTGCTGTCACTGGAAGTGCCCATCATACCAGAACGGAGAACGTCACAGAACTTCAGGTCATATTTTGATACACTGGGAACTGTGCTAAGATACTCGCTAAAAGCAAGGAACCTAAATTCAGTATTTTCTAAGATGACTGCAAAGAGACCAAAGATTATACCTGCAATGCTCCCAGCAGCCCATGTTGTTACGCAGGAGGGCTGCTGCAGCAGTCGGTACCCACCTGCAGTTTACAGTCTCTGGCTTAAGGAACAAGCAGGTATGTTACAACGCTGTAGTGCAGCCAGGAGACGATGTCAGGAGCAGCCAGTGGCCGGTAGCTGCCTACCTGCTGGGAGGATGTCTCCTAGCTGAACAGAGAGGGACAGAAATAGGATGTGCTCTCAGGGAGTCCCATTTTACAGCCACTGGATTTGTCACTCAGTTAAAGTAATTCAGATTTTCAACGTTCTATAATTACACAATTCATTAGGGGATATTATCAAAGAAGTAGTAAGTACAGGGTTCGTTTTGACTATACATGTTTGGTTTTCATCCAAATACTGAAAGACAGGTATTTTATGTAAAATTTCTAAAAGTTATCATGACTTTACACTAATTAGTAAATTATTTTACTTCATTAAGAGCTATGTTTTCAGAATCCAGCTCCCAGCTTCCTGGAACACCTGAGTGACAGACAGTCTGAGGTCCCACAGATAACCTGCAAAGCACAACCCTGGCTTGTGGCACAGATCAAGGCTGCATCACATGGAGCTGAGAGCTGCAGACCAGAGAATGCACTGTAAGGAGTATCTCTCTGGGAGGAGAGCTTTGAAGAATACTTAATTTAAAAGAAAGCAGAGAAAAGTTGATTAAAGGGGAATGTGGTTTTAACGAAGACAGTATTTTTTGCTCCCATAATACTTGTGCATGAGAGGCACATGAAAGACCCTGGAGAAAGAGACGTGCAAAGTGCCCTTCAGAATGAGGATGTGGCTTTTCAAGCAACTGGCGTTCAACCATACTTTCCACAGATGCAAACTCAAGCAAATGGGATTTTTGGCAAAAAGTCACTGCTTTAACACATCAGCCACCTGCCCAAGCTTTGTCAGGTGGTTGCAAGAAAAAACCCCAACATTTCAAAGTAGAAAGTTATCCTCAATGCCCACAGAGTTATCCAGTCCTTCCTGCAGCACAGTTTCTTAGCACAAATCCATAACAAAAGTAGTTCTGGCCCAGGTGCTCCAGAGGAGTGTTAACTACTTGTTCTTTCCATATGGGGATCTTCGGTCCCATCAGCCCTTGTTAATGTTCACACTGGTGGTCTCAGATTCACAGGCAATCATTGCACTATTAACAACATGACAGCTGTAAAGTAGGATGGAGAAATTTTTCTAGGTAGTAACAAAGGAGGAGAAGAACAGTCCCAATGCCTTAATCCTTCTCATTCAAAAGCTGAAAAGAGGGAATCCGTCTAAATCCCATTATGGGGAGCTAAAGGCCAAGTTGGGAAAATGTCGCAGCTTACTGCCATATGGACATTGTGCCAATAAGCAATCCAGAAGAGAATTACCAAATAACATGGTCATCTTCTTATCCCATTCTCTTTCATGGGGAAGTGGAAGGGAAAAATAATTTTGTTGCACAAATCATTAAGTGGAAAAATGACGATGTTTTCCCACTGTGGAGCTTTGGCCAAAGCCTTAAGTGACATGAATAAATACCACTGGAAAGGAGGGCAGGGGGAAAGGCGGAAAAGGAAAATCATACAAGCTCTATCCTTTTTGTGATATGGCATATTAAAAATGCCATCAAAGTTTACTGCATATTAAAAATGTCATTATTAGATTGTTTTTCTCTGGGACTGCAGAATCTTAAACAAGCCAGAGACTTAGCAAGGTCATTTTGTTTCTCGGGCTGTCTCTTCTGCCTGACACACATTTTCCTGCTGTTCACATACGGCTCCTCTGTTAGCACTAGTCATCACACAGTCTGAGTGCCAGAGAAATGCCATCCAGGTGATACAAATAAGTATCTCTTGAAAGGGGGGAATAAAGTGCAAAATTTCTCTCAAAAATCTTGAGAGACAGCTCTGCTGGTTACCTTAAACCACCAATTTCACATCACATTGAACACCTTCAATTCTAGTGTTTAGACTGTAAGACAAGGTGCTCAGCATCTTGTAGGACTGGGCTGTGTACAAACATCCTACTCAAGATTACTAGCTGTAATTGGTAGGAAAGAAAGAAGCAGAATATCAAGAATTTGCAGCTACATCAGGCCAAATAATCACGTACGTTACAGAAGGTTTAAGGCTTTTTTAGCTATATATGTTACTACTTAGTGATGCTTCATAGTGCAAGCAGACTGAGAAAAATCAGTCTCACAAAAGGCAAGCAATTGCAGGGTAGGTAGCAGAGACTCAGACAGCCTCTTGAGGATGCTTTTTTTATAAAAGATGAAGGGAGCTGTAAGCTGTTGTCCCTCAGGTAAAACAAGGGTGGTCTGAGGGTTCTGAATCGCTCCTCAGTGGGGGCTGATCTGGCTCTCAGTGGAGGAAATGGAAACTCTCCGGTTACTTACGTGAGAAATGGATGGGTTTGCTGTAGAATAATTCTGTCTACTAGGCATGATGACATATTGGATAATTATATGAGGGCTCATTCCTTCCACTGGAGAAATTAGTGCAAGACATTCTCTAGCTTACTTTCAGCACGTCAGACCAGACAAGCACAATAATCCTGACAGCATTAAGAAAGCACTCCAAGATCTTTGGATAAAAAAACACCAGCAGAAGTGTCATGTTTCTCCTGGGTTCAGACATAAGATCTGGGAGCTATTACACATTCCACGGGTACAGTAGCTTGCATCTCTAGACATCTCCCCTTCTTCAATGCACAGCTGATAACTGAAAAAAAGTTTTCCCTGAGACAAAGAACTGAACTTCTTGGTCAATATAGGGCTGTGCCAGAGGTGACCAAGAGAAGACATAGCCGTGTCTCCTACAGCCTGTGCTCAGAAATGGTACAGACCAGTCAGAGACTGGCAACAGTAAATTCTTCTTCACAAGCTGGTTTCTGGCATGCGCTTGTTGTCAAATTCCTCTCACCATTTTTTTTTTTTGTGGAGGTTTTGTGACAGGGGAAAGTAAAGGAAATCTCTATTGCTGGCCAAAGCTCGCCATCTGTTTACTGAGTACACTGTCTCTTTGCTCTAACACACACATTTTTACCTCTTAACCTGCAGGTTGGCAGATTTTACAAGTGTTATGATATGACTGACTACTGGAAAGAAGCATTCCCAGGCAGCAGGTGAGCCTGGTCAGGCCTATCATTGCCATGTTTAGTTTGTAGGAATTATAGCCTACTTCTAAATCAAAAAACGCCAATACAATAATGCTATATAATACTAATGAAAAAAAAAACAATAAGGAAATAGGGAATGAGCTTTCACTTTAGTAATCTGCCCAAAACTTTAGCTACTCTTGCATTTCCACTTGACCTTGCTACAGTGCTGAGGAACAATACTTTTCTAAAACATTGCCACTTATCTCCTACTTAAATTTGTATTTTTTAAGTTGAGCTACAAGATCTATGCTGTGATTTTGTCTGCTAGGTTAAAGGATCCCCAGTACTGGTTTTCTAGATAGGCACTGCGAGACGAGGACCAGGCTACCTCTCAGCTGCTGACTGTGCTGCTTTCTAGCATGGCCTCACGACTCCCACAGCAACAGACTCAAATATGTCAAGCGTCAACCCTCCCCGAACATCCTGGGCGTAACACGGACAGCCCTAAGCCGCCTCTGTCCGTGAGATCAGGGAAATGCCGCTGTTTGTTCTGAAAGCCTCTGCCCTCAAATACAAGTACACTCTGCCCCCCTTTTGCTCCACAAAGTTCACAGAGACATGCTTGCGGGATGACTTCCCCCCGTATTTACATATTTATGCTTCTGCCCTGTATTAGTCAGTGTTTCTGTCTGGAGCCCATAACCTTCGGTCAGGTCTGGGATCCGCCTGGACTTTCTACAGTTGTGCTGGGAGACAGATTCCTCCTGGCAGTCCAAATACTTTGGGGAGGGGTAAGGATAGAAGTTTTTTATCCTTAGCAGAATAAAGTCTTCCCACCTCATAGGTGCCCAGCTTCTGCTTGCAACAGCACCTCTTGACAGCACGGGGCGAGCGCTGCAGACAAGGGCTTCAGGGGGCTGCAGCACACCAGGTGACAGGCTGCTGGCCCATGCTGGGCCAGGGGATGTGTGCTGGCAGAGGGGCAGAGAAACACGGAGGGAAGAAGGTCTCCTTGGGAAGACAGAGTCATCCATGGCCATCCCTGAGGGAGGGCGATATCGATGCACAGGAGCTGTAGCTGCACCGAAGTTTCCTGTCATCCAGCATTGCCTCAGCCTCGTTCGCTCCGACCTCCCTTGCACACAGGTAAAAACTTGTGGGTTTATTCACAAATTTGTAATATCTCATGAGACCCTGTAAATCCAGCTGGCTCACACCCAAGGGTGGTGCATGACAGACACCTTTCAGTGGCAACACCGTGCTGAAGTGTGCCCATCCCAGTGCTCCTGCCCACCGCCAGCACCAGCCCCCTTGCTCTGCCCCTCTCCCAGCACGGGAGCTCCTGGTGTGACCTGGCCAAGGGGCCCAGCTGCTTTGGAGAAACTCTGCAAAACGAGTAATTCCAACTGCGGCTGGGCTGGCAGAGCCTCCTGGGTGAGGGAGAGCATGGCACAGGGCAGGAGCAAACAAGGGGAGCAGGAGGGGGGACTTCCCAAGCTGGCACTGCCACGTAGAGAAAGGCCTGGCCCACCTTCACCTTGGGCGACATTTCCAAGTTCACCTGTACGGTTTAGGAGCATAAAACCCATCGCTGTTAACAGATTTTTCCTTGAGGCCCATGCTCCTGCCTCACTGAGAAGCTGCTGAAATACCTCTCATAAAAATGAAATTGACAACAGTGAGAAGTTATTTTGCCTTTTACAAGAGCAGGGGCTCTACAGAAGCCTTTCACAGCCCCTAAAGCTTCAGAAAGGCCATTGAAAGGAATATTCTTGGATTTAGATCCACAGCAAAAGACAAGGTTCATCCAAACACTGCCACTGACTCTGGCTGGAGTTGGACTGGACCCACATGTGAAATGTAAGCAAAATATGCTGAGAGTCCTTCAGAATATAATGAATTACAGAAAGAGGGCTTTTTTTTATTTATGAAAAATGGGGTTATTACAAAGGGGCATTGAGATGGCCTTCCTTTCCCCCTATCCAAACATTCAGGGGAAAAGGCAAAGAGACTGTTCTCACAAGCATGGATACATCACCTCCTCAGAAAACATGTCCAAAAATTTGTTTCCCCAGTATAAAACCAAAACAAGGAGACAAATATTTTTCTTCTAATGTTTGCTTTCTACTTATTTCCTGTTGCTACCTTTGTGCCTGTGTTCCCCGAGCCCCGGAACCCACTGATTTTGCATCTGCTGCCTAGCCTTTCAAACCCCAGAGGACTGCGCTACAGCAGCTCTCCCTTTGCAGCTGGCAGTCATGGGATCGTTTCAGAGCTGAGGTGAACAGGCAGAATGCTGGGAACATAAACAGGGGCTCCCAGCCACGACAGGGACTGGAACTGGGATTGGGCATACCATCCCAGTTGTTTCAGGAATTGGAGCTTTAAGTTACCTCTTTTGGAGTTATTATTATTCTTCCAAGTGTCTCTGTTGCTATCTATTTCTCTGTTGTCTTCTTGACTGTTCATGAAAAGCAAAACACTGAAGGGTCACTGGCAGATTCAAATTCATTTTTGAAGGTGAGCGAATACTCGCAGGGATTTATTTACCCAATTTCAAGCAGAAAAAAAATATATAAGCAACCTATTGGGAAAAAAAACAAACCCCAAACGTATTGGGGAAAAAACCTCCCAAACCTAACTGCACATATCTAACCAAGGCAACCTCACAGCCCTGTCATTCAAAACTTTACTGTTATTTCCTCATTGCTGGTAGCATCCTTTTCCGTCTTGAAAAGTGGCAACCTCTTCTGCGCAAAGATCAAGGACTATAAATTTTCACATTCTGGGCACTATGAGAACCATTGATAAAAATTTATTGAATGAATCTCACTTCACTAGGCATGACTTTCCCAAACTTGTATATATATATATATATAACGTGTGAAATAATTTATTGCTTGGAGACCTGTTAAACAAGCAGCCACAAAAGCCCATTGCATCTCATTGTTTGAAGCCTAAACCTCAACATCATTTATTTCTAAGCTATTTTTTTGGTACATGCAGAAATCAAACCCTTGTAAAATCTTTTTAATTTCCTGCTCACGTTGTTTGGGCTCACACACTGGACTTGTAAGATATTTCACTTTTTTTTTTTTTTCACATTGCTGGTAAACTCCTTCAGTTTCAGCCGTGATGCCCATAAACAAAATTCACATCAGACAAGGCAAAGGTTCCAAGACAGACAGTTATTAGCTCAAAGCCAGAGTGTTTCATTTTAGTCTTCATCCCCATTTAAACCAGGAAAACCTCAGTAAGTACTGAATTTAAATCCACTGTCACTTTCTCCAGGCCTTTGTTAAAGGACTCATGATTAGTTTCTATTTTACAGTACCTCCTAGATCCTCATGCTGAGAGGGGCCGCACTGTATCACGTAGAGCTGCGTGGACACACACAGCAAGGAGCAGTCTCTGTCCTGGAGTGCTTACAAACCCAGACAGCCCAGACAAAACATAAGGAAACATGTGTCACAGCAGGTCGGAGGGTTCAGAAGGAGAGCTCAGGATTCGCAAGTCTTAATCCAGGACCTCAGCAACCACATCAGATTTTGTCATAGACTTTGTTTTGTTTAAAAAGAGTATGTATATAATAAAGGGTAAATGCGGATATAATAAAGTACACGAATATAAACCTTTTTGTAAGAAAACTTCTGTCCCTTCTTAACAGGAGCAACCACAAAACCTCATAAGCCTCTTGGATCCATCTGAATCCTCTCCTTTCTCAAAGCACGTGCTAATGGCTCCTAACCCAATGGCTCACTCTCACAACAGAAACAACTGTTTGCTGGAGAACAGTTTTTGCAGGAGAGCGCAATGTTTTGGTATGTGTTTACCGAAAGGGATCTTTATAATTTCTGATTCCTGTTGGTCCTGGTGCCCTGTTTCTGTGTACCAAAAGGGAGAGCAGCAGCACTCTGCCTCTGAGCAGGACCCTGCTCTCCTCTGCTCTGAGGCCTGCAGGAGCAGGCAGCTATCAGGAGAAAGGAAATTGCTGTTAGCTTCCAGTCAGGCTTGCAATGTGTGTAAAACTCTGGTTGCCTGATGAAGTCCTGGGTTACCATCAGCCCTCAGGATTGGCAACCTGACTGTTCTCCAAGCTGCATTTCTCTGAGCAGTGCCCAGAAGCATTGTATGACATTGGCAAAGCCAGCTGTTCCAGAGAAATGCTCCAGGGAGCAGCTGCTTTCTGTCCCAACCCTCATGGCTCAGGACGTCTCCTGCAGCAAGCCCTCCCTGCAGTATTGTGCCTGCGGTCCACGCATCGAGGCTTGGGGTGCTTTGCCAAACCAGGACAACATTACAAAGGAGTAGCTGGGAACTCTGAAGCAGAGCAACAGCTGGCGGCAGCACAACACAGCCCTCATTTTCTCTGTGCCATTTATGTGATTTTCCACTCAAATCACTGTGCCATTTGAAGGAATTCAGACTTCTGTCATTCTGAGTTACAGTCAGACCTGTGGGTGCCACTAATTCTGCCAAATGAACAGTAAAATAGAAACAGACAGAACGATGTAATTAAGCATGCTGTAGAGAGAGAGTCAGAAGGAACACACCAACGGTATTTTCAAAAGCTACCTGCCCCAGTATTCATGGCGTGACTCACAGATCTACTAAAGCACTGCAGAAACCCTGGACAGGCTACACGATTCTCACCAGGAGTTTATGTGAAATTGAGTCCTCCCAAATGGTCATTCAAACTCAGGGTTACTGACAAGGGGAGGGATGAAATAAAACGTTCCTGTTGTTCTAGACAACAAAAAAAAGACTGCTAAGGAAGTAACTTTATAACCTGAGAAGGGTCTGCAGCTTTAAGAAATTCTCCCCTAAAGGTTGTAAAGCTTTTACTATGCAAAGTATTTTTGCTATTATATACACTGGCGGCCACTAAGTGCAGCTATTATTTCTGGCGGTCATTCAGAGAAGGTCAGGGCTGATAAAGTGTTTAACAGAGTTTGTTTGGGTAGATCCATCTGTGTTTTTAACCACCCATACAGTCTTTTGTGCCCTTTTAAAAGACGCTGGATGTTCCTGAGTCTAATAAATTATGGTCTTTCTTTTTATTTGCCATCTTTTATTATTTATCGTGCCACAGTAAAGAACATCTTCTTTACAATGTCCACACTTTTCTATATGGATTACACAAGCATCTAAACAAGGGACGATCCTTGGCTGTGGGGCAGAGGTGCAGCCCACACAGAGCTTCCGTTTCCTTGGTAAAGGCCATATGGAGTTGTGACCTGTTGCTCTCACTCCTGACACCTTGGGGTGAGTTCATGCCTCAGAGGAGCCAAGAAGGGGAGACTGCAATCAAAGGGCAGGGAAGTAAGAGGTATGTTGAAAGGATGTAGCAAGGAGCCCAAGATGGAGCTTTGTAAAGGAACGTTTTCAGGTCACGTGAGCACCAGGAAAAATATCCTAACTACCTGAGATGGACCGTAATAGCATTCTTAACACTCCCACTGGACGGGTTTGGCAGTGCAGGATTTGAAACCTAGCCCCCTAGCGAAGCAGGCGAACTCTCAGCACCCCAGTCCCTGCCTGGCTGCACTGCACGGCCACAAGGTGAAGAACCTCAGTGACCATCTCTGTTACTGTTTATGACTACTGTTCCAAAACCTGAAATGAAATATTGCTAGGACTCTATGGTTTCAAAATGCAGTGCAAACATTTGCTGACTATGAAGCAGGTGAGTATCAGTATCACCATTTTACAGATGGGAAAGTAAGACAGAACAGATGACTTGTAGCTAGTGACCGCTAGTGAATGTGTGCCCTGCCTGATGCAAATAATTTCCATTGACATAGAAGTTACTCAAGTCCTACAGTGAGAGGATCCTCACATCTGACAACCATTCTGGACATTTTGTAAAGCTTTTTGTATGCAGTACTGTCCTCAATGTGTGGTTCGGGTCTCTTTGCCACTTACCTGAGCTTATCTGCTACAAAGATCACGCGCCGCTCCAACAGGAGAGAAGCGAAGATCCTGATGATCTGACGAATGCTGAGGCACTTGAAAAGGCATTCAAAGTCCACGTGTTCCAGGCGTGAGTCCATGGGCCGCCGCAGCTCGATGACCTGAACACACCCAACAAACATCAGTCAGCATCACTGGTCAGGGCTGGCAGCGCCAGGGGCGCCCGGCACCCCAGCCCAGACCCTCCAGCACCACTCCGTGCTTGCCTGTTGAGGGGACATGGAGAACGACCCCCATCCTCTTTTGCAAACTGAGGCTGGAGGCACAGCACTCCAGAGAAATGGCGTATTACACAATTCACTGTCAAGTCATTCTTCTTCCCAGAATACATTTGTGTTCATTAAACCTGCTGTAATTTCTAAGGGAAGCATAATTCTGCCTTCTAAACACCCTGCCAGAGATGTAAAGCTTGGCTAAGTCAACGGTATGAAGCAAGTAACAAACTGGAAACACCGGAGCCAGAAGCTTACAGGGTTAAAACATTCATGAAGACAAGGTAAATTTGGTTATAAACTTGGCTAAGCAATTCAAATTCCCATCTAGATAGGCGCCAGGGACTGAACTTAAAGGCCGGGCAAAATTTAAACACAATTTACTTCATTTTCACATAGTTCACTAGATAATGTTTAAAACCTTTTTTTTTTTTTCCCATAAATATATGTACGTATACATACTTAACTGGGGAGTCAGGACAAGGTCTTAGATGGTGACTTGTGACATCCCTTTAAAGTCTAATTTTCATACTTCATCCATGACCTCAGGCCCTCTCCTTCCTTTTCTCACATGCTTTTTGCTCGATTCCTTTATTATATCTTCCTTTTACTCTGCAATTGACATGTTCAGATGTGGAACTTGAAGGCGGAGGACAGAAAAAAGAAGAGGGAAAAATAACTTGAAGAAGAGAGTAACAGAGGGAGAAAAATATGAAGTGAAAGACAGCAAATTATGAACTTCTGAGGAATCTGAGGAAACAGAAGGGAAAGGGGAAAAGCTGGCCAGCTTGAAGCTGTGTTGAAACCTCTGAAGACATATTAACAGGAGCACATATACATTTCCTTGTTTCTATATGTCCAAAAATCACTGTCAATCTATTGCTTTAGACCACTTTTATGTTTTCATGCACATGATACCACATTCCACAAGCATACAGTATTTGGTTTAAACTGGAGTAGCCTTACAAAATTCCTCACAAACACACTCTTTTAAGGATACGATCAAGACTGCAGGATACTGGAAACAAAACCAGTTCATACCAGTTTAGTTGTAACATTGTTTGTGATCAGTAACACAGGACTGTAAAAGAAAGTCACTGTTACGATGTATTTGTGCACAGATGTGATTTTTTTTAAAGCCTGAAATACCAAAACATTATGGTGCCAGAGTATTAATGCCCATCACTCAGCTGTTGCCTCAAACAGCAGTAAGAATCAAATCGCGGAGCGATGGAGCGCCACAAACATCTCCTCGGAAAATGCTGCCTGCCTCTCTCCCCTATTCAGTAAAGGTGCCCCCTTCCATTCCTCACCGCTGGGACTGCAAGCTCAAATCATGTTTATGTGCCAAATCAGGAGGAGCTGGTTTTACTGCAAAATTTCCAACAATAAAATCTTGCTGCGGGGTAGGATGCAGTGCAAGTTACAGCAGCTTTTACAAATGCCATGGATGTTTTCCGTTGCCTGGCAAAGCCGCCTGCTTCAGTCTGCTCATCACAAAGAAATATACTGTCTACTTTCCCAATTAATCACCATCTTTGTTTAGGTCAGAGGAGCCACAATGGAAGGAGAAGATTCTGTTCCTAATTAAGCCAGTGCATTCCATTTAAATAACGAGTTTGTACTAGCATAACAAAGAGCAAAGCTCAGCCAGAAGAGAGTTGTTTGTTTGTTTGGAATTATCTCAAATGTTTTTCTCTGGGAGAGTTCAGAAGCTGGAGCAGAGGATAGAGAAGTTGCAGATCCATGGTTCCCAGATACATTCACATCAAAAAAGCATTATCAGATCCTACCACTGTTATGCCAATCAGCCTTTCAGTTTTCCTTTGCTTCTCCAGAAGCAGCTGCTCGTGACTTAAACATGTCTTGCAAGTCACTGCTACAAGAAACCCGTTACATTTCATACCAAGGGACATTACAGGCCCACTCGAAGTCAGTGGCATTACACTTGAAGACAATATGATTCGATGTAAAAATAGTAATAGCACTGTAAAACTAACGCTAAGGAGTGTAAAATAACCCTAGAGGGGATTTTTTTCTTGGTTTGACTAACTGGGCCAAATTCTGTTCCTGTCTGTGGTAATGTATTTCTTCTATATGCCTGCCCATCTGAGTGGAGCTGCCGGACACTTACACCAGGATAGGCAGAGACCAGCATTTGACATGGTGAATGGCTAGCAAGCCTCAAGTTACGCAAAACTTTTTTAAGCAAGGCACCAATACTGCCATTTTCCAGTAAGGCATCTGTTGTATAATGCTAGGCTTCTAGCTACTTGAGGCAGTAATAAAAGGAAACAAAATATATTATAAGTGTGTGCGCACACATATAAAAACTTGTATATGACATGCTTTTCCAAATATGGACTATTTCTTTGAGCGACAGCTAAAGAGTATTTATTGCCAAAAAGAGCCATTTAAATGCTGCTGGTCACTCCTCCTACCAAGGCCAGGACCAGCAGTAATGAGCTTTGCAATAACAGCCAGCTGCTGGACTATTCAAGTGCAGTCGGCCTGGGAAACTTACACTGGCTTGTTATCACCGTGATAAAGCCCAGCAGCACTGCAGCCTGTTAACTACACTAGGCCAGGCACGCTAGGACATCTGTGGTGTTTGTGGTTCCTTCTTAAACACAACTTATCAATAGACATAAAATAACAAATACATAACAACAACTTGGCTTATAATCATCAATGGGCACTAGCATTAGCACATCAACACTGGTGCAGCTCCTGCACTGCTCATTTTGAGGTGTGCCACCTCCCACGCCTGGCAGCATCCGTATGTCTCCTCCTGTTTTTCTTTTGCTGTTTGATAGTGGAGCGGTGAGGCGGGAGGCTTTGACTTTTAATGTTTGCAGTTGCTTTTTACCTCGTTTCCAGCTCCAGGCAGAAAGGTTTTGACTTTGATTGTCTTTCCAGGTGCAGGAAAAGGAGATTCCATCAGACTCCTCATAAATGGATAAACCAAGGCAGCAGATATTCCCCTTCTCCTTTCAACCTCATCCAGGATCTGATCCATCCATAAGACACAAGAGAGAATGAGACAGAACATGTCAGCACCCCATACACTTTTGAAGCATCTTTTGACCCACATATGCCTAAACACATGGCAGATCTAAGTTTAATTCTCCTCTGTCATGCATTTCTTCACTAACATTAAAGCCACGAGATTCAATCGTACTCTAAAAATGATACGTTTTCCAGTTACAAAATGGAGCCTGTTTGTGGATGCAGTTAAAACAGAGACAAGGAAGAAATAAGAAATCTGGAAAGGAGAAGGACGACTCATCATGGCAAAAGGGATCTATATTGTTGGGATTTTGCCTGAACAACAGCATGAGCTGAAAGAGAGAAAGAGCAAGACAAATCCCATCATCACAGGCCAGGTCAGCATCATGTCTCAGTGGCACATCTTGAGATTTGTATTAAGGAGAAACACTTTCTTCTGCTCTGGGCATCTCTTCCATTTCAGCTGAGAGGGCAGGAAAAAGCCAGATCGGCAAGAAAAGCAACCCTGCCACACTATGATGCCAGCGGAGCTCCACCAGGAAAGAGGTCCTGGAAGAGCCCCGGCTGTGGCGGCAGCGGTCACGTCACAGTCTGTGGGGAGCTGGAGCCAGCCACAAGCAGCCTCATGAAGCATGCCCAGCTGTTTACACTAGGTGCCTGCATTAAGGCCGTTTTCTGTTTGACATGACACAGAGCAGACAATCTAGTTTTGAAATAAGCAGATGGAACTTCTTACAGATTGAGAGGACTATTGTTGTCTTTCTTTGGTCACACGGGCCAACATAAATTAGATCACAGCTAAGTTTTCCCACATTAGACAGACCATATAGATGATAAACCTAAAGGAGATGAGAACACAAGCTTCAAAGCAGTTAGTGGTTTGACCTGAAATGGTGATCTTTTAACCACCACTCAAGAGCAAAAGGCCATACAAGAGCTAGTGGGTCTGAGTCATTTTCCCTTGTTTCTCTTGGAAGTGCTTTTCACTGAAGCAGAGCATTAGAAGATGCTTAAGCACAAGCTGGTGACTTACAACAATAGCTAGTGACACCAAATGCCTGCAGAGGCATTCACCAGTGCAAGAGTTGCCCCTTCCTCCTTGCAGCATAGTAAAGAGCTAACTGAAGCAAAGCTGATCCTATATACATAGCTTGCATTCCAGTCCACGGAAGTGGCAGATAACCATAAATGAAGACAGGAATTTCATGCTTGATGTAACTTGCAGCACAACAACTATCCTTACCAAACAAAACCAGCTGCCCAAATGGGAAGCAGTAATGAATCGAGGCAATGGCCCAGGTCCTTAGTGCTCCTGCACACTGCCAGCATGCAGTTGTAACGTTCAAAACATATCTCCTTTTCCACACTCACTATTTGATGCTCCATGTTGCTGGAGTTGGGGACCATGTCATCCCTGTCCCAGCAACCTTCACAACACAAATCGAAAGGAGCATTTAAACTGAATAAAAGTTGAACAGAGATTTCGGGAGATAAAATGGTCAAAAACATCTGTTGAAACCATGACCAAAATAACTGTCTGGAAGTAAAGATATCTGTGGTTGTCAAGTCCGTCTCAGCAGTAGGTATTACAACAGTGAGCATAAAAGGCTTTGAGGAAGATGAAAATAATGCAGGCTATCAGAAACAGGATGATAAACATTTTTAACCAGAGGACTCCTTTTGCTTTTCTGATAAATAATATCCAAGGTTTAATATCTCGTGATCTTTCATCACTCACATTTTTCTGTAAAGACAACCGTTCCGTGTTTTGACTAATTTGGCATCATGATCATTTTCCTCTCTTTCACTGGATTTATCAACTAGGACAGCCCAGGTTCCTCTTACTAGGCTGGAAAAAAAGACTATCTCACTTTTCAAGAACTTCTGTCTCCATCCACACCACATCTGTCTCCAAAACTAACAGGGATGCTAAGGCTCAAACTCTTCTTCCTTCATTTAACAGCTGTTTTGTCCAAGCCCTTTCCAAAGGCGGTGCTTGGAATGTGTGCTAAAGAGCTGTGCTGAACCCAGCCCAGGGCTGGATTCGGCTGGTGCCATCAGGATGTGACCATCCCTCTGCAGGACGGTTCCGCTCTGGCCACACTCCAGCGCTGAGGGGCTCCTGTTGTGGCCCAGCTGTTGTAAAAGAGCACAGGTGTGTTACAGGCTCATTCAGTGCCTGATACACAATGGAGTGGGAGCCTTCCTTCCCACACAGACCAAGAATTCGAAGCCCGTGTGGCCAGGGCCTGCCTGCTACAATGCCTGGGAACAGTGCCTGCTGAAGCCAGTGAATGGACACTCACCCATCAGCCTTGGGTTCACTTTGGATGATCAGACACTTTTTTTCAAGTTACAGATGGAACTGGGAAAGCAGATTATTTGCAGTTTTGGTGCAATAACCTTCATTGTCTGACCTGATACCTCAGCTGCAGTGATACTTGGTTCTAAAGAGGATACTTAAATTTTCTCTGTTTTTATTTTTTTTGCCTTTTTTTCCCCTCTCCTAAGTTTTGCTTTGAAAATTAGTGCACTATCAAAATTAGATAAAGCATAAAAGCAAACAAAGAGCCTCAGGACATCTCTCCATACTGCTAGTTTGGTGAGCTGTGTTATCCTCCCAGAACAATGCATTCCGTTTCACTCACAAATATCCGTGTTTAGATACATATTATGTCTAGGAGACACTGTAATAAACCCTTCCTTTCAGAGCTTTAGGAAAGACATCAGAAGTGGAATTGCAATTAACTGTTGCAATCCAATTGTTTTTCTTCACACAAGACATGCGTTAAAGTTTTATCTAGAAAAGCTTGAAACCTGCTTTGAAAATAACGTTCTGTGTGCTTATTAGATCACACGAACAATATAAATGCTATGATTTTTATTAACTTGAATTATTTACATGTCCTTTTCAACTTTATTCCTACACAAATGAACAAGAAAAATCCATCTAAGTTCTGTGAGTTTTCCCATATCTGAAGTGACAGTCTCTGACAAATTAAAATAATGTTTCTCCAAACACTACCGAAATTGGAAAAGGGGAAGGCAGATATATGACATGCGACATATCATTGTTCTCCACAGATCACCAGCAAATCCTATACGATACTCTGAGGTATTCTCTAGATTTTGCAGAACACTCTCTCAGAGGACTAGGAGACCCTAAACTCACAGCTAGAGAGATATTTAAAATATTTATCAATCAGAAATGTTATTAATAGTTACTTTTAATAACCTTTTTGAGGCAATGCCTTGCTTATTGCCTCAAAACTCTTGTGTCAAGAAACGTATTACCTAGGTAAACCACATCAGCATACAGTGCAGCCTTGTATTCATTAATATAGAGGCCAATTAAAAGATTATGCATGCTTTCCTAGCCTCCTAGGACAAAAGACACCTCAATAGTTAAGCATATAGAATTCAATTATCAAATAATCTTTTTTCTTAACCTCATCATTCCAAGGGGTATTGGAGTAAAAGTGGTACTGGCCATCATGCAAATCGTGGATGCCAAGAATTACAGCTCAGCACAGAACAGCTTCAGAAAACAATGGAAAAAACTTCAGTCAGCCAGATCATACAGACACCCAGATGTTTTCTGAATCAAGTTCTGCCTTAGTCACAGAAGTAATAAGACATTCTTTGATGAGCCCAATAATAGGGATGGAATATACAAAACAGCAACTGTAAAATACAGTTATCTCCCATCAAAGGAAGAAATTCTTCTTGTCTGGATCATCACTGCGGATGTGTCTCAGTAAACAATCAAATTAAAAAGCAATATTGAAAAATATCTTCTTACCTTGGAAAATAAGTCAAAGCAACCCAGCCGGCTGATGACACAATAAACTTCAGGTAAGCGTGGGCCTTTTCCACTTGGCTGATGACAGTAAAAAGGAGAGTGAAATTACATATTAATTTGGAGTCATAAGGAAAACACAATTGTCTCTCTGATAGCACAGTTGGCCATCATGTGACATCTTTCACTATCCGTTTCGCCATCAAAACAGCTACTCTTGGAAAAGCATCATATTTCTTCCATAAGACAGGAAACTAAAAAGCGTAAATAGTGCTTATCCACTCTGGAAATCATGGTGCATTGGAGCTGTATTCCAACACCGCTTCAGCTTGCAGCCATAAAAGCACATTTAACTGCAACTGTAACTCATGCCTGTGCTATCATTGTCCTCTGATCCTGCTGTGGCGTGCGGAGTGGGGCCACCCTGGGGCCGTGTGCTGCGAGAGGAGAACCGCAGTGCTAAGGGAGATTTTGATGGCTTTAGTTCCCCGCTCGCCCCATGATGTTCAAAGAGAGCTCAACTTACAGAAAATAAGCTCGTAGACCTAAAAAAAGGCAACCTGCAGGAGGCAAATCATTAAGTTCCTCAGATTAACGCACAATAAACATGAAACTCTTAAATAACTTAAACAGTGACAAGTATGAATCAATGATGCATATCCTCCCCATCCCCCCAAAAACCCCCACAACTACAAAGACCGTCCTCTAGAACCATCCTATCAAAGATATTTCCTACAGAAGCAAACGGTTTAAATTGGCTTGACTGACGTGTACTCCCTTAGCACGCTGGATGCCGCAACCCTGCCTGTACTGCTGCAGGGAAAGGCCCGTCAGTGCTGTGTGTGAAAGAAGGGTACAACCACTGGCTGGATTCAGCTTATTTACTGGAAAAGAAGTAGAGTTAGGCCAATGGCGAGTGCTTTAGAAAAACCATCCTCACTGGCAAGGTCCTCCGAGCAGAGAGCTGGTCTCCCTGTGTCCTGCATGTGTACAATGAGCACAGATGGCAGTGACATCCACACATAGCAGCTTCCCACTGTATCTTCAATAATCTGTGATGCAGCATTCCAGTTTTGTGTAGCTGCAGCTGACTTTCACCAGATCATCAGCAGGCACACGCTTCCTAGGGGCTGTTATTTTAACAAGGCATCTTGCTGACTTCAGATGCAGTCACATGTAGTCCCAAGATAAAATGCAAGGAAGTCCTGGGGCTGCCTTGTCCAGGAGCTATGCCCACCACAGCACAGAGCAGCTGCAGGTACACTAGCAAACCTCAGCACCTCAGCAGCAAAAAGCTGAAAGAGGGGTCTGGGACAATAGGTGAGGCTGCTTAGTTCCTTGCATCTCGTGGAGTGAGCTGTGCTTGTGCCACATGGAGCGAAAAGTGGCTGTAAAAGAATCACTTGGCATCGCTTAGCCTCTTTGCGCAGCTGTACATTATTGGTACGCAGCAGTGACAGAATCTTCTCCATTAATAACGACTCTGTGATAAAGGAGCTCAGTCACCGTTTCCATCAGCTTCTGTCCACTTGTACATTTAGCCAAAGTGGTTGATCGTCTCCTCTGTATGCACATAGAAGGCCAGTATATTTTTATCTTTGTCTCATCATTAGACTCTGCTGATACAGTCATTAACTTCCCCACGGTGAGTTTGACATTTACATGGCACACATGTCAATCATGAGAAACTGAGGGGTGGCTGTGCTTTTTAAATCTGAATATTGCAATCTAGACTTGGACAGTCAGCAGGTGCCTGCCTGTTATAATAAAGACCACAAAAAAATACCAAAGCTAAGTGAATACAGATGAGTCTATTTCTGTATCCAAACCTGCTCACTACACATCGCATTTCTGAAAAAGCAGAGCCCTTTTTTGTCCATATTAGGTATAAAACGCTTTCTAAAGGCACTGAGTGATTATATCAAGCATGTGGGATTTTGGTTAAAATCATTGTGTCAAATCTGCAGGAATGCCGAAGCTGTGCCAGGAGCCTTGGATAGCTCCCAACCAAGAGCTGTCTCACTGAGTGCCAGTAAAAACATCACATTCCTGGGTCATCTATAAGACCAGAAACAGTAACTGCTTTGCGCTTATTCAAAGATTCTCCTTTATGAAATATCATTGCTTTCAAATGTCTTAAAGGTTACGTGTCTCAGAGCTGGGATTCTTCCCTCCACGCACTATCATGTAGGACATCCTTTGCTGTTATTTCAGAGACTTTTTCCTGCAAACAGAACAGCCTCCCAGATGTGTACGAATCATCTGTACGGGGCAGCAAGCAAAAGCCTCAGGCGAAGCCATTCTGAGAGCAGGACTTCTCAAATTTCTGACACTGGCAACTCTTCACATAACCTCACCTCTTAGCCATTAGTTTACACCTCAAAGATGGATTTAAAACACCTGCTGACTGTGCTTTAGTTTACTTCTTTCACAGAAAAACATTGCATGGGACATGACACTCCTCCCTTCTCTGCCTGGACTCATCTCTTTTCATTAGGCGAGACTTGGGCACTGGGTCTGGCCAACAGTACTGCTTTAACCACATCTCGTCCCAGAAGAGAGGGCTTCCAAGTTGCAGGCTGTGCTCTACAAGGTACCTACAAAGCCTTGGCATCACATCCTCCAGGGCTCACTCTTCTACACAATGAATAGGTCCTGTTCAGGGAAGCTGTATGGTAAAGCAGCACAGCTGAGAGGCAGTTGAGCGACTGCCTTGGTGCACTGCACTCCTCCTGGAAGAAGAGGGATAGAGGGGATGATTGTTTTGGTTTTGATTTGTTTTCAGTTTGTTTTCATGGAGCCCAGGATTTTTTCAGCCTTAGTCCAGTATCACGAATGAAAATGCTAATAAGTTTTGTTGATAAGGAGACAGTTTCCCAAGAGGATGTACATAAGCTGACAAGAACTTGGCTACGAGAAGGAGGAGCTGAGATCTGCATCAGGGCTGGTCCACAAGTGGCTCAGGACAGTCTTTTTTTATAGTGAATTTAATCTGAAGTTTACTGACTAAAGCCCACTCCAAAACCTGCTTTGGCAGGAGAAACAGGAGGCTTTTGCTCCAAAAAATAATCCTGCCATTTTTCTTTTCCAAATCACACCTCCCTGCCAATGTGCTTGAAATCTAGGGGAGCCTTCAGAGATGTCCTACCAGTCTGGCATAGCACTGAGAGTCTCTCATGCACTGCACTTGCCTGCTTTCAAAGCAAGGCAGGCTGTCCCTGCAGTGTGAATCCTCGCCAGCCATTCAGACACGTAACTCAGTGGTTGGGGTTTTTTAAGTTACTGGGGAGGCTATCAGGTGTCAGGAAAGCTGCTGGTTTCACAGCCCCAGAAATAACTGGGGAATGCTAGTCCCAGAGTGTTGACACCAGAGGAACCAAAGCAGTGGGGACCAAACAACATTTTCCTCCTGCACTTCTCCTCCCAGCTTCTCCCATGTACCTGAAGATACACTGCACGGAGAGAAAAGGCTGCAAAACCAGACCTACCAAACGGCAAGAAAGAGAAACACGCACCAGAGTCCTACCTGCTATCTCAAAGAAGCAGGAGTGCAGCAAGAAACAGACTAGCATCATCATGAAGACTCCAGAAGGGCTGCATGCTCCTTCCTTCCCAAAATGGGGTGGGACATCTTGCCTGAGATCTTCTATATATGTCCTCAGAGAGCATTATTAGGAAAACCTGAGGAAGCAGTAAGGGCTGCCCCACGGTCAGGTGAAAAAGGACCATCACAAATGCACAGCAGCAGCTGAGTTGCCTGAAGGAAGCGGCCTTTGCAAAGCACATGAGTTAGCTCTGCACAAGTTTCTAACACCCTGGTCTCCCTTTGAGACCAGAACTGTAGATGCTTCAACTGCAATTAGCTGTAATGAAAGCAATGATGAAATAACAGAGAGAGTACACAAAAATATTTAACTCCATATGGCAAGGCAAATGCCCGTTTCACACACACATTGTGTAATGTTTATTCCCTTCTACAGGAGAGTGAAAAGGGCACTATTTTAATCCTACCTGGCTCTAGGATTCTCTTGATCTTGGAACAATGAAAGATGCAGATTCAATCCAAAGCTTAAACAGGAAAACACGGTACTCCTGAATAACCTCCCAGCACTTTTCTCCTGCTCATCTATATTAGAGCCACGCGCAAGCTGATGGGGTGCATAGCTTGAATGGATGACATCAAAGAGATCGAGGAGATGCCTCCCATGAACATTTTCCTGCATATACGAGATAAGGCTTGGCAGCTTCGGAAAGAGAGAGACATATTGAAAACCCAGCAAGGCTCCTTCTTGGGAAGTCTGCTGTTTTGTTGCTGGCTTAATTTAAAGAATGACAGACCTACAAATACAGAGACAAAGAAGCTGGTCTGAAGAAGTCAGGTTACTGGGCCAGATCAGATGACCACTCTCTTAAGCCTAACATAATCTCATCCTTATGGCCACACAAACCCCAGTCTCACCAGAAAGCCAACATGTCCAGAAACAGAGATGTTCCTTAGTGGTGTCAGGAACCAGAACAATTCAAATGTTGAGAATCTAAAATAAATGTCGGTCGCAATCCAGCTTCTGTGGCAGCTCTTGCTTCCTTGTTAGGGCCAATCCAAATTCAGACCATGAGAAAACTGTGGATGTTTTAAATCCAAAAGCTTGTCTTAAAGTATTCTTGTTATATGTGAAACATGAGCTTTTAATGCCAGAGCACCCAATGTGTACAGGGCTGTCAAAGGTGCTTGGGGGAGGGCAGGACAGAGGGAAGAAGGCAAGGGGAGGGAAAGGTTTTCAGTGAGCTTTTTTCAGTTCCATAAACATTAGTCTGCATCCCACAAAAGTTGCTCTCACAGTGTAACAAATTCCCCGCTCCTGCCCCAGCAAGTGCAGGATGAACTAGTCCCACCTAACGACTGTTTTTTATGTTTTAATGTACATACTTCATGTTCTGGCATCCGCTCCTCCATTGACTCCTGGGGCTGGCTCACGGTAGCCTGGAAAAATGCTGGAGGAGCCTTTGTTGCGTGAGAGGGCAGAGACAGGTACGATGGGCTGAAACAGACCCTGCAGGTTTTCATCTTATTTCTGCAAGTACAAAGTTACCAGCCAAGAAACCCTGACACTGTTGGGCTTTCTGCCCTGACAACTGGGTCTTCTCAGATATCTGCCCTGTATGATAGATATGTGTCTCCTTCTGTTTCCATGAACCACCTGCCAGCTGTGGCAACGAACTGCAGGATGTTGTTTTAAGGATGTAGTATCTTATACTCCAGTATTGCCCCACTAATTAGAACTAGCACCCCTTGGCATCTGCAGCAACTGCCATGGCAGTAAAGCCCAAGTTGCTTGTGATGATCTCATAAAACAGCAGCTCACAGGCCATGACTGTCCCTGGGGACAGGGGCTGGCACAGCTGTGGATCTCAGCCATAAGGCCACTGACAGCCCAGGCTGCCGAGAAGCTGCACTGGATCCAAGCATCGTCCAAAGGATACAGGCCTAGTGTCTCTCTGGCTGTCTACACCCTTTTTCTGGGCTGCAGTGACCATTCATGGCCTCCCAGTAAGGAAAGTTTTGCAGATTTTCCAGTACTGGTGGGTCCTGCAGTTGAGGCTCCGTCAGCAGAAACCCACTGAGAAGGTCCCTGCTTTCACCGCTGTGATCTTTGTGTATCCACTGTGCTCTTACTGGGTGCATGCCTATGGGGTTGCACAGATAAAGAAGAGCTAAGACTTCAGGAACACCCTTTAGAAAGCAATTATTTAGCATATTAAATTAAGGCAATTAGTAAAATGAAATTATACACTAAATGAAATTAAAAATCTGTATTTTACAAGGTACACTCAGATTCACATTACAGCACCTTCACCCCTGCTCCTTCCTTACCATGCGCTCCTGCTGTTCCTGCGCTCCTGCTCTCCCCTCTGCCCCTAGCCAGGTGGCTGCCCCATAGCACCGGGGGCATTGTAATGTCCTCTGGAGAGGGCCATGACCCGCCATGCGGGGCTAAGCCCTCAACAGGCACTGCTCAAATCATCTTCGCTGCTGACATGTGCGTATCACAGAGCCACAGCCCATGAACAGCTCTAGAAAAGAGCCTAGCAGGTTGATGGATTAATTAGTGTGGAAAAGAAAGTTAAATTCAACTGAGTTATTAAAAACAACTGTCTTATTTGCAGTAAAATGGCATAGTAGTGAGAGTTAATATCTCTACTATATATCATCCCATTTCCTTTTATATGAAGATGCATACTTCTCTCATCAAGTCACTAGGAAAGCAGTTATGTGATTGCCTTGGAGGTATCAAGATGTAACTGGCAAACTTCATGCTATCTATGGAAGTGCAGATTGTTTGCTGTGGCGTAATAGGTTACATTCCATTCTAATCCTGTTCCAAAATGAAACAAAACAATATAAATACATTTAAAGAGGATACTGTACAGGATTTGTAGTACAAACAGAACATAATTGTTGCTGTATCCCTTGAGGTAGTTTTGGCAGGGTTTTAGCACACACCCCCCCAAAAAAGGGGTCTGGAAGAATCTGAAATCTGAGGGCAGAAAAGAGGAACAGTTCATTCGTATCGCAAGGTGCCAAAGGAGAACAAGGCTAACAAAAAGTAACTGTTTCACAAACCAAGGAATGGGAACACCAGCCTCTGCAGGGGACACAGAGAGTCACCCTCACAGGGTCAGGCTGGTCGGTCCGTCCGGCCGTGGAGCCTGCTGCCGAGGACTGACAAATGCTCTGCAAGGTGTGGGACACCTCTCACTGGGACCCAAGAGCATCCCTTGTCAGGACAGCTGGGGAATGTTTTCCAAGGAATTAGCCTCACAGCAGCTGGCTTGCCTTGAAGCAGAGCAGTTTATATTTTAGGATTTTCTTCTGGTTCTGTAGTACACAGTGTGGCTCCACCTTTCTCTTATGTAATGTTTGCCCAAAACTGCGTGTAGTTCCTGAATTATGGTTATTGCATTTGACAGAACTTGTGGGTCGGGAATGAGACTAATCAGAGGAGATACTGTGCACTCCTGGACATCAGAGCCACCCTGACTGACGCTTTCAGAAACTGCTCAGGAAATTGGACACCCAAATACAAAAATCTGCTTTAGAGCCCAAGCCTCTGGCATATAAACAGTGTCTGCAGAATTCACCTGCTCCTTGTTGCCTGTGTAAACGCTCTATTTGAACAGATAAAATAAGAAAGTATGCACATGACTGTAAATAGAAATATCACACATCAGTGAGGCTGTTCCACCCATGCACCGACATTTACAGGGGGCAAGAAATTGTTATGCTTTGTGAGCACCGCTGAGCCCTATGGAGAAGGCACTTCAGGTCACAACCCCAATTCCACCATTTCTCCCAGCAGGAGAGCAAGAGGTTGCAGGATCCAAGTAACAGCAGATCTCTGCTACCTTTGCCATTTCCCCAGATAGAGCAAGGCTGAAATTTTTCTCTGCAGCTTCCAAAATCCTCTTTCTTTCTAAGCCCCAGACTGTGCCAGTTTTGCTCTCAGAAGGCACGGGGCAGGATCCGCCCCAGAAAGGACAAGATGGTAAAGTACCTTGGTATCACTCCACTCTCCTCTGCTGAGGAGGCTGTACCCGTGAGATGGGACATGTCAGCTTCCACATGTCACGTTTGGGAACCACATGAAACATCGTGAATTACGTGACCTCCCAGAGCAGCAGCAGGTCAGCTTTTTAACTGGCTTTATAATTATTAGATAGATTTAGAAAGACAGTACTTATTTTTCCCTTTTTTAAAATTATCTTTTGCTATCTGGTTGATTGATTTTTGCCATAGCCAAGGGAGGATAAAAACAATCGCCAATGTTGTCTCAAAACACCATTTATATAAAAGTGTGTAGTATTGATTAAATTCTGTTCCCGGTATTTCCTACTATGCTAACCTATCTTCAGCACCAACTGAAAGTCAGTGGTCTATTTTTATGTTGCCTTGAATATAGGGTGGATTTCACTGGGCTTTAAGTGAGTTAAAAAAGCCTATGTTAATCCTTCATTGACAAACCAATGTTCCTGTGTATACATCTTTTTTACTGTGTCTGATTATTTCAGTTTCAGCCTGGTCCTGGATCAACTGTTTTGCATTTCACAAATGTAAGCTCTGTGCATGATTCCAAACTTGCTAACTTTCCCAGAAATATAAAAGTCTTAAACCACCTTTACCTGGCAGAGTGAAAACATTCCATAATTTATTTCTAGCCAATGTTTTCAGTGGTTTTGTTATTTTTCCCCCAATATACCTTATCATCATTTTAAATGACAACACACGAAAAAGTAATTGAATTGTACTGCTGCCTTACATCTTGTTATTTACACCAGCAAGGATACCTTCTAGGTGCTCCACTTGTTTATCTCTGAAATCACCCCCTGGCCAGCCCTAGATTTACTGCAACACAAGCCTTCATTGACATTTCCTCTCCATATATAAACCTTGTTGTGGCCCACACTTACACACTGTGTTACAGAGAGTAAGCAAGTCTCCGTGATGCTACCTATGGCAAATACCACCCACAGAACTGATAAACAAGTTTTCTGTTATGTTAGTTTAAACCAAACTTCTTACAAATAGAGCAGCCACACACAGCAATACCTCCCAGGCAGAGCATCTGCTGTCTGCACGACAAGGAGGTTTGCCGTAGACAAAGACCAGGGTCCGGTACAGGCAGCAAGCAGGATGGAAGGTGCTGTTCCAACGACAGCAAGTTGCTCTGTCTACTGGGAGCCACCGAGAGCTACTGAGGGCAGGTGCTCCCTGCTTGGAATGATGGGAAGTCACACCAGAGAGGGAAGGAGGGGCAAAGTGATAGAATACCTATTTACAAGTTTGCAATTCTGCTGCGGACATTTGTTTTGCACAGTCAGTACGCAAAAGGCTCCTGCAGCATCCAATATCCATACAAGCTCTTCAATCAGGTGTAGCCAGCTGTCACATGAACAGTACAGGAGTCACGGCTCCCCACCTAGGCACTCACAGCCAGCTCCAAACCTATCTGAGAGGTGATGAGCACAGGCTAGTGCAGGAAAAACCAACTGCTTTATGCTTTGCTGCCATTCGGTCAGGTCTGCAGGATGGACAGCAAAATCTCTGTTTGCACTGTGCTTCACCTGCTTTAATACACTTTGCAAGCCTTCGTGCAGTTCCCTCTGCACCCCACCCTGACACACACACGCACGCACTGCCATGCTCTCAACTGATCAGGTAACCAGTGATTTTCCAGGTCATGAGACAAAACTGTTTGGGAGGCTCAGTTGGGTCTCTCCATGACCAGCTGAGCACACCTCGTCACCAGGACTGGAAAGAAGCCTGAGAACCAAGACTTCCCGGCACTGGCATCACCTTATTGCATGGTCCTGAGCAAACCATGATGGTGGCGTGCTCTCCACCCTTGTTGCCCTCCTACTTGATAGGGTGGCTTCTTTACCTACATCACAGACCTGGGGCTCGGGCAGTGCTGGCAGAGTACTCTGGAGATGTAAGCAGCTGTCCAAGAGACAAACACTACTCACAAATGTTTAGAAACGCCACATTTGCCTTCGTCCACAGTGCTGTAGTATTTCTGATTCTGCTTGAAAGCATGTAACACAAAGCATTTAAAAAGTGCTCACGTAAAAAACTTTCCACATTCTTATGAATTCTCTGCAAGAACTGGGATCTATTTGATTGAGACAGCCTTTGCAAATTCTTATTTTACTTGAGCTACTTACATTTCCAAATTTCAGAGTCAGTAACTCCCTTTTCTTTTAAAACCATGAGAGACACCCTCAAAGTTCAGACTATAGTTTTGAGATACTGTTTAACAGAATTTTGCATTTTGAGGTAAAGGTGATGTACTTACCAATAGCCGCCTGCAATAACCAAACCGCCGGCTCCCATCTTCCCCAGTCAGCATGAAAGAGAAGGTCTCACTAGAAGAAAATAAATTGCCCAGATCTTACTATCAGAACTGCAGCATAGCTATGAGGTAGGTCATTCAGAAAGGGGTACTGCCTTATCCAGTGAGAGATTGTACGCACTGGAGGGTCTTCTCTCCCTCTGGCCATCATCTGGACAAACTCTGTGGACACATTCCATCAGTGCTAGAGCAAAAACATCTGCACGTTGTAGATAGCCTAGCTGTCTTGTTACAAGAAGACATGGGTGCTGAATTTCAGTGACGCAGCAGTCCCTTTGTACTGCAGAACAAATACAAGAATCAGATTTGGAGGGCAATATTCAAATGCTGCATCTCCCTTACCTTCTAGTTAGATCCTGTCTTTGGACTGTATTTTGTTCTTAAAGGGAGAACCTTAGATATTCTCTAGGAGTAGAGAAATCATTTTCTAATCCAGAAACAACACAGATTTCCCAAACCAGCTCATTTTATATCCCTGTCTAGGATAAGTACCATTTGTGACAGAGAAGTAAAACAACAGTTTAAGGCTATAATTACAGCACAGGTAAAGGGATGAGTCTGTGAATTTGTGCATGGACTGAGAAACATTCCTGACTGTTTTGCAAGTTTTAAATGGCATTATAAAAAAACCTTTTTCTTTGTGCTGGAATGCCAGGGATTAGATAATTATAGCTGAATATGGGAGGGATATCTTGTTTCACAAACATGGGCTCATGAAATGTCTGTCTAGGAGAGCAGCAGCAGCAGAGTTGAAATGCTGTGTAGGCAGGGCTGTGTGCTTCTCATACCAATGTTACCCATACAGTTGTCCACTTCTCCTTCAGTGTTTTCAATAACTCACTATTCAGGTGCTTCCACGTGCTGAATAATACAGCCAAGCAACACACAATATAACACAGTTATGCTGCATATGCTATATGAAAGCCAATAAAAAGTTCCATACGTATTCTTGGCTACAGTAATTCCTGAAGGTGAATGCTAGTTCCTTGTCATCATTGAAAGCCCCTCTAGACACACTCTGAACAGGTCTTCATTTACAGACATCTCAGACCATGCTTCTTAAAAAGCCATCTCATATGCGGTTGGCACACTGGAGGGAAGGGATGCCACCCAGAGGGACCTTGACAGGCTTGAGAGGTGGGCCTGTGCGAACCTCATGAGGTTCAACAAGGACAAGTGCAAGGTCCTGCACCTGGGTTGGGGCAATCCCCCGTATCAGTGCAGGCTGGGGGATGAAGAGATTGAGAGCAGCCCTGCCGAGATGGACTTGGGGGTACTGCTGGATGAAAAGCTGGACATGAGCCAGCAGTGTGCTCTTGCAGCCAAGAAAGCCAACCATATCCTGGGCTGCATCAAAAGCAGTGTGGCCAGCAGGTCGAGGGAGGGGATTCTGCCCCTCTGCTCTGGTGAGAGCCCACCTGCAGTCCTGCATCCAGCTCTGGAGCCCTCAGCACAGGGAAGACATGGAGATGTTGGAGCGGGACCAGAGGAGGGCCACAAAAATGATCAGCGGGCTGGAGCACCTCTCCTATGAGGAAAGGCTGAGAGAGTTGGGGCTGTTCAGCCTGGAGAAGGCTCCAGGGAGACCTTGTTGTGGCCTTTCAGTACTTAAAGGGGGCTTATAAAGAAAGATGGGACAGACTTTTTAGCAGGGCCTGTTGCAATAGGACAAGGGGTAGTGGTTTTAAACTAAAAGATGGTAGATTTGGACTAGATATACGAAAGAAATGTTTTACGATGAGGGTGGTGAAACAACAGAACAGGTTGCCCAGAGAGACTGTAGATGCCCCATCCCTGGAAACATTCAAGGTCAGGTTGGACAGAACTTTGAGCAATCTGATCTGTCTGGTGATGTCCGTGCTCATTGCAGGCGGGCTGGACTAGATGACCTTTAAAGGTCCCTTCCAACTCAAACCATTCTGTGATTCTGTCCCTTCTGCCTATTCTACTACACCTTCAGATCTACAGGTTCTGACACATCAAAGCAGGGGAAAAAAAAGATTATTTTTTTTATTTTTTTTAATGAAGAAGAAAATGCAAGCCTGGCTCTCCCTTTTCTTGCCCTCCTCCTGCAGTCATTCGTATCTGAGGGAAAGAATACAGGGGTTCTCCACTGGCACAGAGCTCAGCTCCAAAAAAGTTCTCGGAATAGCATTGCTTTGAGCCAAATGAAGAGATGTCCTGCAAAGTTAGACAAACATTTCTGGGTAAATGACTAGGGCTGGTGTTGTTCAGAGCCCTGTCCTTTTTAAGATTTATTTTAAATACTTCCATTTATGCTTTTGGGTTTAGCACTGAGAAGAACCTTCAAACTTCTTCCTCTCAGCCACACAGGCCTGTGAGCCAGGCAGAATAGGGAAGAAAAATCATACAGATCTTAAAAAAAAAAAAAAAAATTAAATACAGCTGCTTGAGCCTGAAGTGGCCAAGACTCAAACTGCTACTTCCTTAATTGGGCATCAGCGAGTCTCTGGCTCCTCCAGATGCACTCCATCAGCACTGTGCAGCAGAGGAGCACCGGAGGGTTTACCTGTTGTATTCAGAGACAGGGAGCCAGTCCTTGGCATCGGGAAAGCAGAACTGAGGGATAGCCTTGAGACGCTCCTCTGCTTCACGCATTTGCTTGGTTGGTCTTTCTAGCTGCAGGGGAGAAAATTGAGGTTCAGTCAGTCACTGTTAGTGCCAGCTTCACAGCACCTCTCAGAAAGGGAGCGTTACTAACGAGCTCTGAAGAGCAACGGCCCATCAGCTTATTCTTTATTTGTGCTTGGCAGAGTGAGGCATGAGCCAAGGAGAGGCTTATAGATGCTAGTACAATAGAGATAATCGCTGCTGGGTTTTTTCAATTATTTTTTTAAAAATTGCCCAAAACTTCCTTGTTGCACAACAGGCAGTTAAAACACAGACCTAACTCAAATTCCTTTCTGCTGTAAGAGCACAAGAGAAATGCCATAGATCAGCAAAAGTCTTTCCATTGACTTCAGTGAGTTTTGGAACAAATCCTACTATAGCCAAGACGAGTTCAAAGTGAAATATTTAGAAACTGAATTTAAACACAGTCTTTAAAGCATCTACCATCAGGCCAAAATCTCCAGCACTGGAAAAGATAAATTTGTAAACAGGGAAAGATTTTGGTCAACTTCTCTATGCCCTTCGCTTTGTAACAGATCACTTTGGAACAATTATGAAACCTGAATTATTAACTCCATTGAAAAACTAGATTTCTATTAATTTTTCCACTTATTCACTCTACTGACCTTAGAATGAACTGTACTTAAGAATTTTTCTTTTACCTTGGGAAACTGATATGTCACTTCTGGGAGGTAAGTGTTTTTAGAGGGCTTCTTTTTCAGTGACACTACCACAAAATACTCAAATAACTCCCGTTCCTGCCATTCAATCAGCTCCAGTTCCAGGGTTCGATAACTTGGAGCCCTCTTCAGCATTGACTGGATGTGTACTAGACGCTGGGTATGAGCTAGCATTAAAAAAACAAAACAAAAAAAAAGAGACAGATCATTACGTGGGACTGTAATGTGTATGTGTAAGTCACAGCCATTCACAAAGCACTTTCAGTTTGCCAGTGTATTATTCCAAGCATGTTCTCTTTTCAAAAGCAAACCTTCATACCATAGTCTCCCTCACTAATTGCACCCATAAATCAAAACTGTCTCCAAGTACTGAAGTGATGGAACACGCAGTCACTGAAATAATTTGCAGTTCATAACTGTTACCCTGCCAAAAGTCTGCTTTTCTTTGCACATAAGACTAGATTCTAAGCCCTTATGTGGGTGTGCAAATGCACTAGGGCCTTTGGGGTGACACATCTCAGGCCTGAGCTGGACCTGGTTTACACTGGTGAAAAACAGTTCTGTGACCTGTCCCTGTGTAGCACAGCTTTATGCTAAGAACCACTGAAGGTATATTTTCTCATTCTCTACAGCACAGGCATAGTCCATACAAGCCATGGAACGACCTCCAGGGAAGGGGGAAGGAAAGGACAGAGGTGCGAACTGCCTCCTGTGGGACTGCTTTCCTTGTGCCAGTTCAACTAAGGGACAATCTTAGATTCATGGTCATGTCCAGTCCTGATTCCAAGATATGCCTTGATCCAGTGACTTGTCGCTAGATGTCTACAGTGGACTACTCAGTAACATCATTACCAGTTCTGGCAGACCAACAAGTGAAAACAGCTAAGTAAAACCAGCTTCTTGCACGCTCTTCCCCACCTCTTCATACCAGGATCTCTGAGCAATGGTAAATGAATGATTAGCGGCACATGTCAATCTCTTATAGGCTACAGTCACTGACACTGCCCACAGTTTGCAAAAGGTAGACTGTCCTTGTAGCAGTGAAATAAGGTGTCACAAGCACTTTATCACAACAGTAATTAATTGACAGAAAGAAAGGGAAACCACTTGATGACCAGCCGTCATACAACTGGTTCAACAACTTAAAGATTATTTTGATAAAGCACTTGGGTCTTGGTGTGACTGCACAACTAGGGAAGCTAAATCCCAAGAAATAACCTGCCTTGTCAGGCCTTGAGACAGCCTCACACTGCTGGCCAGTGCTTTGTGTTTGCAAGAGGTGAAACCAAAGGGCTCACCCCACCCCAACAGATGGGACCCAGTGGATCCTGTCGTGCTACACGTGACAGCTGGATCTTTGGCTCAGGATACCCCAAGAGCATCAATGTAAATATAAGGTCACACAGGAGCAGCTGGTTAGGGAATCATCAGAATGAAGATCCTCCATTCCACAACAATGAGGGGAAAAGCTTCCCAGTTTCCAGTGAAATCAGAATATCCTCCCAATAACAAGAGAGAGGGCAGGCCCTGTCTGAGTTCTTTCATGGGGTATGAGCAAAAGCAACCCCTGTATTTTCTGACACAAAGAGAAACAGAACTGAAAGTGCTTTTGGGCTGGTACCTGCCTAAAAAGGAGCAACGAGTGTTTTTCCACACATCACTGTACAACCTTGCATGCAGCCTGTTTTGAGTGGTCTTACCATCTCCTATGTAAATCTTTTTCCCTAAGACAATTTTTTCCACCGAGTTTTCCTGCATGAACAGTAAGCAGGTGACATCTGCAGTAGATAGACATGAATGCTTGCCCCTTAACTTATAACCACAGCTCTGCACTCTTGGTTTTTTCCCCCCTCCCTTACTAACAGCATGATAGGGTTTTCATAATAAAATCTGTTGTTGCTGCCTTCAACTTTTTTATTGTTTTCTCTGTGTATCAGGACCCTTGAAAGTGAGGGACTAAATTACTGGCCTGGCTCAAGCAGAGTTTGTGCAGGTGTTGTGCACTGATAAAGGAAATTCTACAATTTGGAGACTGCAGACCCATAAAAGAGTCTAAGAACCGCTGCGCTGGATCAGACCCAGAATCCTGCCTCCAACAGCAGCTAGTGGTAAACACTTAAAGCAGTGTATGAATAAGAAGAGACCACGTTTCTCCAATCTCATCCCTCTAAGTTTGCATCCAGTAGTCAGTCTGGAAAACATCAGCATCTGTGAAGTGGCTGACAAAGGAAATCTGTCAAAGGTCCTGTTCTTCATTATATGACACAGTTGCCAAATCTTTGTTAGGTCCTCACAGCTCATTTTGTCCTTGCTTTCCACATTCATGCTCCTGTGTTGGAAACTTTGTGAGCTCTGCAGTAATGGAGTTAGCATAGCTCAAGAAGGAAAATATAGGCCATGGACAGGAACAACATGCAGTAGCAGGAAAACGTACGTTGATAAAGTCTGTGACAGTGGCTGACTAGAAGTTATTGAAAGCTGATTACTTACCTTTAAACCTGTCATCGGAGTCACTCTCACTCTCGCTGTTCTCATCTGCAGAGAAGACAGAGGGATCAGTTAATGCAAAATCAGAGCAAACAAACTTGGTTTACTGTGGTGAAACTGGAAAAAAATCATATCTCACACTGAGCCTTGTGATCCATGCATGCTTTCCCCTCAGTTTTAAAATGTCTTGAAATAAACAGTTTGAATGACCCCTTAGATTGTGTTTTCCTTGGATTAAGTTTCAATTTTGCTTGAGAATAAGAGCTTCATTTTGATGAAAGTGCAAAAGTCATTCTCCATTACAGCAACCAGTTGCACTGAACCCCATAGATGTTAAGCTACAGACGTGAATGTGCCATTTGGAAAATGGATTTTAACCCTTCCATTTCTTTTTCAGACTATAATTTAAAGAAAAAAATAGTTATAGAGTTCTTGAGACATCAAAGCAAGCCTTATAAGCTTTGTCTTTATGGGCAACATTTTCAGTCACCGGAGCTCACCCAACTGAGTGAGAATAACATGCAAAAGTAACCTTATGACAAGATGTATTTCTGAGGTGTACTTGTATTAAAGCCCTATTGTACTCCTACTACAAATATGGCCTGAATTTCTTTTCGGCCTCTTTTCTTCCAGAAGAAGTCTGAAGCATAGTATGAGTTACATTCACATGTCAGGAAAGCATGAATGAATTACAAAGTCAAAACTGTGAATTTTGGACAAAACTTAGAGATGCACATTACTCAAAAAGTGAACTAAAGAGGATGAAGATGAATAAATCCAGCTGATCATGGGATTAATAGGATAGACAATGCTGAGAATCTCATAGATTTTTAGCTCATCCCCATTTTCTCCTCTTACAGAGAGAAAGTGATCATTGTTCATAGCAGAAAGTTCTAAACAAAGTAGAATCCGGGGTCGATGTGGAGAAAAGAAGGGAATCTGTTAATCCTGTGACATTCAGATGGATTCACTGAACCATGATGCTTCTGTTATACCTCGCAGGGACGCTGTCTCAATATTGGACATAGAAAGTTTCTTCAGTCGTTTTTTTCCTCTTTTTGCACTGTAGATGGAATTGATTCTTTGGACAAGCTGCAAAATAAGAAAATGAGGAATCAGTAAGATCAAACACTTTTCTGCCAGGACTTTTAATTACTCCATCCAAACAAAGAATTTGACCATGAACGGTAGGCGAGCTGAACCCCCAAAAGCCTTTACTGTTTCAAAGTGTATTTCTTATCCCTCTAATTTTGAATCTCATTTGTCCGAATCACTTATTTCGAATCTCACTCCTTTACCTATGAATATATTTTAAAAAACAATTAGATAACTCAGAAACCTAAATCCTGTTTTCAAAAATCTTGTTGTCATTTGCAATAAAAGTACAATGAGCCTGCGGATTCAAAGGTAGCTGTTATCCTCTACCACCTCATTCCTCTCTATGCTATTGTTTCTCTCTTCACTTGCATTGTCTAGGTAACAGTGATCCATTAGCCACATCCAACTTTACCAAACTCTCATGGACCTAAAGATCATATTCTTACTTTGAATAGAAGAGTAACATGTGTGTTAGCACCTCTCAGAACCGACACTTTAGCGTGTTCAAATAATCATAGAATAGTTTGGGTTGGGAGGGACCTTTAAAGGCCATCTAGTCCAACCCCCCTGCAATGAGCAGGGACATCTTCAACTGGACCAGGTTGCTCAGAGCCCTGTCCAACTCGGCCTTGAGTGTTTCCAGGGATGGGGTGTCCACTACATCTCTGGGCAACCTGTTCCTGTCTCTCACCACCCCAACTGTAAAAGCTTTCTTCATTACATTCAGTCTGAATCTACTTTCTTTTAGTTTAAAACCATTACTCCTTGACCTATTATTTCAGGCCCTGCTACAAAGTCTGTCCCCATCTTTCTGATAAGCCCCCTTTAAGTACTTGAAAGCTGCAACAAGGTGTCCCTGGAGCCTTCTCTTCTCCAGGCTGAACAGCCCCAACTCTCTCAGCCTTTCCTCATAGGAGAGGTGTTCCAGCCCTCTGATCATTTTTATGGCCCTCCTCTGGTCCCGCTCCAACAGGTCTTTCCTGTGCTGAGGGCTCCAGAGCTGGATGCAGGACTCCAGGAGGGGTCTCACGAGAGTAGAGCAGAGGGGCAGAATCACCTCCCTCCTTCTGCTGGCCATGCTGCTTTTGATGCAGCCCAGGATACATCAGCCGGCTCATGCCCAGCTTTTCATCCATCAGTACCCCCAAGTCCTTCTCAGCAGGGCTGCTCTCAATCCTTTCATCCCCCAGCCTGTATTAATACCAGAGGTTGGCTCAGCCCAGGTACAGGACTTTGCACTTGGCCTTGTTGAACCTCATGAAGTTCACATGGGCTCACTTCTCAGCTTGTCCAGGTCCCTCTGAATGGCATCCTGTCCCTCAGGTGTGTCAACTGCACCTCTCACCTTGGTGTCATCTGTCAACTTGCCGAGGCTGCACTCAATCCCACTGTCTATGTCACTGATTAAGATATTAAACAGTGCTGGTTCCAGTATGGACCCCTGAGGGACACCATTCATTACTGATCTCCATCTGGACATCAAGCCGTTGACCACTACCGTCTGGTTTTGACTATCCAAATGATTCCTCACGCACTGAACGGTCCACCCATCAAATCCATATCTCTCCAGTTTAGAAAGAAGTGGGGGACTGTGTGAAAGGTCTTACAGAAGTCTAGATAGATGATATCTGTAGCAATTCCCTTGTCCGATGATGTAGTTACTCTGTCAGGTGGGAGGCAGGACTTGCTCTTGGTGAAGCCAAGCCAAATAAGCATAGAAGGAGATGGCCCTAACTTTTTAAAGCCTTTTCAGGTACAGAGTGAAGCAGCTGCTTTGAAGCTGTGCCGTACCAGCTGAGGATCTGGCCCATATGGACTTCTCCTCTCTTCCCCTTTCAACTCATGCCGTACTTACCTTACTTCAGAGGTGCTGTATCTACTTACTACAGTCTTATCCTAGTGCTGGCTTTAACCAACACTGGCCAGAATTTTAACTCCTGGTAATAATCTTTATGAATTCCCTCAGCAGGGCTAATGCAGATAATAACTGTCTATTCAAAATATCCGAGATGATGGAAAATATTAATAACAGGTTTAGTGCCTTCAACAAGAGGTTGGGATTACTAAGTATTCATAATTAAATAGAATATTATTACTTCTGGAAAGTCATAAATATGTAGCAATTAATCAGCAATTAATCTTCATAATGTTTTTATGAGTCAGGAATAGTATATTTCATTCCATAGCAGCCTTACTCATAGAACTATAATACAATTTGCAAAAGCTGTTTTACCTCAGCTTGCAGAAAGAAATAAACCCAGTGAGAGAAAGTTGCTGTAGACACAGCAGAACGCCAGTAACAGAGCACAGACTGGAACAAGGACTCATGCAACCCTTCCAACAGAGGAAGAGGGTCTGGCCCAGAACGGACAGTTTGAAGTGTTAAAATCCTTGCTTGTTCTCCCACTTGAAGCAGCGTTCAGGATTTTGCCTCTACGCGCTGGCTGAGCCATGTGCAACCCACCAGCAAGGCTCAGCCCGAACTGCTCTGCTGGCGGCCGTGCGCCTGGCTGTGGCTGCTGGGAAGCTGCAGAGCACCGCGGCAGAGCCGGCGGGATGAGATCCTGCCCAGCTCCCGCACGCGCGTGCCGGCCCAGAAACGCCTGCATGTAAGCGCTAAATAAGGCATCAGAAACCAGGAGTGAGGGGCCATGCTGGGAGTTTTCACTCCCTTTGCTGTTCTGCTTGGCACTTTTTCTGCTTGCGCTACTTCACCAGGGGTAAAACACCTGCACTGGGGTGAGGAAAGCCCAGATGTTTAAAGCATTTGGATATTGCTTCACAAAGCATCACTGGGGGTGGTACAGAACAGGAGTTTCTCAGGTTCTAGTTTTTCCCTCTAATAACTAACATTTTCTCAATAAAAACCTGAGATTCTCCAGTAATATGTGATTCTAGGAGCTAGAGTGGTCAAAAAAAGAAATTATCACAAGATTTATGATAAAAATATGAACCTTCATACGCTGAAAACATAATTGCATATGAGGAGAATGTCTGTCCTTTAAATCCACAAAAAAAAGAAAAAAAAAGTTGGGTACAAAACTAACAGCCAAACTCTCCAAGTTTTACTCAAAACCAAGTAGCAAGCTACTCTGTAACTTCCTACACAGATGTACGCTCATTTATGCAGTATAATAGTATATCCCAAGAAAGCAAAAACATAGCAAATATTAAGGAGAGAGAATTAATTTCCTCCTGAGTCCAGTAAACAAATGATGGGGAAAAAAACCACTTCAGATGCATGTTATAAATAATAATTGCTTGACCATCAGCCATTCAAAATCACAAAGTTAGGTACATAAAAATGCTATGGCCCATAAAGCTTAAAGAAAAGTGCAGAAAACAGAACTGGCTTAAAATCAACTCTGTGCAAAGATGGCAATCAGATGTTTGCTGCTCTTGGACCAGGACAGAGTTACCCTTTTCTAGGGAAGGGATTTTCACAGTACGGCTGTACGTAAAAAAGGAGTATGTCTTGGCTCCTGAGAGTTACTGTTTCTGTTTTGATCTCAGCTTTCGTTTAGGATACAGTAAGAGCTTTCAGTGATGGCTAAAGACTGAATAGGAATTTGCAAGCTCTTGCAGACAGGTGACTTGTCCTCAGCATGAGCCTGATCACCCTGCCAGTACCTTTGGGATCCTCCTGGCCCGCCGTGTAGACAGCAGCTCGCTTGTGGTACTCAGGCTGTCCTCATTGAGGCTGGAAGGAGAGGAGGGAATGCCAAGCTGAGCCAGCAGCAGCATGTCATCGTGGCTGTGCCGCTTGGGCAGCCGTGGTAAGCGGTGGGTCTTCCTTTCTGACCAGTTCCCAACGCGCAGAGACTGGCTGCTGGGCTTCGAAGGTAGCTGCAGGAACAAGAACAGCTTGAGCTCCTCCCTGCGTCAGCAACACTCCGTGCAGAAAGTGCAGAAGCAGCTTTTTGTGAGTGAGCAGTGGCTACACGAGGACATCACGCCAGGTGAGCCGCTGCTCGGTGGGATACGTGCGAAAAGAGGGTTTAAGGTCAAATCATGGAGAGGAGGGTCAATATCTAACACTTTAGAGTTCAAAGAAAACAACAGTACTTTTGGCTTTGGTGCATTTCCATGCACCCACATCACCTCAACTCTATGAGCCTCTAAACCTAACTTAAAGGCTTGGCTGACATCAGAACACTGACCCAATGGGCCTGATCCGTCTCTTTCACTTGCAATAGTCAAAATCAAGAGCAATTACACTAAATGTGCTATTTTGTCCTAGAGAATGAAAGTAGAAAATTAAGCTTGCTGTATTTCCATGGTGTTAAGATGTTTTAAGATCTGCATATGTGCAGAGGTGAGGCTAAAGCTTTGTCCTGCATTTGCAAAGAATTCCGTTTAAAACACGAACTGTTATCATTGCAGGGGGCAGGGAGACTCACTGACAGGATTAAGCCCCAGGTAACAGCTGTCTTTAAAAAACTGGGGCTCTTTCGGAGCAGCTCTTCGAGCATCTCTGCCCAGCTCTCAGGAAGGTTAATCGGCAGGCTGGTAAGGTCGGGTCCCCCCTGCCTTCTCCTCCCAAATACAAACACTGTAGGAAGCTTAACCAGCATGTCTAGAAAAAAGTACTATTATGTCAAATAGCTGTTAATTGGAATTTGCTAATATTTTATTAGCAGTATTATGAGCTATAAACCTGCAGTAACAGATGTTCCATCTGTTCTACTTGGAGGGCTTACCTGTTACAGCGCCATTACTATCTGGGAGTAAGCATAAGTGTTTCTGTATGTGTGGGTTTTGCATCACAAATACAATATCTCATCCATAAAATATCCTTTCTATATCTGATTACTTTGAAAAATGAAAGTAACGAATAGGAAAGGAGAAGACATGGTGGGATTCAAAGTGACCACAGTGTCCCTGAGGTCTGTGCTTACCACGAGTTAGCATGCCAGGAAAATCTGCAGCAGTCTATACTCTAATAAAAGGAATTATTTTTGGAGATGATTGTTGATAGCCTGCTGACCTTCTGATCTCTTCCATCTTGTTTGTCATCATCCATGACTGAAAAAGTCATGTTGCTAATCCAGCTATGTTGCTATGCTGGAAAAACTGGGTGATAAATCATTGCCAAAGCTGCCATTCTTCAGGAAATTAAGACTTTTCTATTTCTGGTCATTGGGGAATTACCCAGGCCCATAGTTGACCTGCTCTTAGTGTCTCTTTGCTTTATGTATCAGCACAGTGACAGCACAATTATGGCAAGACTGACTCCTGGCAGGAAACTCCTGGCATTGTTTCAAAAAGAAACTACCAGAATAAAGATAGCTCTGTTGCAAAAAATACCAGGCAGTGCTTATTTACTGAGCAACTTTACAGAAGTCATTTTGATCTGTATATTCTCTGGTCACCCTCTGTAAAAGACAGGACAATGGACAGTATCTTACGATGAACCTATATGGTTCCTACCCTAATGGTATGCCCTGTTGGATCCTCGAGATGCTACACAATTCCTGTTAACACACACACACAGACCACCAAATAATTGTTAGGCATAGTATGTATCTCGCTACAAGGTTATCTTCGTGGCTGCAGTTTCTGTTTCTCCTTACTCTGCATGATTACTACTTTCCACTTGTTCTTTCTTCAGTAGCTTTGCTGAAAACACTCCTGGTTTATAAGTGATGTGTTAGGTGCACACTAAGAATCCTGGTGATACTTCTTTTGTCTCTTAGACTGTCATGCTCACAGGCACACAAACTAAGTGAAAGAAAACATATTCAGTTTTGTTCTAGGTCTCTCTACAAGACAAAAATGTAAATTGTTGTGACCTGTTGTTCAACTGCAAATTTTCTGTTGGTTCAGTGCAAAACAAAGTTCCTTTAAAAGGCATTTTGAATCTCAAAATTAAATATGTGATGAAATTTATGTTTTCGCTTATGAACACAATGATCCCATAAACAATAAAGCAACCTGGCATTTCACAGCAGTCACAAAAAACAGACTGCGTTGGAAAATTCACCACTGAATGGAAAGTCTGCAGAGTTCCTGGTCTTTTACTTTATGCTGTAACACACAACTTACACAGCCTTGTTAAATGCAGACACTCAGGTTTTTCTGATTATTTTATTATTAATTTATTTACTGGGGGACCATACTTGGCCTTTTCCATTTTACAATAAAACATGCCACGCTACGTACTTCACATTAGCAAAGTCACAATAGGCCTCACGTAACAACACGTGGGCAAGATTAAGCAGCTGACTTTTTCCCTTCTGTCCCTACTAACAGCCCAGCAGCAAACGATGAGGCAATTCACAAAGAGATGCAGCCATACAAATAATTCAGATTCAGCTCACAAACAGACAGTGGAAGGATTCTGCTTAAACTCATCAGGCCATAGCCAGCACAAAGAGTCATCAGCTTCGGCAGCGCAGCACTGAGCAGCTGAGCTACAGCTGCCAAGATCATTCCCAGCTATGCTTTATGCATTTGATCGGACTCTTTTTTCCAGATACCCTTTTCTCATTCGGTGTGGCTGCTCTCCCTCCCGTGCCATGACTGATTTTCTTGCAGAAGTTTTAAATAACCGACAAGCGCAGAAAGACGGGCACCGTCGCGCCGTTACCTGGGGAGGTGATGTGTATTTCCTGTCCTGCGGCGTCCACATCCTGTGCAAAGAATCTAGGGAATTCTCCGAGAGCTGATGGGATTTTCGGCCCGCATGACGGCCTTTCAGCTCCACATCCTCGTACGGGTTTTCCTTGGGTGACTCGCCTTCAAGGTTTTGAGTTTTTTTTAAAGAAAAGAAAAACAGACAGGAATGTAAAGTTAAAAAAACAAGTAAAAATCATGTGAACCAAGTGAAAGGCTGTTAGAAAAGCTCCTCGGCTTTCAGCATGACTCATCCCTCTAGCTGCAGCTGGAAGTATTTGGAGGAGAACTTGGCTATGAGGTCAACAAGTTTCTTTGGGTATTTTTTACTCCCCCCTTTTTTTTTTAATAAAATGCAAAGATTTCACAAGATGTGCTTCTGAGCATCTGCAGCTGTGGAAAATTTATTGATATATAAAAGCTAAGGCACATGAGTACTTTAAAGTGTATCAGTAGATTTTATAAATCTATAGCAGCCACTCACAGGGTGAAATGAATAGCAATAAATAACTGTTCTCAACACACCACCCTTACACACAATAAGACAACTTTTACTTGATGCTACCTTCTCTTTTCTCTTCCCCTGAGAGAAGGCAAAGAAAGAATAAACATTTCAGCTCAGCAGTGCCAAGAGAGAAGACTGAAAAACAAAAAGATGAGGGAAGAGTTTCTGCCCTAGCCATATTGCATCCTCAAAGTGTTCTTTAGAACACATCATGCCTTCGAATTAAGCAGTTATTCATTCTAATTTATGTAGCATTAGTATCTCCCAGAAACTCATCCTGCCAGTAATACATAGAAGCTTGAACAGTTCATCACTAAATATGACATAAATGAAAAATATATCAAAAAGCAGACTGCAATCTTTGAATTTGTAGCATTCAAAAACCAGAACCAAAATTTATAGTTCAGATTTAAGTAAGATCCAATACCCTTTGGCAGCCTACAGACCAGTGGAATAACTCACCATCTTCTCAAAACTCTAAACTCACTAAACCTCTCACTGAATTAAGAAGCTTGAAGATGAATGAGTGCCATCAGTAAAATGACCATTTTGTAACCATTTCTTCAGACAGTTCATAGCCAGAAACTGGTTTAGAACGTCAGGTTTTTCAAACACAGGGTCCTTACAGTTTTCCAACCGTCTTACACAGAAAATCACCCCCAGAAAAGTGATCTACTCAAATTCAAGACTTCAGTTTGCAGAAACTTGAAACATGCAGGAAGTTCAATGCTTTGGAACAAACTTGCTTTTAGTTTTATATCTAAAGATTACTCTAAAGCTCATGGGTTTGGTACAATTTATATTGCAATACAAGCTATCAAATATAAGAAATTCAGATTTTACTATATACTGTATCAGTTAAGAATTGAGGACAGAAAGCTATAGCATGGTTTATTATTATTCACACTGTTACAGAAAATATTCACGGCTTTTACAGAGATGACAGTTACAGCATAAGTGTTTTCAATAAGAGCAAGGCCTGGATTAATACTCAGTTTGTTTGACTACCAGTTTTTTTGTTCTAGACAGAACATTACATTTCCTCATTGCACAAAAGAAAACAAAAGTAGGTTGTGCTTTCTACTTTATTGTTAAGCCTGGAAGCGTGAGACTTCTTGATTCATCAATTATAGCGATAAAAGCTTTTGCTTACCAAGTTCACATATTCACAGTACAAGCAAAACTGTATTTTTACTTCGGTAGTGCATCACACTAAGATTTCTAGTTAAATATAAGCACAAGAGTGAATATTTTAGCTTTGTTTTAATTAGAAGCCTGAATGACTGCTGCTCTTGAAGAATGTTTGAATTGGCATTCACAGCTATTATTTAATCCAGAGGGAATCTGATACTAGAAGCTGCACTATCATCATAGTCACTCCGCATACCACATGGAAAGAACACCTTCAAGTGCATGGGGTACTTAGAAGAAAGACCTTTAGATTAATGTAATGAACAGGATAAATCTTAAGCAACAAACATTCCTACAAAAACTTAAAGCTACAAATATTCTGGGAGGACTATGGAATTGATTGATTCCTTCTGCAGAAAGAAAAATAAATAGATATTGCACACTAATTCTGTTACTTGTAAACTCTAGAGGTCTAGCTAAGATAATCATAACAGCAATAAGTGGTCAACTTTGCAAAATGCTGTTGCTTACTCACAGCTAATTGGACTGTACTAGCATAATAAAATTTCTTGCAAGCCCAAGTCAAGTATAGGTCAAACAGGCATTTTAGAATGGATTAACAGATTTCAAAATACTCAGCTGCATTAGACAGTGCTTAAACATATGCTTCCTTATTACATTATTCTGCATAGTATCCAAACTCTTGAAACAAGCCCATCAGTTGAAAATAAAACTTTTTAAAATGTAAAGCATTTAAAAGTTTTAGGGTGATTCTCTTTGCAAGACACAATGTAGAACAGAATTGCTTGAACCCAGTTAAACTCAACGTTACTAATGTTGACCTAAAATATTAAGTATAGAAACAGGCCCAGAGAAGTCTTGGATGAGAGGAGAGGGAGGAGCAAGGAACCATGAGCAGAGGCTGCTTTTCTGACTCAGATTCTCTACCAAGAGAAAGCTCAGGACAAATTCCTCTACAGTGTAATGTGGAGGTCAGTGAAGACACCACAGGGATTTTAACCCTTTCCCTAAAGCTGTGAGAGTTCCTTCAGATGACTGGTTGTCTTTCTTTTATTTGTCTTATCTGCAAAAAACTCAAATTATCTGAGGGTTTTCTTTTTCATTTTGAAATTATATTATGCCTTGAGACCAAATATGCCTCATCTTTTTTTTTTAAGAATAAAGTTTCCCACTAAATCTCTGATAATGAAATAGTCTGATCAATCTGAAAGAACCTGGTTTTGCTGATTTGGCATTTGAACCCAGTATTTGGTTCAGCTAGTAAACTAAAAGAGATAATTTATTTGTGTAGGTCTTCAATAATTTCAGAATCTTAGACAAGTACCATTTTTTAGTATATACGCTCTCCCTGGCGGATAAGACCAAAAGACCAGACATGCAAAAAGAGCATTAGGTGGCCTGGACAGGCTGGTTTTTGGGTGCCAAGGGTAGGAAGGCCAAGTGACAAGAAACCCAAGATGGCCAGCAAGCTAAAAAGATGTGTGAGGGTACTGTGAACTGCCTTAGCGCAGCATTTAACCCTGTCACTCTGCACCGTGACTGCTTTCCATGGGAGAAAGACCTGGGAACAGATGGCCACCAGCAGATGTAGGTCCCATGCTGGAGTGATGCTCTGAGGAAGGGCCGCCGTGGTGGCTGCTGCTGTTCCTGCAGCACAAAAATAAGGAAAGCTTCCATATGGCTGGGCTGGCTCAGAGGTTTGCAGCTTTGATCTCTGCATTTCTCCTCGACGCCATGAATTTTCTAGTCCCAAGACCCAGCAAGGAATGTTCACAATCTGCAAGCTGCAGTGCTTTTGCATTCATTTGAATTTGCTGCAAAAGGAAAACACATTTACAACGAAAGAGCAAGGAAAAATCCTTGTTCCTCCCATATGGATGTCTCTATTGGAAGCCAAAAGGAGAAACATTATGCAATATAGAGGCCAGGCTTGTCTTGATGAGGGTGATCCAACTGCCACACAAGACAACAGCAGATTATCACTGACTTCAAAGGAAGCTGAATCAAATCCCCAGAATGCATATGGTCACCCGAAATAGGCAGGCTGTGGCAAATACCGTCTCTGATCACCACTCCTGCTTCCAGACAAGCTCCCTTTATATGCATTTTTTTTCAAGTTTCCCATTCTCTTGAATTCTACTTACCGAACTGATGAGTTAACATGGGACTTTTATCTACACAACATTTGTCTTCATAAGATCTCACAGGCAGTTGAATGATTGGTCCATAGGGGAAAGGAAAACAAAGCAAAACAAAACAGATAAAATAAGCAGTGGTCTTTAGAAAAAGTTCTGAGGAATGCAGTGCCTTGAGCTTAAGCATCGATGAGTGTCCCCCAGCAGTTGCAGTTCCTCACCCTGTGATGTTCTTCGAGTCAGCCCCACCGAGTCCTGAGGCAGCACACAGTGTTCCTCTGCTCAGCCTCTCACACGTGGCAAATGGGAAGCAGAGGCAGACTCAGCAAGGCTGTCTCATGCTGAGAAAGGACTGAAAAGTAAGGCTGAGGGGAAAAAAAATTGCAGGCAGACATTTCTCTATAAATGGCAGAAAGCAGGGAAACGCGTAATTTCTTTTTAGATGGGAGAAATAATTATCAGAGGAATGAAGTGATTCACTGAGTGCTGATTGTAACTCCTGCCTTTTGCACTGCCAGGAAGTGAGAAAGATTGAGCAGCAAGTACACAGTAAGAGAAAGGGCTTATCAACTTGGGTTAACTTGGGTGCCTAAATTAGGAGCCAGTGTTTGCAGACGAGATACTGTCTCCAGAGAGTGATGCTGCGTGCCCAAGCTAGAAGCCTACTGCCTTCCCTGCTGGCTACATAGAAAGCCGAGGCCCCTGAGCTGTATGGCTGGGTTAGGCAGAGGTAGTACCTCACAAATGACAAAGCACGTGTTTCCTGCGTACTAGGGCATGTGCACAAAATATAGGGCAATCAATGTATTTTACATTGTAATGAACTGAGAGATTAAAGATTCAGCTGCCATCCCAGGAGAGACTTGGGAAAAAGTAGCACATAGCTCCAGGGGCAAAGAGCTGGAAATAGTGGCAATAAATGGGCAGAAACAGAGGCGCAGATAGGCAGAATCAGGCCTGAATAACAGACGAGTAGAAATACCCAAGTGAGCAGTCTGTAAGAATCTCTGATGCTTGTGACACCTAGCCCTTCAACCTTTTGCAGTGTTTCTGTAACAACAGACACAAGGTGCAACATCAACTCCTTTCCACGCATAATCCCTCTAATGGCATGTACAAATCCTTGAACTACCTTTTCTGCCCTCTGCCCATGACCTCCATTCAGTTGTAGATGTAGCCCAGTTCATCCAGCTCATGCACATTTGGTGCACACTAGCCCATGCGGAAGATTAAGGTAAAACACAACCGGGCAAGGAAGCAGCAAGCAGAGAAGAGCGGCTGGGGAATTCTGCTTTTGCTGCCATTGAAGAGGAAGCAATGGGAATGAACCTCGGAGAGCAAGCACTGCATGAGGGAACAGCAGAGGATTCATGCGCTGTGCAGACTTACGGCTCCCCAGCGTCTCTGGGCACTTAAGTCCAAAGAACTGCTCAATGGTGAGAATCCAGGTGCATTCTGCATATGCATTACTCATTCACTTTATTCATTAAATTACACAAATGCAGATTCACATCACCAGTGCTGGAGGAAAACTCAGCCACTGGGATGTTTATGAGCATGTTCAGATCAAACGGATGAAAACCACAAAATCTCCACACGCTCATAAACTATCTTAGCTTAGATCTTTAGTACATAGATGAGCTCTTTCAACATCAGAGAAGCTGAAACTGTGCACGTCAGCTGAGGAATTTACCCCAGGAATCTGCAGAAAGAGGACCTATTCCAATATTAAATTCCACCTAAGACACATTATAGCCACCTTGAAAACCTATTGCTGAACAGTACTAAGTTACAGACCATTACTTGCTTACAATCCTACCACCCAGCGTATCAGCCCAGTACCATGTTCTCAGAAAAGTACTAGAGCATCTGCAAGATGCAGAGTGACAAGGCTAAAATATAATCAGCCTTCTGAGCCCCAGTCCATGGAGTTTCTAGGCAACAGCTTGTGCTTTCTGAACTTTTCCAGTTTCGCTTAGCCTTGCAATAAGCAGAAGAAACACTGCAGATACTTTCAGCTCCCTACTATCTCTGCAGGGACTGCAAGAGCTTAGAGTTGTGATCATAATGAAGCATTAGATGGAGAAGAATTATTATGGCTGATAAATGAATAAGAAATTTCACGACCCAAAATCATCCATTTCACACTCAATCCAAAAGCATGCGCATGAAAACATCTGATGAGCAACTGTTAGCACAGTACAGCATCAGCATGCCTAAACTACTTGCACTTCACAGAGATTTAACCCTGCTGACTTCAGCACAGTCTCTGAATTTAAACCCAGATTTGGGAGAGCAGCCTCATGGTCATTTTACGCTCTGTTTTACTAAGCTGCAGCGTTGACTAGAAAACCATGAAGCTGACAGAGACTGTCAAAACTAGCTTTAGTGGATGGTATTGCTGTGAGACAGACTCCACAGAGAAAAATGGGGACCTAAATAAAGCATGGGATGGTTATTAAAAATAACTGAAATCCACGCATCATAATGTAGCAACAAAGCAGCAGGCTGATCATCAATAGGATCAGACAGCTAGAATATCTGGCCTTTCTTTGACAGGCCTATAGGAATCCTGTTTGATTTAATGTGCTCTGGCTGCCGTTACCCTAGAGTGTCTATTATTAAAATTGCCACTATTACGCTTTCCAAAAACTCACGTGCTTTTTAGACTGTGAGAGGCAGAGTGGGGGCATGGAAGAAGACAGGAACATACGTTTCCCTAATCACTGCCTGCACCATCATTTTGTCTCAATCCTAGCTCTGTCCTTGAGTAACAACTATCCAGAGACCTCCTGGTAAGGGTCTGACTAAAAACCCAAAATGTTTTCAGAGAAGCGACTGGCACAGCACTGCTGGCAGAGGTGCAATCTCTCCAAGTTTGTCTCAGCTTCACAGCAGCCCCGCAATTCCAGTTTCTCCCAGATTTGTACAACCCTTTTGATGTGAGGTGGTAATACGACAGACAATAATGCGATACAAAAGCATGACAGGCAATAATGTGGCATGTGATGATGGGATCTTACTGGAAAGTTCAGCTTGCTGTCTTTTTAACCTTTTTCTACATTTACTGGAAGAACTTTGCAAATGTTCTAATTTGAAAGCAATGTCAAGCTGGAACATCTTCTAACTGGACTCAGTCATCATTTCTGCAGCTCTTGGCACACACAGTGGAGGATTCAGTAAAACAGCTAAATCATCTTTGTTACATGACATCCACTATGTCTAATTACATCAGAATTCCAAACAACTAACCGGTTCAGGAGAGACGAGGTGCCTTACCAGGAGGGATAAACGGAGTGACATGCTGTTCAGGACTCCACAGGGAAGGTTAAGCCACTGACATTCCCTCCACACTCAGAACCTTGCTTGTGGGTGCACACCTGCCTGTTTTAACGGCTCAGGCACCCACCTGGGTTAGGCTGCCCTGACACTCCACTTAATAATGCTGATTTGAGACATATTGCTCCATCTCCTCTCTTATGAGTTCTGATGCTTGGGAAATAGCTGAGACACAGATTTATCTGTTCTCATCTCTCTGAAAGACTGTACTTACCCAAGTACTACAAAACAACCTTGCCCTCACTAATTTCAAGGAGAGATGGCTACACCAAAAGAAGGACATTTTGCTTCCTGAATGATTATCTAAAACCTGCATACAAGACTTATGTGGATACAATTTTACTCCAAAAAAAAAAGAGAACTTTTCTAGGCCTGGTACCAGTCTGACAGGTTTGGTGCGTTAGAATGATTTATTTTTCACTCAACTCTGACTGTGAGGAAGGCCCGTGAAAACCTAGAGCTAGTTGTCATGTTACAGGGCAGAAGCAAACAAGAAGCTGACTCTCCACAAACTGAAGGGAGATACTCAAATTGACAGAGGAATACAGCTAAACAATTGCATATAACTGTACTGTTTCACTTTTTAGTTACCTTGGGTGTCAGTTGTAACAAGGTTCAACTATATACCTCCAGAAGCACAGTGGTTAAGTCACTATCACCAGCCTAACTCCTCTTAAGGTGCAAAAAATATTTGTCAAGAGAAGTATACAGCTACTGAAAGGGCTCAAAATCTCCTAATGTTACACTGAACAGGTCCAGAGAGCAGAAGGGTGCATAAGAAACCCTCCCCAGGAGGGCCAGCTACCCCTGGGACCATGGACTGCAAGATGCTCCCAATGGGAGTCTACCAGCAAGACCCCACTCAGAAATTCATCCTGGTGTTCGAGATCCCACAGCAGTATTTCCTGGGGCACTGCTTTCTAGACTGCTTCAGCTCTAGCTGTCAAAGCAGACACAGTACCTGTCAGCAACTGCTTCTCCTTCAACTGTCTCAGTTCTGCTGTTTGCCTCCTTTTCTCGCTTTTCCCCCTCCAGACAGATTTCCCGCATAATTTAACTATCACCTTTTACTTCAAGCCAATCTGAAATGATCTGACTCTGCTGACCGAGAGCTTCACAGGCTCCAGAAGAGCATTCTGACTGGCTTTATCAATTACGTCTCAACAAACATAAATACAACCAGAGATGGGCCTGTACCCAAGCTCTGCCTCTGAACATTTGTTTCTGAGCTGGGAAGAAGTCTGTATCCCCATCAAGAATGTGACCAACTCTAGTCTCCTCAAGGGACCACAGAGAAACTGTGACGTGGAGATAGGGAGATATGAGAAGACAGAACCGAGTTCCAAGGCAAGCTTTCAAGCTGGCCTCTACCACCATGAAGAATAACAAAACCCCAGATCCAAAAGCCCGTGCTTTTTTAGAACCAGAACTCAACTGTTGAATCCCAGCTTTAAAATAAAAACTTTTCAACTTTTAACTTTGCATAATAACTGTGGCATTGCCTGAAGGAAAGATTTTTTCACAGGAATTTGTGCCAGTTGCCTGAATCGTACACTTTTGACTATCCTTCCTCTCACCCAGGTTATCTGTCCCTCTTTAACAGCTAATCCATCTGCCCAGGTTCACATTCCAGCTGCTGGAGTATCCTTGAGAAAAGCATTTCCTCAGCCAGTGGGTATTTAATGGACTCCATATTCCACAGTATATCCTAAAATGTCAGCTGAAAAAATACCTGCATTTAGTGAACAAAGGAGCCTCGTACTGCTGCCACTATCAACCTCAAGGTTAAAGGACACGCAGCCTAGTCATCTACACAGCACTGGGACTTGCCACCAAGCAACTCTAACACAAGCTGTGGCGCTGATACCTATCACGCCTTTGGCATGCCACCTAACTTCTGGTATAGACTAGGCCTGGCTATACGTAACTGGCATACGCTGGTGTCCCCAGACTTTGTGTTTCTAGGGACTCTGCTGCTAGTGAAACACTAGAACTTCCCCAAGGCAGTAGCAGACACTTACGTTCCTCTTCCTCCTTACAGGAATCTGATGGAGAGGACTAAGCTAAAAATCCAGTTCCAGTCGTGGAGCAATTCCAGCAGATCTATGCACTGGGAAAAGGCCTAGCAGGAACCCTGTCAACTGATACAGAGCAAAGGCTAACGTGACGCCAAGCTGCTGGGCACATGCACTCAAAAGAGCTCCAGCCACAAAGTCAAGCCAGTCTTGTCCCAAAGAAAAGCACAGCCTAATCCCAGCTGGGGACTCTAAAATAGGGTAATTCATTAACACTGTATTTCATGTTAATTAACCGAGTTCTAAGGGTTCTTTGGACCATTGCAATTTAGTAAGCAAGCACCAGTCTTGCATGTGAGCCAGTCAGACAGAACGAGAACATTACTGGGGCAAGACCTCTCTGCACTACGTGGCTGAAATAAATAAACTCATTCTTATACAAACTGCTCTTCTTATTCCACCAGTAAGATACTCATCCATAAGAAGGTGAATAATCTGATACTCATACACCTGGGCTATGTGCTGAATAGTCCCCCTATGACTTCAAAACCAGTAGAGAAGCAAGAAACCCTGTTAGTCACAGATCTTCAGGGAGGAAAAGCATTTTAATCACTTTCATTCTTGCGAAAAAAATGTTGAAGTGAGGGCCAGGCAGCTGTAAGAGCAAATGGCTCGTGCTTGGACAGGGCAGATGGAGTTGTGCGCATCACATTAAACATTCTCAATCTACGATGCAACATGCACAGCAGTCGAGCAATGTGTCTCCTACGCATCTGTATAGTGTTCTCTTAGAGGAAATCTCCACCTGTTCTACTGTGTCCAGCACTCTGAGGAGTTACAAACAGAGTAAGAAGGCTTGTCTTGTCAAACATTTCTTCCACTATATTTAATTTCTGAATTGTGAATGCAATTTCTCTTACAAACTGTAATTTACATGGTTTTACTAGATTTTCTCAAGTTAAACTTAATATTGCGCCCTTAAACTTGCCTTCAGTTTGCACATTCAGCTTTTTTTGGTCATGATACCAAGTGCTTTCTTCTAGACGCCAGGTGAAAAATGCCTCAGAGACACCAGAGGTTAAATAACAATATTCAAATATCTCAACTGCATTTAGGGGAACAGACTGGAAAACTGAAACCGTATGGCACATATGACAGGAAATACTGTTGTCCACAAACACAGCAGAAGCAATTGTCTCAGACATCTCTTAATACTATGATCGTTTCTTGAATTCACACAAAGCCAAGCATGATTTCCCCAACTGGATTCATAAAGCCACATCAGTTTTGGTGTGATTAAAGACTCATTCAAAACCACAAGAAGCAAAACAATGTTAAGTTTACTATGACTGCCACATTCCCGTGAGTGCTAGTACAGAAGATGAATGAAGTCCACATGGTTCCTTGAACATGGAATACAGCTCTGATTAATATTAGGAATGTGCACCCCTTTACACAACTGTTTCTTGATTAATGCAGAATGAATCATTATGTTCCAATCCAATATCTGTCTTGAACTTAACATGCAGATATTTCATCTATTAAAATGTACAAAAATACTACAAAATTAAACAAAGCATCTGGTTCATGATGTCACTGGATTTCAAAGCACAATAATTTTTGATTTTAATGTACCTTAAAACCTTTTCTACGTCAGCTCTCAAAACAACATAAACTAGCAATAGCAGTTCATCAGTGTCCTGGTCATTAAAGCAGGAAATGGTGTAAGGCCACCAGGAGAAAGACAAAGGTTTAGTGTGCATGTGCATCAGATGATGAGGTCATGTAGTAACCTCAAAACCAACAACTCTAGTCCTAGCATTTATGTGCTTAGAAGCTGTATTTTGAGCATTGTGCTAGTCTGAGTGAGAGCACTCAGTACCCCAGCACAGTATGTTGCAGATACCTAACATTAAATGTGCTTTTTAGAAGATACTGTCTGATAGACCATTCACAACATATCCACAGCTCTCCTCTGCTTTCCAGTGAGGGGGAAACGTCCTGCTGAGGGGCACCAGGCTGGGGGATGCAGTGACAGACAGGAGAGCTGAGCTGCTGTCCCGGGGGAACTCAGCAAGTTGAGGGAATGGCTCAACAGGAACTTCTAGAAGTTTAGGAAGGACAAATATGGTCCCACACATGGATCAGAATAACCCTGCGACAGTACATGCCGGGGCTGACTGGCTAGGCAGCAACTCTGTGAAAAAAGGAATTGGGGTCCCAGTGGTCAACAAACCAAACATAAGGCAGCAGCCTATGCCTGTGGCTAGGAAGGTCAACCACACCTTGGTCTGCATTAGCAAGAGCATGGGCAGCAAGTCATGGGAAGTGGTAATTCCCCTCTATTTGGCCCTTGCAAGGCCACATCTGGAGTAATCACAGCACTGGCGAGACATCAACAGACTGGAGATAGTCTAGAGCAAGGCTGCTAAGATGATTGGGGGCTGGAGCATACAACATAAATGAGAAAAGGCTGAGAGAACTGGGACTGTTTAGCCTAAAGAAGCCTGGGGGGGACACCTAACTGCTGTCTTCCACTACCTAGAAGGAGTTATAGAAAAGAGGGAGCCAGATGCTTCTTGGAGTGCACCGTCAAAGGATGAAGGACAACAGTCATAAATAGCAACATGGAGAATTCTGACTGGATAGAGAGAAAAAATCGTTTCCAGTGATATCAAGAAACAGCGGAGGTTAAGCAGTAGAGCAGGCTGTGCAGAGAGGCAGTGGAACCACCCTCCTAAGATATTTTGAAAGCTCAACCAGATGTAGCCCTGAGCAATCTGATCTAACTTTGAAACTAGCCCTGCTCTGAGCAGAGGTAAGACCAGCTGACTCCAGAGTCTCTTCCAACCTGAATTTTTTTTAAAGATTTTTTCCTCACAGTCGAGTGCTTAGAGCATTGCTGAAGATTTACAGTCCTTTTTTTCTTGTGTTTTAACACCTACTTGCATTAAAAGTTTTAATTCTGTGGGGGTAGGGTGAGAGGGGAATTTATGGAGTTTATTACCGCAGTGATAATGTTTTAACTACCTACAAGATTTTAGAGAAGCAGGAGGTTCAACCAGGTATAGACAAAAACCCCACCACCACATTTAGGGCATCTGTTTGCAAAGAAAACCCAAAGCAGCAGTGACAGAGTCCTTTAGAGCTTTGAAGCAGATGTAAATCTACAAAATAAACTCACTCTTACAGACACCTGGACTGCAAGAGTATAAAAGTGCTACTTAGAGACTGGGGTCTAGCACTACTGGTATAAATTATGCAGATGTGATACACAAAACTATGATAGTTTCTTTAAAGCTGGAGATCAAACTACTTTGGCTTGTCTTTAATCATGCTTGAAAGTTTATAGAATTATACTGATTTGGTATTCCCCCCCAGCACTGCCTGTATTGAATGATGTGCTTTGGAAAGGGGTTGTTAAAAAGCAGTACAAAACAATGAAGTTCTGTGTTTGTCCACAGATCTGAAATGTTGCTTTTTTTTTCCCACTGCCCTGCCAAACTGTCCAAATTGTAATTTGCAGGGAGTTGGCTTATAGTTCCCATGAGCTGGAAGAGCCCATTATGATTTTGTTTTACTGAACACAAGTTTTCTTCTCGTCTGAAGAAAGCTTCTTACCAGGCCTGCACATTTTATTTTGATATGCAACAAACCAAAGCAAGGGAAAGAAGCTTTATCACCTAATATCTGGCAGCACATTGACAGGTTCTGAGCAAAGATAAGCACTGTAGTTAACGCACATTCTCAAGTGTGAATTACACAGTGGTCTGACTGTTCACGGAGAAGGCAGATCACGGAGAAGGCAGATGATCATATAACGACACTCCACGGAAAAAACTTTTTAGTATCTACATAAGCTCTCATTTTTATTAACACACACTGAACAGCAGCATTTTTTTCTGTTCTGAAAGCATTTTTTCAAATGGCATAGGGGGACAGTACAGCTGAAAATGGAAAGAGCAAATTTCTGTTTTCACTGAGGCTGACAAACCTGAGACAGAACTTGGGTATAAAGACAAAGAGCCCCAAGCTGCAATTTGTGGCCACTGTTGCTTGCTGTATCAGCTGATATGACCAAGAAGAGTTTTGTGCTATCATCATCTTTGTTTGCCCTTCAAACATTTGTAAGCAGCATCAGAGTGCCTCTGGTCCTGTTTCTACCAGACTAAACAAGCTCAGCTTGTCAGGGTCTCTTCAGAGGACATGTGCTCTAGGGCCCCTGACTGTCTTGGTAGCCATCCAGTTTTCAGTAGATAAAGGTTCATTGTCCAAAGTAAAATGAAGTACACTTTATAGGTGTTGTAATAATACAACACTGAAAGAGTTAAAAACAATGCAGATATTCATCACTTGTGTGGAAGATCTGTGCTCTGAAGGGCTGCCCAATTTTCGGTAATTATAACAACTTTTTTGATGTTAAAAGAATGTATGCATAGGCCATACATTTCCTTCTAAGACCAAAAGAAACATGTTTTTCTTGTGAAGCTTAATCAAAACAGCATTTTTGTTGAGCATTCCTGATGGCTCTATAGCTAAAGGAAATTATTTTTTTTTAAACCAGCAACTGGGACTGAAGGGAAACCAGGAATGGTGCTGCAAACAACTGCTTTGGGGCAGTCCACACAGGAGTCCTGAAAAGCTCAGGCTGACCACACAAGGCCTGTGAGGTTAATCTTGCTATTGGATAGTTCTGTAAACACCGTCTCAAGTTCAGTTCTTTACATTTTTACACCACTCTAGGCTTCAAGCCAAGGCCCTGATTAAAAGAATGATTTGGTTCTTGAAAAGCATGGCAAAAAGCTGACCAAACAGTTTGTCTCCAACACCACCCGATGAAGCCCAAAGGAATCAAGACCTCCTGCATGCAGACTGAGAATTATGTTTGCACTGATGCATCCAACCCATTCACCCTCTATTTAACCCCTCTTTACTGACAGCACTGAATGTTCTTGCACAAGGCATGTGTTCAACAATACATGGTCTGACCACAACTGCTCAACACCCTGCTGTGAGCCCATGTACTGCAACAGATCCTTACCTACAATGTCTTCATAGGCATTTTCTTCTAAAGTGCTCTTGGATCCAAACTTATGCTGGCTCTCAGTCCCATTTTCAGTTGGGGAGGGCGGGTACAGGGATTGCAGACTTGACGCATCCTCAAACTCGAAGGATTTTCTAAAGTTTAAAACAATAAGTAATTAGTAACTAGAATGCAAAATGACTCAAACGCTTAGCTGAGTATTGTTTGCTAAGAAATATATATAAAATGACTAACAGAAAAAAAATTACACATCATGCTTTAAGGACTAACTTTTAGAGGACCTCAAGTCTTGTACTCACAGCAGTCTTTAGTATAACAATCTGTGACACTTTTATGAGGTTGGAAGTATTGTTATCCCCATTATGCAGACAGGGAGAAAATACCAAGAAAGTATGTGATGATTTTCAGAGGTAACAAAGTTAGAAGCACAATCCTCAGATTAGAGATTGCTTTTTTCTTGCCAGGGGCCCCAGAAACACGTGGCCATAGCTCTTCAAGAAAAAGACATTCCTCTGGAAAGCATTCCTCCTCCACCAATTGCTCTGGGAGATGTAGCCCTTAGTTTGAAAACACTCACGTCTTGAACCTCCAAATATGTTCCTGCATAAAGGTCTGTGTACAAATGCCAAAGGCAGACCCTGTGAAAGTCAGCCATTTCCCTTGCCCACCCCCCGTTGACTGGCAGCAAAGGACAAAGCACGGAGGAGGTTAAGGCTGTCTGGGGTAGACGAGCAGCCTGGGCTGATGGCTGGGTCCTGAAGGTTCAGGCTTTCTGGCAAGAAGGAGAGGGGCAACTGGGTCAGATGAACCCATACAACTTGTCTCATACCCAGGTACTTGAAGGAGCTCTGGATGAAGAGGAGCCCAAGTCCTCTCCATTCTCCAGTTTGCCCGGCACTTGTTCTCTGAGGTAACATCTACACTGAAGTTGGGAGGTGCATGGTTTACATTGCCAGCTGTATGAGGGCTAGCATGCATTCAATTGATTTAGGGCTGAGGATGAAGTGGTATGAAAATTGGACTCAGAAGTGTAAACCCCGGGGTGCTGCAAGGCTTGCAGAGCCTGTGCTGATGCCTGTACTTCACTCATTAATACCCAAACTAGATTGATGGTAAATTATCCTGCCATCAACCCCTTTCCTCTTCTCCCCAGCTGGAGTGAAACGTGTTGACAGCAGATCCATATGGCAGTGACAGAGTCTCACCAGATATACTCAGCGTGTTAATTGGCTGAAGAGTCTCCCTACAGGCAATATAGTGACTATTGTACAGACATGGCATTCAGCAAGAGCATTTCCTATTTGTCTGCTGGAGCAGACTTATGGGTCTGGGGCAGGCCTAGGAGCTTCCTCTCTCTCCCTTCCGTGCTCTTCTTAGGAAGAGTCAGGTCCCTGTTATGCACATCAGGAGAGTGGCAGAAACAAGCCATGCATTTCAGATCCAGACACCCGCTCCTCCACACCTACTGGCAGTTATAAAAGATGCTTAGGCACTGAAGACATACCTGTGTATGAAATGACACATTTTAAAGGGGCTAAATATCCAACTCATAGACCTCAAGGAAACACGGCGATGCAGTGACACTGCATAGGACCACGGGAGTGGTGTTGTGGGCTGGCACTCAGCTGTGATCCATGTGTCCCCACCCTATCCTGCAACACTCCCCTCCTGCGCTGTGTCTGTGCCAGAGGATCTCCAACCACCAGGGAACGTCCAGCTCACATCAGTCCAAAGTACAGAAGCTACCGTGGGCACCAGTTTCTCAGAATACAGCCTGGCTCTATGCTAGCAGGCAAATGTGAGAGAATGTCTCCATTTTATTGTAATGTTGAATTAGCTACCATAAAGAAAACCAATGTTTTCAACCAAAATATTAGAAGAATACGTATCCACAGTCCCTTCTTGTGACATTCCAGTGAGTGCAAACCACACGTATGTTCAATCCGAAACACACAGCAACAAGCTGTAGACATAATGGGTTACGTCTGTTCTCGAAAACAGAACAGTTTAGAGACTGAGATTTCAATAACATTAATAAAATACTGGCATTCTTAGATGACTGGTGTGGTCTCAAGTGCTTTGCAAATGCTGGAATTCTCCTTACTGTAACTAAAGGAAGGGCAATAGCAAAGACAACAAAGTTAAGATTTTGTAAAGGATTTCCACCCGGCCTTAGAGTCAGCCAGCAAACCCGAGATTTTAGGAGGCTGATTTAAACTTACTTAGATCACCATTAATTAGAGGTAAGTCCAGAGAAATCACTGAACTACAGCAGGGTAAAGCTGTTACAGGCAAATGGAAACCTACCCTGTACAATGTCAAACGGATTTGCAAGAATACAGATGATAGCACTGTACATCCTACAACTTATACTCAACTAATCACAACTTAAATTGGTAAATACTGCTTTTGTTTTGGGCTCGTACCTACTAGCCCCGCTCAGAACCGAGGCTCCATTGCTGAACCATGCTGTTGACTAACTCCACTATGATGGGAGACTGAACCTGCAGAATGGCAGGTGCAAGCACAAATTGTACCTCTTCTTCATCTCAAAAACTCACTGCAACAAAATACTGCAGTTCTTAGAGGACTTGTATGGTCTCAAACTCCGTGCGAGTGTGTACTTGGAGACTGACTTTGATCACTTAGTCGCAGGTCACATGGTGATTCTGTGCAGAAGCATCTCCTGTTATTCATTCCTCTCTGCCACCCACCCCACAGACCATTTTACCACTTGCCCCTTAATTTTCCAACAAAGGCTATCAATTATAGCAGAACATGTAAAAATCATTGTTTGTCTTTTGTACATTGGAATGCTGCACTGAACAAAATGAGGTCAGCTTTATTTCACAAATTCTTGTTAAAATTTAGATTTACTTCCACTAACTGAGATTATTGCCAGAACTCAAAGATCAGCACTGCTAATCAGAGCTTGGCTTCCCACATTTCCACCCCCCCACCTCTCTCAGTGAAACAACGCACATCAGCAGAGCTGTGTGATCCATTTCAGAAGCAGGTGTCTTTTGAAAGTAAAGAGCAGAATCTGGAGGCTCCTCTTCTTCTCCTGCCTCAGTGTACTTCAGGTCAGGTTGTGCTGACATAAACTTCTAATTAATTGAGCCATCATCAAGCACCAGATACTGAACTGACAGAATGCATTTGGGATGCTGCTTAGCAGTTACACGCAAATACTAAATACCAAGATTGTGTGTGTATCGTACACATGCACACATAGGTGAACTTGTTAAAAATGCCATACTTTGAATGCTTATCAACAATTATGCCTACAATTTTCTAAGTGGTGAGCAGAATGAGATTTACTATTTTGAAAAAGTCAGGGTGAATCATCTAGTTAAAACAAGCCAAGCTCCGCAGACTGCGGGGGAAACGTAGGCATATACTCTGCTCATCATTAACCCGGGAAGGATATAAAGGCCTTTCTGTCCTAAAACATAGTTTTCTCAGCATTAATCCTCTACAGCTATTGAGAGTAACTTAGGACCACATTTCTAAGCACTGCATTAAATAAAATCACCAACATCGCATAAAACTGACACAACTGTTGCGGTAACAAGGTTTGGAAACACAAAGCCTCTGCAGGTGTGTTTTGCAGTGAACAAGCAGACAGGACTATGACAGATGAGCTATGGTCCTGCTACAAGAGGACAATAAAATTATGCTCCATTAAAAATCTCAAGTGAGGGCACTTGTTCCAAAATGAACGAGAGAACCGTCGATCTAGAGCCTCTTCCAGGGATTGAGGAATGCGGGTTGGAGAATTCCAAAACTGTAGCCATGTGAAGGTATTGTACCAGTGCATCCCATCAGTGCAGTCCAGTGGAAAAAATACTTGTCTTGCATGCAATTCCTAGCATTTCTCAGGTCAAAAGCATTGCATTAGAGGGAGAATTTAAAATATAGTTACTAAAAAAATACAGCACATTTATTTGTTTGAAGATTGAGCACAAGACATTTCCTTGAATTTTACCTATTCTGGGATTTTCTGTGAAAGCGCGACTCTTTTTTCTGCCTTCTGGTTACGGGAGGTGCAGGGGTGGACGGGAGAGGAGGAGGAGCAGCAGGTGTAGGAGATAGAGGTAGGCCATTGCTTGGTGTAGTTTTGTGGTTTTTGTCTGCTTCATATTCAAAGGTGCGTTTGGGCTTGGGGACAGGATTCACTGCGGTGTTAGCCGGGCTTTCGAGGAGCAGTTTAGGGCCAGCCAAGTTTGCAGAAACCCCCTGTTTTGTCTTACTGTTTTTCTCAGCCTCGGTAGGTGTTTCTGGTTCACTCCCCAAAATGACACTTCCTCCTTTGCTGTCACTTAGGGCTTCACTCAGTCCCTCCACAGTACTCAGAGTCACAGACTTTTTCCTCCCTTTGTCAACGCTGTAACAGCTACTTGGTAACTGGGGGAGGCCTCTGCCGGGCTGCTCTTTCAGTGCCTGCTCGATCTTCTGTATTCTGTTGAGCACGGCAGAGGACTCTTTCCGCACGTGGCCCTTGAGGAAAGCAGAAGGAGGCGGCTCACTCCTGCCTGGCCTCTTGTCGAACCGGTGGCAGGAATCCCTGTCCATGAGTTCCTCCTCCTCCGTTTCCGGGTAAGAGCACTCAGAAAATGTTCGGCTCATTCTTCTGAGCCCTTTGAAATCGAACGTCTTCTCGCTGCAGGGAGAGGTCAGCACGCTGGGGCAGCTCTCACTGCCTGACCTCTCCCCAGCATCCCGCTTGTCCACACACGCGCTTGTCCTGGGGGACGGCTCCCGGCGGCACTCCCATGCTGTGATCTTCTGCCTGATGTCCAGCGCCTGGGAGCGGACGCTCGCCCGGCTGAGGGAGAGGTTTCTCAGGTTAGTGGCAGTGCCCAGGGACAGAGTGCTACGGGCGAGCGGATGGCTCTCTAGCGTGTCCCCATCTTGGGCCTCCTTTGGACTCTCCTTTTGGTCCTCAGCCTTGAATACAGACAGCCTTTTATCCAAAGCACCCACGCTGATGGCTTTGAGAGGGTGGCTTGGGGAGTCGGTGTCCGATGGGCTCGTGGAGGTGCTTCGCAGTGTAGAAGTGCGGCTGCTCCAGTCCTTGAGGCGCAGTCTGGAGCTGGAGACTTTGGTGAGCCGAGTAGAACGGCAAGAGTCCTCACTGTCGCTGAGGGGGTAGGCTGGGCTTCTCCGCGGGGACAAAAGTGGTGGTGGAGAGACAGACTGACACCTAGAAGCAGAAAGAAATAAAAAATCAAGTCCTTGGGGAAACTAGAGTTATTTGCCAAATTTCTTCTGGCTGCAGGTAAAGCAGAGGATGTCTGCATACTGCAAAACTACCCCGAAGAGTCATGAAGACACCAAACACCATTCAGCCACAGGATTGGGGACGGGGAGGTGGCACCAATTAACTGATGTCAGTGATGAGCTGATGAGAGCAGAGCATTCAGCACGTCCAAAGTCAGTTTTCTTACCTCTGTTTGACCCCCAGCTTTTCCAAGTTTCCTGAGTTAAAGACAGCTGAGATTCTCAGTAAACCATTGCCTTGAATGCATCTGCCACCTGCAGCAGAACAGCTCGCTGGCCTCCCAGATTAAGGAGTCCCTCTGCAGGAAAAGCGGGCTGTCAGGGAGAAGATTCCCATTGCCACAAAAATGGGAAAGACTGACCAACAAGGAGCACAGCCTACTCACTGGTTGCAGCGAGCAAACCAATTTAAAAAGATGTCAGTTTTCGATTCATAACATCTGAAAGCAAAGTACCTCCATGCTCAGCCACTGCAGTATTTCAGCCACGGCATTTCAAATCCCTGATGCATACAGTACACTAAATAAAGCAGCAAAAGGAGGACCTGTTTTGTCTTTGGTCTGATGTTGTGGCTAACAGATTACATTCTCTTCATCAAACAGAAGTACTTTCTTATCAAAAGAATATTACAGACTGAAAAAACATATCAATCTGCCACAGTATGTGAAGAATATAAACTATACAGAAAGGTCTCAGTGTTACCCTGGAAAAAACCCTCAGAACTCATTTTTGCAATGGTGTGCAAAATCAGCCATTATTACTGGGGTTTTATACATCGTTGCAAAGACTTTTAAGAACAAAAAGACAAATGGAAATTAAATGACACATTAATCATCCGGCTTATCACCAATGAGCCAGCAATAAGAAAGTTAAGCCAAAGCCATGTGAAAAAAGGGGGTTACTGCTCTGCCACAATACATACATACAAACCATAGCAGAAATAACCATGACTCCTTTAACATTTTGCCTTGGCAAGCTTTCTGTTCCAAACAGGAAGGAAATAAGAGGAAAGACCCAAAAGTAATGCCTTGCATATGCAGTTAATTTTTCGTTCTGTGAAGACTGTGGACAAAAAGTTGGTTTTTTATAAACTGTCCCATACACACAACATCCAAATGAAAGAACTATTTGACCAAAAGAAACCATGGGAGCAAATGTCTCCGCTATAGCAAAGGGAGAAAAGATTCAGAAGATCCCTGCTGCTGTATGGTTTTCTCCCCAACAACCAGCCAATACCTACATGCACAGGTGCCAAGTTCTGTACATTAATCTGAAAGTCCAGAGCACTGAGACAATTTCTGAAAAATTTACTTTCACACAGTAGATATTTTCTTCTCCTTCAAACACCTCCCCAAACCAAACTACTAGATTTCATCTTGGTTTCCCACAGTGGATACTTTGCAAGCAAAGCTCGAAGTATCACAAAAAAGAAAAGCTGTGGTCAGAAAAGGACAATGATCAAATTGTCACAAAAGGGAACATAAGCCTTTTTTAGAATCCTGTGATAATCAAGCCTTTTTGGCACAGAAGTTACACTGCTTGGTGACTTCTCTTTCTTCATCGTTTTCAAAAATAAATGTGCCCACAGGAAAACAGAGATCTCTTGCCAAAGAAAATGGCAAATACTCCACCACCAACTGCTTGAAGCTTCCTCATTTCAGGACAGAAGGGCTGCATGTCAGAATACACTCTTCTCATCCTACAAGTTAAATTTCCTGCTATTCTATACAGCTTCAGACAGGTGTCTGAAGAGATCTCAGAATATCAAAAGCAGATGACAGATGAGGAGTTGGGCTGGTTGTTGCAGCACAGAGTTTGAAGTGAATTATCTAAGCCTACAAACCTCTACAGTGCCTGATATTGCAATCTAAATCAGCATCCTCAGACTTGGTGGGGTCCCCTCATTCGTCATTATTCCTGTCTCGATCTCTTCAGTTTAACACCACAAAGTCATAAATTTTATATTATTTTGAACAGTCCTTTAGGTTAGACTTGAGATCATGTTCTCCTAATTCTTCAGGCCTCCAGAGCTGCACTGACTTTTCTCTCAATGAAACCAATATCACCTATTGGACCTGTATTTTAGATCTAAGGACTACAGCCTCCGCTGCAGCCTTCGAAGCCGCATGTTGGCTAAATCCACTGTCAGGAGTCTGCTAGTGGATGGGGACAGACCCTGCAAAAAGACCATGAGGAATGTTTTAGCGTGTTAAAACTTATTTATTAGATTCTACATGATAATCCGTATCGACAATAGCAAGAATAAAATACAAAATGACTGGGGTAAAGTCAGTAATGGGACAGAAGAGGTGAAGGATACACTGACAATCCTCACTTCCTTTGATTCACTATATAGAAAATACCATAGGCATAGTCCCTCAGCTCCTTACACTCATCTTTTCAAACATCTTTTCAGTTGTTTTCACTGTCAGGAAAAGGTTTGTTGATTCATCAGGAGAGGAGGAAAAGGGGAAAAGCATGATTTGCCTACAGACGTTACACAATGTTTCTTCTTGGCGATATGAGCCATTCTGTTAAGTCCCAGGCCCCGGCAAGGTAATGGTGTTTAAGACTCAATTCTGAAACCCCTGAATTTAGTTAAAACACTCCCACCCCCTTCCACAGTGCGAGATTGGGGCTGCAGAGCAACAGGCCTGCTGGAGGTGTATGCTGTTAAGTACTTGGGATACCACAGTTCAAAAAAAGTTTCTGTTTTACATTGCATTATACTGTAAATCTAAGTAATCCTGATAGAAGCTATCAGACTAATTCAACAAGAAAGAGAAACAAAGCCCTGTCTGTATGGCTTCAGGCATGTGTTCTCTAAAGGACAGTGGCAAGTAACAGAATGAAAAAAAAAAAAGAACAAGAGAGGAGTCCAAAAGCTGATCAGTGAATAACAAAATGGTCCTTCCCCAAGAAACCTACTTCCATTAGAAGATTATGCTCTTGAAGGCATAATAGTTCCACAGACTTTAAAACTAGTATTATTGGACAGAGACAAATAATTAAATAACTTGCAATCTTCCATACAAAGATTGTAAAGCAAAATGTTTTTATTGAAGTTTTCTACATACATAATGACACATACAGCACCTTACAAAGTGTATTATTACACACACCTTCAAAATATTATGTATAAACAGCATGAATAAAAATTATGGAATCGAGTTTATGTTTCTTAACAAGTTCACTTGAACTGCACTTTCTTTCTGGGCAATGATGGTTCTCTGAGAATATCGGCATTTCACAAACCACATTGGAATAAGTTGCTCCGATTGCCCGTCTGATAGGGATATTCTTCCAACACGCAGCCTTAGATGTGCAGCTCTCAAACTAACTGCAGTGAACTGCAGTCTCAAAGGCAAATCCCCTGCCAAGCAACCCACAATGTCTTCTAAACAGGTCACAGACCCTGAAACTGCCTTCCTGGGGGGACTTGTTGCTGCACAGTGAGGGGAGCAGACAGAATGTGAGAGATAGTTTCCAGCCCTCTAGACCATGTTTATCTGTGCTGCTGGGAGTTATTCCCTGCAAAATCAGCAGAATTAGCTGCAGTAGGAGAAAACTGATAATATCAGTCACGCTCTGTAGGACTTCGAACTCTACATACAATTGATCTTTAAATACTGGTCCAGTCACTTCTCTCCAGTTTCTCTTTTTCTCAGCCAAACATAGAAAAAAAACTTCTAATTTACAAAAACTGTAATTCTCTGGGCCCTCTCTCAAATAAAAATATGATTTCCATGGACAAATGTATGTATTCATATTGTTTCGTCTAATAAAGACTAGTATTAACAGGCATCTCCTTTCAACAGTTCCAGTAAACACCTGTGGACAACAGTAGAGCTGTATCTCATCTACACCAAGAAAACAGAATCACTTGCCACATTGCTTTGAGCTAATTTGCATCCTACTCATCACAAAGGAAAAGATGAAAAAAACTCAATTCCTGCCTTCTTTCTGAGGCTTCTAGCAAGGCTGACTTGTGCTAAATATCTATGGTGATGGAGAAAGGCTGGTTCTTGGTGCCATAAATGCCTGAGCCCTCACCCTGTATCTGACCCAAAAGTCAGAAAGTCTCTGATTTTGGACAAGACACCAATCTTCTCTTACCCACAAAACATGGGTGCTAATGCTTGGCTGTGTGTAGAAGAGAAGAATTTAACTCCTGGAGGTCACTCTGAAAGCAGACAATACAAAATGGTACCAGAAGTAGTGAGCCTGACCTTTTGATCCAGTTGAGCAGAAGTGCAGCTCTTACCTGCTTCCATTGCCAAACATCAACTCCAGAAAAGAGGAGAAATGAGTGCAGACAACTCCCACAACTTCATGAGATAGCTTTCAACAACAGGAGATTGCCAAAGAGCTGGCTTTAGAAGTCTTTCAGAAATCAGAGTACAGTGAATAATAAGAATGTGCATTTATTGAGGAGTTTGCATCCATGATCCACACACTTTCTATAAACAGTAATAACAATATTAAGTTGCATTTCAGACTAGCGATTAAAGGTGACTGGAGAGTGGTTAAGTGACTTGCCTTGAAAGAGTTACAGGACTCCTAACCCACACTGCCCTGCTCTGGCCCCTGAGCTGAGCAGCTCGGACCCTGCAGCATTGCTTTAGCTCTCCTGAAGCGCCAGGAGTGACCCCACGGATCATCCTGCACTGAGGAAAGAGTTGGCAGAAGCTGCTCAGCCATCTTTCAGTTTTGTAAATCCCATCTGCCCTGCGTAAATCAACACTTACAGAATAATAAGACAGTTTTTGGCTCTCTGATCCAGGGAATTTCCCACTTCAACATGCTCATGCTCGGGAGCCCATTTACTGAAAAAAGAGCAAGAAACGTGTTGACAAAAAGTTACTGGGTCTTTCCAGGCTCCTGTTGATGAGATCCCATCATTTCACAGTAACACTGGTGTTTGGTGATCTCGTGCAAAGTCACACAGTGCTGTTTTTATTCGTTAGTACTTTCTCCTTTTTGCTAGGAAAATATTGCTTTCTTAGTATTTTATTTAGGTTTTCTGCTTATCCCTGATTTTTGTCAGGGCATTGTGCCATTCCATCAGGACAACCTACCCTGTTTCAGGGTAATGATAATAATGTCAGAATCAGTTGTGTCCATAAGGGTGTTAGTTTGTGTATTGAGCAGATTTGGCCTGCCACACAAGACCAGAGGCCTCTTATTGCTGTAGCCAGTATTTAAAGAGATCTGAAACAAAAGCAACAGAAGTTTCCCCTTGCACAAGCAACAAAACTAATTTTTAATACAGACAATAAAGCTGCCTTGATTTCTGGTAATTGAGGATGTAACTACAAAATGCTCCGAAAATTTGTAAGACAGAATGCTAGGAAATGCTCAGCTACCAAATTTTAAGTCTTTTCATACAACACTACAAAGTAGTAGTATTTTATGATTACTGATGATCTTCGTTTCTTTAAATAAGGAACCTATGTCAAGCAAAAGACTGCACAAAAATTATCATTTGAAGCACTAATTCAGAGATCCAATGTTAACATTCCATTGAAAAGAATGGTATAGCCCACACCCTTCTGGCATCTTCTTACTCTTTTTGGCTACCAAGGAAACCAAATGAATTTGTTCAGACTTCAGGATGAAAACCTGAAATTATCTTTATAACTGAGTGTTGAAAAACCCCTACATCTTGGGGATTTTATTGCACACCCAGATGAGCTTATCTATATCCAGATCTTCAACCAGTATAAGCCTCATCCACATAGTTGAAAGGCAAGTGAAAAAAGAAGCTCAGAGAACGAGATACAACTTATTGGATCCTTGGCTTTTGAAAAGGGTATTTTCTCCCATGCAAGCATAACTTCTCACCACATAAAAAAACTGTACATGTGTCTTTGGATTCAGACTAAAAATTGATCATATTATGGGTTCAAACCTGACTTCTACCCGTAATTCAGGACGTGAAAACAAAAATGAGGATGCACTTTTTTTGAACTGAGCGAGAGGCAGGACGACGTCCGCCCGAAAGCAGAGCCTTGTATGGTCAGACTGTAACAGAGTGCTTCAGCAGCACAGAAAGGTACCTTGAGTAAAAATGAGCTCCTGCTTGGTGCCAGTCAGCAGGAGTGCAAATACTGGGATCCATCCTTCCCAGAGCAAGGCGCAGTGAGAGCGAAGCACACCCTGCTCACCTGTTAACTGGAACCGAGTGTACCATGCACATTTTGATGCACCACTACAGAGAACACAGAGATGTCACTGCTCGCTATGGTATTCGTTTCCACTGAACTTCCGCTTGATTTGACGCAGGAGGCAGAGGAGAGAAAATGTGTAGAGTTCAACAGAAGCCCAGATCAGAATCAGTGTTTCTGTGTCATTACTTCTGTGACCTGGACTTTGAAAGGTTCAGTATTGACAGCTGCTTGTAACTGGTCTGGTCTCACACCACCCTAAGGGCACAGCTGCCAGGAAACTACCCCGCAAACAAACAGAAAAGCACTCTTCTGCCTCTGTCAGACACATGCTTGTGAAAACCCCCGGTACGAATCAATACTTCTGCACAAATAAGAACAGAATGCACTAATGCTGTACAGCAATCTTTCAGTCATGCCACTTCAGGTGCAATAAAGCCAAGTAATTCAAAGAAGGCCAAAAAACTTTGACTGAAGCAACATTGAGGGACACTTCCCTCAAAATTCCCTATTCTTCTCCATACAAGAACTAGGAATAATTTCCTTAATGTTCTTCTCCAAAGAGCTATGAGAAGTCCACTTTTAGTTATCAAACACTACCAGTTAGTGGTTTGGTTGCATTTTGAGATGAAACAAACCGCTGGACAGAGAAGCAAAGATTCAGCAGCATCATTTGCTTGTGACATTGTGCCACTGCCTTTCATTTCCTCACCCCTTGCTACACCCAGTGGGGTGTCAGTGGGGACAGAAAGGCAGTAACAGTGATCGCTGCAAAGCACTCAGCAAGGCAGTACTGTAAGGCAGCAACAGTGAATGCGCAGGGGACAAATGCAGGTAGTCAGACTGGTCTAACTGGGTTATTACGCGGTTAGCATGAGGGTCAAATGTACAACCATCACCAAAATACATAGTGTGAAACGGCTTTGTTGCTTAGCTGAGATGGCCCAGGAGGTTCCCATGTATTGATAATACTTTGAGTTCTGAAATTTTCTTTTCAAATATAAATGAGCATCTAGGCTTGGACAACTGCCCTGTATACTCCATGAAAGATGATAAATTGCATCTTTCTCTGTATTTAATTGTATCAGGAGTAGAAAAGGACTTTGAAGTCAATGTTATTGTTACTCCTTGTAACTAGGGATTATGGGAACATGAAGACCAGACAAAAGGGACCTCCTACACTACTGAATTCAAATCCAATTTTGTAAGTAAGGTGGTTTTTGAGCCGATAAAACTTGGTAATGAAACAAGTCATATCTTGTCTCTTGCTTGGAAAAGAAAGGGATGTAAGTGGCAACAGAACAACCCCTCTCCCACCAGACCCTTTATGATTTTTGAGCTCTCACCAGGAACATGACTCAAAATCCCCAAAAATCTGCATTCCAGATAACCTCCTCCCTTTGTTGTTGACTTTGGGATTGTGACAAATACAAGACAGAAAATACTTTCCAAACTGAAAAGTGAATTTGCATTATAAAACTGTTTGAAATAGGCTCACTCTCATGAACATGTGCTAGGGATGGAAAAGTCCCAACATTTAGAGAGAATGAGGCAATAAAATCAAAGTGGATGAATATCACAGAATGTTTAAAGATACAACAAAAATAGAAACTGTTTGCACTTCTGATTCCGCCCCCCCCAAGGAATTTTGACAGTTTCCATTTAAATAAAAATTGAGACCACATCAGAACTAGTTACAAAATGATAGGCCACTAGGACTGTGAAACAAAAAAAAAAAGCTCAAGCTGTGTGTGCTGTTTTTAAAAGCTCTAGTCTCTGTGCTCTCAAGAAGTACTGACTTAATGATAACAATCGTGGGACGCATTCGTGAGAGTGCTGTGGTGAATTCCTGCGTATAAAACCCCTCCAGAGCTCTGGGTCTTTGCAGTCAGTTCTCGAAGAGAAGTACACAGAAACTCAGCTGCCTGCAGCTGAACTGTGTTTTTACCGCTTAGAAGCAAAACGTCTGATTTACACTGGTGAAATTCAGGAGTCATTTTGCCAAAGTAAATTATGTGAAGTGGCAGCTATGCTCTACAACTGTACAAAAAAAGGGCAAATAAATCAAAGCTGATGAATCAGATCCTAAATACTTGAATTAGACTGGATCTGTAAAGCAAAGACAGCAAGAAAATCTGACAATGACAGATGACTGTAAAATAAAATGTGATCAATTGACATGCTTTAGGTACACGCCTTTGCCAAGAAATTTCTAAGGGTGAAGAAGATGACAGGAAATTGTGAAATTATCTAGACTTAGAGGGCTAGATTCCCTGCTGCTCTAGATTTATGGCAGTCTTCTGCTCTGTTACAAGGTAAGCGCAGGATGGTTTCTAAACAACGTCATGTTTAAGCCTTTTTCACCCCCTGTTCAGATACAAATGACTACCCAAAGCACAGAAGATTGACTAGCCTGCATTGTACCTTCTGTCGCAGTGATCAGAAGCTGACTGCACATGGAAAAATATCAAAAGCAAGAACTGAAATATCAGAGTGTGCCATTCTCTCTTTTCCACTGCAGTACAGTGCACTGGTTTCATAGGACCAACTCTCATTTTCTCCACAAAAAATAATATGACTGAAAGTTGAAAAATGGAAGCCTCCCTCACAGTTACTCTTTTCCCATAACATGTTCAGAATAATAATTTATGCAGCAGATATTTCCATTGCTATATCTCCACTGTTACTTATTTTTATTATGTTCTGGAAATCATTCAGCATGTTTAAGTCTCACCTATTTTCTTAAGATCTTGGGGGTTTTATTGGTGAGAGCATGGCAACACAGCAAACCATAGCATTTTCTTAAATCAGGCAGAATGCACAAGCTCTTAGTTGTCTCTTTAAGAACTGCCGGTCCTTGAAACTTGTTCTTGAGCAGCATGTCTAAACATGACTGTTCAAAATCCCAGCACAGATGGAAGCTCTCAGCTTTGCTTTTTCAAAGCATAGGTGACTTTTCAACATGTTTGTTTATCTGCCCTGGAATCTGAAAGCAATAAGCTCTTTGGAAACATTTCTGCCAGAGCTTTGCAAGTCTTCTACACTTACATGCACACAATTTGAGAAGGGTTAACAATTATTTTTATAAATTATGATGCTTAATTTTTAACATATCTGAGGCCATTCTGGGTTTGTCAACCTCCAAGTCTGGAATTCTGGTTTGGAAAAGCTGTTGTAAAATAGGTTCATCCCTTTTCTGCTCTGACAAGTCAGAAAACCTTACGAGGTCACTATGTACTTTACTGAAATACTCTATATCTGAACGGAGAACAACTGAACTGGAAGCCAAAAATTCACAAGCCCTGGCTGCACACTAATCCAGAATACAGTCAAGCCTGCTGTCCCTACTTTACATATAGATCAACTTCTAGGTCACACAAAGCCTCATCAAATAGCCCTAAGAATAAATATCTAATAGGGACAGAAAAAGAATGGGAGTTCAGGACTCCATCCCATCTTCAACCATTCTCAATCTCATACAATCAGAGAAGTTGCTTTCAGAATAAACACAAAATCTATTCTTTGCTTATCCTGGCAGTATCCACATTTTCCTTCCAGACCCACCAGCTTAGTTTTGGTCCCCAGTCTGCTGCCAATGTCCAGTGAGGTCTTCCTGTAGCGATTTGCTTTTTCCGGTTTTCTGGTTTTGTAAAGTAGTTTATTTAACACAGTGAGAAAGCATCCTAGAAGAGTAGGTTATAAAACTGAAAGCCATTATCCATCTGTCTGCTATGCAACAGGCATTCTCAATTTCTGTCATCATTTCAACTCCTAATATCACAATCCAGCAAGTTTGAGGCCTGAAAAATCTGGAGAAGAGACAGTATGTCACAACAGGATAACACCAAAGTGATTGAAAAGACTTGAAAATGTCTGTGCTGCTTCTGGAGCTACTGCATCACACAGGAAATAAAATCAAAGAAACATAAAAGTAAAATAAAAATAAAATAAAGTTAATTTTTAAATCCCAGCAGAACAGAAACTCCTGCATTATCTCTGTGGATCCAGAACAACCTTGACATCAGCCCTGTCTGAATACAGCATGTTTCTCTAACACGGACGAAGCAGTCTGACAGCTTTTTGTTTGTTACTGTATTACACTTATAATGATAAGACTAGAGAAATGTGACCTTGCTCTCCATCTTTAGCTTCATTTTATAAGTTTTACTCTCTCTCCTTTGTGCCTTAGAAGAGTGGATTTCCACCTGTCTAGATCTCCAAAGATCTCTGTGCCTAAAACTTGGACTATTTTTTCGACATAATAAAGGGTATTACCTTCCTCTGTGAACTTCCCAGTCACTTAGTTATGCAATTGCACCCTGACAGTTATCTGTCTCTCACCCATATGTTGACATTCATTGCAACCCTTGAGGATGACCAAAACAGTTTTCCTAACAAAAGTTACACCTTTTTGTTGTTTTTAAGAACAAGTCCAACATTCATAACAGACTTTGTAGAGTGGAGCACTAGTAATATCTCTCATAGTACATGACTCTTGTGTGAACAACTGCAAGAACAAAATTAGATGCAGGATTTCTTTTGGCACCTGAAAAAGCAGAAAAGAGAAGAACCTGTTGATAAGTGAAATATGACTTGTGGAGGTGCCGAAGCAAGGGAGAGAGAAGGAAACACATGGACACTTGTTGCTTTCTCAAATACCAGAAATACATGCTCAAGTAATATGAAATACTTCATATTTTCAGAAGAAACACCTAGTACAGACTTGCAGCACAGTTTTAGTATTAGGACAGATTGAGGGTACAAACAGCATTTCAAAAGGTGCCACTGTCAACCATGACTTGCACTGACCTGTAAATTGTGAGCGGACATCCCTCACATCATATACAGCCCACCCAATCCTATGCAGCAGACCACAGCTGCACTGCCTGACATTCACAGATACACTTTATGTTTTACATACCTGTGGTGAGAGGAGCAAGGAAATGTAACTACAGGTGAAATAACATAAAATGCACAGTAAGAGTCTACCCTGTACGTGTTAATTGAGTACACAGTGTGTCTCATCTTTGGAGGCTGCATCCTGCCTCTGAAGGAGGAAGGATCTGAAGGTTTAGAACCCTGGCCTCTCTTATCATCATAATATTCTTTAGTGGCAGTGACCTTATGGAATGCAAAATAAATTCCAGCTATAAGAGACAAACGTGACCCTTGGTACACGTTACGGTGTGCATAGATTTGTATAGATTAAGAAGAAATTGAATACTTTGCTTGAATCTAAGAGGGAATTTTCTTTCAGTTTCACTGATGGCTCTTATTTATTCACTTCCTTTAAATATCTGTGAATGGGGGTTTGATTTTCCTCTGGCTTATGTCAGCACAAATGAAGAGTTACTACAGAGAAGTTGCTTAAGATGCAAACTGATGCAAAACTTGTTGTTATAGGAAGATTTAAGTCATTGACCTGGTGCAAATGTACACTTATGAAAAAACAAAGTTTCAGTCTAAATAACATTTGCACTGAAAATTAAATTAGGTTACTATATCTGACTGATTACAGTATGCTTCGTTCTACTTTTTTGAGCTAAACAAGCCAGGAGAATAAAGAAAAGTGTTGAGCATACCCACAACTCAGTGACACATGAAAGACTTCACCAGCCAAGAGTTGTTGTTTTTTTTTTTAAGTTGAACACAGCTTAGAAAAAACCTTTGATCTATTTATTCCCCAATTTGTTGGCAGACACACATAAAGTGAAAAAGAAAAAAAAGAAAAAAAGAAAAAAAAAGCCAAGCTATGGCTTGCAATGCTTATTGCTATCATACTTATTTACCTAAGAGTCCAGACAAGGCCAAATTTAACCAAAGGCAGCATCCGGCCCTAATTCAGTTTCACTGAATATTAATAAAAATGGCAATCAGCCAGTGTTCGAGCACTGCACACAGCAATATTCAAAAATATTATCTAAAGGAAACTTTCTGAAAGATTCAGACATTGGCTTTTCTCTGCTTTTTACTGACCCTAACTGTCCACAGGAGCAGAATTCGGTCAGGGGAAGACAATCCTCACCACATTCTTCACCGTGATCAAGGGTAATATCAACATGTACATTACTCACCCAGCTGAAATGAGCCTCCCAGACCACATTTCATCACCACACCTACAAGAGCTATGGGACCTCAAGCCTAAATTTGGAATCCGGATAATATCTAGGGGATTTATGTATTCTTTGTAAACATTTTGTTCTCACAAGACCTTGGCTTCTTATAAAACTGTGGATTTAGTTTTACGCTTTTCTGTTGGCCTATTAAATTTTATAAGGAGCTGGTCAATACATTTTTACTTTTCATATCTTATGAGAGAATTTGCATGTATTATAACCCTGAGGATGAAAATGTTTTGCTACCATTGACATGCAACAGGAATGCTGCACAGCAATAAGGAACTGCAAGTTTTACTTCATTTAGGGCAACTAAACTTTAACTTACAGTAACTAAAAGCAAGTAGACATTTCTTCTATCACACATCCTTTCCTTTCAGGACAGAACCAGAAATAAACCTCATGTCCCTACAGGAAGATACATAGATAGCATCAAACAAAACATCAAGAAAATGAAAATGTTATGGAGTAAATGAGGCAGTATCAACATCTGTGGAAGCAAGAAAAGGCAACTAGCAACATTTATAAGCTCATCAGCTGTGAAAATATTTTCTCTCTAAAGACTACAAAAACTGACAACAAACTCCTTTCAGGAACTCATGGGCTCTCAACTAATGAATATTTGAAGCAGAAGACTGAGGTCAAGATTCTGACCCTAGGTTACATCCCTCAGAGCCCCGCAGAGTTTGGCCCGCAATACAGATTTTTTCTTGAAAAGCACAAACGCATAAGACTTCTACTGTTTATTCTGTGGAAAACAACCTCAAGCTGTCTCATACTCTAGAAAGTAAGCTTCTTAGAAAACATATTAAAAAAAAAAAAAATGAAACCAGGCATCCAAACCAACACAACACACAAAAGTGTGCCAGCAGCACTGCATTTAACGCCGGGTTTCCATCTCAGCAGTTGGCCAGCATTAGAAAAGCACAGTCATTGTAAGCCATATTCAGCCTAGGTATAAATAAGTATGGCCTCCCCCTAATGGACTAATAAGTTCTGTACAATAAACCCAAATTTACTTTAGTTTGTCCAAATTATGCACTCCAAGTATGCCAGAAAAGAGGGTGTCATTCCTTATACACACTGTCATCCAGGGGCATACCTTGGGGGAAAAAGAGAGCACTGGCAGAATGCGTGGGTATGAGTACTGCTGCATAACTTAGAAATCACCTTTAAGAACTGAAGAGGAAAAAATGGAATTTCATCAGACTAGACAAGAAACATGTATTTAGCAGGCAGAGAAATTATGTTCCTAGAGCAAGAGAGGTAGGGGAAAAGGAGGGAAAGAGGGGATGTAAAAACAAGTTTTAGTCCCACAAAGTCCCTTGTCCTCTACCAGAGCTGCAAACTCTGGAAATGAAAGCTAATCCTATCGCTGTCTTTAGCAAGCAGCAGGCTGGTGTCACATTCCTGCCTATGAGTAGAAAGCCCATCTACTGCAAAACTGGTTATAGGAAAGGACATTAAAGAGTTCGGTGCTATGGCACTTCATGATCTTCACTTCTGCTTTATTTAGTTTCCTTCTCTCGTGCCTCTGACAAGCTCACAAGTATCCATCACTGCGATCGCTTCAGCCTCCCGATCCCAGACTTACTCAGAAGCTGTTCTCTCCTTGAAAGACGTAGAATGGAGATGGAGGAATTCTGCTCTCAGTCCCTCATGCCCTGCTGTAGCCCCCGAGCTTCCTGAACGCTGCCTGCTTCACTTGTGAAGCAACAAACACGAGTGCGTTTGTCAAACCTCTGTCCCTTTGTATGCTTAAAGGGAGGAAACTGGCATTAATGTTTAACAAAACTAACAGTAGCAAAGCCTTTCTCTGCAATCTGGCATGCCAGCTTTGAAAGGACAGGTGTGTGAGCAATCTGGCAAACCAGAAGCTTCCCTCTGGTTGTCCATGGCTTGGAAAAAAATCTTCGTTTGTTTGGGACTGTGTTTTGAAGTTGCAGGGAGCAACAGTTTGCATTTCATTCCTGAACCTCTGAACTGAGGCAATCCAGCTGCCTGTTGCTAAAGAAATCATAGAAGCTGTATCAGGTACCAAACCACATGCACGCAGACACAGTGAACACGCCTGCCAGACTCAGCACGTATCTTGAAGTCCACATGGGTGACAGTACTGTCTGACAGGAAAAGGAGAGGTTAAAAACCCACGTTAAAATGCTTTCAGGTCTCTGCCAACAGTTTCAAACGGACACAAGCTGTCTGCCATCTCCCCTATTTGCCTATATTGACAGAAAGTGGTTTTCTGAATCAGCAGCAAATGAAGGGGGTAGAGGTTTCATGTGAGAACAGCCTGATTACTGGGCATTTGTTCAACTGTCTGCACTGACAAGTCCTCGCATGGCCCCAGCTGCTGCGCAGCCATACAGCTGCTTCCCCGGGTAAGCGGCCCGCTGCACAGAAAAAAGGTGAGTCAGCTGGAGTTGCCTACACTGTTGATAACAGGAGGATTAACCAACACTGCTCATACCTGAACATTGTCAATACCAGCCCATCCCAAGCCACAGATGTCCCCTGTACCAGCAGTCTGCCTTCGCTGAAAAAAGACCTTCTGAGGTTTTGCTGGCAGAATTTGAAACACAAAGTGTTTCTGTGCTACTGCCACAGCAATAAATTCTGTTTTCACAGTTCAAATAGTTACGTTGTTACCTGGAAAAAGATTACTTCTGAGAAATGCTGATGCAAAATGGGCTTACTCTATGAATCCAAAAACAAAATAGCACTTCCATCTGTTAGCTGCTGTAAATTGTTTGTCATAAAGATGTACTCGCCTTGGTATTGTGGGCAGCCTACGCCGAAGACTTTGCCTTGCTTTGCAATCCTAACATTTTCTTTCCATAGCTAAGGAGAGAAGAAAACAAACTAATCCTTTTGATTTACCCCAGGGTTTTTCTACAGCTCCCTCATAATAAAATATTAACATACATATGCATGAAAGCTCACCATTAATATTACAGCCACCAAATATTTCCTTTTTCTTCCCCTCTACTTAACTCTTTCATATATTGCTTTAACAAAGTGTTTTCAATAGTAATATTTGGGCACTCTGGACAAAATTCGCTTGTCTGGATAGTAACAAACTTGCAAGATATTTAGGCTCCCAAAAAAACATCCCAGTGACTACAGTAGAACGTTAGGAATTGGCTCAATAATAAATAAGTTATAAGGAAAGCCTGATATTTGCTATCAGGAATATCATATCTTTTATCACTGCAATATTTAGTTGTGCTTTCAATACTGAAGTTCATCCTACAAGATGCCTGCACCTTGCTGCCTGTTGTTCAGCAGCTCCAGTGGGTGGATGTTCGTTACATTCCTTTGTGGCACACCCCTACTTTGAGACCTTGTTTTAGGGCCAGTTCTATACACAAGAGCTGGCCAAAATGGAAATAATCTCCGAGTGCGTGATGTGAATCATGACATAAGTTTTGAAGAAGCCACATCTAATACAAAAGATAGAGATGGATGACCCAAAAGTCGTATGCATGGCTAAAGTCTACAGCCACACTCTTGCAAGTCCTTGGCTCTGGGCTGATAGCAACACTGGAATAATCAAGAGCTGTTGCTCTCCTACAGACCGCTCACTGGCACATCTCTTGCTCAATGTCTTCTAGGTACTATGGGCACTTTTGCAGGTATGTAGTATAATAATATGAATGGAACCTGTGTATTTCCATTAGCTCATATTTTCCTGCTTGCAGGAAAACACTTATGGTTGCATTTGCTTTTAAAGGCCATTTGCTGTTAATGTTCCTCAAGTGTGAATACAAGGGTGACACTCAGTGTGGAGACTGAATCCAGTACTTGGCCAGTTCCCAGTTTCTGTACACAGTGTTACCTGGTGAATAGTTCTTATGCTATTTAGAGGACAAAGTCTGTGGAAAGCCTGTGAGGATGCTATGTCAATGCACTTCTTGCTTTGGGTTTCAGGACAAACTGGATTTTTCCAGTCAGGGAAGAAACACACAATAATTCTCTCACTTATCTTTATTTCATTATGTTCAGATCTTCCTTTCAGTCCTACACTTTACAAATTCTGCTGTGTCTTCTTTCAATTTTCTGTTCTGTTCAAGTGGAAAATATCTTTTACAGGTAGCTAAACAGTGCAGGAAACTGGTAAGAGAACATAGATTCTTTCATTTCTAAAACGCTAATTCAATTTTGAACTGATTAGAGCACAGAACAGAAATTGTTCTCCCATACTGATGGCTTTTCAACAGCTCAAGTTTAAAGAGGTGGGGGTCTTAGACAAGCTCCTAATGGACAGATACTCACAGAAGATGAAGCATCTTCAGTAATGCTCATGATCTGTATTTCTGTTGGTCTGTTCAGTGACATTGCCAGCACCTTCCTTAGTCCAGATGGCAATAGATTTTCATTCCTAAGAACAACTTCCTCCAGAAAAACTGAAATATTTGCATTATGATGTAAAAAATCTTTTGCACGTGACTACTATACTATATCCACTCTGGACTTCTGTGTCACTTCTTATCACCTCCCAAAAAACAAATTCACATAAGACTCCTGCTCTGATTTTCTGAGACTGCATTGATGGGGCTCCTGTTAGTGCTTTAGCAAGTATCTTGCTCATTGCATGTATTCACCACACGTCAGTGCAGTACCAGCACTGGAAAGACATCATAAACATTTCCAAAACCATGCTGTTGCAAAAATTTTTTTCAAAAATATTTAACAGTTTAGTCCAGGTCTTAGTACTACTGAGTATGCTAATGTAAACATAGTGATGAAACAAATAAAGATTGCAATGTTAGTCTAAGTAGTCTTTGTACTGGAACAGAACACAGTTGCATTAAAAATGCCACTTTTAGTATAACCTGTCATCTACAACTCTGCTTTTTAAAAGACTTGTTCCTTTTCATTTTTTAGTTAGTGTACAGTGGTTTTAGCAAGTATAAACCTTAACAGAAGATAAAAGGTAATTTTAATGATGATGTATGTTTTACTGCATATGAAAGCATAAAGCATTCCAAGGGCCATGAGAATTATATTACAATGGGAAGTAATTTGCCAGGGTACATTTCTGCAGTCTCCAAGTAATAATAAAGTAAACTTGATCTAAATTTGCATGAAGCAAAGTGCAATCAAAATTTTAGAGTTTGTTTTTTTTTTTCTTAAAAATCTGTAGAAATGGGATGGATATATTAACACAACTTTCATCGAAGAAAAAGTGATTTGCCTGACTGACAAGTACATATAAAGTAAGTAATGCTTCTTCCTGAACAGACATCTAAAACTAAAGTGAAAGTAAATAGCCAACAACGGAAATAGAATAGCAGAATTCCCTGCCCCTCTCCATCAACCATTTGAGGAAGCCCAAAGGATGTAACCAAAAGCACGTCCATTTCTTCAGTTCTATCTTTTGATCTGATTAGAAGCTGTTACCTCTACTTACAAACCATTCTTCTCTTACACCTCTAGACCACTGTGTGTACAAGAATGTTTCTGCAACCCTGCTGAAGAGACTTCAAACATATGCCCTTGGATCCACCACACCGAGGCTGCTGCTGAACGGGGCGAGGGCGGGGAACATCACGACTCAGCCGTCGGAAATCAGCACCCCACCAATGCAGCTTACCCGGATGAAGGACAGCAACGAAGTCACAGCCTGTATTCAAGCTCTTCCCAGTTTCAGGGTCATTTGAATCAATGCTTTGACTTGTTCCCACTGCTGATGTTTCTGTTGCTGATGACAGAAGCTGCCCTCCCACCTCCCATGGTCAAGTTCACAGTCGAGCTGCCAGAGCTCTGTGTCCCAAATGTACCTCCAACCTCCCAGGGTAAATAACAGCTTTTATTTCTTTCTGAACCCAACGTAACTTTGTGCTGCTGGGAACTGACCTGCTGAAAATTTGTCAGCTGCACAGTTAAAGTTGTTTCTGCATTTAGAGTATAATGCTTGCTAATAGATTTCACATCAGTTATTTGGTTTCCCCAGTTGTTTGCTGAAGTTTATTTGTATTGTTTTCTAAACCTCAATGGTTTAAAAAAGTAAATAAAAGCAGTGTCTTGTCACAGCTCCAATAACTTAGCATATTTCTTACTCTTACTAGAATTTTATTGAACCCCTATTCTTCCTATTCTCAAGCTCACAATTGAAATATTAAAACTTGATTATTTTTTAGAGTAACAAACATTTTTTACGGGATTTGTTTCATAGACTCATAAAGAGCTTAAAATATTCTCACCAGTATTTCTGAGCAGTAGGCAAATACTTTTGGCAGGAAAATACCTCTTGGCAGTTCAGTGCGGAGCACCTCGTCGCCTGAAGCCACGCTCAGCTGCCAGGAGCTCTCCCGCAGCGGAGGCGAGCCATCCTGGCCCGGCCTCTTCTGCTGGTGGGAGAGGCAGGGACACGTCGAGAGCACACTTACTAGCTGAGCTCACACCACTGGCCTCTTGATGTTCTAACAAAGTCCCTGAGGGCTGCTCTGACTGGGAAAACTGGTAGCTGTTTTAGCCCAGGCTGCCTCACCACCGATGAAGCAAAAGAAGCTTTTATTTTAAAATGTGCATAATGAAGACTTGGCTCCCTGCTTTAGGGATACATAGCTCACTCTCCTCTCCAAGCTGGTCTCGCTCCTCCCCCACCATAGTCCCTTGAAACAAGAACTTGCACTCCCAAACACGTATGAAACGACAACCTCTAACCTACCAAACCACGCACAAATCTCCCTGAAGTTGTGCAAAACCATCAACCGCTTCTAGACCTGCTGCCTTCTCTGTCACTCCTTTCTGCATCTACACCTGCATGTCCCCTCTGGAGAAAGGTTTTCACCGAGACATGCTGCTCTTGGTTGGTTGTTTTGGGAAGCTGTTCAGCACACAGTTGAGGCAGCAGCAAACCCCCCAGCATTTTTTCCCACAGCATATCATTATAACACAAATTGAATTGGCATCAAAACATCCCACTAAACTTTCTATTAAGCAAGGATGGGAACATCATCCACACTGAAAATTTTATCCAAGTGTGAAGAACAGAATAGCTATCTATATCTAGATATAGATATTGATCTACAGAGATACACAGATATCTATCTATACATATACATCTCTATAATCAGTGTTTTATGGGGACTCCTTTAAGCTATGCAATTAACTGTGGAACCCAGAGACAGCATTTCACCTGCAATTGCAATGCAGCCATCCACAAAAGGGAAAGCAGTAGTTCTTCTATCACTCACAGCAACACTGTCCACATACTTAGCAAAGAAAGAATAAGAGACAAGAGAATACTTTATCATAATTATGCTAAGACAATGGCAATCACATATAATAATTAGTGAAAAAATTGTACACATTAGCGTTTCAAACAAGCCCAAAACCTCGCTGTTTTCAACAGGGAGTTGAAGATGCATCCTTTGACTGCCAAGTTACTGCTTTCTTCCTGATGCTCTCCATTTAGAAAACCCAGGATGCGTAATAAATATTATAGTCTATAAATTTATATTTACATCAAACATGTAAATAAATGAAAAAATTTTTTTGTTTATCTTACAATTCTATTTATATTTTTCTTACAGTCGGATCAGGGCTCAGTCGTGGTGGATGCAGAGTTATCTCCCTCGCCATGCTCTATCTCAATCACAGCGAGGGAGCTGTTCTGCATCAGCCTGCCTCATCCAGCCCCGGACGGGAACACAGGTTTTTTGCATTAGTCACCCGATAATTCATTTGTCAGTGCAGGCAGACTGGACCGTATCTGGGTGAGTGACCAAATAAATTTGGACAGTGTCTACAGTTTAACACAGAGCTGAAGGGCACTGTTTTGGTTTGGGTTTTTTTGTTTGATTAGGGGTGGGGACTTACAATAGCAGAGAGATTGAAATTATAAAAATTTAATTGAAATCATATTGTTACATATCCGATAACAGCAAGCAAAAGGCATTAAAGTTGCATCCATGAACTGATCTCTCTAAATGAGAGAAAAGTACTGCACAAGGCATTGCCTCTCTGAAGGCAACAGTTCTCCCTATACAGACAGGTTTTTCTCCTGACACAATCTCACCTTTTGTGTGCCACCCACACTCCAGCATTGACAGCAGCGGAGCACTGCTTAACCCCACCGCCGGGCGTATTTGCATGTTCTTTTATTTAAGAATTCTTGAGGTCTCCACTCCTAAGGCAAAATATTTCTAGTCCTCTGCCCAGGCCACAAGCATATAATTCTCTCCTCAAAGGAAACAAAGTATTTCAGTTGGGTTTAGTAATGCAGACCAAGAATTAATTTTACTTCTGAATAGATAAGCATATATGTATATATTTGCTATAAAACGGAATTAATTTGGCTTGACTAGGACTGATTTTGGACACGATTCCACATCTCAGTTTTTTAAGGCTGAAATACATTAACTTCCATTAACTAAGATTTTTCTTAAAGTTTTTATTGTTTCTAACTTCATCAGAGAAACGCAGTAATAAAGCACGTGAAGTAGCTGAGCATGGACATACGTGCATGCTGGGGACAGGTAACTAACCCAAAACAATACTTCTCCTAGCAACCAACCCGAGCAATACTCCTCCTACACAGCCCAGCTTCGCTGTGTTCTGTCATGCTCAAACATCAAGATCGCTGCGGTTAAAAGAAAGAAGAGAGGTTTTGTTTGCTTACACAAATGCAGCGATTATTTACCAGGTTCCCAGACAAAAGAATCAGGGTGGATACTGGAAGCCGAATACAGGAATACCACTCCAGGACTCTGCTGGCTCTGCTAAAACCGCGAACCAGCCCTCCACAGCCTTGTACCTCCTGCAGTCACCTGTAACCCCAAAAGCAAGAAGCAAGCACAAAGCATGTGCAGAGCCCTGTTGTTCCAAAAGGGGAGCATCTGGCCTCCCCTCTAGATGACTGATGATGGCTAAGCAGAAGCTGAGGCCCTGAGGAAGCAGGTCCAGATCCGGCCTCTGGTTTAGCTAGCAGCAAGTGAGTGCATCAGCTTGAGAAGCCTTCACTCTGAATTTCCAACAGTGATTTTACCTATGAATAACAATGGCAAACAATCATGGACTCAATAAATCTGGACAAAACACTACGCCGTGGGCTCACTTGGTTAGGAAATATAAGTCATTATTTTATTTGATATTTAAAGAATTATAAATGATTCAGCAGGAACACTCCTTAGGTACTTGTAGAGTTATATTAGTCCAGTCAGTCATTTGGTTTATGAAGTGCATCTCCATTGCCTTCACTGGAGGTAAGCTAGCTCCTGCCAATTAAAAATCTGTTCCATTAACATATGCCATGAAGATGATCTGAGCCACAAAGCCAGTGCAAATATATGTCAGTGCACATTAGACTAATGGGGCAGACAAATTGTTGGTGACAGCAGGAACGGCCTCACACACCACTGGGAGATACAAACCAAAGCCTATATCTAGAGGTTTGTGGGTACCCAGTTCAGTTCTTCCCAGGCAAGGATAGACGCAACCCAGAGATCAGATTTCAGTTTTAATCAAGCAAGGGTATGTTTGGTTCAAAGATTCAACTAAAAGTATTTAGAAATTAGCGGTTTTATGAATGTTATTAGACTAGGAACTTAGCAACTTGCAGCTTTGTGCTCACAGCCATTTTCAGATGTAAACCTTTGCTAGCACAAGTTTCTGATGCCCCACAATATGATCCATTGACATCGGCACCCTCATTTGATCATGTCATTAAATCATAATTGCTCAGCTGGAGAACACTCTCCAAATCAGTGAGGACAACGACAGCCCACATCACAAAATCCAGTTAGCACCAAAACTCACATGATTCTGGTGACGTGGTTTTCCCTCAGACAAACAGCCACACGGTCCTTTTGTGCAGCTGGAACCAGGATCAGTTTCTGCTTTGGCTGTCTTCCCAAATCAAGCCCAGTGACATTAAACTAAAACGATGTTTGTTCTAGCTCATTATGGCAGTCCCACTATATATACTACTGAAGTCATCACGCTAGTAAAACGCTAGCGGCAAATTTGATTTTTGTCCACTGGAAATGGTATAAAAATGTGCTTAAGCTTTCAAAAGCTCACTCCTAAGTCTTTATTTGTGAAAATCATATGCACACATTTTAGATGTGCTTTACATGGGATAGACTTTGTACTGTTCTGTAGGACAACCATCTTGGTTTTCAAGAAATTGAGAATAACTGTAATGACATTATTTTGAGATATCTTGAGAAGTGCATGCATTGCTTTATTAATTAAAATATCTTCTTATTTTTGTCTACATTAAGTATTCCATTTACAAAAATTGATATTAATATGTATAATTTGTTTTCCAGATTAACAGAAATTTAGCCAAAAGATATTAACTGAGAAAGTGCGTGAAATCAATATCTAAGTAATCCTGCCCGCAGGGATACATTCTGCGTTTAGAGCAGAAGGATACTGTTATATTTTTAGATATTTTGAAATTAGATAATTTATTTTAAAATCCTATCCTGTAGCAAATTTTTTTTTATAATATTTATTCTGTTTCTCATTACAACACTGCCTGTATCAGGGCAATACCTCCTGACTACTATTCCCAGTTCTGCATCCTGCTCGCAAGGTGAGACTTGTAGGTCAGGCACCGCCTGCATCACAGAAAATGTTGTAGGTAAAGGAAAATTCTAGCACTTACTTACAAATACATAGGAAGCAGTGTGTACCTCCAAATTCTGAAATTACTTATGCCTCATTCAATACCCTCAGACAAAAAACTAAATCGATGGGCCTCTCTAAAAACAAATGTTTCCTGTACTTTAGTATTATACTGCAGCAGGTGAGAAGGGTCAAGTTAAGTGTATAAAATATGACTTGAGATCCCAAGTTAAGAGATGGCATATTAGCCAGAGGTGAAGACATTAGGAATGATTTACCGAAGTTGTGTAGCCACACTTACTCTAAATATTTTTCAGCTCTGGACTGGCGGTCATCGCATCTATTGTCTCAAACCAGGTTGCAATTTTAAAATACAATGATACATTAATGTATAATTATTTTGTTTAGAATTTTTTTCTCCTTTTTTTCTGTTAGACTAAACAGACTACGAGTTTGAAACCCACATTTTGTTAAGTAGAGTGTAACCTCATAAACATAGCTATAGGCCCATTTTAACAGGGTATAGCATTAAGGTGATTTTTAAGTCAAACAGAGGTGGTGATGCCATTTCTACATTTGCCTTTGCACTGGCACAAACACAGGGATAGGACAAATACTTTATAAATTAATTCAAATAAAATTTCTGCATAAAACACAAAGATTCCAGATAAATATTGATTCATTTAATAAGGGAAAGCAAGCCACATTTTGGGAAAAATGCTACAAACACTGCCTTTTCACTGACTTCTGTTCGCATAAGGTTTCCTCAGTTACACTGATCCTCTTTAGTACGGTGTAATCAAACCAAGTAGTCATTCGATGGAAAAAGGTCACGAACTAGTTGCAAGTATGCTGTGGGCACCTTTGTCTCCTGTCAGAGAGTTAACAAGATTCCACAGAGCTGCTTCCTGCCAGAATTGCTAAGAAGTCGCTTTCAGCTACACATAAGGTGCTTTCCTAACCTCCTGTTCCTTGGCGTTCATGTCAGTGACTCACAAGGCAGGATTAGAGTTGTGTCCTTGACGTTCACCAAAAGCCAGAAAGTCTTATTTCGTAAGTAAAACAATCCTTTTGCAAACTCTCTAATATTCACTTCCTATAATTGACTCTTGTTCCAAACAACATCAGAATCTCTCTGCTGGCTTGGACCAAAGAGCATCCCTAGTCCAGGCTCTGTCACTGACCTTGATGGTGACCAGGTGCCTAGAGGTGAAAGTAAGAACAAGATGAGCATGCAGTGCTACCTAATGAGCTTAACAGTGTGTTGACTCACAGATTTTGCTTCTGTGGCTAAAGGCCTTTGGTAGATTTTTCTTCTGTTAGTTTGTCTGATTGTAACATCGTGTAGCAGCAAAATTCCATAGTTTAAATACATGTTGCAGAGAAGTACCTTCTTTTCAACTGATTTTCAACCTGTCGTCTTCTGGTTTCATTTGATTTGTATTAGTCCTTAAATGGAAAGAGACTTTTTCCCTATTTACCGCCTCTGTTCCGTACATCATTTCAGAAACTTCTGTTACCCCTTCTTTCACTCCAGTCCCTTCCTTTCCAGGCGGAAGAGTCCCAGTCAATCTATTCTTGCCTTGTAGTGAAAATGCACCACACCTTTGATCACCCTTGTCATCTTTCTTTCTATGACTTTCCTATTCAGAGCACAGTCAAGTTTGTCTCACCTAGGACACACAAAAATCTCCATTTGTAACAAGCGGTGAGTGAACTTCAGATAACTTCAGAAAGAATGCATTAGTGTGGCTGTTAGTTTAAATCACTTCACTTTCTTCAGATCCAAAGGTTTTTCCCTCCTGTGCTCACAGCAGAAGCCTGTGAATCCCACAACCAGTTTCTCAGGTGAGACTCATGGTTATCCTCCTAAATCATCTCCTTACTCTGCCTTCCCTCCCCCTCATTTCATAAACTGTGATTAGCTCAACTCTAGTGGGAAAATGGCTGTGGTGCCTCATGCCAGCGGATCCATCCTCCAGTGAGGACCAAAGAAATCTTAGTTACTGCAAGAAACTTGATGCTTACAAAGAATGCAGTTGTATCAAGGTTTACTTGTAGGCACCTCCTTTCCACTGAAGATTTTTATTGTTAAAATTTAAGTCTGTTATCTACGAGAGCCTCATTCAGAGCCCAAGTAATCAGAAAGACTTCTATAGGCTTTACTGACCATTGCTTCTGACCCATAAGGAATCACAAAAGGTTGAACCAGATGGTGATACTATATCACTGAAAAGCACCTTGCATCTTAGAATCATAGAATCATTTGGGTTGGAAAAGACCTTTGAGACCATCGAGTGCAACCAAACAGTCTTGCAACAATAAAGTCCACCAAAACTAGGACTGACAAGAAACTAACACTAAAAAGATGTCTTAGCCACCAGGAGATTAATATATCTGTGTTATGCCAGCATTAGCACTTACTGAAACTCTACTGCCACAAATTGTAGAGAAAGCACATCTGCAGATTTCCAAATCGTCAGTCAAATCCCATACTAAACAGAGACAATCACCATTCAGTTTAAGTGAATCTTTGAGCTCGTTTGCAATAAATCTTGCAAGCCTTAAACTTTTATTGTGCCAGCACTTACTCTGCTGATTTACAGCCTGACTAAAATGAAGAATCCTCATGGTTGACTCAAATAACATCCTCTTACAGGGTTTCAGAAAGACAGGTGAAGAAGGTTACATAAGGCAAAGTAATGGATGGAGAACTGGTGCGTGACAACCTATTCATCTCCTCACTTGTCACCCAAGTGCTACTCAAAGATTTTTCTTAACTTCAGGTCCATACTTGTACTTACAAAATCTTTTCCTGACAATTTCTAATCAAAACATATGGTGATGATAAGGAAAGACAGTTTATTTGACAGTTATAGTGCAATAACTTAGTATCCCACAGTAGTTTCTAAGCTATTCAGAATGGAAAAGGTTTTAAAACAAAAGAGTAGGTCCAAAGCTTGCTGAAGTCTAGACCCAAGTTCCCAGCACCAATCTGTCTGCACTGATGGAAGTATGATAAACAACTCGAGAATGCCAGATATCATTAGGGATCTGTTTTTGATATCTACATATGAATCTCTCTCTAGAAATTCCTCTAGCCGCTCTCCCTCCCCCCCGCCCAATTTTATGTTTTTACTATTTTGTAATAAGAGATGCCAAAGGCACAAACTAACAAACTGGGAAGCATACAAGGATATTGAGTCCACTTCTGTAGAGCTTTAGCACAGCATAATATGCCTAATGAAAGACACTAGAATGGCTGTTGGTTATCTGTGTCTTTAGACGACTGTACAATTTAAAAAGTAAAAGGAGAACAGTACCAGAAGGAAGAAAGGCAAATCAACTTAACAAAAGAATTAGACATAAGAAGGCTGTGACAACACCACAGAAGAGGTCACTAACAGAGACAGGACTAGGGTCAGGGTTCTACCTAAGGCTCTTGATTACTAATTCACCGCTATCTTGCAGGCCAACCTATCCCTTGGTAATCAGGATGAGATCATTTCATCCAACTCAGGAAAATTGCCTGGGATTACTGTGATTCAAGAATACGTGTAGATAAGCGGGAAGTGTGGCAGATTGCTGAAAGACAGAAATAAGTTATTAGATACAGAAGGCAATGCAGAGGCAGCCATATGTAAATGAAATATGGAAAGACAACCGAAAATGAGAACAAACCCAAAGTACTTAAACACAAAACAGAGATGTGCCATTAAAAAGATGTTTTCTTTTGAATTAAAACAGAAAAGAAATAAACTGTTAAAAAAATCTCTTCATTTGCTTCCATCCTGAAAATCTCCAAATTTAGTTTATATTTTCCCTTTTCCATTGTTTGTGCTTGGAAAAGTTCAGAATACAATGGCGTGTATGCCAAACCAAGCCAGTATTCAACATCACTTTCAGGCTGACCTACATCTGCCTGCTAGGACCAAAGCCAACTCTCCTCATTTGTCTGCCTGAACTTCTCCATCTATGCCAGCTATTTTACCTGGCAGCTGCCAATACAGGGACTTTTTGCGTCTGACATTTCATTTTCACGTGGATGAAATCAAATAGTAATTCTGTGATCTACTCACCCGAATCACAGTCTTCACTAATTTAAAACAATATAACCCTCCTACACACATACTGTACTGCTGTCAGCTAGGAGTAAACCTGGTACAGCTTCTCAGGTGTAGTACCCTCAGTCAGGTATGGCTAGAACAGATGCTGCCTGGCCTGGTCAGAGTGATCAGAGCATTTCATTTACATTGGTACAACCCACACTCCTGTCCCAAAGCATCCAACAAATAAATAGGACCTCCACTGCTTTTTTCTTCTACAACATCCATTTCTGGGCACAGACCCATTTTACTGCAGCCTGCTTAATGCCTTTCAGAGTTATTTGCTGAACTCTGTAAGGCAAAGAGCGTCTTTCCTTGGTTCTATGTGCAATACCTATCGTGACAGTATTACTGCAGTACAGAGACTCTATAAGGTCACTGCAAGTTATTTGCACATTCCTCCTCTATGTTGTTTTATAATGGGGTTAAAGTCTTGTTTTGAGGCAAAACACAAGAAAAATGAAGACATTGGCATGTTATTGTGTAAGGTATTGTAGAACAGCCCCTCAAAACAGAATAGGACAATATACCCATGCAAGAATCCCCTGAAGAGCTGGACAAAATACTACAGCATGGACAGCAAGATACGTCAACAGATACTTCATGCAATGGAAGAAAGACCCTGCACAGTTTGTGTGGCTTTCTGCTCAGCTCACTAAGTTGACATCCAAAGTCTAGAGCTTTGTTCCTGTGTTCAAATGGTTAAGTCATAAAGGCTCTTTATTTCAATGGTTGTCTAAACTTTCCCAGTCAAAGCATACTGAGGCTGCCCTAGTGGGACTGAAGATTCAGTGAGGGTTTTGCAACTGTCTGTCCCAGAACGAAAGCAGCTTGGGGGTGAGCTTCTCCTGTGTGAAGGCCACAGGCTGAATCAGTCAGCAGTACTTTGTAGAGGCTGTGACTGAGAACAAGACTCCTTCTGACATGGATATGTGAACTTGCTGGCTGCAGGCGAGTTGTTTACTTGCATACTGAAGCAATATTCCAAAGCAGAGTTGCCCAAAGAAAACTTCCTGTCCTCAAAGCACTGCCTTTGATCAGTGTAAAGTGAAGGACAAGGGAGCAACAACTGACTCTACCCCTGTGGCCATTTCACTGTACTAATTCACGAATGAAAGGTATCTGTTATTTACAAGCATCGGCACCACTGTGTGCAGTCACGTCACAGTCTCCTAATGGACTGGAACTTTATTAGGATAGCATTTCTTAGCCACAAGTATACATGCACAAATTTGCAAATGCGCTTGGTTTTCTGGTCTAGTCTAAACAGACCGATTCCTCCAGAATAGCCAGGCTTGGGGACTTAAGGCGTCCTTGGCTACAGTTTTCCCCTAGCTGTGAATGATAAAGTTGGTCTACTTTGTAAATTAATTTAATGTTACAGAATGGAGGACAAAGAAGCAAAGCAAAAGAGATGAGCCCTGTACTTTACATTCAGCCCTTTCACACTCACTGTCTGACCTGCAACAGAGGGCAGTCTCCGCCCACCGTCTGTCAAGGCAGATAGAGCAGAAAAAAAGTAATAGAAACCAATACAAAATAAAAGCTGGAGACTGGCAATGGAAAGAGCTGACATGCAGTCATATGGCCAAGAAATTTAGCCCAAACCTCCTGAGGCCTACACAGTGCCTTCCACACAGGTCCTTCCTTGCAGTCACTTTCTTCATATACCAGCCTGCGAGCAGCAATAGCTCGACAGAAATATGCCAGAAACAGAACTTTCCTCATCCCTCAGTTCCTCCAATCTCTACCAAAAAATTCTCCCAGCCCAGTAAAGCGCTCTCTGTGTCATAACAGAGGTCACTTACCTTTGAACAGAGATTTTGTTCCAAACATAGACAAACCTCTCGCAGAGTCTACGAAGCCTGCAGTTCACCACTTACCTATCCAGAGTGTCCTGAGGCACTTTACTCCCACCAGCTCTGCTGTTGACACTGGCATTCTTGTTGGCAGTCATGGTCATTTCTGCTTTCTAGAAATGTGGATATCTGTGAGAAGAAAAGTCAATTAGGGTTTAAAAAGCCCAAATGACAATTAACCTTCAGGACTGCTAGAAGTACTATGTTGTATAAAGGCAGAACTCCAGGCTGCTTTTCATTCTACAAAATGCAATCAGTCTAGTTACGATCCCAAAAAACTAAACCCTATCTCTCTGCTGCTGCTCTTTCACATACATCCACAGCCAAGTTTGTCAGAGCCCAGTGCGATAAAGGGAGACATCTTATGGGAATTAGGTGTATGCTTCAAGTTCTGGCATGCCTGATGAACAGCTCTTAATATCAAGCTCACAAAATATCACAGGTTTGGTGTGGTTCTTCTATCATTGGTATACGCGGAGAACCCAGTAAGTGCACTGTGTGACACTTGCAAATACCATAGCTATGACTGGCATTTGGCCACAAAAAGCTGTTCCAAGGAGGAAAGAAACTTCGCAATTTTAAAGTGCAGCTCTATTACGTTTTCTAATAGTGAAATATAATCAACACTAAATATGTTGAATATAATTTTCAAATCTGCTTGTGATATGAAAATATCTACAAATAGTTTTCTCTCTTGGCCCCATGATTCTTTAAGTAAAATCATCTTGGGACACTTTTAAGACCTCTGGTAATATAAAGAATCACTACTAATTCCTAGTTATTTCCTAGCAATTTGGTAACAACCCAAAAGCTGTAAATTTAATTTCAGCCATGGTAAAACCTCTATATATCCAGTTAAGTGCCCAAAAGATGAGCCTTACTTCTGTAATGTTGCTGCACACTGGCAAACAAACAGTCCAGTACCATTATTTATTTTGCTCTCATCACTCTATCTTAATGGGAACACCATGCTGCAACTGAGGGAGAATATGATGATACGGATATGGGCCAGGATGTAATCCCCAGGACGTAAAAATGGTAACTTCTGCGGGTACGCACTCTGGGTGGTTTCTGAGACCCTCCTTAGTTTATAGGCTAAAATATCTACCATGTTTTGCAGCACTGCAACCCAGGGTCTGACCAGAACTACCAATTTTTACAACCATTAATGGCATAGTTCATGCAAAAATAGAGAGTATTACAAAACTTCTTGTTTACTCAAACCCACAGTAAGTCCAGACTGCTTGAGAAGCCAACTGTAATGTGATGCTAAAAGCAAGCTGGGTACTGACAGCACACAAAATCCTTGTACAAACAGACCCATCACAACAAGGAGGACATTCTCTAAACCACTTATTCCAAACTGTTCTGCCACAAAAAAGGTCAGCAGATCTCCTGCGGATTGCAGCTCCAGAGGCAGAGTCAATCATGCTGACCACAAACTCCAGGTCTGCTTGTCCTTGTCCAATTGTCTTGTGCGTATCAATTTTCCCAGATGAAGTGGTGACTTTTTTTCCCAATTGCTAACATTGTTTCTACACTGAAGCTCCTCAGATTCCTCCGGTGTCTGTTCTTGTTAGCGTTACATTATCAAGATAATGGGACTGTAAGGAACTGCCTGTTCCGATTGGAAAAGGGCTGCTTGGGACAAGAAATAAAACCCGCTGATTCTGGCCAAGCTTTCTAGCACTGTGCATTCCACAGGGAGCCAGCAGCTTTTTTAATGTTTTCCTCTCACCAGTTCAATGCCTTTACTGTGTTAAATCTGAATCACTTATTAGCAGTTTAGGGGAGAAGAACAACAGATATAAATGTGGCATAAGGTGAATAACAACTGTTAGAGTGCATTACAGTCATTTTCCAAGATCTGCTTTTCTGTTCGAGACCAAACAAGCTGAATGGACCCTCAAAAAGATGGGATACTGACCTGGCACATAAGAAAAAAAAAGACAGACAGAAAATAGCAACATAAAAGCACACTAAGACTCCACTTTTCCCATACCCAAAATCCAATGGAAAAAAAAAAACTACGTATACATATGCATCAGGGTCTTTGCTTTTCATGGGAGGTTTGCTATTCTCAAATTTCAGCTTCCCAAAAGCTTGGTAAAAACCCTTGTGGTCAATATAAAAAAAAAAGTGATTATTTAAACCCCATATTTCAAAGCTACTTTAAATGTCAAACAGGCCAAACTCGTTTGTTTTCAAGCAAGAGATGAATTGAATTCTAAAAGAAAATTTCACAAGACATGTTAAATTTAGTGACTTAAGTGTGCTTCTTCCCATGTTGTTGAGACTCTGGCATATATGGTGACAGCAACTGATTTTCTATGCAATTTTTCTTTAATGCTTATTTTGCAGGAGTATGTTACTGCAGGTGATGCTGGTATCATCCCAGCATATGCAGCGAAAACACAAATAACTTGAACATGGCAGAAAAACAGTCAATCAGCAATTTACAGATCTGCCTGGAAGCAAGGGCTTAATACCAAAAAAAAAACCCAAAAACAAACTCCAACACCAAAACTAAAACAGAGACAGAGAAAAAACTATACTGAATCTTACGGTCATGTAGTTATTTCAGAGCCTTTGAATGAGTCCGATAGCCTGTAAGTTTATATGACTCATTGTATGGTAAGAATCACATCCCTTGGGCTTGTACGAGAGCATTCTCCATCATAGTATTTGCAAATTATTTTTCACAAAGTAATGAAAACCAAAACCTCTCAAGTATTGTGACATACGGTTAAAAAAAAAGCCAAAAACAGTCGTGTCACACAGATTTTGCATTGCCTAGTTAACCGTCTAACTACACTTTGCCTCAAAATGCAGAATTCTGTTTTATTTGTAAACGTACATAATTACTCTGAAATCCCTATTTAGCCATAATTTGTGCTTTATTCCAGGTGTGGTCTCACTAATTTCACTAGGACAACTCTCAAATTGGTAATTTAATGAACCTGGATGGTAAGAGTCTGGACCTTCTTCATTACTACATCCATTTTGTCTAAAACGTCCACGAACCGTATGGCAGGATCAAAAAGTAACGATGATCGGCAACTTCCACTTCCAAAATGGTACAAATGAAAAAGTGTGGCCTGGAGCTTTTGTACAGACAGACAGGGCACTGAAAATCATCACACTTTGTGCTAGTGAACCTTAGGCATCGTTGAATCTTTAATTCCATTAACAGGTATTAGCAGGGGAGGTGCAAATGCTACGCTTCTTCCCCTCGCAGTTTAAAATAATTCTCAATTTCCTAAAGCATCCCAACACTTTGGAAGCACCACTCCCAGTCCCACTACAGTGCAAGTTGTTCCTCAGCTCACTCCCATTCACAAGTGGTTCAGGGCTAGAGTTAGGCTTGGAGAAAACACCTGAAAAGTCAGGGCAATCTTGAGTGTTTTATTTGTACTATCCAAGAGCTTCCCGAGGTCTCAAGAAAACCTTTTGCTTTTTTACTCACAATGTATCCCTCAGTTCCTGCATTACAAGAACTGATTCCCTCCTCTCCTGTGTAAGGTGAATAACAGGGAGCCTAGTTATTCATGTCTAGGCTCAGATGTCTTATACATGTGTTAGACCAACAGATGTATTAGAGAAAACATTTTCATCATTTGAATCATTCCATCTTCCATTTTGTTAGTATAATGGGAGCAGAAGAGGACTTTTCATTTGAAATTTCTTCAGCTCAACAGACACGTATGGTTTTTGTTTGTTTGAGCATAGTATTAAAAACAACAACAAAAAAATCCCCCAACAGTATATCTTCCTATCCATATAGTCCTTCTCCCTACTTAGATTAAAACAGATTCGATGCACTTAATATTCTGCATTCATTTCTAAAGCATATTTTCCATCGAATATACAGTTCCAATAAGAAGTCCTTAGAGAATGTTGCAATGCTTCAAAACCAGTCTTCTGAGTGTCAGGAACACTGGCACTGTTTCTCTGGCAGCTTAATGAAGAAGAATCCAGATTCTGCTGCTTACTGATGAATGCTGAACTCGCAAAAGGAGATGACGATGTTTATGTGGCTCCAGCCCTCTCAGCCAGGCGTTCGCTGGGACCCAGGCTGCAGCACAGAGCAGATGATGTCGGGAAGATGGCAAAGAACAATGTATGCAGGGTTGATAATGACTTGAGAATAGAGCCTCTGAATGTAGGCTACCAAATTCTCTCCTGGCATTATCACTAACACAGGTACAAGCTCTACAAAGCAAAGGTGTATGTCCAGCAAGGACATCAAGTGAGTTCATAAGACTTCTCTGCTCTAGACACTTCTCATGTTATTTTCGAAAGAGGATGGTCAGTGACAGTTCCCTGTAAAGTCCTTGTTGTCTCACATGTTGCAAAGATTAAACTCCATTTAACTGTCTGCTGTGGTTTTGCCTCAATTTGCATCAAAGAGCCACACAGTTACTCTCTCACTCCTTCCCCCTCCCCGGTGGGATGGAGAGGGGAATCAGAAGGAAAAAGGCAAAAACTCCTGGGTTGGGATGAGAACAGTTTAACAGAATGGCAAAGGGAGAAGAAAACAACAGTCAATAATACTGATAAAAAGCATACACAACACACAGTGTTCGCACCACCCGATGTTCAGCTTGTTCCTGAGTAGCAAAAGCCTCTCCTTCAGCCAGCTCCCCACAAATACTGAGTGTGGCATCACATGGTATCGAATGTCCCATTCGATTGGCTGTTTGGGTCAGCCCAACCTGCTGCTTGTGAAAGTTAACCCTATCCCAGCTGAACCCAGGACACTGTCCTAGACCAAACCAATCTGTACTGCAATCAATATAATCTATAAAGTATAATTTGGATTCTTGAGATCTGCATACATTCTGAAGTCTAAGGCAGATTATTTTCTTCTGAAAGTCCACTGATCTGGGATCTGGAAAATATGGGGAAATATTACTGCTTTGCTCTGCTCCACAGGGCAGAGACCTGGGGACTTAACAGGAAGGCATTACAGGAAAGACCTACAGGCTGCTAAGACAAATTCATGCTTTTGAAAAAGTACCTTGGAATAAAGAATAACTCACAGAAATATATTATTAATAATAACCAATTTGGTCTACTTGTTTTCCTCTTAACGGTAGCTGCAGCAGAATGCCTCTAGGCATTGAGAAGTTCGTTTAAAACATTTATATGCTTTTCTGAGTGCTCTAAGCAAATCTTGCCCACATTTGAAGAGGTGTTGTATAGCTAAAGTTTTGTTTAAGAGTTACAGCTTAGCTTTGTGGCAATTTGCCTATTCTCTTCCAGTAAGACAGATAATTATGTTCTTCCAGAACAACATCAGTTCTGATGAACTGGAAAGTCCAATAAAATCTTTAAAGATTTCTGCCTTGAGAGGGCTTCTGTAGGGACTCCAAAGAACATTTTTATAAGAACTACATGCTTTTATCAGGTATATTTGTTCTCTAAGCTAGGCAAGTTTAGCCATGCAATACCATACAAACTAACCTAAAGAGCTAAATGACCTACTCAACAAGGACTTGGCATGGAGATATTTAGAAAGTACTAATTCAACTATCTCATCCCAAGGTTAGTCTGTACAGCACACAGACAGCCTATCTATGATTACGTCAAAATCTTCTGCATTGGTGGGGCAATCACAGCTTCGAAATGGAAGGAAAACATGAAAATCAGAGACCAGTGCTACCATGCATACTCTCTTGTCTTTTATGAAGGAATTTTCACTAATACTAGGGTGACCATGCTTCTCAGACTATGGAGGGCACATTGTATTTGTAAACCTTTTGAATATAATTATGTGAACTTCCTGGCACGTAGGGTGTTTGCTTTATCTTGCTTGCTTCAGTATTAAAAAGGATTGGTAAGGTTTTGTTTGTGCTTTGCTCTCTTCCAGTGATGGAAGGGAAAAAAGCAAGACCCGGGGAACTATAAGACAGTCAGTCTCACTTCTGTGCCTGGCAAGATGATGGAGCAGATCCTCCTCGAAACCATGCTGAGGCACATAGATAACAAGGATGTGATTGGGGACAGCCAGCATGGCTTCACCAAGGGCAAATTGTGCCTGACCAACTTGGTAGCCTTCTATGATGGGGTTACAGTGTTGGTGGACAAAGGATGGGCAAGTGACATCATCTACCTGGACTTGTGCAAGGCATTCAACACTGTCCCGCATGATGCCCTTGTCTCTAAATTGGAAGGACGTGGATTTGACAGATGGACCACTCGTTGGATAAGGAATTAGCTGGATGGTCACACTCAAAGAGTTGCAGTCAATGGCTCGATATCCAGGTGGAGACCAGTGACGAGTGGTGTGCCTTAGGGGTTGGTACTGGGGCCAGCGCTGTTTAATATCTTTGTCGGCGACATGGACAGTGGGACTGAGTGCACCCTCAGCAAGTTTGCTGACAACACCAAGCTGTGTGGCGTGGTTGACAGGCTGGAGGGAAGGGATGCCACTCAGAGGGATGCCATTCAGAGGGACCTTGACAGGCTGGAGAGGTGGGTCTGCATGAAGCACATGAAGTTCAACAAGGCCAAGTGGAAGGTCCTGCACGTGGGTCGGGGCAATCCCAAACACAAGTACAGGCTGGGCAGAGAGTGGCTCGAGAGCAGCCCTGAGGAGAAGGACTTGGG
>Ga0065711_1026168_pt1 | contig 108674 bp, 55 predicted proteins | sample Hoacrofraction12_FD_59098 | JGI IMG/M metagenome (GOLD analysis project Ga0065711, IMG submission 59098) | Hoatzin crop microbial communities from Cojedes, Venezuela - Epithelial fraction 12 v2 (version 2) | ecosystem: Host-associated > Birds > Digestive system > Esophagus > Crop | place... | reverse complement strand
ACATCTTGTTTTTGCTAACCCACATCATGTTTATTCTTAGCTGTCCTTTCCAGCGGCCTGTCCAGCTATGCTAACTGTTTTGCTTAAGCGGCCTAGTCATGCTAACTCTCAAACTACATCGACCCCAACAGTTCCCCAGTCTGCATGCCCCGACACATGTGCGGGACCCAGCACTTGGCGTTGTTGAATCTCATAAGGTACACATAGGCCTACTTCTCGAGCTTGTCCAGGTCCCCCTGGATGGCATCCTGTCCCTCAGGCATGTTGACTGCCCCACTCAGCTTGGTGTCATCTGCAAACTTGCTGAGGGTGCGCTCAGTCCCACTGTCTAGGTCATCAATGAAGATAATAAACAATACTGGTCCCAATACAGACCCCTGAGGGACACCACTTGTCATCGATCTCCATCCAGACACTGAGCCATTGACCACTACCCTCTGGATGTGACCATTCAACCAATTCCCCGTCCACCAAACAGTCCACTCAATACTAAGCAATCATATTTACCAGCAAAGGTAAAAGTCGGTTTATTGCAGTTTTTTTAAGATTGTTCCAGATATAGTGGTTTTTATTGCAAAGATAATGCATCTGCCAAGGCACACAAAAGCAGATAAACATAGAATGAAATAGTTACACTGCAATCAGAATGAAGAAATTGTGGCAAAACAATGCAATTTAAAATAATAATAAGTGGACAAAAAAGGACATATATTTTTCTAGCACAAAATATTATACCATGTTCTATAAGCAAAGTAAGGAGAAAGTCTGCTTCCCTTTCTATTTCTTCTACACCCCCATGGGTGTTTAACCTTCTTGTTAATACTTGAAGTTTCGTATTTTGCTGATGTAGGTTTTATTTATGTTCGGGAAGTTTAGCTTGAAAATATTTCATCTTTCCGAGCAGGTTCAGTCTGTGCAGTCTGATGCAATTTATATTTATTATTTATTTGTTTTAAAAAGAGATTGTTTTCATACATTTAAACCCAGTGGGTTATTTAGATTACTGGATTACCATTTGCGGTTCGAAAACAGAAGATAACGTAACACAGCCAGACACAAATAGAAAAAAAACATTATGTGCTTGTAACATATAAAGAATATGAAAAAATCCTATAGATAATTGTATATTATTTTATGCATTGTGTTTATAAAGCATTCTCAAGTTGTGTAGAAGTCCTAACACAAAGACCTAATCATTCATTGTATAGTACAGGACTTTAAATATTGGAAAATTTGCTAAAAGTCCTAGGTTGAAAAAACATTACAAAGTCTTGGGAAAAGGATATTGAGGGATTACAAAGCCAAAAAACTTAAAAGTTAGGAAAAGCTATGATTGATGCCATCTAGGCACACTAATAAGATCCCTTTATGTGCACACCTTCTGTTACTGTTTTACTTACTTATGACACACCATTTACACCATAACTTCCCTTATCCATTAAGTTTACACAACATACCATTCTGAGAATAAATCACAGTTGTTAGAGGAAAATATTTCATGCTTGATTTGACAGCTTGAGAGAGGCAAGACTGCTAGAGCTCCTTGCCCCATGCCCAATCTGTAGCAAGGCTGAAAATGTGTTCTCAGTAGACACATACACACAGAGAACACATATATACCACATATATATACATATGCCCAAACACACAGAGCATTCACACAAACACAGAGAGTGCAAGCGGCTTCATCCTGCTGCCCTTTCTGGCTTAGCAGGACAGAGGTTTGTCAGTAGAAATAAATATATGTATGTACAATATTGAGCCCGTAGCAACTGGGCTCAGACACCCAGTAGCTGTCCCTAGATCCCAATCTCTGCAGTTCCTGGCATCTGGAATTACAAGGCCCCGAGGCCACAGCCTCACTCCATTCACTGGTACGGACCATCTCACTCGCACACATGTGCACACACAGAGAGGTGGCCAGGAGTTCCCTGGTCCCATAGACAATCCCCATGTGCTTTTACCCTTAGAGACACACAGGTGCCCTCAAAACCAGAGCAGGTCTTTTGAGAACCCCTTGCTCCCAGGCGACTTCACATGTTCACTGGGTTGTCTGGCTTGATCTCACTCACACACCCACACGCACTCCAGTTCCTGTACTGCAGATCCCCATACACGCACATGCCCAGAGCAAAGAGACCCTTAAAAGAACATAGCTGAAGGTGAAGTTTAGTAAGGAGCAAGGACAGACCACGGGGATTTCAGGTACTAACCAGCCCGTACTGAGATGTGAATAGACAATTTTATTCACTTGCCCTTCTATTTCCCACATTTATTCATCCTCAAATCACCAAAATCCCTCCCTTTTCCCACCTTTGGTTCCTCCTTTCAACACCTCATAAGAAATGCTGTGCAATCCCAAAATGGTCTTCCCCTGCATCCCGTAATATCTCCTACATTCTTAGCCAGCAAAACCCCTGAGTCCGAAAGGTAATCTCTATAACTAGTCCTATTGACTTAATCTGAATGGGTTTCATGCCTGGAGAATGGGGCTGATTACAGGGCGTGGAGAAGGCGAGCCTTCCTCAAGTCTTTAATTTGGCTTCCTGACTGTCATTGTGCTCCTGTGCTCCTCTGATCTTGTGGTGATGGACCTTTAGTGGGCTGATGGCTTTTCTGTGGTGTGACCAGGAGCTGTCAGGCAGAGCTATTATTTTTCCAGTCCCCTCCAGCATCCTGCCATTGTCTCTCTGTTCTTCTTTATGTGTGTGCAGATGAGCTTTTACTGCATAACCTGAAACCAGTAATATAAGGGAGACTGCTTTTGCAGGAGTCCTGCTTCAATTGTTGTAAAGATTGGAAGGCACTAAGTAAATGGGGCAGAGACCTGCAGGAAGAAAAAGGACAGAGTCATGGAAAAGAAACTGAGAAAGGTCCAGGGAAATGATCTTGATCCAGATCTCTGCTTCACCATTCCCATGTAATTCTGGATAAATCGCTTAAAGGACATTTTCACAAGTGGACAGCGATTGTGGATGCTTAATTTTCTGGGTGACTGACTTTATTCCCCATGGTCTGATTTGTAAAACAACCAGGCACTCACACTGTACCATAAGCTAATTAGAGTTGTGCTTTGAATACATAAAGTGTAATATATTGTTATGTTCTCTAAAAATCAGGTCCAGGTTATGTGAAACTGGGCACATAAAATTAGTGGCTCTTTTTGACTTTATTATCTCCATGTCTTGGTTCTCAACCTGTGTCTTATTAAAGATAATAGGACATAAATAATAATGATATCCTTCATTACCTAATGGTGCTACAAAAATCAGTTTGTGTTTGGAAAGATTTCAGTTACTATTACTATTGATGATACTATCCTATGTCACTGATACCAAAACAAAACATTTTGTGATACAGTCAAATACTATAAGGGTATAGTAAGACCATTCTTCACATATCCTTTCTTACCCTTAATCTTCTAATACAACAAATATTACTTCTCTGACTTTTAATTGGATTTTGAGACATTTTCCTTTCTAAAGATCCCAGGAAATTGGGTTCCTCCCCACAGCACCCTAACTTTGACCCCACAGCTGTCTGGGTATCTGGCCTGCCACATATATGTGTCAGTTCTACTCTACTGAGATTCTTTACCAAGAAGACGGATGCACGTGATTTTCTTTTAACTACGCTTTTGACAGAATGCCAGATATGAATGTCTATGTGCAGTGGCAAGAAAGAGAGAGGGAAGTGGGAAATAGTGGAGAAAGCCCAGACCAAACTATATTGACCATTTCTATACTGTCAGAACACAGCATTAGACTAGCAATAGATACAGTAATAAAGGAGGCATCTAATCACTGTGTTAACATTTGACATCACAATACTGTGATGTTGCTACATCACAGATCAGTAAATGTTGTTGCAATTAATGTCTCATGGAAGTTGGTGAACAGCAGTGTGGTACTCAAAGAAGGTTTAGAATATTGTAGAAACACACTGATAGAGGAAACAAAATATAAACTAAACTGTCTACTCTGTAAGCACCATGTTTTCCACACAGTAGGAAAATATTTGTTTCTAGTGTTAATGTAATACAGAAGACTATATTTCCATGCATAACACAATAAAATTAGTCCTGTTATATTATTTCTTTTGAATATTCATGTTTGAAGACATAATAACTTTCAGTAAAGTTTTCTTAGTGTTTAATATATAAAAGTGCATAAAATTGTCATTAAGACTCAGGATTGAATATATCTTCATCTGCTGTTGAAAAGATGGCAGCTTTTAGTAAAAGAGACAAATGCTAAGAAAATTGTCTATGTTAGATTAACACTGACTTAACTGTGTGAATGAAGTGAACTAATATTCTGTTGAATTTTATGAGTTTGAGACATGGTAGCAACAAAGACTATAGAGTCATATGTAATAACAAGAAAAATAAGGATGCAGAGGAATACAACACGTTTAAAATTGAAAATACGCTCTTACAATTCTATTTAAGCATTCTTTTGTGTACAATCTATGTAGAATGTGATTTTATTACTTTCTTCGAGCTACATTACTAAAAAATTTACTTCAGCTTGAAATCATTTCTCATGATCCGTATTGAAAGCTGAAAGCATTATGCCCATTTTTAAAGAAATTCTTTTATTTGCATTATACTCTGCATTTTTTCAAACATATCCAGGAACAAACATATCCAGCCAGTGTCAGCTTCATCAGAGGCCCAATTAAAATGCCTCTATGCAAATACACGCAGTATGGGGAGTAAACATGAGTAGTCAGAGACGTGAGTACGCCTGCAGGGCTATGACCTTACTGGCATCATGGAGACATGCAGGGCAGGGACTGGTGACATTACAGTGGGGGCCTGCTACAGGCCACCTGGCCAGGAAGACTAAGTGGATGAGTCCCTCTGTAGGCAGATAGGAGCAGCCTCACATTCACAAGCCCTGGTCCTCATGGGGGACTTCAACCACCCTGATATCTGTTGGAGGGACAACACAGCAGGGCATAAGCAATCCAGGAGGTTCCTGGACTATATTGACAATAACTTCCTTCTTCATGTGATAAAGGAGCCCATGGGGAGAGGTGCTATGCTGGACCTTATTCTCACCAACAAGGAGCGACTGGTGGGTAATGTGAAGCTCAAGGGCAGCCTTGGCTGCAATAACCATAAAATTGATGGAGTTCAAGGTCCTTAGGGCAGCAAGGAGGGCACATAGCAAGCTCACTACTCACTACCCTGGACTTCAGGAGAGCAGACTTTCGGCTCTTCAGGGACCTACTTGGTAGAGTACCATGAGACAAAGCCCTGGAGGGAAGAGGGGCCCAAGAAAACTTAATATTCAAGGATCCCCTCCTCCAAGCTCAGGAGTGATGCATCTGAAGAAAAAGAAATCAGAGAAAAAAAAAACAGGAGGCCTGCATGGATGAACAAGGAGGTCCTGGACAAACTCAAGCACAAAAAGGAACATGTTCTTTAGCTTCCTCTTTATTTGATTATTATATAATCCTATTGTAATGGTTTTGTGATGATTTTGTCTTGGCTCTGATCCATGTATTTTTTATCACCATTAATTTCTGTCATAGATATGCACTGAATCTAGAGGCAGTTCACAATATCCAGATCAATTAGGTTTTTCTTCATTTTTTTCAGTATCTGGTCTTTCTTTTTTGGCACCTAAAACATATGATACTGACATTTTGAACATTAGAGAATAATGATGGAACACTAATTCATGGTAAATAATTTACTTCAAATTAGTTGTGCGAAGTAATGTCAAAAATATGATTTTCATTGTAGTGAAACACCAGCGTATTTTTTAGTTTTTAAATATAACTGGAAACAGTGACTTCACATCTCAATCCAAGTTCATTGGGAGTTTTATTTATCCAGATATCAGATTCAACAGAAAGTAATGTCTAACAGGTTACCTGCTTAGCTTTCTTTACTGATGTTTTTCCTTTTAGTAAGTACACTTTGTTTCTAACAGATACTAGGTTTGTGTAAAATACCTTATTTCACAGTACTGCATGTTCCATTAAATTCAGGCCTGCTTTTTGCCTTCTTCTGTAATGATCTTGATTATTCCACTGAAAAACTTAGCTGTGTGGTTAACATCATTTATCAGCATTATCTACCCATGCTACTAAATCATAAAATTTAGGTAATTTATTCAATTTCTTATTTCTTTTCGCATAGATGCAAGCCTGAATGCTTGTCTTTTGATCCCTTTAGCATAGCACTATGAGTTTTTTTCTTTTTCCCTTTTATTTTTTCTTCACGTGGCTATCTACGATATCAGAATGTTATCCGATTTATTTTTGTCTTCAGAAATTTATAATATATTAAATAATATTATTTCTGGAATTTTTTTAATACCCTATAAAATGTTGTTGAGGTGGTTCTGCTTTTTTTTTTTTTTCTCTTATCCCTCATTAAGAAAAAAGTATTTGATCACCTACCTCCACTTCTAAACAATGAATATCTATTTATTTAGACTTTTAAAAAGTTTTAAATAATTATTTAATTTCTTGGCATATTCAGGTCAAAATGTCTGCCTTGTATGCAAAGCAAATTGGGAAAGGTAATGTCTTCTACTAAAACAACTGATGTAACTGGTGTGAAAAAAACAAATATCAGCCCTTTGGTTTATGGGTTCTTCAAGACTGAAATAGCAACAGCAGTCATCAAAATGTATTATACATTGGGAATAAACTATTTTGATTTAAATAGGTTATGTCAATCAACTAGACGATCTGAAAGAGATGGTATTTGAATTTAGGCAGTAAGGTATGCTATCTTATATGGGAAAGAGAAAAAAGAACGTAATCTGTTATTGTTTTGAATAAGCCAGGATAATATAAGACAGTGCATCATATTTTTGTAGTTAGTCTCTTTTACTGTATTAACTAAAAACTTGTTGAAAAATGTGTTAGAATCTGCTATTACACAAATGGTACTTACCATATGATTCCTTTTTCTATAACACTTTCAAATACAGTGTGAACTGTTATTGTCTCTTCTACTCATCTTTCATATTTTTAGAGAGTTTTGTCTTCATTTTTCCTCCCTTTTTTCACATAGGTTGCTTTCTACAAAATTTCTACTGATATTTTTGATATGAGAAATGCTTGCTAGTGGTGATACTTTTCAAATGTAACAAGCAACTTCTTTTAAGATACTAGGATACTGAAAAATAGATTATTAAATCTAGTCTTCTGGCCAAATTCATGTTGGGACATCTACCTTTTGAACTCTTAAATCCCTCTTACAGTTTCAGTTGGAGAAGTTATTTGTCTTTATTAGTGGCCTAGGGCAGGACTGATGTGATTTGTTGAACAATTGTTTCATTTCAGTAGTGGTAAATTGATTAGGCTTCCTCAGAACACTTGAAAAGTTTGTGAACACCAGAAGCATTTGAATGAACTGCTCTTTGCTCACAGATGTGATTTTATATTTGAGTCTTAATTACTCTGAATTTTTTTTATGGTCAGTGCAAAGGGTTTGTTGGATTCTAGAAATTATTTCCAGATTCAAGACCAAATGTGTCAGTTTACCTTTGGTTAATGCTAACAAGAAATTATATATAAATGGGGTTTACAGCTTGTATATAATTTCATTCTCACTATAAAATATTTTAGGACCTTCTGAAAAGATACTTTGCTATAACTCTGTTCCAAGTTTGTATGTTATAGATACCTTCTCTCAACGACATGATTCGGAATAATATAAAAAAAAAAGGTAGCATTTAAATTACTTCGAAAAAAGCTGACATGACATGTCATATACAAACAGGTATCACAGGTTTTTATTTATATGTAAATCTAGCTCTTCCTACCACAAATAAATATCTACTACCATAACTCCAGACATTCCTGCCAACAGCAGCATTTTGCTATTCATATGGTTTACATGCTTCTATCTACCTTCAGTGAAAAGCTCTCAGAGAAGTACTCCAGACTAAGTGTAGACATGACTTAATTGAGATATAGATAATTGAGGGCATAATAGATTCTTGCTTCAACAACAACAAACTAGTGCTCTACACAAAAATGTAATGCAAACTACGGTTATTTGTGATGTCAGAGACACCCAACACAGAGGGTCATGGTACACATTCAATGACCCACCTACAGTTTTGTGTATACAACTTCTGACAGTAAAATTCCTTCTTCCATCATTTCAATATTTTATGTATTCATGCTTCTCCATAAAGAAGACCTTCAGCTAGGCAGTATATCTTTTTCAGGTTCGTATATTTATTTAATACTGTAACCTTTGCATGCTTTGCTTTCACCATTGTGTTTCTGCATGCACTTATTATTTACCCTTTTTTGTTGGAATATTTTTGTCATTATTTAGAAAGTGACTGTAGAACATAGGAATAATACAGCTTTTAGTTTACTGTGAATAGCTGAACCCAAAGATCAGTCTTAATGGCCCACAAGATTAACTATCTACAAAATATGATGACAAAATAGTCAGGGTTTTCTGTTTGTTTGTTTATGTAATTGTTATAGTGCAAAGCACATTAATAAAACAGGGGAAATTATACATACACACACTGTATGTATGTTACAGGCATTTCAACGGAAATTCATATTACTACAAATGTAAATAATATAGTAATAACAAAGTACATAGTGGATGTTAGTTGAGTAGTTAGAAAAGAAAAGCAGAGTGAAACATTTCAGAGAAAATTTGCCAGTGAAATAGGGAAACATCCAATGAATTCTGCCAGTCCCAAGCATCTGATTGTCTTCTAAATATTTTCCACCCTTAAATGTTCATAATATTCCAAGTTAGGGGAAAAAAGTGGAATATGCACTTTTATAGTCAGTTTGCTGGAAACATTTATCATTTTGCATCTCAGAAATTTACTCATGGGGAGTACAGCCTCCTCAAAAACATAGTCCACTAATGCTTCATATGTCTTGCTCTTCAGAAGGGACAGATTTCATTGTCTAAAATTTCTCTATAGCCATAACAGCTTCAGTTGTTCTGGGTGGACAAGTAACACTTAACATCACATCCTGCCAAAAATGTTGACACAAATAATGCTGGCCATGCAAAAGACACTCTTCTGTTAAAGTTTATACAGACAGAGATGAAGACAATTTAAGAGAACTAAATTCAAAGTGTATTTGATATTCCCATACTGTTTATTCCCAAAACATAAATACTAATAAAAATAAGTTGGCAATAATAGCTCTACTGAGCCGTTTTACAGTTTCTTCTCATTTGTCTTTCTGAATTAACATAAATTAACAGCTACTTCAAATCTCGTCACTTTTTACTGCAAGTACAAAGAGAATGTCTTTAACCGTGCCCTGTTAATACAGTTCCAGACTTCAAAGTATTTTCAGAAGGATGTGACGGACCAATAAACCCCTACAATCTCAGAGGAGATGGGAAAGGGAGATGAGCCCATGGAGCTCAGGGACTAATGCAGGTTGTGACTGCCCACAGCCATTGCAAAGAGGCTGACCGTATTGCAACACGAGCGGGACTGGAGAGGATCAACAGGTTGTGTAAGTGTTTCTCTGAGTTAATTAAAAGATTGTGAGTGTGTCCCTGAGTTAACCAGGCAAGCATGGGGGCCAGGGAGGGGGAGGAATGAATATGTGGCTCAGCACAACACAGAGCACAAAAACCAGACAACTAGCAAAAGTGTTTAAAAGGGAGTAACAGGCTTCCGCTGGCTTCAACCCACACATTACTTCCGGGTGACTGGGGATGCCCAGCATTGTGACAGTGAGCATATTATAGAGACCAGGAATGGGAACTGTATTGGTATTATGACTGAACTGCGTATTGCAATTGCTATGTATTTTCTTAAGTATAACTTATGTCTGTATTATGTTATGCAATATATTTTGTATCACTCCAGTAAGTCATAAGTCCTGTGTAACATCAGCTATCTTTAATAAGTAAATTTTATATTAGACATTAAACACCCCATATGGAATTTCTAAAAGAACCTAGTCAGAGAGTATTGGACTCTGACAGAAGAGTAACATCATGTGTTCGTATGAACGTGACAAAAATCACATAATTTAAAGTCTCGCTGGAAATGTCTTAATAGCATCACCATCATAGTCTAACAACCTTAACTAGACTTAGCCATTTCTTATCAGTCTTAACAACAACAACAAAAAAGTGAACAAACAGCAATCATAAATGAAAACAAATGGTGTGCAATATTTACCTTTACATTTGCATTTGTATTGGTCCAAAGGATTATTTTTTTGTCTTTTATACATGATGATTGTAAGTATTTTCAGAACTGTGTAAATGAAAAAGGCATTTAATATGTATATAAATCATAAAATTAAAAATTGTGTATATGACTTTTTGTGTTGTTAACTACTAATTGAGATAACCAAAATACTCTTTAAGACAGAATATACAGATACTGATTGTCATCGTTTTGAGCAGGACGGCAATAAACTGAGTGGCAGATGCTCCCTATTAACCCCTGCCCTCCCACCCGAGGAAGGGAAAAAGGAGGAAAAGATAAACACATTTACAAATTTAATATAAAACCAGCTTTACTTATAACACTAATAATATTAATAATATTAAGAGAAATAAAACAAAATATAAAAAAACCATACTGGGTTTCCTGGAGTTGGGTGCTGTGGGTGCTGGAACCCTGCCAGCAACTGCCAGTCAGGCACCAGAAAGTCCTGGACTGGCCTTAGCAGTAGACAGGAACTGGACTCTGGAATGCACAGACTGGAATCTAGATCACAATCACAGGCAGGACAACAAGCTTCCTCTTCAGAAGCCGGTCATGGACAAAAGAGAGCGAGACCCTCGTGATCCCCAGCTTCAAACTAAGTATGACATGTATGGCATGGAATACCTCGTTGGTCAATATCAGGTCACCTGTTCTGTCTGCCCCTTCCTGCAAGTGCGACCCCTTATGACTCTTCAGTTATGGAACCTAAGAGGTCTATCGGTGACCTTGGCTGCTATAGTGATAATTGTAAACATGGGCCTTTTTCAGTAAGACTATAAACATTAGGTGTTATCAGCTTTGGAGCAGACACTGTCTGTAAAATATACAGCCAACTTCATAAAAATGCAGTCACTTAGAAGAACTTCGCTGCAACAAAAATTCACTAAAAGAGAATCGGCTTTGTTTTAACTAAAACCAGGACACTGATACACATGGTCAAATTGTCAGATGTTAAAAACTGATGGAATTTCTCTAGAGCTAGTGGTGCTTGCAAAAGCATAGTGGTGACTTATAAAAACTTCAGATTTTGTCTAGACAAAATGGTTGTTTTTATATTTCCTGGTTGCCATAGTAAACTGATACTGTCACGTGTAGCCTGTGTCTTTGAAATTATGAAATTAGTAATCGCAGTTTTTCGTGGGTTAAGTTTTCAGTTTTTTCAGAACTATTTTGAGATACAATAATATCGTCAGTCTTAGTCAATGTTCTGTTTGAAGCAATGAAGTCCTTCTATTTTATCTATGTTTTCTCAAGATTAACCATGAATAGAAAGATTTACATGAAACTACAAAGAGCAGACCTATCCAGATCAATGTTATTGATGTTTACTATTCATGCATACGGCATTTACTATTTTCTCCCAGCCTTTTACCTCTGAAGCCAAAAAAATAAATATTACTATTTCAACTATTATCATCAACTTTCCATTTTCTTATTTTTGTGAAAGAGTATTGCTTTTAAGCAATGCTTTTAAGCAATTTAAGCAAAAAGGAATCAAACTGGCTGATATTCTGGTATTGTACTGTAGAGAACATGCCACACCATACTAGCATAACAAAACTGCAAGGACAGTGCTGAATAACATTATTCATAGTGATATTGAATTAAACTCTGAACTATAAATCTAGATTGTCTGTTCAGCCTCGTACTAGACCATGTCCCTTGTTTCCTAGGAGCATTTGGTGCAGTTAGGGTTCGGTTCTTTCCTCCTGTAAATCTACATCAATCCCACTAACTCTTGCCTCATACTATGGCGACAAGACAAAGCAATCGTACAGAGCAAGGTTCGCAATTGGTGGCATATGAGCAGCAGTGGTCATTTGCCAGCAACAGGGATTTACTCAATCAGAGACGATCCTCTTGTGGTGGAAGAGGGAATCTCAAGCCTGGAAAGAACTCTGTGTGATGGTTGGATATTTTACTTCCTTTAAGGCTGTTAATCAACTGCCAGTTGTCTAACAAAGTTATGAATGAAGAACCATTCTGTCACCCAAAGAGATGGTACCTTATTTATTTTTAACCCTTCCTCAGTTAAATAGCTTGTTGATCTTTATATTACCACTGCTCCTCAAATTGTTTTTTTTCCTCTCACTCTTCTGTTCACCTCTTTCTTTATCTTTTCAAATCTTTTCTCTTTATTCTTCACTTGATCTTCACTTCTTTCTGCCTACCAAACACACCCATCGAGTATGAAGTATAAAACAAAACACTAAACTGCTTTCAGAAGACCCCGTGAACTATTTCTAACATGTTATTCACAATTCTTTCCATTTGAATTTATGATACATTCTATTCTCTTTCAAAGTAAAAAAAAAAAAAAGAATATAAACAAATGCAACATTGAACTGGCAGATTTCATCTCATAATAATCTTTCAGGTTATGATTCTTATTCCTAGTCAAATAAGCCAAGATTTTGAAATCTGTGTGACTAAATTAGGAACCTAAATATTTGGTTATACAATGTATTTCAATTTTTAAAATACTCAGCAATTTCTAATGAGATTGATTTAGTTTTGGGTTTTAGCCCAGTTCAGTCTCACTGATGTCAATATCAACAGTTCAAGCAACAAATAAGGCTTTACAAAATTCTATTACCAGTCTCTGATGTAGCTTACTCCACACTGATGTCTTTAGACACAATCCCCCTAACTCTGGGTCACAAAATGAATATCTTCATTTCTCAGAAATATTTTTCACTGTCATTTCTAGTTCTTCAGGAGACTCACCGTTTTTCACATTTTTGTCAAATTGAACTAACTCTTCCAAAGTATTTGACTGTAGTAATAGCAATAATATCTCAACTATATGCAGTAAAAATCTGACCACAACTTACTGAAGGTTTTTGTTTTCACTTGGTATAGCATCAACCACATTTTCTCTCATAGACCAGGTGTCTACAGTTAATTTATTTTACTTTTGTTTATCTGTATTTGGTACAACACATGTTTTATATAGACAGCAGCAACAAGTAGTTATTCTATGCAGGAGACATTTACAACATTATCATGACAATGTGGTGTGAAGAAATACATGTCTGGTACAATAACAGATGCGTTCAGAGTTGGACACAAAGGAAGTGGTGTAGAAGAGTGCAGCCATGGGGTAAGGGATGGGATATAGGTCTGGCACATAAGACCCTCGGGCTATAAAAAGCTCACCCATAGTCAGTTAAAGAAATGCAGATCTGGACAAAACTGTCTAAAAGACTTAAAAGGCACCATGTATCATAAATTTGGAGTAATGTGGAGCTGCAGACTATTGAAGGAAGACCAAATGTGTGAAAGCATGTTAGTAAACACATAAACATTGCTCTAAGTGGATCCTAGAGCAAGAAGAAAACATCAACATAAGCATGCTATTCCTCCCATCAACTGACCGTAGATGCTGAAAACTCACTATAACATACCCCACTGCCCCATCACCATCTTAATCTCTTGCCCTCCTCCAGCCTACTGGTTGGTGGGGGCAGAGTAAGAAGCAGAGAAGGTCTTGACACTGTGTAAGCACTATTCAGGAATATCTAAAACACTGGTATGTTATCAACACTGTTTTGGTCACTAATATAAAACTTGGTACTGTACAGGCTGCTATGAAGAAAATTAATTTCCAGCCAAACCCAGTGCAATCTCCACCCCTTATTCCATACCATTTGCATCATGCTTGGGTCCTTCATTATTCAATACATTTTCATCAGCCACAACTGCTCCCTTTCCTGTCCTTTGACATATACACAGATAGCATTCCCTTAGTCTATGGGCCATCCCCATTCAAATGTTCATTTAGTTCATGACTTAGGCTACATCTGCCACCATGGTCATTCAGAACAGATTAATGAAATAAGCTCCATTATATCTGAACATGTCACTAATAGTGTACCAGCCATACATTGCATCACTCTAACCTTCCTCCAGGAAAAATACATCAATCTGTTTATTTATGTCACTTTGCACCAAAACATGCTAAAATGATGTTGTGAGGTTAAAGTAGGCATATACACTTAATTGTTAAAATTATATACAGTCTTTAGGCATATTCCTTACTAAATTTTCAGAAAAAAACATGTTACACCACAGTGGAAGCATAATGGATCTCTGCAACTATAAATATTTGAGAAAGGCTGCCACAACTGTGTTCAGCAAATCAGGGTGTCATTTCCTAACTTAATATGGAAGAACACCATAGACTTAATAGAACCTCCACTGAAAATCAGATGTGCCACTCATAGTACTATCCTTCTTTTTGCTTAGTGTGATGGAAAACTCTTAGGAGTTTAAGCACTGTTCTGAAAAATTATTGTTCTAAATTTCTTGCATTTTCTATCTCTTGAGACAAACAATGTTCATTAGAGATATTTTCTGTTACTTAACATGAGTGAAAAAAATCAGCACCTGTATCACAGAATACAAGTCTAGAATATCCAATATTATAATCTGGTGCTTTACCTAATTCCTTTTTCTGATCTTGAGCATCTTAACCTGTTTCTGAAATGAATGGAAAATAACCTAATGCCAGTTTCATTTGTGACTCACTTTTGGTAATTCATTGATATGAACGATAAATTACCATTCACAGTATTTCAGTTAAAATAAAGCTGGAAATGAAGTCATCTAATATGTGTCTTTCCAGAGGAGCAGTATCTCAAGCCAAGAATCCTTATCTGGCTTTTCTTACCATACTTTACATACCATGTTTAGCTACAGCATGATACTGCTCAGTTTACTCAATTACTTTGTCATTCAGCTTTCCCAGAGTCTTAAGTAATAAATATGGTATTCTTCCATAAGAAGAACCTTGAGTATCTTTTCTTTTAGTTGTAGGGCTTTTTGAAGTTTACAATTAAATGTTTAATTTTATTGCTGATAATAAAACACAACATTAGCTTACTCACTGGATATATTCACACACAGATACACACACATACACACACACATGCAAGATTAAGAAAAAGCATTCAGAATTTGTTGATCACAAATTCAGTTGTAGTGTCCTGATTCACTTTTGATATTGGTAGGGATTATGCCAATGTGAAGTCTGAAGAAACGAAACTACATAAAATCAGAAAAATAGCGCTATTTTACATAAAGCTAAAAAAAGAATTGTTACTTCCAGTGCAGTCACCCTAGATATAGATTTAGAACAGAAAATCAGTTGAAATTGTGCCATTGCTTGTGCTTAATAGAGGAATAAAAAAAATTATCATCCATAATATTACCCTTTTTACAACACAGAATTGATGAAGCATCCTACACTGGGTACTAATATTGCATTATGATAGAGACGCAGCTTTCATCTGAAAAACCACATTGACTATACTGAACATGTGCAGTGCGGTATTTTAAAACCAATCACAAATTTATCTCTTTTTCAATCTCCTTGCTGTGCCAGGAGTGTGCCCCCTATTTTTTGCGTGATTTTTTGTTATTGTTAGGAGTAATAAGCATGTTTCACACTTTTCCAGTTCTTTCTGCTTCAGTCTCCTTCAGTGAAGGAATCTGTTCTTAACACATCTTCCTGTAGGAAAGAAGTGGGAGATAGAGAGACATATTCTTTATTTCTGAAGATTTCTGCAGAAGGAAAGCTAGTGTGCTTTTAAAGATGTATTCATTCACTATGAAGGTAGTTAAAGCTAAACTTTGTCATGGAAACTTTTTTATTTCCACAGTATTTTAAGCAGACAGGGTTTGGGGGTGTTTTGTTTTGTTTTTAAGAGATAATAACTAGTACAATGGGTAGAGTACTGTATATAGAGAGTACACCTGTTATCACAGGATACTTTCCTAAACATTCATCACCTAGCTCCTGCAATAAAACTGGCTTATATTTTGAATTAAACATTTCTTTGATTATTTCCTACTTTTGATAAAAATTTCACGAGCTTGTTATATCTGTTCTATGTGGAAATATCTGACTTTGAAACATGTTCTCTTCTGGTCAGCTCTAGATGTCAGCTCATAATTCATACCCTACCATCCTTTGACTCTGAAAAGACACAGTCCTGCACCCTCTGATTAGTGGAAAGGCTGACAGTCCCAACACTAACTGGAGGTTTTCTTTCTAAGTATTATTTTTCCATAAGGGTGGAATCCAGATTTATTTGTGATTTTGGAATGCCTATCTAATTATGATTTCATTAAGAGTATGCCACATCCATGATAGAACAATCAGAAGAAGCTCTGCAGACTTCAAATTGCAATTGTTCTTCAGAAAGCTTTGGGGAAATAAGAAAAGAACCCTGGCGAATCAAAACTTGTTGCTGGGGAAGATAGGAATGACATGCACTCTCTCTAGTAACCTATTCATAATAAAAAACAAATGATTTCTCAAGGGTGCAGGCTATCTAAGGACTCATTTTCATGTACCAATATGTGTGTTATATACATGAATGTTATACACATTCATGTGTACTGAGATATATATATAAATACATATTTATAAATATGTTATATTTAAATCGTGTTATATCCATGAAACCATTACAATGGTGCAATGTATGTTTCCTGACCAGTGTGTGATTCCTAAACAGGTGACTAAGGAGCAACCACAGATTTTAACAGGACTGAGATAAAACATGCTATGATAAAATTTACTGCTTAAGTCGGCATGGAGTTAGCAGAAACATTAGAGAACATATGTTCACACAAAAGAAAGAAAGTTAGGAGATCAAATTATTATTAATTTTCAGAGCCCCTTTCTGTTTCTTGACTTGGGTATTTGGTTGATTGACTACTTTAATGTAAACAAATTAAAAAGTAAAGTATTACTCAATCTTCTGTTTGTATTTCAATACAGTGAAACTAAGAAAACAACACAGGAGGGAACTAACATTTCACTTCCTCAACATATGAACAGGACTGGAGAGAAAGACTTGGACTTGTTCCGTGGAATCCATTTAACAACTGAAAAAATAAGATGAGGGAAACTCAAACATCATCACTCCATTTTTGCACTAGTTCTGTTACTGCAGCCACAGCTTGATATTGAGTACTACTCCGTGCTTTTCACACTGGTGTAGAATTGCTGATGTCAATGCAACAGTATCCTGAGGTCCTAGATTTTTCACCTCAAAGTGTCAGAGGACTTAAAAATTTTTCTATTATTTATACTTTTACATTTGAGAGCATAATATTTAATTAAAAGTATTGTTTAATATTGAATTGTTCAGTGATGTCTGACTCTTCCTGGGAAAAAGTATATGTACTTGATTATAGAGCATTTATTGCATTGCATTTTGTGCCTTTCTATCACATGTAAAAATAAAAAGAGAATATACAAAAGTATGCCACAAAGAAAGCTTTTGCTCGTGTTCTGAAGGTTACATTACCTGATGAACAATCACTTAAGATTATTTCTTTACTGCATGATTACCTACCTTCCCCTTCTAAAAGCCTCTGAAGTATTTCGAAAAATTCCTGAGTTACCGCAATAATGTGCAGATACAGCTTGTCAGACACACACGAATTAAACCTAACCAGAAGACTTCCATACAAACTGAATTTCCTTGAAGTCTGCTAGTCCTTCAAAATGTAAATTTTTCATGGTGCTGTACCAGTGTCTGTCAGCAGTCACTTCTGTAAGTAGGATCCCAGTTGAGTTCAGTATTTCCCCAGCACCTTTTTCAATTCATGGCAGTTGATACTTAAGGAATTGTACTGAACTAGAAAACTGGAGCAATAAGAAACTGGATGTTCTCTTCTTCTCACTAGTACATGAGTATGACTGTAGTTCTTCCAATTCCAAGTTCCTTTCTGAGAGGGTTTGTTTTTTTTTTTTTTCCCCCCTGCATTTCCCTTTAGGTAAGTCTAGGATCCAGCATGTATCTGAAGAAAGAATTTTTTCTTCCTTTTATCTAGTTTGCTCAAAAAAGGCTAGGTTGACTACGGTTTGTGTGACTCAGTCCTGTGAACTTCATAATGTCCTCAGTGAACATTAAATTTAATGTGCCCGGCTACAGCAATAAAATCTTCTTTGTGTAAGAACTGATATATGCGGTACTTCACTAACAGCTAAAAAAAGAACAGATTGTAATTTAGAAAGATAGATTTCTTTCAGGCCTTTAGCTTACCAGGAAATATTAAAAAACATGGTAGAGCTTGCTCTGCCCGTCCTTTCCGGCTCAGGTAGCATTAAACAAAAATTTTTCTACCCTAACCACACAGATGGAAATCCCAGGCTGAAACTGGCTGAATATTTCGGTTTTGAGCTACAGAATAAAAAAATAGGAATAAAACTTCAACATTTTTAATGTTAATCTTGCAGGACTAGGCCTTTTGTGGTTTTTATGCACTTTTAAATTAGAATTACATATTTGATCTGTAATCTAACATGTAATGCTGGACTATTGAGTATATATAGGTCCTTCATAATTTCACAAGTGGTCCAATTAATATGTTTTGAAAGAATGTCAAGGTACACATATTAATAATTGTAATTACTACTAGATGAAAAAAATATTTCCGAAGGAACTGTTTCCTAATGCTTAAACAGAAGTCTGATAGTAAAGTACTTAATCTAGTGAACACATGTATGCCTTCTAGTCTCCATAACATGAACTTCTTTGTTAAGACATCTGTTACATGCCTGGAGATGGAATGAGAAGATCCTTATTGCTCAGAAATATCAGTAATAACATTAAGTAAACGAATATTAAAAAATAATTTCAAATATAATTCACTCAAACATAGGAATAAATAAATGATCATGTGCTTGAAAACTTCCCCATGTTCATTGCCCTAACAGGTTTTTATCTTTTTATTTTCTAAGTTATTCTTCGCTTTACCAGTTCTTTAAGTATGACCTCCCATTCTCATTCACCACAACTTTCTACTACACAATTAGGGATGCTAGAGTACTCACATTAGATTTGGGTATAAGCTGCAAAAACATGTTATAGAGGAATTTTCTTTCAAGATTAGCATTCCCATCTCCATTCTGTACAGCTCCCTTCAGAAGTAGCAGTGATGCAAGGATATACAACATCCTTCAGTTTTCATCAACTAAAGGAAAAAAGAAGTTTAACAGATAAGAAATTAATTCAGAATCAAGATAAAACATTGTAATGAACATAGCAATGATAGAAATGAGTGCTTTGAGATAAATTGAAATAAGAGATATATGTCCATCTCAAACAGAAAAAAAATCCTTTAAAACTGACTAAAGTCAGTAAAACCTAATCTGTAGGTCCTTTCACGAAAAGATTAACAAACATGGGAGGAATTAAAAATTATATTAACCCAGTTCAGTTTCCCCTTCAGTTACTCTATATAAATGCAAAAACAAACAGACAAATAGAAAATGTAAAGGCATGTATAATTCTGTTTTAAGTTTCAGGTTTCACGTTTACGCTGTCAGATGAAATATATCAAACTGCTGACACTCCAGAAATAACCGAAGCGTTACAAATGCTTACCTCGTAATACATTTCCATCCTCCCTGTACACACACATATATATATATATATATGCACACACACACATAAGGGTTTGTTTCCTAGCCATCTAATTATCGCCTTCCCTATATGATTTGACTCTACAGGTTATATCAGAAATAAAGGGGAGTCTTACCATTTCAAACTCAGAAATGGAGAAAAATTCACGAAACTAATGAATCTTTCTGAAAATAAGTTCTAAAATGCATTACAAATAAACCTTGCAAAAAAAATTGAATAGCATAAAAAAATTCACAAAATATGAATATGAGGTTTGATTCAAAGCCCGAGGAAGAAGAAGAGTTTCTTCTCAGTTTCTTCACTTGGCCTATGTATTGAATGACACACTATTGCCTGTTAATTAAGGAACAAAAATATGGAACCAATACCTTGGCTATACTATGAATGTCTTTCTGAGATGGTAAGGCATTAGGTGTTATTTCTATATTCTTTTAAAAAGAAAGGTTTTCTATTGATAGTCAGTAATTCCATTTATTACCCATTACTTTTTCTCTTGTCTTTCACTGATGAAAAATTCTAAACTATAGAGATGACTTACTGTGAAAATGATACAAAATACTATGTATTTACTGTTTATTAAATAAAAATAACTGCATATACTTCCAGTTTCTCACTTTTTGCTGGAACTGTAGAAATATAATATTCTGGAGAAATCTTAGTCATATAAACAATATGTTCTTTTCAATACCTGAATGTGGAAATCTATGCCCAAATAAAATTAAGGGCAGAATACAACAGAAGTAATCCAAACATTGTCATTTCATGTTAGAATATCCACAACTAGAAGTTAATTTACCATGCAGCTTGTCTCCATACATACTAGAATTCTATGTACTAGAATTCAGTACAGGGCAGGCATTATGGACAATATCTCTAATAACAAAATTCATTCTTGTACCTTTTTTAGTATCAAAGCAATACTGAAAACACGTTTGATCCAACTTTAGAGTCAACTGTAGTTCACAATATAAAGCACCCATCTGAAGTATCTCATTTCCAAAACACCATTAATTATCACAAAATATTTTATAGTTCATGAAGTACTTATGCCTATTATAAAACCAGATTTTTTTATTAGAGAGCTATTTATTATATTATTCTTGTGGTGGTCTAAATTTATTTTAACATACTTTTATTGCTACAATTATTCTATTGAAATCACTAAATGTTGTGACATATTAAACAAAATTTTTGCTACAACAAAATATTCATCTCTGATCTATGGAATGATTTCTTTTCAACATGGAAGTTTGGGGTACATAAACTCTTGCCAAAATATGTTAGACCTGGGTGTCTGCTCCCTCAGCCTCGAACTCAAGTCTCAGCACATGGGTGGAAATTATATCTGAAACAGCTTTTACATCTTGTCAAACAATGATAATTGCTTTAATATGGTCATGTGGCAAAATGTGTTTGTCACAAGATAGAATATCCAATCAGACCCTTTTCTACCTGTACTATCTAAGACATTTGATCATGTAACAGATTATGATCCTGTAATAACAGGAAAACCAGAATACACTTTGGAAAATAAACATAATGACTGGAAAATAAAACAAAAACCCAGAACAAAAGTGATCTGTCTTTGGTCTGACCCCTTCTTCATCTTTGTTTTAGAGGTTCAGCTCTACTCCACGAGGACCTAACCTTGTCATAAACAAACCAAAATAAATGCAAAGCCTAAGAAATATTGAGTGAATTAAATAAATTTTATTGTTCTAGGGACATGGAGAATCATTTTGTCAGATTAGAAAAAAATCTTAAGAGTGAAAAAGAGAAATTAAAAATTACAGTATAATCATTGTAACAAACTACATGTAGAGGGGAGTACAGTTTCTCTACAGATGCTTTTGTATTATGTCCCAGTCTTTGCTAGTGAAGGATTACTATGTTTTGTTATGTTTACCCACCTTCTTCAAGGTTCTTTTTATCGGGACTCTGAGGACACCCATTTGCTTTGCCCAGTCCTCCACCGCGGCTCTGCAGCCCTGCCCAGGGAACCCATTTCAGTCATAGAAACATAGAATGCTTTGGGTTGGAAGGGATGTTTAGAGATCATCTAGCCCAACCCCACTGCAGTAAGCAGGGACATCTTCAGCTAGATCAGGTTGCTCAGAGCCCCGTCAAACCCGGCCTTGAATGTTTCTAGGGATGGGGCATCTACCACCTCCCTGGGCAACCCGTTCACAAGGTCCATCACCCCCCACCCCAGTGACATCACAGCAGGGCAAGTCTCCAGCTCCCCACAGCCCTGCCCTGCCCGGCCATGAGCCCACATGGTGGGCTGGCCTCAGCCCTTCCCTATTCCCAGGGAAGTACTTGACACCAAAGGCTGGGCTGCCCTCCGGCCTGCCCTGCTCCTGGCTGGGATGGTGGGACAGGCCCTAACCCAATTCCTGCCACCCTGCCAGGGTGTCGCTTTAGCTTCCGGCATCCTGGGCCCAGGCAGCCATGACACTTCGAGACACGCTCATAACAAGAGGCAGTTGTCAACATTTTTAGTTGCACTGATCTCATTGAAAGGGTGATATATAACTCCTGGATACACATACAAATGCTGACCACCAGTTTTCAGGATCTTCAGAACATGGCCTTTGTTCCAGTGTGGGCTTTTTTCTTTAAGTTCCATGTGTGAAATAACTATGCAAATCATTTATTCTCTTAAAAGTAAGACTACTTTTCTCAAACATACTCACTGTGACAGCACACATCTAGAAAACAAGAACCACTGTCAACTCGGAAGACAGCCACCATTTATCTCCACTCACCTTAACACTTTTGTGTTCATACTGATAAGCTGCAGAATTTACAGTGGTTTCACCCTGAAAAATTATATACCCTGGTTCTTACTCATGTCTGTTTTTACCGAGGCATGTAAGTTTGAAATAAAATGGCTTACCTATTAAAGCAATCTTTGAAAAGACGAAGGGCGGTGATAATAACTGATTAATATTCAAAGAATGCTAAAACATGCTACGGCATGTTATATGCTATTTTAATGATACATACAGATACCAGCAGTACATTGGTTTAAAATACATCGGGATACAGTGTTCAGCTGACAGCATTGTTTCTGTATAGTAGTACTTTAAAAAAATCCAGTAGCTCTACTGGATCTGTGACTACAATGAGAACTATCAAATGTAATACAAGCTAATCCTGTAAGTTGCTCATAGTAAGAGGAAAGAGAATTTAAGAATTCAGCCTTTGTTATATGCATAATCTTTAAACTAATATTCTATTCATGCCAAGTGGGAGGTAAGGCAGATTGATCAGAAACAATGGATCGTTCTCAATCTGATATTTGCTGTTTTAATTTTATGTCTTAAAATTCAGATTAATTTTTTTGTTATTAGTTTCACAGTTTTTCACAGATAATATTGGCAGAGAAAAACAAAAATAAAGATAAATCTGTTTAAGACCACTTCTAAAATCAACATCAAATTTGAAACACGTACAGAAAAATATAAAGCTGGACAGGTTTCAGCGGATGTGAATTAATGAGAACCAGATTTCAGTTTTTAGATTATATATATATTGATTTTCACCTACATCTTGAGTGTTGAAACTTGAAAACTGATTTATAACAGACTATCACAGAACCACTACTTCACATAATCGAGTGTGATCCTTTGCGTATTGAGAGACAACTGCCTCTGGCAGCAGACTGCCGGATTATTAATATTTCTATTATTTCAACAGCCACTAAACTAATGTTCCTCTTTGCATTGAGACCACCTATTACTTCACTGTGAAAACCACTATGTATATTTCAACTACGTAGTATTTGCATGTTAGAGAATAGTAGGATGTAGTTTGATAAGGATGCACCTAAAAAGCAAAAAGTTAGATATGACAACCACACAAATGCAAGACTGAGACCTTGAAAGTGCCTTTTAGCTGATTTTTGAACCTGGAAATGCCCAAATGTGGCAAGTTCCTCATGTTTTAATCTTAAAGTACACTAGATAACTAAAATTCTGCAGCTTGTGTTGCAGGCTTCAGTCTTAACAAGGTTAAAAGTATTTCTCATGCTGACTAGGTATTTTTGCTGCTAAGTAGTGATAGGTACCAGTAAGTATGTGCACATCTGATGTTCCTGAACTGACCTCTGTGCAAAACAGAGCAGCACCTATTGCTTCTTTCATACTACACATAATGATGATACTGGTGCCACAGCTCTGCCCAAATCTTTTTCCCCAAAATATTAGTTTATTCATGTGTCTAATGGTTTAACTCTTCCAGGGTGTGTGTACACACAAATCCAGTTTTGTTCTTTAGCCCAAGGGGATAGGACTTTATACGCCCTTGTGACTGTTCTTGTGTGTTGAACAGGCATTACATAAAGAAGTCTTGGAAATAAAAGACAAACTTTTTATCACTTTCTAATGAGTGATCTAATCATTAGTGAGTTAAGTCAGACTTTTCTGACAATCATGACTTTTATTCTGCATGGTTTCTGAAAAGCAAAATTTCCACACCTGAAAACAGGCTATAGTCCAACAGCTGTAAAACACTCAAGGAATGCAAAAGAAGTCAGAACCTAGAAAATATTTTAACTATTGGGCTGTTGTTTAGAAACAGGGGAAGCCCTGGTTCTGCCTGTTTTCAAATAGTGACCCATGCTGTTTGAAAGACAGCTCAAATGCTGCTACAAGAAAGCGTAGCTAAAATATCCTGCTTGGAGATATGTGTGTATATATCCCAGAATATATCCTACATATTCTGGACACCTCTGTGCATGATGTCTGAACTCCTGAGGTTTAATGGCAAGTTAAAATAACTCATTTGTGGGGGGTTTTTTTCCCAGGTGTCACAACATTAAATAATACTTAGTATAGCTATTAAGTTGCTATTCAGACACTTCACACATATTTTAAAGGACTCTAGACAATATTTGAAACAGATCTCCAAATTTTTCTTCAGGTTTCTAAAAACTATTAATTCCACTGTCTTGTTTTATAGCAATTGACTTTTTTTTTTCAATATACCCAATATTCTGAAAATATAGCAGAGGGTGGCAATAGGGCCCATGAGAGAGTAAGATACCACTAAACTACCGAGAAAATCTCAAGAACAAGTATAGCAACAGGACTATTTTTAGAACAGAAATAATCTATGAAGAGAATGAGGATCGCAAAAGTATTCTTAATTATTATTTTAGTTAGATATTTGACCTTGAATATGTAATTTTTCAGGTCATTATTTTAAAAATCATGTTTATTTCAAAAAGGAACTGGTTTCAACAAAACAATGACAGGCCATTTCTTACCATTTCTGTAATACCATTTGCTATGTCTACATTTAAATTATGACATTCTTAACCAGAATATAAGACAAGTTACTTCTGAACTCTACTTCTAATCTAGAGCGTAAAATTGAGCTCATTTTCATGCAAGTGGTTATGCAAATCAGTTGATTTACCTGTAGCATCAAAAACAAAGAAAAAAGCATTTTACTAACAGTAAGGAATAACAAAGAATATCTCTGACCACAATAATCTCTATACATTTTCATCTCATTCAACTCTTCTGCAAAGTCCCTCAATATACATGTTCTGATTCAACTTATGTTTCCTCGATTATGTCTCTTTAGGACATCTGCCTTATTGCTCTGAGTATGCTCTGGGAGCTTCTGTTATTATGCTTGTCTTTCACTCTGTGATCTTGGGCTTTACTGATTGCACACCATTGAAATCCTGAGCTGTTTGGAGAACTATTAATTTCATTTTGGCTTTCCTATGGTATTCTTCTGATACCTTAGAGTTTTGCAAACATCTCTTGATTTATCTTTAAGAGACTACTGAATCATAGAATCATAGAATGGTAAGGGTTGGAAGGGACCTTAAAGATCATCTGGTTCCAACCCCCCGGTCATAAGCAGGGACATCTTCCACCAGACCAGGTTGCTCAGAGCTCCATCCAACCTGGCCTTGAACACTTTCAGGGAGGGGGCAGCCACAGCTTCTTTGGGCAACCTGTTTCAGTGCCTCACCAACCTCATGGTGAAGAATTTCTTCCTCATATCTAATTAATATAAATCTGCCCTCTTTTAGTTTAGAGCCATTCCCACTTGTCCTATCCCTACACACCCTTGTGAAAAGTCCCTCTCCATCCTTCCTGTAGGCCCCCTTCAGGTACTGGAAGGCTGCTATAAGGTCATCCTGGGGCCTTCTCTTCTCCAGGCTGAAGAGCCCCAACTCCCTCAGCCTGTCCTTGTAGGAGAGGTACTCCAGCCCTCTGATCATCTTCTTGGCCCTCCTCTGGACACGCTCCAACACATCCATGTCCTTCTTGTGCTGGGGGCTCCAGAGCTGGATGCAGGACTCCAGGTGGGGTCTCACGAGAGTGGAGTAAAGGGGTAGAATCACCTCCCTTGACCTGCTGGCTGTTGTGTTACAGAATCACAGAATCACGGAATCACAGAATGGTAGGGGCTGGAAGGGACCTCTGTGGGTCATCTAGTCCAACCACCCTGCCGAAGCAGTGAAGTAAGCTCTTATCTACCAGCAGAGGAAATTGTAAGTACTCGACAATTCTACAAATCAAGTCACATGGCTTTTCAAGTTCAGTGTTTAAATAGACATTTAGTGGCAACCTGTGAAATTATTGTCGTATGTGATTTGCTAAGCATCGTACAAGAACGTTGTAGTGCTAGCCCAGCATCCTGTTCTCAGGGTACTATTTTACACCCATTAGATCAGTCCACAGCCTTTTTCATCATATGTTAATGTTTTCTCTTGAAATTCTGCTACAAATTTGGCTTTCTCCATGCAGAAAGAAATATTTTTGATCACGTGATCAAAAACCTATATCATAGTGTTAATTTAAAGGGATATTTTTAAAGGGATATTATTAAACCTGGCCAAGCAACATAATAACTCGTATTTCCAAGCCTTTGATTACATGTCTCTATAATCTTCATTTTCTTCTCATTTAATCTCCAATATTATAACCTTTTATGGCCATGTCCAAATACTGTTTAATTAAATATAAAATAATATTGCAAAATAAAAAACAAGATTTCTCTCATGACATAAATAACATGGACTACAGATTAACAGACATTTTATGGGTACTAATGAACTTTGTCAAAACACAAGAAATAAGTTTTATTAGGATGCATCAAAAAGATACTGTCACTGATAATAATTATCATTGCAAGTAGTCATTAGTATTGTAAGTATTTTTTATCAATTCCCTGAGCTGATTAAAAATCATCACGTTTTGTAAGACATCATTATTGGTGTGAGTCTCATCTATTTAGGCTGACAATAACTACTTCATCTAGCTACACCACCCCTCAGTTTGTACTTATTTATGATTAATATTCAAAGTGAAAAATAGTAATCTCTGTTCCTCAAATGTGTTTTGAGGCCATGAAATAGGAGAGGCGAAGGAAGGGCTGGGTAGAAAGCAAAGACATAGCAGACACAGCAGAACTGAGTGGTAGGTGCTGCTCCTAGAACCACAGAAACCACCGTGCGCTTCCAATAATACTGCTGCAAAATTATTTTGGTATAACTTATATTTAAAATTATAGTACTACTTTAGTCAGAGTAATTGTCCATCTTTATCTATTGCTTATGGCAATATGACACACATCATGGATACTAAGGTCTATTTATAAGAAGTAATAAACACAGCTTCAGGCAGCACGAATCAATAAGTTGATGGCCGACTATTTTTAGAAGTAAGGCCAAGGTATGTGGGAAAATATTATCCTTTTATATATGCAGAAGAATGAACTGTAAATTGAAAGTCACTATAAATTTTTCATCACTATTCATGATTTACCTGCACCGAAAATTGTGTCAGGTTAATGCTAAGTTCACATTCACTGGGATATTTCAGAAGTTTTTGACTTAACACTGCTCCTCTAAAGTCAATGGAGCTTCCACTATTAACATCAACAGAAACAGATCTCAGACAATGCTGAGCGCTTTAGAAATTGCTGCATGAGAAGTTGCACAGGCAATCAGCCTGAAGGGTTTACAACCTACTGTTACAAATGATGCATCTGGGACAAAACAATCGGATGAATTTGATGGTGGTCATGAAAGAGAATTAGAAAGAGGAAAGAAATAACTTGGTAACTCAGCAAGTGTTTTCCTGCAATATGAATAATAATTATTATTAAACAATTAATTAATGAACTGAATCCTTAATGGTCACTGGCCAAGCAAAACCTAGCTTAGAACCTTGGCCTACATTCAGACAACAGAACATCCTGTGGCATTTTCACAAGATATGTCACAATTAAGGAATAAATAGTTCAGACATTGATTGCTTTGGTTAAAATTATTGAGTGGAACAGGTTCATTACTAATAGATCACAGGAATATGCGTTTAAAGATGTATTTTTCTACTGGGTTCAGTCTCTCTCTCCACTACGGCACCAGATGCAACAGCATGCATGTGTAAAACAAGAGTCCATCTCTTGCATGAACAGACAACAATACAGTAAAGTGCACAGTGTATGTGAGCAGCTGCTGAAAACCATTAAGCATCCTTGGGTGCTTAATTATTAGAAAGTTCTAAATTTCTTTATCATCTTTCATTTCTTCTGTTAATCAAAAGTTCCTGTTTCCTGTATTTTATTCACTACATCAACTAAGTATTTCCTAACTAACATTTCTCTTTTCATGCAATTATCCCCTTCTGCTTTGTTTCCCAGTTTAACTGGATAATCACTTTCCTCTTCTATCATTATAACTGTATCTAGTATCCATTTCCTAAAAAGGATTTGGCAATTAATCTTCAGATTACTAATGACTCCAGATGTATATAATCTTTATTAAAACTTCTACTGTTGCATAGGGAAGGGTACCATCTGAAGAATAGAAAAGAGCAAAATTTCAATGAAGCTGAATAAAGTAGGGATGTTTCTTAAACGGTTGGTTTTTGAGTAAGGTTCTCGACTTGAACTCACATTCTATGAATTTCCAGAAAATATCTTAATTTATTTAAATCACTGGCAGCAGAAAGTAAGTATAATATTACCATACACATACACTAAAGTAACCTAAGTACTTAGTGGATGTCCATAACTTACTATACTGTCATATAGTGAGAGAAAATTAAACAAGTGATCTAAATGTAACCTACACTTGATTTTTACTCTTTTGGTTTACAAAATCATTAAAATTATGCATAATACACTGAAGATATTCTTGTTATAAGAATCAATATTTCAATAATGAAGAATATGATATTCATTGTTCAAAACCACCAAATCCTTAGTGTACTCTTCAAACGTAATACACATTAGGCTTTTTAAATAGTTGCTTTCTCTAATAATTTTGTTTGCTTTTTTTTTGGAAGCTTCCTCTCATGGGTTTGCAGTATATCAACTGTCATTTATAAAGTTTACACTTTTTTAATAATAACAATTTTTTCTAAGCCAACATTGACATCGTAGTGTTGTCACGTCTCAGGTTTAACTAATGCATTATGCTCTAACTTTATAGTAAAATATTTATGATATTCTACATAAAAAAGACATAATAATATAAGAATCTGTGTTCAGACATATCACTCTCTATCCTACCTCTTAACTTGCTCTCAACAAACCATTCGTCCATAGTGTAACATCACAGGCTTTTAAGGAAGGCCCTTTCAGCAGCCTATAGCCTACCAATAGGAGTTTTGTTATTGAGTTATGTTACATACCACTAAATTCTGAACATCATATCAGAACAGGAGCATGATAGTAAATAAAAGATAGAATTAGTAAAAAGATTTACATTATTTTAGCAAAAAACAAGAAACAAGTCATATTTTTAAAAAGTGATAAGCTGTGGCTTTCATGCACCTGTAGTTCAGGCACTTTAGCATAATTTTTTGTAAGATTAGCCTGTTCAGAAGCAGCCATGTGTCAAACTCTTCAAGACAGAGACCATACTCTAATTAAACATCATATACTTCATTAGTGTTGCAACTATTGCACAGATATGGTAGAAGTGTTACATATAAAAAAAAAATAATTGTACAGAAAATTTAACTCATAAGAATAATAATCAGTATGATGCCAGTTATACAGAAATAAATCACAGACTGTCATTTTACTGTCCTTTCAAATGGGCGATAGGGAGTTTTGAAATCTACAAAAGAATCCCCGAAGTTTAAAGTCGACATTTGCATATGTTTGTCCATAATTTATAACTGCCTTGAGAAATAAAAGATTTTGCTGCAATTGCAAAAAATGCTACCTGTAAGAACACAGGAAGTCTTTGGTGTAAGATTTTAAACAAACAAAAAAATTCCAGAAATGCATGTATTCACAACTAATAGGAAAAATATGTGCAATGAAGTTGCAATTCCATCATCCGAATTAGAAAGAACACTAAATTTAGATGGATATAGCCTTGTTCATTTTTTCAAGACTTTTCAAGTACATAAGCTTTCATCCAATAGCCATTTATAATGAGGCATTCCAGTTTCATATGCTGCCATAGAGATACAGAGAGCAGAAAGAGGAAGTAGAATTAACTATAATTGCCCTTATTCATAAAAAGGAATGAAATATCTGCTTTGTTCTAAAAAAGGTCTTATTTCTCCATTAAATATACATGTGAAGATCTTTCTAGTTTTGAACACAGTCTGAAAAGCATTACTATAGTCCTTAAAAAAAAAAAGGAGGGTCAGTTTGCTAGATTTGTGAACAGTTTGAAAATATGTGAAATAATATGTGCCCTGAAGAATCTTTATCATATTATGTGTCTTTGATAGGTTTGAAAGACCTGATTTGTATTTCAATGAGCAAGATTTGTTTTCTGAATCCTTTTAATCAATGAATACAACTGCTATACACTTTCCCTGAGGCAGTAATTGCCACAGAGAAGCACTTTCCAGCCAAGTGAAAAACTCTTGCAAGGGTGTATCTCTTTGCTTTTATGAACACTTGTAATAGATTTTATCAGTAACTTTGTCATATAATACAGTCATGATACAGTTCCCATTTTCTCAGATAAAATTGCACACGCTTTCTTTCTTATTCCACAGGAATAAAAAAACCACTTATTAAACTACTGTTACGGGCAAATCTGTTCCTAGTGTTTGAAAGGCACATCAGTCAACAAATATTTGCACCTCTCCTCTGCATAGTTACTTATATGCAATTGTAATGAATAAGTACGACTGATACTGGGCAGAGAGGCTTAGGTCATAGTGACACTGTCTAATTTAGGCCTGACTACTTTGTACAGATAATGTATGCCTTACTAACGACTATGCCCTTGAAGAGGAGCTAGCAGACTGACAAAAGAGGCACATCCTGCCCAGAAGGCAGCAAAAGCTGGACAATTGCTGAACAATCATGAAGTTAACAAAAAATCTAGGGTAACTAGGAAAAAGTTAAAGGCGTCAGGGGGAGATCGCGACCACTGACTCAATTCAGAACCGAAAAGACTGCATCCCCCCGGCCTGCAAGCATATGTAGTTAAATAAAGAAGGACTATACCCTTAAGATGAGTGTATAAGGTAATGAACTAATCAGAAAGTAACAAGTAATTTCTCTGTTTTTGTAAGAGTATATAGTCCTTATGACTCTGCTAAGCGGTGTGCTATCTTTGTGGACTTATCACCTAGCACCCATATCTGCGCAAATATGAAATAAAGACACAATACCTCTGCTCTGTGTGTATATTGGTTTATCGCACACCAGGTAAATGATCCCACTTTTGGGACAACAGGACTGCAGGTGGAGAGGTTCCCAGAGCACCCCGCACAAAGTTCCGTCTTAGGCATTATTCTGATGGATTATAAGGAAGAACAAAACTGTCCGGCTTACACAAGTATTGAGAGAAAAAATGCATAAATATTTCCCTATGTATAGTAAACCAAAGAACTCTGGGATGAATTTATGGTGCTAAACATAAAGTAGACAAACTTAAGGAATTAAACTTTTTGTAGAAGACATGAAACATAGCCATTCCAGTTTTACTAAGAGGCTTATGTTTTGCTATTTTATACCATGAAGTTCCTATTTAATGCAAAGTCAGAAAGGTGTTTTTCAGAGAAATTGCTTGAGAAAAAACAGATTTTGAGACTCATATCTTAAAAAAATTTACTCACTAGTAGAAGTGATTGACAGGATGTTTTTATTATACAATGAAAGCCTTTCTACTCTCTTATATTCAGGATAGAATTCAGTGTTGTTTCATATAGAATAAGCTGAAATAAAGTATTTTTCATAATCTGTGTAGAAAGTCTTGGCCAAATATTTACCATAAGGAAATTACTTTTATAACTATCTCACTTTTTCTGATAAGGTAACATCACTTCCGAAGTTAGACACAAGGAAACCCAAATGATTGAAATTTCTGTACTAGCAAACATTTCTTTCAAAGGGTTTACAGCACTTGGATGCCTGAAGAATGACACTACAAACCTGTGCCCAGGTAAGTAGTAAGTAAACAAAAACTATTTCAAACATACTGTATAAAAAATTCTAATCTTGTTTACCTGAAGTTCTTATGGGTATCTTTCATTGACCTGCTTTAAAACAGTATGTAATACAGTATTAAAACATTAGATTGAATTAGATATGCCTGTTCAAGAGATCATATTAATGTACGGTTAATGTAAGAGGGTTTTAAGTTTGTTTTTTTTTTTAAAAATTGTTCTCCTCCTCTATGTATATACATACTGTGTATGCACACTGTGAATACAGCTTTTTGCATTGACATGGTTGTTATCAGTCTACACAACTTTTAAAGTTTATGACAACCCACATCATACTTCTCCAAGCATAACAATTAACATATTTCTTACTCTGAACATAAATATAATGACATTAAGTGACAACTCTATTTAATTATTTAGCATATGAGTATGAAAATCTGAAGATTCTCCCTAACACTTGCTAGGGACAGTTTTATAAGAGTCTGTTTTATTTGCTCATTTAGGTCATACCTGAAGAATACAGTTAAGTGTTATTTCCATCAACTATATTTTACTCATACATATTTATGAAAAAGGCCTATATACTACTCTGTTCAACTAGATGAACATTACAGAGTAATACAGCATAATATGAGCAGACCAAAACATTATTTTTCAGGACCTGATATGCAGACTATCGGTTCTTAATGGAGGTTACTTCGAATTCCTTGAAGAGGAACACACCTTTGAGTTGTTTAATCTAAAAAGAATCCTGTTCCTGGGCTCTGTGATCACTTTGTGGTGCTAACTAAAGCACAGTCAATGAGGATAATCGGTAGATTTGCTTCAAAAGCACACTTCTGATCATTCTGCTACTGTAGGTATAACCAGATACTTACGTTGCATAGACTGATGCTGCCCTGAACTGATCAGGGCAAGGGACAAGACAGGGAAACTACACAGCCATGTCTATGTCTTTTAACACTTATAACACACCATGCATGGTGTTCTAGCAATTTTTAAAGAGTTTGATAGCTGCATTTCCCATATCCCTCTGCACATGTGCTACTGCACATCTAGAGTCTTGTAATGCACGTAAAAAAAACCCCAATAGCCTAAAGTACTGAGAAGAAATAACAGCAATTTTTGTGGAGTTAAAAAAATAAAAACTAGTAAAAGGTGGTCAAATATGTATGTGCAACAGCATATGAAGAGGTTTAACAAGAGCATCAGAATAATTATCAAAGTGCTTTCACTAAATATAATGCAACTAAATAGAGACTTAAATACCCTGAATGTCAGATAACATACAAATAACAGGATAATATTAGTGGTGATGAGTGAATAATTTAATAGAAAATCTTAAAAAGATAAAATGAGAATTTTGAAGAAAATGTTCATGTTCAGTAACAGGTGTTTGATAATTAAAAGGATATATGAGATAGCACACTGTATTGTTTATTAACAAATGTGGAGCATGCAACCGGTAAATATATTACTTGTTACTACCACAGGATGAAAAGTGAAACATAATGAAATACCCTTTCTTCCCTTCTTGTTCAAGAGATTTATTTTGCAATAATTGATCTATAGTCTTTGACTGTAATCTTGATATAATATATAAACAGAAAGTATGGGAAATAGTACAACAGATTTATAAGCAGCAGCAAAAAAATACATATTTGAATAATTCACCTTCCTGAGATTCTGAATGTCAATACATAATATATGTAATGAGAGTTTAAAAGAATAACTAATTAAAGCAAAGTAGAAAAAACTAGTAATAGACTATAGGGACTTAGCACAGGGGGTTACCTCTGCTGTAGAAACAATTTATGTCAGCTGCAGATATATAAAATCCTCTAAGAAATGTGAGAATAAAAAAATAAATCCATCACATGACATTATTGCTCCCTATTTGTATTTCTGTTGAGCTATATGTTATTATTAGGAGTTTTGCTATATGGATAATATATAAACACAAAAGAAAAATAATTTTTTCCACAAGGAGCATAAAGTCTATTCATAAAAGAATGTATTTTACTGCATGCCTAGGAAAAAGAAAAGGTGAAACAGTACCTTTCCTCTGACAGAAGTCACAGCACATCAATCTGAACAGCTGTAGAACTTCTGAGGACAGCATGCCAAAAAAAAAATCTTGAGGAGGAAGTTGTAAGAAACAATGGAAGTTCTCTTTGATTGTTCCTAGAATAAGAGGTAGCTTGGGAGAAAGAACAAACCTCATGTTTAAAAGTATGTTCAGATTAGCAGTGGGACATTGCATCACAGGCCAGAGATTTACTTGATTCAATTGCTTATCTTGGTTTAAGCACCTGATCCTAATTTTCTAGCTTTTGGCCCAACATCAAAGGCCAGATTTTAATCTCTGAATCTACATAACAGCTGTACTCCTTTGGAAGAAAATAAATATCAGAACTCTGGAAATGTGAAAAACTTGAGAAAAAAAAATCAAGATGAACTGACTCTGAAGAAATCTATAGCAGCTATTGACATCTATACTTCTGATATGTAAGATCTCTTGATAGCTATTATAGGTATATATGTGTGTATGTATTTATATAAAACATAAAAACACCTTAAGCTATTGTCTGTTACAGGATAATGTCAATGATTATAAACTTTGTTATCTATTTGTTTGTTCCTTAAGACTTGCAGAGAGAAGAGAGATTCCCATCACCAAACAGCACCAGTATAGTTATAGCAAAGATCAAATATACTTCATCAGAGTAAAACAGGGATATCAGCACTACAAACCACTAATAAATCTTATTTGTTTATCAAAAATAAGTCAGAAATATTCATAACCCATCTTGAACTGATATATTTAATTTTTCACTTCCTAAACTTAAAAGGTTAAACAGATTTTATTCCATGTACTATTTTTCTGTTTTGTTCTAATTATCTGTATTTTACCAGCCATTATGAATACTATGATGTAGCTTCATCCAACAGCAAAAGATCAAATTCTTTTGGAGTGTATATAATTCTCATTACACATCTGTCTGCCACCTGTCTCTGAATAGCACTTAAAGCAAATGAGCAAAGATAAAAAAAAAAAAATGCTGAGCCTCTTTCACAGAGGTAATTTTTTCAAAACAAAGAATTCCTGTCAGAGTATTCCTGAACAAGTTTTGTACAGTTATTTTCCAGAAAGTTTAGCAACTGAGTTTGTGTAATCTTGCAGAGAAAGCAAAATCATTAAAATATTAATTTATTAGTTTTAGTCAAGCACAGTCCTTTACCCAGCATATGAATTCATGCCACTTTCTTCAAGTGAAATGTTGGTTTTTCTTTCTGGTAAAAATTACTGTTCACTTTGCAAAACCATTAGCTTAGATGTTCATTTGCTAGCAACCACGAGTATTCACTAGACCACTGGAACACAGTGAAAAGTAGTCAGGTGGCTTTTAAGGAAAATTTGATAGTATAGCTGATGATATTTCCCCTCCTTACTTCCACCTCAAAAGTAAATAACCTGAGTATTTTCTGTTGCCCTTGGCCTAAGTAAATTGCCTTTGTCTGACTACCACAACTAATTCAAGATGGACATCTTGTGACCTCTATTTCAGTGAAGCAGTTTGTCAAAACTTTATTGGGTAAGAGTTGATGTGCTTTTCTTTTTCCTCTTTAAATACACAGTTTGTTTAGATCCTGGTCAGAAGACTAAGCCTAGTGTTTCCATTTGAAATTTTCATGAACTCCTTTCTTCAGATACAGACCTCATTACACTTATATTTAACTTTTAAATCAATGAAATAATTCAGATGACTAGAGGTAGGCACATGTATAAGAGTTTTGTTGAGTGAGGGCCTAGAAGAAGATATTTTATTACAGTTTTAATTTTTTCACTTTACTGTCTTAGAGCTACCACCAAAAGCTTAGTGCCATGAACTGCAGAGCCATACATTCCCTTCAAGCCTAGCAAAAACGCTCTGTGTATCTAAAGGGGTTTCCAAGATTTTAACTCTAGAATCCTATTTTGTTTTAATGTTTTTGTTTTAGTATGGGCTACCTAGTGTGTCTTGCACTATATAAATCATGCCCAATTGAAAACCCAAATGCGGCTGATTTGTATAACCTGTTTTCAAATCTGATCACACAAATATTCAAATAAAGGCAGAAGAGTGCATTTAAGAAACAGGATGGGGAAATAAGCTGTAAGAAATTAGGACAGCACAATAGGCAAGGAGGCAATTAGCAGTCTGCAATTCAAAGACAGGCAGAAAATGACACAGTGGGCAAAAGATAAGATAATATGACAGGTGAGAAAAGAGGGGGGTGTTATTGCACACAGGAGAAAGACAGAGCAAAAGGATAAAAAAGGATTAAATTGCACAAATGTCTGCTGACTCAGACGAATGTGTCAGCACTCCAAAAAGGTAAAAGGCAGACTTGAACTAGATGTGAAGTAAAATACAGATGCAAGAAATTTTGTTGGTTTATTATATTTTATTTTATTTAATGGGGTAAGAAAGATCAGATTAGGTGAAAAAAGAAGAAACTTTTATTTCCTTTTTTTCTGTGATGGATACTTTTTATTTAATGATGCCCAGACTTCACTGCTTTTCTTCTTCCTTAAATGGATTATGTTTTATGTGCTATTTAATTAATAAATCTGCATAATCTTGATCAATGATAAGACATAATTGACACATTCTGGCAATCTTCTTTTTCTGATAGTACTGTTAACTAGTGCACTGGAAGAGTCTAGTTTTTTTCAGTACTTTATGCAAGTCTCCCAAGTCTTTTTGATAGATGTAGCTGCAAGGTGTAAGTGGGTCTAAATAATTTTAGACCCAATTACCTATGCATTGGGAGCCACTTATTTTAAATTATGAGATTCTGTTTCATCACATTGCTAATATACTGCAAGAATATTACACTAGCAACATCAAAGACTGTGAGGAAGCTAGGTATGAAATAACCCAAATAATGAGTAAAGCTTGGAGTTTCTATGTTCTGTGTTTCAGTCTTGACTGAAATATAATTGAGCCTCTATTCTGGTAGTAGGAATGGATTCTCAGTCGCTGGAGGAAGGAAAATAAAAGAGGGGCTAAAATTTTTTGAAAGCTTTTTAAAAAAACTAGATAACGAAGTACATAAACCAAAATCAATAGATTTCTATTAGGTTAAAGGATGTATTTACTATTTAAATAACAATATCAGAAATATGAGGTACACCCAGACTGTGTTACTTTAACAGACATTATACACGCTACTGCTGAGGGACAGTCTGCTCCAGAAATGTAATGTAAATTGTAACGTGCATATAAATTAGACATATAAAAATATATGGCAGAGACAAAAATATGAGGTGTCTTGTCCAAGATCATGCAGCAGGTGACTGTAGCCAAAGAAAAGGCCTATTGCGCAGACAAAATAGAAGAACACTAATCAAAATGTTAGTATGTGTTTGACTTAAATCTAAATATAAGCACTCAGATAGTGTAATGGCTGTATAAGTACTCTGCAACATTGTAGCCACTAAGTATTTCATAATACTAATAACATTTTGTAACAGCTAAGCATAAATGTATAAAGAACAGCCATATTCCCAAAGGAACAAAGGGAAACCTGTCAAGTGGTTGTATAAACAGGGTATAGGAAAAAATAGTGATATCTGTAAGACTGAGCAGGTGGGAGAGGTGGCTGATGGAACCAGAATAATCATGAAGAATAAGCAAGACAGATGCCTGGAGAAACCAAAATGAGTCCTGATTCCAAAAATAAAATGAACTGTGCCAAAAACAAATGAGATCACCACCTTTTGTTTGGAGAAGGGGCCAAGAAGTATAAAATACCAACTAGGAGAAATGGAGAAGAAAAAGGCTGTTTGATTCAAACCGTTCTGCCTTCATCATGTACCTGTCACGACTGAACACCTCATCCTCAGTAACCAAGAGAGTCAGGGACAGTAGCCTTTGATGCTAAGCAAGGAGCTCCATGGTATTGTACACACTCAGCTAATACAGAATAATCTTGACAAGGACTCATGGCTTCATTTTCTAGTTATATTAACTAATAGAGCTAATCATTGGCTATGTTTATTTTTTAAAAATATCAATACAGTGAACTGTTGATTCAAAGTTTGGAACTAGCGCAATTTTAGTCACTACGATCTCCAATCCTCTAACTAATATACACGCCTGCATATATTCAGTTATAACTTAACTTGGAGAGTACTGATAAGCTATTTCATAACCAGTTATTAGGAAACCCAGTTTTTTTGTAAATTAGAGGTTTAGGTTGATAAATTAGCAACATTCCATAGGTTAGTCTAATGAAGAGAAAACAATGTTAGGAACAAGGAGGACAAAAGACTTCTAACTAACTCTGTCACTGACTTACACTATAAGAAATCATCTGTATGAAGCTCAGAGCTCTCCAAACTGTTGAACATTACTGAAGAACAACATACAAATGTCACTTCTTATGATGACACTGGTCATCTTTCCCACTGGTGGAACATTGTATAAGTCAAAATGGCAATAATGCTTACTGTAACAAAGAGTTAATTTAAGAATTAGAAGCAGTAAAGACTCCAGCTCAGATTTCAGTATAATACACCAATTGATGGCCATGTTCATGGAGGGCATATGTTTTACTAACATGTCAAAACCCAAACCATAGTGACTCTTGGTTTTATCAGTCCAAGTTAAGTTACGGTGCCGTACTTGTACAGTCTATCTGCTGCTCTTGCTGAAAGATTTTGTCTTAACACACTTTAACAAAAATTTATTGTTGTTATTAGTGAGAGAGTTTCTCAGTTCACTGTATGGAATTGTCTATTTAACATTATAGGGATTTCAAATACTATAGTAGTAGATCTATCAATCACCCTCTTACATACTCCTTTATTTGCTCTATAATACAACTAAAATACCTGTAGTGAAACTGGACTCACATAAGATTAAATCTCTAGTTGCTGTTTGCCACCTCAGTGCTTTTTTGTGCATTGCTAAAACTACAACTTGGAGATTTCTATTTCACTTCGAAGTGTTTCTAAAGTCACGGACACCTAAGGCCAGCTGATGAAAGCATCCTTTACCCTGACATACATCTTAATATAAGCTACACCAATAGGAATTACATTCTTTGAAATTAAGTCCTGGCACACAAGTGTTTCAAAAAACTAAACATACTTCGCTTCCGTTGCTATGTTTAAATCGATGTTACATACTAATACATACATACATGTTTATATGATTATATGTATGTACATATGTAAGTACATACAATGTATATACACTTCTATTAATGTATTTAAAATACATTGTTTTAATAATACATTTTAGAGATCTATAAAAAATCATTAATTCTATTGTACTATATTACTAGTGTAAATATATATAGATAGGCGAGGAATGTAGGAGATCACATGACACATATTTTGTGAAAAATAAAATTACTAAATAGGTATATATGGAAAGATCCACTTCAGTTATCTCAGCTGGAGTAGATACCTACTATTTATATGGTCAAATAATGAGAAATGCCTTTTATAGCTTTTCTTTGACTTCAAGCTACCAATGTTAAAACTGTTTCTGTCTTGCTAAGATATTGTTTTTCTAATTGGGTAATAAACTGGCAATTTAAAAAGTAAGAAAACCAACAAACCAAGTGGTGTGTTTTTGCCATAATTGTACTCTTATTTCTGTTTCTGATGGTCTGGACGGAAGGAAAAAAAAAAGATTGAAGATGCCTAGAATCAATTTTAAGTTATTGTGCTTTATAAAAAACGACTGCATGTCCTGCTTTCTCATCAAAAGTCAGAACTCATTTTCATAAGTCACTGCTAACTATGTCATGTTTTTGCTGGTTTTCTTCTCTTTATTTCTGTTTCCTGGCATATAAAATGATAAATTTGCCACTGGAGAATCAACATGGGGAGGAAGCTGAAACTTTTAATTAATTAAACTGTCTTTTATTCATAAGACTTTTTTTTCCTGAAATTCATCTACGATGTCCGATAACTTAGGGTCTTTATACATTCCTTGGTCCTGGGCCTCTGATCAAGCACACTATGTGTATTTTCATTCATCCTTGGGCTGTTCTTCAGAGAGAAACAGGTAATTTCCCCAAGACAAACTTGGTATGATTGGAAGAATAGTTGAGGCATGTTATTAAGGAAAGAATAAAGCCTGAAAATAACTAAGAATGAGATTTCATCACATTTTATTTTCTTTACCCCAGTTCTGTCCTCCAATCCAATCCAATCAGCTCTGAAAGGTCGAACTTCTCCATGTTAACTCATGAAATTAACCAGGGTAGCTTGTCCCCATTTCTAATGCTTTCTCTTTATATAACTGTATGGGAATAGAGAATGGAGCACAATGAAAAAAAAATAACTCAAAACACAAAGAATCTGTGTATGAAGCTTTGACAGTCATGAGTACCTAAAAATATTGATTCCTCACAAACAGCTTCTGAAAATACATCACAGATGTGAAATAGCTAACATTTTGAATCAAACACAGATATTCACATTTCCAGAATTCTGGACTCTGGTTGGATTTTCCAAAATCTTCCGACAAAATTTCACAAGAATGATTGTAGAGGCACTTTAGATTTTAAGCTATGGATTTCAGAAAAATATGAAAGATGGCTTGAACAGCATTGAAGGTATGCATTTTATGTGTGCTAGATCAAAAAGTAATGATGAAATAATTATTTTTAACATTTTTATGAATTATTTAGATTAAGCTATAACATGGCGGATCATAAACTTTGCAGGGCATGCAAAATTATACATAAGTTTCATGCTAATGATTTAGGAGAATGGAACTGTAATGTTAATATATCACAGAAAATACTTTCAGATTATATACATGACATTGAATGTGTAAAGTTTATACCTGTGGGTAGAAATATTCCTCAAAAATATATAAAATGTTAATAAAATAGAACAACATTATCTAACAACAGCAAAAGGCTCATGTTAAAAAGTCCAACACTGCAGTTCTTAATCCAGTGTGCAGTGATTAAATCAATTTTAAGTGATAATATAGATCTTAGACATTGCTAATTAAGCATGGTTCCCTTAACATGTATTATATAAGCATAGAAATAATTATACTAATAATAAAAGATTTCAGAGATGACCTAGATACTGATGAATTCATTTTTTTTCCTGTTACAAAGGATTAACTTTAAAGCGTTTCAACACAAAATCACTAAGTTACAACTGTGTTTATCATGGGATATTCTGTAGCAGGTAACTCGAACTGGGAACACTAACAACATTCTTTATCACACAGGTGAAAGTTTCTTTTTTAAATTATGCATTATTTTACTCATGAAACAGAAAAGTAACCTGTAAATACTGTTTCAAATGTATTATCCATTGCTAACAGTTAATATTTTGGGATATGAATGAACTACAAGTTTTGGAAAGTATTGTGTAGCCAAACTGCTTCCTTTTAATTACACTGTCAAAGGTTCAGGACCATAAATTCTTTTTCTGAGGTTTTTGTGCTGGTCTGAACAGATATCTAATGTCTTTCATACTATATGTCTTTTACATACATAAAAAGATATTTTGTTGCAGAGAGCAACATTCAAAATACAAAGCTACCTTTCTCTGTAAGTTATATCAACCACTTTTCTCTCTGCACAAGGAGTCTCTAGGGCAAACAGAGGGTCAGGAAGCCTCAGGAATGGAACAGAATGTAGAATAAGAAACATAAGCAAAATGTTGAGATTCATTATCATATTACATGCAGTTCTGGTCAGCACAAGAAGGACATGGGACAAGAAAAGAAGTTAGAAATGTTAAAAAATGGATTTTGGAAGAGAACGTTGATAAAAATCTAGGATTTTACACCTGAACAAAAAAGGAAACATTTAAATGAGGACATGTACAGAATTAAGGAATCTGACATGATTTTATTTCTTACAAAAATTGGAAGAGTGGTCCTTCAATGAAATTTTCAGTCGTCAAGCTAATAGAAACTATTGCTTTTTCATATTAAACTGTGGAATTAATTGTCTCTGGATGTCACAGGCCTAAAGTATCAGTGGGCTCCACAGGAATTAGAAATTTATTAACAATGAAAGTCCATCCAGGGCTATTCAAATGGAGAGCTAAAGTGTCTGTTGAGGAAGTTACTAAGATGAAGACTGTATGAACCCTGTACCTCTACCCTTTTCCTTGAGTGGCAATATTGTCAAGAGAATAAATCTTGTCTCCCAGTTTGAGAAGCTGAGTTAGCTTCTCTTCCCTTTCAGCTATGAGGACATTTCCCATTCTAGAAGGTCACTAAAAGAAGATTATATTGCTTTATATACATATGACTCTAAGGTTGAAATTAAGAGGTTTATGCACATAAGTGCAGAGATTTTGGTATGTGACATAGACCAGATTATTGGTTTATGAATTGATATTAAAGAAACCCCCTACAGACATAACTAAAATAACAGTCTTATAGTGACCAAAGCAAGAGCTGGCAGTAAAACTACCATTTAAAAGATGTTGGTTTATGGCTCTTAAGCTTCAAAATATTTATTCTGGTTATCTTTTAATGACCTACAATTAGATCCTGAATTGTCTGTTGTACCCAGTCAGGGATGGGCTGCCAATAGTTAGTACAGCCATAAATATGTTTCAGACATTCATTAAGTCATACAAGTTTGAAGACTGTAAATTGAGATAGAACCTCAAAAAGCTGTATTTGTTATTATTTTCTACAATGTTGATTGCAGGGCAGAATTTGTCTTTTTTTAACACATCGCTTTTATCTACTTACTGTACTTCATTATTTAGTTGCATTGTGGATTTAACTGTTCTCTGTTTTTGTATTCCTCTTCCCTATTTCAGCATAAGCTATAACTTCTCAGGTGAATTATGTGGTGAATAATTGTAAGTACTAAATTTGGTAGTTCATAATGAAGTAAGTAGTTTTCATTCATAAAATCTAGCTGGTGTTATGCTACTTTTCCTACTGTTCTACTTTTAATTTTTCAAGTTACTTTTCCCATTTTTGCATTTTATTTTTCCTTTATCTTTGAACATTTTGTAAGGGTATGTGGAATGTGAAAGCATCTAGCTCATTGAATTTCATGGTAAAGGACTGTTCTGTATAAAAGAAATAACATAAATCAAGGAAACTGAGAAATTAAACACACAGATACACAGAAATTAATAAGCAGGTGATAATGGAGACAATAACAAAACCCAGAACTCTTCAGCCACTGACTGATGGGTCATTAAATGAACTACTACCTTGACACAGCCTTGAAAAAGGTTGATCTGACTTAGTATCTGATAAGAAACGGGAATATGATTATCACAAAGTTATGGGATAGGTGAGGGGTCTTGAGGGACAGTGGGAAACTTCTTATGGGATATCAGAAAGGGCATGTAGGATTTTGTAAACCTTTTTATAGGATGTTTAGGGAAAGGACCAAAGATCTGGGAGGGATTGAATCAGGGTGGACCGGGCAGAGAAAAGGGTAGGAAAATAGAGAGGAGAGGATATAAAGCAGCCCTCTGCATCTAAGCAGATGTTAGTCAGTATTGAGTCTTATGTTTGATACCTGCTGTCTATTGTATCTTCTTACTAAATCCTTTTCTTAACTATTTTTCCTTTGTAGTCTCTGTGCTATGTATCAGTGCTGCAAGGCCTAACTGCAAGAAACTGGAGAAGAGCTCATGGACCACATTCAGTTCTATCCATCTTCAAGAGGATCCACCACTGCCCAAAGTTGAGACAATGCTGGTGGTACAAATTTAAGAAAGAATGAAAAATATTGTGTAGAAGCTGTGACAGAGGAGTGAGAAAATGTGACAGAAACAGTTCTGCAGATGCCCAGGTCTGTGAAGAAGGAGGGGGAATAGATGCCAGAGCAGATTCCTCTGCAGCCCATGGAGAAGACCACGGTGATGCAGGTTGTCCCTCTGCAGCTTATGCACTCAATCACACTGTCTAGGTCATTAATGGAGATATTAAACAGTATTGGTCCTGGGACTGACCCTTGAGGGACACCATTCATTACTAGTTTCTGTTTGGATACTGAGCCATTGACTACAACTCTTTGGATATGGCCGTCCAGACAATTCCTTATCCATCAAATTCATTTCTCTCCAATTCACCCATTAAGCTTCAGGAGAGGTCAAAAAGAATAACTAAAATTTTTTTTAAAATATAAAATTACACAACTAAAATATCAAAAGTCATCCTTCAGGGTAGGTGAAATAGGATTTCTGATGTCATCCAGTGCTCCTAGACTTACGAATGTCAAACATACAGCATGTGTTGTCCTTCTGCTTCAGCCATGTATGCTGATGTAATACACAACTTCCTAGAATAACCTCTGAGTGTAGGGCTTAAGGTAAAGAAAGAAATGGAAACTGCAGGGCTTAACTCATGTAGGATTTAATTTTGCTAAACACACATAGAAAAAAAACAGTTTTTGCTGATTTTCAGTTTCAATAGTAAGCAGATCCTTATTTTGAAACATAAAAAAGTGAAATCCAACTTATACTATGTCACTTACTTCAGTGGGAGCAGGATTTCTGCCTACAGGTGACTACTATGGAAGGACAAAGTATATTCTAAAGGTTTTTTTCCTGCCCATTTCTTTCACACATTTCTTTGCCTGAGTAACTACTTTCTGTTTTTTCATCTGCTGGAAAAATCTTCAGTGCCCTTAATCATAACAGTAATTCTCTCTGTTAATACAAACAGTCGTTATTAAACAGAGGTAGAAAAGTCCCTTCACTGAATCATTAAACATCAAAACAAACTTAGTTAGCTATTTATATACTGGTGGTATGTTTGTTTAATCTCAATAATAACAGAAGACACTAGCCTTTAAGCACAGTCTTTCTGAATATAAAATAAGACAAAAAAATGTATTAGTAGCAAGGACAAGTTTAAGCAAGTAAAACTCCTTCAAAAATCAGTGAAGATACTAACATACTAAAACTTACAAGGAAATAAAAATTTCACTGTCAGACCTGTTTTTTATAGCAATTTGACAAATCTGACTGTATTCTCATATAGGATCAGACCAAGTGTTTATGTCTGTGCTAGTATCCTGTCTCAAAGAATGACTAAAATCAGCCACTTCAGAGAATGGTAGAGCACTTTTGTGTAAGGATCTATGGAACACGTCTGAAAGCAAGAGAATGGTTTAAAGCGTAAATAAAAAGTTTAAAATGGCTTCCACAATATATTTCCCTGTCACTTTTTACAAGTAGTCAAACATATTCATTTTTCTGCTATGTATTTGACCTTCAAAACAGGAAGATATTATTCTTCTGAAAATTGAGAGTCAACTTGAATTACGCTACAGTGAATATGAATTTTATACACACACACATACTCACTTATCTCCATTCTATACTGGACATAAAAACGTCTTACCCTTCTTGAGCATTACTAAATTACTGTTGTCAAAAGATTACCTTTTTAGCAAGTTCCATAGTCTAAAATTTGTGTGAAGTGTAATTAAACGTTTTTTCATAAAAACTTTTTGCTATATTGTCATGCAAGCAGAAGAGAATCCTTTGATATACTTTCACCACTTCATTGATTAATTAAATTTTATGAAGTCATGTCTTTTTCTTTTTTCCTAATTGAAATAATCACAATCTTCTTGTGTTCTTTCCTCCTAAACATATAAAGCTATATATATATATATATGTATATATCTTGTGGTATTTTATCAGTCCAATCGCACCTCTTTCTAAATATAGACACTGATCTTTCTTGAAAAACAAAGCTGCATTTTACTGGCCCTTCAAATTTCTATAGGACTGCATGTCTGGTCCTTAGAATAAACAAAGAACATTTATTTTAAAAAAAACCCAAACATTGACTGAGCCACCTTCTAGTATAAACTAATACAGCTCCATTTAATGTAATTGGTAATAAAATAACTCATGAGATATGAAGATCTAATGTCTAATAGATTAGTACTATTATGTTAACACAGTAAATCAATAGTTAATTATTTATTGCAACAGTTTGCTTGTTATTGAACACTAAAGGGTTACCAGAGATCATCTTCAAATCTTGTATATGTACGTTCTCCTGAAAAAAAATGTTTTGCATGTTATTTTATAACTTATTTAAGTGTTTTTTACAAAGTTAGTCTGAGCAGATATTAAAACAATTTCAAGACTCAAAATTGCAAGGTAGAAGTACTACGACAGAAGTTTATGGTGCTGAAAAACATTACACCGTGAAAGAGTTTATGTTCATGATCTTAGTGCAATCAGATACATGACACAAAAGCTTTCCTATGAAGTTTTCTATTCTCCTCCTTAGACATAATTACTCTTAATCACTACGCATTGTTTTAAAATTAGCCTTCAAGACACTGTACTAAATGCAATCTTCTTGTCCAACTAGATACCTTGAGTAAATACTATATAATTGAGCTGTTAATTATACTTTCAGTAATTATTATTGATGAAATAGTATTATAGTGCAAGATATAACCTTAGAAGAATCATTATATTTAAGTAAGTGTATCTGACAGTAATTAATAACTACAATAAAATTGTCTTAAAGTTGGCAGAATTTCAAATGGATGCTTTTTCATGTAGATGAAAAAAACGTACTCCTCTCATCCCAAGATTCAACCAAACATACAGATTTTATGGTCATTTAATCAAAAGTAGGTGTAAAATTTCCATAAGCTAAAAAAATGTAATTAATGCTTGTTTGAGAGAACTAAAAAACTTAAAAATCCACATTCCATTGGTTACAGATTCTTCAACTTAATTTAACTAGTTTTAGGTCTACAGGCAGGAATGTATTGTGTTCAAAATCATGGTCTATAAATCACAACAGGAAAAAATACAGGATTTCTTCTCCAATTACTGCAGTGAAATTTTATTCAGTGACTCTCAAATCCAGTGTCCATATGGATTGGAAGCTAAAGTAAAATCACCTTTATGCCTTGCTATTTCAACATACTCAAGCATGTAAATGTGACAAAAACTTCCACAAGGTTGCCTTACAGGATCCTATGCACACAGAATTTCTGAAGATTTTTTATTTTTGGTTCCCTGACTCAAGCATGTGAACCAGAATTATCACTTTTCTGTAAACCTTGCAAAAGATTACTGGAGGCTGTATCAGAATTAATGTCCACACTTTTGCTACATAAAACCTTTCTGTACGCAATGATGAAAACTAAAACATAAGATGCTATACTTGTATCAAAATCATCCCAAACCACACTATTTGAGTAAAAATCCATAGTTTATATCCCTTAGAAAGCATTTTAGATTTTGTAGTTGTGTAAATTGAAGATACATTAAAAAACAATGGGAAAAAACAAGTTTACTATTATGGAAGTAGCGAGAAAAACGTCCAAACATTTTACTGTGAAAACTTCTTTCATTATAAAATTTTTCAGTATGCCCCAAAAGAAAATAATAAATTTTACTTTTTTGAAGTGCTCAAAAATTAAATTAAATTATATTCAGTATTAGCCTTATTTTGCCTTGAAAGAACACAGACAAAATCTTGCTGTTTACAGTTAAAAGCTGAGACCGATTCTGATTTCCCCATTCCTGGCTAAAATATATATACACACACATCTATGACTAGATGCATAATTCGTATTTCTCAACAGGAAAACCATTTCATTATGCATTTTTATCACTAGAAAACCATAGTCAGAAGAGAATGGAAAACCAGACTTGAATTATGTGAAAGTACATGCTATAAGGTAAATGCAGTCTAATACCTTACTAAAGAGATTCAAAATATGTGATGGAGGATAAAAAACCAAAATTTTCAATTTGGGGCAAAGAAAAAGAATTTGTCATTTCAGTTTCCTAATAAAACTTCTCTGTTTTCTAAGTGTTAAAAATTTGAATCTTGATGGTTGTAAGCTTTGCAGAAATTGCTAAAGTAGTATACTGTTCTATTGCAAGCATCAAATTTTGCGTATCAGAATTTTACATGTCAACAGAAGAACAGCATTTTACCATGCAGAAAATGTTCAATGAATAAGACTGGCAACAGTTTTTTTTAGCAACGGAAATTCCAAAATAATACACTTCACATTTTCCATTAAAAACAGATCCTTTCACCTGGCACAGAAAGTAAACGGTTCCATAGTTCAATCAAATTGAAATAAACATTGAAGGGCTAACCTGATTTTACACTTGTGTATGCTCTGCTTTGTGTCTTCAGTTCTTTTGCTAGTGGTACTGATTTTTATGGAAAATTGGAAAGAGACACGTATTTGTCGGAAAAATCGATGCCAGTTTTCTCATAAAACAAATTGCTGTTGAGGAATGCCACTGCATATATTTTGCTGCTTGCTCCTGAAGTGGAATCTCTAGAAAAAAGGACAGTTCTCCATCTTATTCTTCACTTTAACATACTGACTTATACAGCAAGAATCATACCTGACTGAGCAAAAGTTACGAAGCAACATTTTTGGTGTATTGACTGCAATCAGGTTGCTTCTTACAATGTAATTTATAGTGAAAGGCCTAAAAACCAAAAAATATAGCCAGTTCTGACTTGAAGTCTTTCAAAAAATAACAACTCTGTTTCTTGAAAGAAAAAAGAGGTTATTCAAAAGTATAGTTAAATTTTTGTAGGGTTACCAGAGGAATAAACCATGATATGTTTCTGAATACATTTGAATCCTGTTAAATTCCATCATTTCTTCTTTGCTGGTATCACTCTCTTCTCCCTCTTTCTTTCTGCTCTCTCCCTCCACTGACACAAGTGAACACTTACGGGAAATGTTCCAGATCGGACCCAGCTGTCTCTTCTGTTACTAGAGTCTTTTTGCATTTCCTGGCACTCTTGCGGTCTGCATACTACAAAAGGTCAACGGGCACAAGAAGAAATTCTGTGGTGAAACTTTTTCCTTCTGTTGGTGATCAAACACTGGAACAGGCTACTGAAAAAAAACGGAGAGGTTTTGGGTTCTCCATTTCTGGAGGTGCTCAGAACTCACCTAGACAAGGCACTGAGCAACCTGCTTCATCTAGAACAAATCTGAGGAGAAAGTTAGACTACATGACCGTACAGCTCCCTTAAAACATAAATTAGTCAATGACTTGATGTTTTTTAAAAATAATATTCCTCTATTTTTGGCCACCTGTTTGCCTTCTTTCAAGCCTTTCTCTAGATGTTCTCCGCATTCAGTAAAATCAGGGAGTTTGCAGAACTGCAAAGGAATATTATTTTTTATTTCTGAAATTATCTGGCTTTCCTAATTTTAAGAGACTCTTTCTCTGAATGCATGTATGACACACTGTCAAATACATGGTAACTTCTTACCCTGATACTTCTTTAGACTGTATCTTTCAAACAAAAAATATCCTCTCTAAACTTACCTTGCGGCACAACATTGCTTCTTCACTGTCATGGTTTTGCCCCATTGCCCCTTCCCCAGTGGGGTGAGGAGGAGAATGGGAAGAAAAAAGGTAAAACTCCTGGGCTGGGATAAGGACAGTTTAACAGAACAGCAAAGGAAGCGGACAATAACAACAATAATACAGGTAACAAGAATATAAAAACACAAGAGAATACACAGAGCAACTCTCATCGCCCAATACCCAGCGCTCTCTCCAGCAACGATTAACCTCCTCCCAGCCAGCTCCCCCACTTCCAACCGAGCATGACGTCACATGGTATTGAATACCCTGTTTGTTTGGCCAGTCTGGGTCAGCCAGCCCAGCTGTGTTCCTTCCTGGTTTCTTGTGAAAATTAACCCTATCCCAGCCAAACCCAGGACATTCACTTTCAGAAGTCTCTTGAACACCCAGCTCAATTCTTAGACTCTTAGCAGCACTGGCAAGCATGAGGAATAATTCACAAACAAAGCAGAGACAATGTGTTTAAGGCAATTGGAAAAAGAGAAGGAAAGAAGAAAGGATACAATTAGGCCCTCTCAGAATAATATTGTTGTCAGGGGCTTTTTTCCCCCCAGCTTTCCAATTATGTTAATAAAATTGGATATTTGAAAGTTACGTACTTGTAGAATCCTGTTTGTTGTCTTTCTCATTCTTTGATAGATTTAACTCCAAGTTGGTCTTGGCTTTTTTAACCCCATCCCTGCAGGACTGGACAGCATGTCTATACTTCTCCTGGGTCACCTGTCCCTGTTTCCACATCTTGTATGCTTCCTTTGTACATCTGAGTTCAGTCAGGAGCTCCTTGCTCATGCTTGCAGGCCTCCTGCTGGCTTTGACTGAATTTAAGTCGTTGTCTTCAAATGCCTGCCAAATTTAATTCACAACACAAACTTTTGGAAAACTTAAGTATACACTCACAGAAAAAAACCCACCAAACAAACGAAAAAATCTAACACTATGACAAGCGACTGGAAATTACTATAAACAAAGCATTGTCAAATTCAGTTAGATATCCATGGAAAAAGTAGTGCAGTCAGTAATTGTAACTTAGAAACAACTGGTCATTAATTTTCAGGAGACTGGAGAAAAAAATACAGCTATTATAAAACAAACAAAAAAAACACTAACCACCATAATAAGCTTACTAAGTAATTCTTTTGATTGCTTTTGTTCTACTGATGTTAAGACCTGTTTCTTTAGTATTTCTTGATCTTTTGTGATGTGGAAGCATGGACTTGTATATAAAAAGCTTGTCATCATTGTTCTCAATTTTTTCATCACTGCTATATTCTTTTCCCAGTTGTTGATTCCAGACTTGCTTATATTCAGCATTTCTATTACCTGCTCTGAATTGGCAGTACAAACTTATTGCTTAATCTAAAACATGTTCTGCCCCTCTTTGGCATGAAAGTAGAAGAGCACTTGATGAAATTTATGCTAACAAGGCTTAGATTCAGGTGCAGAATTCTTAGCACGAATGTACCTGAGGTGGATTCCATTACTAAAATAAACATGTTCCTTCTCTCTAATTATTCTTTTTTTTACAGTCGAAGAGTTAGGGGCACAGTCAGATTATATAAGGTCAATATTATTGTAGTAAACAGACAGTAGTAATTTAGACCATTAGTCACTTAAATATAATAGAACTGCTTGTTCTTATTTGGTTACACATCCCACTGGATAAAACACATTGGTTTATTATTCTCTCATGAGACACTTGAAATAGGCATACAGGTAGAGAAAGTGTAAAATTCTTTTAAATTTTTAGTCATAACATTGAAAAAGCTAGCATTGCTACACACTAAACTGTTGAATTTTGGGGCAGGCAAAATTAAGTAACTTCCATAAATATGTAACATGTACAAAAATATAAACCATAAATGACTGGAAACTGAAACCAACTTCACCATACTTCATTTACTGTTGCTGGTAGGAGACACATAATGAATTTAGTTTTTCAGTGTTTAGGTTTATTTCTCTTCTTGCATAAACCAATGGTTAAATTTGCCTACTGTTGCAAGGAAATATCTCTCACTTCAGGTCTTATGAATTGATAATGTTTACAGCCTTCTTAACAGCCTCCTATAACTTACCCGTGAAAGCTTTAACCACACACACAAACACAGGCCTACGCATATGCACACCTCCTTTCAGAATGTTTGATGGTCATCTTCAGTTCTCCGACATATGAGAGTTAGTCAAATGCCCTCACAGACAGTTTTGGATATTTTCACACAAACTGGCTACACTCACATTACTCTCTTATACGCCTCTTTTAGCGAGGCCAGTTTTCGGCAATCAACGGAAGATCAAGATTGAAAAAAATTAGATTCTTCTATCTACTGGTGATGAAATGGTCCTTTAGGATTTAAATAGCCTTTACACATTTCAAAACATCACATAAAACGTTATGTGATTAATTATTTTACATAGCCTTCTCCTTTACTAGTAGAGAAGTCATTGTACAGAGGAGGAGCACTAATCACTTTTTTCCCAGTATTTTCTTCATTTTTCACTAGCTAGCATCATAGAATAGTTTGGGTAGGAAGGGACCTTTAAAGGTCATCTAGTCCAACAACCCCCTGCAATGAGCAGGGACATCTTCAACTAGATCAGGTTGTTCACAGCCCCGTCCAACCTGACCTTCAATGCTTCCAGGGAAGCAACATCTACCACTTCTCTGGGTAACCTCTTCCGGTGTTTCACAACCCTCATGGTAAAACTTTTTTTCCTTCTATCCAGTCTAAATCTAGCCTCTTCAGTTTAAAACCATTACCCCTTGTTCTATCACAACAGGCCCCACTAAAAAGCCCATCCCCATCTTTCTTAAAAGCTGCCTTGAAGTACTGAAAGGCCATAATAAGGTCTCCCCAGAGCCTTCTCTCGTCCAGGCTGAACAGCCCCAAGTCTCTCAGCCTTTCCTCACAGGAGAGCTATTCCAGCCCTTTGATCATTTTTGTGGCCCTCCTCTGGACCTACTCCAACAGCTCCATGTCTTTCCTGTGCTGAGGGCTCCAGAGCTGGACACAGGACTGCAGGTGGGGTCTCACCAGAGCAGAGTAGAGGGGCAGAATCCCCTCCCTCGACCTGCTGGCCACACTGCTTTTGATGCACACCAGGATACGATTGCTTTTCTGGGATGCCAGTGCACATTGTAAGATCATGTTCAGCTCTCCATCCACCAGTCCTTCTCAGCAGGGCTGCTGTCAATCTCTTCATTCTGCAGCCTATGTTGATACTGAGGGCTGCCCCAACCTAGGTGCAACACCCTGCACTTGGCCTTGTTGAACCTCATGAGGTTCACACAGGCTCACTTCTCGAGCTTGTCCAGGTCCCTCTGGACAGTATCCCATCCCTCAAATGTGTCAACAGCACCACTCAGCTTGGTGTCATCCAAAAACTTGCTGAGGGTGCACTCAATCCCGCTGTCTAGGTTATCGATGAAGACATTAAACAGTACTGGTCCCAATACGGACCCCTGAGGGACACCACTTGTCACCAGTCTTTACCTGGACGTTGAGCCGTTGACCGCTACCCTCTGGCTGTGACCTTCTAACTAATTCCTTATCCACCAAACAGTCCAAATCCGTATCTCTCCAATTTAGAGAGAAGGATATTTTGGGGGACAGTGTCAAAGGCCTTACACAAGTCCAGACAGACGACATCTGTAGCTCTTCCCTTGTCCACTGATGTAGTCACTGCATCATAGAAGGCCACTAGGTGTGTCAGACAGGACTTGCCCTTGGTGAAGCCATACCGGCTGTCTCCAATCACCTCCCTGGCCTACATCTGTTCCATGATCTTCCCAGGCACAGAGGTGAGGTTGACAGGTTGGAAGTTGCTGGGGTCCTCCTTTCTACCCTTTTAAAAAATGGGTGCAATTTTACCCTTTTTCCAGTCACCAGGGACTTAACCTGACTGCTACGACTTTTCAAATGTCATGGAGAGTGGCTTGGCAACTACATCTGCCAATTCCTTCAGGACTCTGGGATGCATCTTCTCAGGTCCCATAGACTTATGTATGTTCAGGTTCCTCAGGAGATCTCAAACCTCATCTTCTCTTACAGTGGGAGGGACTTCGCTCCCCCAGTCCCCGTCTTGTGGTCCATCCATTTGAGAGGTGTGGGTAAAGAGGTTGCCAGTGAAGACTGAGGCAAAAATGTTGTTGAGTACCTCAGCCTTGTCCTTGTCCATTGTTACCAGTTTGCCTGTCTTGCTCATCAAGGAGGGTAATGTCTCATACATATGCTCATAGCCCTATCACTGCAGCAACAGACACGCTTTGTACAGAAGGTGCAGCCAAGCAGGTAACAGGAGTGAAGACTGATTTCAGATTTAGGCACAAACAGCCTGTATTTTTTTTTGTTAGTCTAGGTATTCTGCTGTCAGTCCTTTCACTGCTGTATATTGTAGATACAAATGGAGAAACAGGGAAAGCATGAGGTAGAAGAAACAAACTGAGGAGAGCAGGGAATTTATGGTCATATTTACCTGCATTAATAAGAAAGATTTCAGCAAACCTACAAATGATATATTAAGGTAAGTGAAGAGAACAAATGAATGGCATTCAATATCTGCTTTCTCTTTCATGCGAAGATTTCAGATGTCATGATGATACTATGACACTATGATATAAACCAATCTACAAAAACATTATATTCCAGTCAGTTAATTGGTAGAATAAAGACTTTGAGAAGAAAATTGTTGTCATGGTTTGGCCCCAGCTGGCAACAAAGAACCACGTGGCCGCCCTATCACCCCTTCCCCCAGTGGGGTGGAGGGGAGAATGGAAAGAAAAAAGGTAAAACTCATGGGTCAGGACAAAGACATTTTAACAAAACAGTAAAGGAAGCGAACAGTAGCAACATACTACTGATAAGAAAAATATAAAAACACAAGGGAATACACAGAGCAACTCTCTCATCGCCCAGTGCCCAGCACGCTCCCCAGCAATGATTCACCTCAGTCCCAGTGTCCCCTCCTGGCTTCTTGTGAAAATTAACCTGATCCCAGCCAAACCCCGGACAATTGTCTCAGTGCATACATTTCTTAATAACATTTTTTTAACAATTTCTTTTTTAACTATTTATTTTTCAAAAATTTTTTCTAGTTGTCATTGTTGTAAAGCAGAAAGCTTCAAACGATGAAGCTTTCTAATACGATGTATTCACCTTTCCAGAACAAGTTCCAGTTACCTTGTTTCATGATCTGAAAGTATCTTTGGATTTATAGGAAAAATAGAAGTCACATGCACAATGGGATTGATTGGTAAATAAGGTATTTATACTATAACATTCAACTATATTACAACATTTAAATTGTAACATGCACCTGTAAAAGTGGAAGTAAATTTTCACCCGTATTTTTCAGAAACACAGGCCTCTGTTTCACCAGTTTAAAGAAAACATTTTAACTTACAGTAAGGCAGGCTATATGTAGTCAACTCAAAATTTAAGCTGCACAAAGTATGTCTTTTTACAGTAGCTAAGATAATAACACATTACTGCATAACAAGTCAGGCTTATGCTTCTAGATGATGATGTGTTGCATTTTTTCACTGCAGTCTTTCTTTAGAGGTTCTTGACTGACACGCAGCTGGCAAACATTGTTAATAATTCCCACTTTAATGTAAGACTTTACATGTAGAGAAACATGTTCCACTCAATATAGTACTATAAAAAACTTTATGATGTCTCAATCCATAATTTTTTCTAGAGTAGGTGGTCTCATTGACTAGTGCAGAGGTAAGTATATGAAAAAAAATTACTTTGAAGAAATTATTTTAAATTTATTTCATTTCTTGAAGAGTTTTAGGCCTGTGGCCTGTCTTTGTCATATTAGTACACTGTCAGAGGAATATAGTGAAGAGGTACCAGTGAAGTCAACACAAGTTGGAAGCAGCATACTAAAAAGCTGCCTATAACAACCTGAACATAAAAAGTATTGGGAAGGAATCAGAAATCCAGAATAAAAAACCCAGTAAAACCAACTATCTAGAGGAACTAGATCCTTGAGAATCTGTTTCTCAAATTCTGAACTTGTGAGTCAGACTTGTGAATAATTCAGACTTGGAAAAATCTGTTCCCAATATTATTCTAGTGCTTCTTTGTAAACTATAAACATGCAACACTTCAGAAACTGATAATATTTGTTCTCACTAAAGGAAACAGGAATGGACATAGGCAGGAATGATGTTTGCTATAGCATACAGAATTGCCAAAAGGCTGTCAACAAGGCTCTTCAAAGTCTCTTAGGTACTATGGAATAAGAAGAAAGGCCATTTTGCAGATTACTGACTAATTTAGCATAGGAACAAGTGACTAGCTTTCCTACTTGGCAAAGTCAGTTCTGAAGACCAAGGGGAAATTCATGTTCAATATGCTGAAAGATGATTTAGAAAAAAATGAAGTTACTTTTTGAATTTTGAAACTTCAGCAACATAAGGAATACAAAATGTAATAATTTTCACATCTCAAAGACTTTTATTTCCTTTTTATCTCAGTCCATTTAATATTCTAATTTGGTATACAAATATAAACATTTTCCCTATTATAACAGATAATGCCTACTCCTTTCAATAACATAAATTTTGGCTTTTTTCTTTTAAATCTATCCCTCTCTCTTCCTTGTTTAACTTATATTTGTAGTCTTCAAAATGAGCAGAGTGATAAGGGGCATTTCTCTATCCAGATGTTTCCAAGCTTAATTTGTTACCTGAAAGTCCTACTCTAGACAAAATCTTTTCATAAACTGTATTCTTTGGCACTCCTATGTCTGCAAAATGCAAAATGCTATAATAATATATATTGAAAAGTTATAGGCCCATAATTTTAGTAAAAATTCTGAAATGTTTATGGTCTCTTAGTAGAAAAACAAATTTGTATTATATAAATTAAATAAAGTTTATTAGCAAACTAGACGATAATGTCTTCTGCACCTGCCCAGAAAGGACTTCACATTTCAAAATTATCTTTGCATATCAAAGACAAGTAATATTTAATTAACAAGATAATCATGACCTGATATTCAAAATAAATGATGAAGATTAACAGAACACTTGAGACTTGAGATAATCTAGTCCAATGCCTCTGTCTGAAGAGTTTCACCTAGAGGTCACTCAGGTCTGCGTCCAGCTGGGTTTTTAATATCTCCATAACGACTTCGTGTAACTTGTTCCAGTGTTTAACCACCCTCACAGTAAAAAAAAAAAGTGCTTTCTTGTGCTGAGATGGAATTAATTGGTTTTTAATTTGTGCCCTCTGTGTCATGTCCCATCAGTGTACACTACCGAGAAGAGTCTGGCTCCCTCTTCATTCCCTTGCATCTGGTATTTAAACAGACCAATAGGATCCTCCCTGAGACCGCTCTTAGTCCCTTAATCATATTTGTGGTCCTGTGCTGGACTCACCCCAGTATGAGCACGACTTTCTTGTACTGAGTACCCCAGAACTAGACACAGTACTTCTAGTGTGCAGAGGAAAGCAGAAGGAAACACACAGAAACACACTTACATTCAGTAGGCTTCCCAATGAGTAAAAAAGATACAGATGAGAAATGGTATTTTTTAGTGAGCTGCCCTTTTTAAATGTTCTTGACCCTTTTATTCCCAGTAACTTCTATTTAGGTGTCTCACATCACTGCCCTCTGTCCATAACATCTTTTTGGAAGTCTACTCTATCAATAAAATTACTGCAGTGTAAGAACAGGGAAAGATATTATTTGCATACTATGGAATATCACAGTGTGGGTTTGCAAGTACTTGTGCAGACAGTGAAAAGAGGGAGGCAAATCTCCACGCCAGGTTAGGAATATGTTTTCAGAGGCTGACAACACCTTCATCATTGAAGCAAATTGTGCCCTGGAACAATGCTTTAAGAAATTATTCCTATGCAGGAAGACTCTGCCGAGAGACATGACTTATCTATGCATGTCCCAGTTCCAAGAACATCACAAATAGTATTTTCTTTCAGCTGCCTGCCTACAAAGGGCATATTATCCTGTTTGCCTGTATTTCCATTTCCAAATCCAGTAAGCATTTCCTTAGCAGTGCCTATGACTAAGTAAAAATTGGTATCCACTTTTCCCTGATATTATGACTGGTAGCAAGAACTTTTTACAGATAAGCTTATATGTAATTATCAGCAATATTAAATGGGCTTACTGGCTTAGTCTCCAAGGACACCCTAGAGGGTATAGGAAATGTGCAAATGTTCAAGAGGAACCAGGTTCCTGTAGAAACACCTCTCAGTAGAAAGCAGCGAGGCCCAAGACAGCGTTTTCCAAGATCAGTGAAGCAAAGTCAGGATTCAGTTATGGCTGTCTAGACTGCAGTAGTATCTGTTGCGTTACAGTTACCAAACCAGGAGATTGCTTACTTTCTTACGTGGTGGAGAAAATAAAAACAAACAAACAAACATTTTTCATCAGCTCTTGAATGAGTCCTGTTTTGAAAAGAAATGGGATCAGGCTTTAAATCAACAAATAAAACACCCAACTCCCTCCCACATAAACAAATAAATGAAATAACCTCAAGATTTATATACCTTTTTAATATAGCTCTTTCACATATAATGTGATTTTATGTCAGTTTAAGACTCTAAGGCAAGTAACAAATTCTCCACTGTAGAAATATAGAGTAGGAATGATAGAATTCGGTAAAAGGAGATCTGTCAAACTTAATTTTTTCTGGTTGATATTTTTTAATATTTTCATTTTCCGTATAGTTTATGAACTAGAAACTTACAACAAATCATTCTGTCTCAGTTGTGTATAATACAACCAGGTCCTGACAAAAAACTCTGGACCTTTTAATATGCCAGTAAAATTACCACTTTAATACATTGTGTAAATTAAGAGGCTTAATTAAGCTTAAATAAAGCTTAAAAAGCTCAAATTAAAATTGAAAGTACCCTTTCAAATTTTTCCCCTCAACTTCACAGTGAATTTCATAAACAGACACGATCCAGCCTAGTAACACAGCTCATGGGAATCTATATTCCTCTTTAACTTCCTTGCTTTTGATTAAATTCACGCATTGTCATATTCAGTTTCTTTTTCATAACTAAAATATTTGTCAACATTTTGATAGCCCTTAGCTACCCCATGAAGGATGGGTCACAGTGTTACTGTGACTCAATGTATCTATGTTTAAGTTTAGATGTGTCAGGTTGGGTATCCAACCATGACTGAAAGATTATTTTAGATTTTTTCAGTTTGCTATATAGAACTATATTGTCAAAATATCAATCTCTCTTCATGCATTCCTTCTGAAACAAAATCACATAAAAATATAAGGTTAATGCTGAATGAAATAAATGGAAATTGAAAATAAATTAATGAAAGGTTTATGAAGTCATCAGCTGTTGGCATTTTGTAACAAGAATGTTCAGTCTTTTGATTTTTGGAAACACATTTAAATCAACACACCAGACTGATAAGAGTTTCTTATTAAGTTGATGAATTACACTGGTTACCTCTTCTATTTTGGAGCATATTTCCTATGATCAGGAAACAAAGAGAAGGAAGAGTATATGTTCATTTATTTGAATCAAAATATCGGCCGGAAATTTTCCCAGATTTTAATCTTTTATATTTTCTCACCAGGATAGCAAAAAACAAATAAAGAACACAATCAATTAAAACAAACAACCTTGGTCTAAAAGAATGTTTTCTGATAGATTCATCATAGCTTCATGGAAGCCAGATTTAACCCTGTGATAAGGCAGACCTGTGGAGTAGATGGTAAAATCTTTATCAATGGACATCTCAGATCTTTTATGATGCAATGCATTTTCACATAAATGTATCCCAGATTATTTGATTGCATGAAGCCAATATATTGTAACTAGGGCAACCTCTCCTACCTAGGGCTACTACCACTGAACTGATGGCTATATTACATAAATATTTGATCATTTTGAACTGGGACTCATAGAAATATTCTCATCTGGTACAAATCTAATTATTTTTTGTGGGATATAAATTATAAATATATAACAAAATTTCAGATAAACTCAACCTAAGCATTTTCTTTTATGCCACAATCCACAGCATCTGTCAGAAACTACTGGTAGCTAAGAAACTTCTAGTAGATAGAAGTATTAGCCCAAAATGTTCAACTCCTGTTTAGCTATAAGAAAGTGGTATACTTTCCTATACAAATATTTACATACTTTTCTCTGTAACACATTTCTTCGGAAAAAAAATCACCTCATTGAAACTTTTCATCCTGCTTGCCACTCACATTTCTCTACTGTGAGATTAGTGCGAGTCATTTCTATTTAATATTTCACACAGGCTGAAAACAAACTCTCATCTTCACTTTAAAGCCATTCATGCCTTGTGGCAGGACTTCCCTCATTTCTTTAAGTAGCATTGTAAATAATATTTTGCAGAGGATGTTTGGATTCTTAAAATAAATTTTTAAATTCATGTGAGAATTTATTTTTAATTATGATTAGGATTTGTTATTTTTGTTGTTCATTACTTGTAACCTTATTTCCTAACCAAATTTGCTTTCTTACTCTGCAAAATTCAGTATTCAGAGCCAAGAAAAAAAAAAATAGTTATATACTTTTCAGACATCATAGCAAAAGAAGCTTGTTTCTTGGGCAAAACTTTCCTTTAATATATGTTGGGGTTGATGTAGCTTGAGAGTTAGCATGACTAAGCCGCTTAAGAAAAACAGTTAGCATAACTGGAGACCGTTGGAAAGGACAGCTAAGAGTAACAATTGAGAAAGTTCTGATAGCGCACATGATGTGGGTTAGCAAAAACAAGATGTGTTCAAGGACGTGGAGGCGGTCTGTTGCTATTAGCGTTAGTGCATAGTTACTAATCATAAGGGAATGTGGGGCGTGTGAACAGCACATGATTTATGTCTGTAGCCTATCCGAATAAGCGTGATCGCGTGTGCAGATATGAAAAATGTATATAACCACGCAAGTGGAGCAATAAAGTGAACTGACTGTGCATTGCATCAATATGTGAGAGTCGTTCCTGTCCCTGCATGGATGCTGAAACTCGGCTAATATAAACAGAAGCACAGACAGTATAAGAAGGGGCAGTTTGGTCATTAACATAGTAGCATGCTCAACTAATTTTAATACATTTATCATAATCTTTATCTGCAGGGGCAAGGTTAGTATGCATTCTAATAATATGCATTTTGGCTAAAAAAATTTCACTGAGATACTTCATGACCTGATAGTCCTTTGTAGGGAGGACCATCAAATGCATTGGTAAAACATTAAATAACTCACCCCAATTTAGTCTGATTTCTATCAGAACCCCACTCTTTATTCAATGGATGATTCTATTCAAAATAAATGGCGTCATGTGGTTCATTCCACATATTCCAAATAAATTTGAGAATACTACTAACATACTGTATTGTGAGAACAAAAAAACCCACTTTTATATTGAGTTAATCTAGCATTTCAATTAAATAAAGCAAATGTAAAGTTCTTGACCTGTTCAGCTTTGGCTATGAAGTCTGAGTGAGAACAAAGACATCCATTTACCCTGCGCTGAGTGCAGGAGTTATAGGAAAGTTATGGGACAAAGTGTACTAAACTTTTTCAGAAGCGTTCATACAAACTACAGTCTTGTGTTCTGTTCTGGATGTTAATTAGCTTCTCAATCTTTGATTAATTTTGCCCACCTTTATGAAAAGAACTTTAAGATTTTCAGTTGAGTACATTTAGGCTGTATCAAACTCCAAGGTTTTGTCTGTTGCAAGCTAGTAACAAAGCAGTCTAGAGTGTAAATGTATATGGTCAGCATTAATTGCTGGTCCAAGTACTGAGACAGGACAGAGCTATATACTCCATTCTGATCCCGGTGTAGATATCCACTGTCCTGCTTGCCTTGAAAAAACTTACCTCCTGCTTCCAGAACATATATAGAAGAATATGTTGCAATAAAAAAATCTTGTCCACTGTTACAGTCATATACTAAATATCTCTACTTACATATTTTCATATGCAGAAGTATGTGGTCTTTGTGAACTAGGTAGCCTTTGATGAGAAAGCATGGGCTGGCTGAAGCCTACAATATAAGTTACAATGGCTGGAAATCAAGCTTCTATTGCTGGATGAGTAAAATAAATTCAAAATCAGTACATGCCAAACAATTTTTAATAATGAATCCACAGTGCTCTACTATTCAGCTACCTATATGCTAGATATAGATGTGAATAACAGGAAGGGTTCTTGAAATGTTTCAGCTACATCCTTAATGTCAATGGTAATTAATAGTCTATTACAAATCTATAATGCCTGCTAGATCGCAGATGTTTTCTGATTTGGGTCAGAAGTTGAACTTAATACAAAGAATGTTGTGAAAATGAACTAGTTCTGCACGTTTGTGAAAAACTACTTCTATGTAGATAAAATGATCTAATACAATTTTCATGACTTTGAGTGAAAATCAACATAACATTCCTTCGTATAGCCTCTTCCTCAGACTTACTTGAAAGTAAACAATATTTGTAATTCATAGGTGCTATTATATCTTCTGGATAGATCAGTCTACGTCTGATTTACTACTTATTTCCACCACTGTCAACACACTGTATCATATCTAGGAGGTTTTCTTAGCTATTTGGAACATCTTGCACTGTGATCTTGATTTTTTTAAGGACTTGGATCATTTCTATTTAGTCACTTGGCTGCTTCTTTTAAGTCTCCTACAATTATTTCTTGTTTTTCATGTACTTTGTCAACACCTCTGGCTGCCTCATTTATGGTGAATAACAGCTACGTCCCTCCCCCATTCTAAATCTTGTCTCCAAACTCTGTCTTTGCCTGACAGTGTTTCTGATACCTCACAAGTTTCTCAGTTTACTCCAACTTGTCCTAGAGCTCCCCTTGCTGTTGGATGCTGTTACGAGGCAGAGAAGCTTAAACAAAAATTAGTGTATGATACAGGTAGCATTCAAGCAACTCTTCACAGTATTTTGTTCTTATGGTATTACATAAGCCAGAATGATATAGCTAATTGGGCAAAGTTTTTAACATTAAGTAGCCACTACAAAAAAAATGCAAGGTTTGTTTATGCAATCTCAAATCTTTGAAGATAACAGTGGTTTACAATATAGGTTTTCTTCACAGATAGACAGAAATACCGGTATTTCTATCAGAAGCTCATGCTTATGAAATATACCACTTTTGCTTTTGAAATAATTATTCTTGCCCATATGGAATAAAGCTACTGGAACAAAGAACAAAAAAAAAAAAACTTAATAAATTGTAAAAATTATCATTAAAGTAGAAATATATTTGCAGATATAATAAATCAGGAATAAAAATCTAGAATATAATTATAATAAGTCCTATTCAGCTCTTAAAGACTGAAATGCCTTTTCTCATACAATGAACCGCAATTTCTCAGTCACTCCGGTATCATTCTTAATCAAAAGCTTACAAAAAATAAAAGATTTTAAGCTTTTACAGTATAGTTTTTAAAAACTGAGAAACAATTTTATTACACAAAGCCTATTCTTTAGCTTTATAAAGGTACTATAAAAGGTTATTCTTAATTTTTTTAAATATAAAGAATAGGTGTCTAAAAATATCATTAGCAACTGTGTGACTGGATGCAATTTATTATTGCTGTTGGTGGTGTATGGTAAATACTAAGTCAAGAACTTTCTCTATTAAAAGACACAGGATTTCATATACATTGCTTTAAGAATGATTAGTCATATCTGAAATAAAAATCATAATTTATTGATCTAGTCAGTGTTTATGTTACTATTATCACATGCTGTTTCTTAAACTATCAAAAGGAGGTGTTGGTTTTACTAATCACTGTTACAATACAAATTATTACATTAGGTATAAGACAAACTTTAAATTTCTGCATCCTTATAAAGAAGTGTTTACATTCACATTCAGAGTCTGAGATACTGAGATTCAATTTTTTTAATGCAAACTGCACGAAGGTCATCGTGATTTGGTGGAGAGTATTGCATTAAAAAAAAAATCTTTAAACTTCATTATCTATCTTTGAATGCTGAACCTTTCAAAACCATGGCTTTTCACACAGAACAAAAAAACAAACCTTCTCTATCACAGATGGGGGGGAAGAAACCCAATTCCCAAAACACTGGTAGTGCTGACGACAAAAGCACATGAAAATCACCCTTATCTGAGGATCTGGGGTACATGGAGACTTCACAGTCCACAGAACACAGTGTATAGTACATAGAATATAGTACATAGCATTAAATTGGTTTACAGTTATAATTATATTTCAGGGATTGACTTTATGGGATATTTTAAGCAGTGCTTTCAATCTGCTTGAGATTTTCTCCTCCACCATTAAATGGCACTGAATGAAAAGGAACACAAGAAAATACCCAATCTTTCTATCCCTACAAAATGCTATCCAAACCCCCAAAAAATCAACCAAATAAAATATAGGCCGATAGCACTTGCCATATTTCATTCAGATGTTATGGACGTAAAAGTACTTTTATTTGTCTGATCTGCACTTGTATTGAAAAGTTGTTCTGTTCCTTGTTGCTGTCTGGCAGAATGGTAAAGGAACATAAATAGAAAGGCCCTGTGGTATGAAATGACCTGACCTTTCTAGTAAAGTGATAAAAAAGTCTTTGTTAAAGGCTGAGAAATGCTAAGACCGCCAGACTTTTAAAATTTGTTGTTTCATATTACTCAGACAAGTCCCAAATTTTATTGCATTTGGAAAACAGAAAGTCTTATGACTGTAATAACAGACTAACAGCCCCCGCCTAAACAAATCTATGCATCCCTAAAATTGTATGATGTATTTATGGTATTTGTTTCAACATCAAATATTACTCTTCCATTCTAAATGCCTTTTCTGCACTTTATTCTATCGACTTTTGTCTTTTCCTTCTTTTCATTTGGGCCTGAATTCCCTTTGTCCAAAGATAAACATTTTGAAATACATAATTTTGGTAGATCTTATTAGGTAATATAAATTTCGTAGTTTCCTGGGGTATTATTAGCTGTTGTTATTATTGTTAAGTCAGTTCCATTATCTCACTGGCTGTCTTTCATTTTTAATTGTTCAACACGATTTTCAGTGGCTGAGGTCTAGGTAATGAGCTCAAAATTATCAGATGTTTTCTGAAATTCTGGTTTCATTCACGCAAGTGAACAAAGGGATCAGCTAAGTGAACTGTCACTCAAAAGCGAACCTGTTTAAATACACCACAGCAAAAGAGTAAGTAGCCTTACAACCAGGTAAAGCCATAAAAAAATAGTAGGCTCTACTATTCAAATCATTATATTGTTGAGCTTAGTTAATCTATTTGCCCTGGCTCCACAATACATTCTTCTCAAGATCCCACACAGATCTATATGATAACAATGCTTCATATAATGAAGTGACAAATAAAAGTGTTGGCAGTATTTTTTATACTGTTACTTATAACAAATCATAAAAGACAAAAGACAAGAAGCAACATAAGCCTGCCAAGGACCACTCTAACAGCAGGAAGACAGGATGAGTACTTTGAATAAGCCCCCATCAGAGCACTAGAAAATGCTGAAACAGAGAGTTAAACGCCTAGTTCCTACTTCAGGATTGCCTTCTATGCTCAGGATTCCTTACTCTACTGAAACAAACAAACAAACAAAAAACGGACAAAAAGGTGAAAATAGTAAGTTCAGTAGGCATAGAGCCTTTTTCTACCATTAAAAACAAGGAGAGGGAGAATAGGAGAAGAATCAATTTAATTAATGGCTAATGCATTATCTTGCTGTCTGAAAAGACAGATTAGGAAGCACTGACCAACAGTAGGAACGTACGACCTTTCTTTTTCATGTCTTTAGAAGATGATCAAGACCGATATAGGACTCCCTTAACACTACTTTTTTATATTGTTCTGTGCAATTTAAAAATCAAACAAATAAAACTCCACTTTTTTGCAGTTGAAGATTGCTTTATCTACAGTAAATTAACAATTCAAGGTTTCTCAATAATGAGTTAATCTTTTTCACCTGTTTTCTCTCCTATTATCTATTTCAACATACACCCTCTAGTTACTCTATAAGTCCTCTCAAAACATACAAAGTAGCCGTCAATGTCCATAGCTAAAAAGATTTAGTTTATGCAGTCTCATTAAAAAATATCATATTATTTTTAACATTGTTACCTGACTAATTCTTTTACCTGCTGGAACCTCATTACTTTCTGTATCTAATTTAATTTATCCAATTATTTCTTCACACTAGCATAAACTAAATATTCTAGATAGTGTGTAGGATGGACCCATTCCTTGTGCTGTGGCTGAACGTTGTTAGAATTCTCCACCACTCTGTATGTGCTGATTGAAAAGGCAAAGCATCTTGTCATGAGCAAAATTCTGGTGCGGGCTTTAGAAATCAGATGAAAGCAGTGAAGTATACAGGAAATGCTGCAGTACCCACACATCTGCTCTTAGTATTCCCTGTTTCAACACAGACAAACGGCATCAATGGTACCATGCTAAAGGAACTTGTATTAGTATCCACTCTCTTGATGCAAATATAGTGACAGAATGAGCAGTGACTGAAAACAGGGCTTTAAGAAATCTAAATTACATCAGATACAAATTTTTCCAGAGCTACTCACCTGACTTCATTACCCTAATGAACTTGTACTTCATAAGGAATAGGAAGGATATAATATGCTTGAGAGGTTTGGGGACCCTAATTTATATTAAAAAAAACCCAAACCTCCAATAAGAATCTTAACTGGCACAATCTCTTAATTGAGAACTCCATTAAGACTCTGTCTTTCTGCAAGTTTGGTTAATTTGATAAAAAACATATATCTGTTACAGTCCAAAACCATCTTCTTGTTTATGCAACAATGAACATCGTCCCTTACAAGAAAAATAGTTTTGTTTGAGAGGCAAACTCTCAATGTTCGTATGAAATAAACAAATTAAAAATACTTCAAATGATCAGAAATAAGGTGTAAACAGTCTTCATTTGTTGCCAAATGCACACTCTTGAGACCAAAATTAACCTTTGTGACCAAAAAGCCTGAATTCATTAATAAATGGAAAACAAAACCAGACAGGAATACCTTTTTGTACTTTAAACTCTTCATGGCTGTTTATGTTATGTTATTGAGGACACATGGGATTCCTGAACGGAATATTCCAAAATGTGGGAAGTTGTTAAAGACAGACAACAGTAGCACAATAAATTAACCCTCCAGCTACATACAACTCTATTAATTGCAGGCACTCTTACCTTAAACTCTTTCCAACCCCCTGCTGATGAAACCTCTCAAAATAATTTCACCCTTTGACAGTTTAAATGATGATATTCCTGCTCTATAGAAGTGGTTGACACCATTGTACCAAGTATTTAAATAACAAAAAAAAAAATAGGTGCTGTTTCATATGCACCTGAAATGCCCCTGAGATGTAATTAATTTTCTTTTGTTCCTTTTTTTTGGGAAAACAAACTCTTTTGGTTTTATCCATATACTTATTTATATAAATACTTATTTATCTGGAGTATATGGTGAAAGCTGCAGGTAAAGCTACTTAAATATTTAGATATAAACCCATTATAATTTGAGTTATAAATTTCTTATAATTTTTCTCAAACTTTCTGTTTGAGAAACATTTAGCCTTTTGTTAAAGATACTTTTAAATGCTAAACATTGCTCTGGATGTATTTGACAATTACACTAGTTAAAATACAAAAAAAAAAAATGCATTTACCTGAATAGATGGATATGTTGAATGGATCAACAAATGTCAGAAGAGGTACATACTATCTTTGAATTTTACCCAGGATTTTAGTCACTAATCATGAATGTAATTTTTTTCCTGTAACTCTGAGGAATACAGAAACATCAGGGAAAATTTAGCCTGTCGTTAGCCAAAAATTCTGTGACAAAAAAAAAAAATTACTACAAAGAATTTTTAAAAATTCACTGTCAACCTTTTAGAAGGCATCAACAATCATAATGAGAAAATGAACAAATTGTTCCATTCTTTTGAATAACAATATTTAAAATAGAAGCTAGACAGTGCATTTGTGATTTTATTCAGACTGCACCACTAAAAATACTGAGGTAGATTTCGCATTACAGCAGAGTCCCTAGTGACAATATAATGATACTACGCCACTAATGACTCCATGGCTTTAAAATTATTTGATGTCTAAGAAACTCCTTCAGAGTAACAAATCTATGCAGGCCATTTCACTTGGGAGAGGCCACAATTAATAAGTCACACATTCTGTGTAGTATGCCTAATGAGACCATTAACAATTTGGAAGTGTGTAACCAGTGAGTGAGAGCAGGTTTCTCCAATGTTGTTTTTCAAGTCCCCTGGGCATCAGTCACATGTGCCAGACATTGAAACTGATGAACCTTTTACTCCTCTAACACCTGCGCAAACTAATACCTTAAGATGCCATGTGAAAAACAGGATTTTATCTGCCAAAGATGATCAAAGTTGAGATATTAATTATTCCTTTGGGAACTGGGTACAGTAAAATGCACTGTTTAAATGCTAACATGAATAAATCAACATGAATTTTTCAGATTCAAAGCTAACAGAATCCACTCAGCTTGTATAAGCAATCATCAAGCTATGGGCAAAACTGATATAATTCAAGACAGATTTTAAGGTCTTTGGCTATCGTTTAAATTCATAACACTGCCTGGTAATTGTTAAATCAGCAGTTGATATCACTTGTAAAAAATGCATAGTACTGTGATTTCTCATTTGAAGACTTTTATTTGTTTTCATCATCAGTTACATAACCGTAATTTCTCTTAAAACAAATGAGCTCATATAGCATTTCTACAATTTTTGCCTGAAAGCAAATGTGATAGTAAATTTCAATTCTTCAGTTTGGCCAAAGTATTGCTAAAGGTTAAAGTTTTATTTTATAACCACACTACTGACTGCCAGTTTACTCTTTAGCTTTGGATTATGTTTTAACACAATCACAAAAATTAAGACCAAAATAAAATGGCAATAAACTCCTAAACATGAGAAGGTAATCCTTCTTTTAATCTATGTACTTCAAGGTGGTTTTCATGGTATACTAATTTTCTTAGACAACTTTTTCATATATTGAATAAAGATATTTGATATAAAAGATTACCAGAGGGTTGTAGACATTCAGACACAATTATTTTCTTAGCAATTTTACTTGAGAAAATGGATTGAAAGAAGAGATCTCAAAGGCAATCCACATACTTCCACACTCCCTCTCAACTAGTTATACTCAACAATAACAAATTTAAAAGTGTTCTTTGCATTCCTCCCCTCCCTTTGGGGAGGCAGAGGGAGGAAAGATCAGCAATCAGTTTAGGCTCAAATGCTAAACTCCAAACCAATATATAGCATGTCTTGGACATCGTAGACAGCCAAGGCAAGAATTTTCACAAAATTCAGGATTTGTTTGAATATTCTGCTCTCTTTCCCAGAGCGTTGTTAAAAAATAAATGGAAAGAAAATAAATGCTATTCAAACTGTTTAATTTATCCCCCCTCACTGATCAATATAAGACAAAAGAAACTTAGGACAGAGAGAAAACCTTAACATAATCAACTAATCTGTGAAAAAAATAGGTTAACCATAAGAGCTTTATAGGAAAAAACCCAAGCGAAAAAAAAACTTGGGATCATTAAGTTGTTTTTCAAGTGTTTTTGTGTCTTGTGATTAGATTTCTTACAGTTTTAATTCCAGTTGTAGCTCTTCCTTGTGTTCGGAAGACTTAAAACATCTTTCCAGTTTTTTTTCTGGTGTTTTGTAAAGACTGAATTCCTTCTAAGCTGTGTTTTTCTAAAGGTATCATGAACTTACTTCTTCACTCAAATGCTTATTGTGAGGACACTTCTTGCAATGTCTTTTTTTTAGGCTTAGATGTCCATATGAAATTTTGTCAAAAATGTATTACAGTCAGAAACTACTAGCAATATGGTTTATAAGAGATTTTCTTACGAGACAAGCTAAAAAAACAGATTGTGCCTGGGAAAAATTGAGAAGTACAACATAGGGAAATAAAACCACAATTGAAGAGGCTAATGATTTGCTAAGTGCAACACAAACAGGAAAAATAAAAACATTAAATGGAGCAGCAAAAGTTGCAAGTTTAGAGATTTTTTTTCTTTTAATCTTTAAAACTGCTTGTCATAATGGATCAAGTTGGCAACTACAAAGTTGTCCAAGTTCAAGGAGAGAAGTGTAACCTGAAGTCTCTGCTGATGGTCTGATAGAGGGGATTGTAAGAAATGTGAAACTATAACAAAAAGCCTTAATATTTTCTACTTTTTAGTAGTCTTTAGTACTGTAACTTGTATTTCTGCATGCATAGTGATCTAACAATATAACTGTTACACTAATCCCTGTTTTCTCATTAAGGAATGCAGTGGAAGGACATGGGCACAAGCTATCACCTAGTCGTTAGACAAAATAATTAAGTGAAACAAAAGTGGTTTTGGTTCTCAGCAAATAATTGGGATAATTGTGGGATAAAAGAGACTCCTAAATAACTCTACTCCAGACAGCGCAGCCTTGGGAGGGCAAATGCGCCAAGCTACAGAGATAAGGAGGCACCAAGAGAGCAACAAGACCGGAGCAAAACAACCTGAAGGACATGATATATGTGATCCTGGAACTGAGTTTGCACAGAAACAAATGTCAATCAGTGAACAGCGTGATGAAGAGGATGGGCCTTCATCTTGGGACCTCCGAAGACCACCCAAAGATGCTAACAGACATGCATGAAAGATATTTACACATGCTAATTAGTTCCTAGAAATATAATGAATATTTACATGTGTGATTGTATTTAACCTGAAGCAACAGGGTGTCTGGCACGCACGTTTGGAGGAGAAATCCCGTGTGTGCCCGGCGCTGCAATAAAGAATACCTGCCTAACAGTATACATCGTACTGTTAGGTTTTTCCTACCAGATCTTCGAATCAGGTCAAAGATGAAGTTTAGAACTCAGAAACTATATGTCTGTGCCTTATCTAGTAGAATTGTCTGCTTTCAAGATGAAGCAAACTGGTCTGAGAAATATGCAGTCATGGGATATTAGAATCCTCCACAGCAAATAATTAAACAAGACAGAATATTTTACAATACTTAACCTAGTGAACAGATTGGTTTCACCTCTGCCTCATACTTGGCATTTTAGCATGCTTTGATAACAAATACTTTAAATTTCTAAAATTAATCAGAAAAGTGAACATTTATTACATTCTGAAGATATAAAACTACAAATAAAATAAATCTTAATAAGTTTTTTATTGAAAAGAAAGCTTCAGTACTAATCTAAATTAATAGTGCAAATGCCAGGGAAAAGCATGTGAAAAGATTTCTACAGAGAAAGTGGAACTTTAGTGTTATCTAAAAAAGTGAAAAACAATCTCTTTATAATGAATCATATGACTTTTAAGACTTTTTTAAGAACATAAAACAGTGCTTTGAAAATACCCGAAGAGTGTGTCCGTTGTATTTAAATGTATGTTTGGAGGGTGCAAACACCCTGACTACTTTAAATACATTAACGCCATGGCCATGATGTGTGTGTGTGTTGAAAGGGTGTATTTATTTTACGCTGAGAGATGATTTTCAGTACTGTAAAGCTATGACAGAGACAAGTGAAATGATTAGTTTTTTAATGTGTGAAATCAAAAGCAACAAAACAACTTGAAAATGAACTGCCCATTCTCAGAAGATAATACCATATACTAAAGGAAATTAGAGTGAATTAGTGAACCAAGGTGTAGGCATAATTTAAACTGATGAATGACCACCTTTATACTTAACAGAGATAGACCAACAATGCGATTTTAATTTGTGTAACAAAATTGATCTGTGATGCAATGATCAGATAGGATTATAGTAATCTAAACTTCAAAATAATTGATTCTTAGGAGTATGGGGAGATTTGTAGGATAGTGTATAACTTGGAGACACACTCTGTGGTTATCAAATGGCAGAGCATAGTCTAGAAGATATATACAATGCCTGATTCCAGTCTCCATTCAAAGTATTCCGTTAAGATTTTTTTGTGCTTGTTTCGAGTTGTGACCATTCCAAGTAGCAGTCTTCCTTGCATATTATACCAGCGATGGTAATGAGAATAAACTGTAAGCTAGACAGAATGATCCAAATGTTCCTAAAGTGTGGGCTGTTAAAAACGTATTCAAGCAGATCAGATGAGTGCTTTCACGCTACAGTGTGACTACTCAAAAGCACCTTATAACTATGACGATATACATTTTCACAGAAATATTTCCACATTGCTCTTTCCATTTCTGAAGTATATTGCATTTCATAAACAAAACAATAGGTGGATCAAATGCTCAAAGTACCCAGAATTTTAATTCAATAAAAGAATAGTTTCTGAAAAAGATACTGAGCTTCTTAATATTGTGCTGTAAGTTTTCAAAAAGTTAAAATGATGAAGGCTTTATAAAGCACTGCTGAAGTTTAAGTTACTGTTCAGTTTAGTGAACACTGCCATATATGCAGACAGTAATGGGTCTATTGTGCATTCATTTTTAGGGAAATGTGATTATCACACAGAACTGAAGTCAACCATCCCAGAATCACATGCAATTACAGTATACAATACAGAATTGTATATGCTGTAATTTTTATATTGTTTTTTGCCAGGGAAGGGGAGAAAGAAGAGATAATGATCAGTCACTAGTGCAATTCCTCGTATACCTGAAGTTATGGTCTACAAGAATAGGTTAAAGTAACTGTCAGGGTGGAGAGCAACACAGAGCAGTGATATGACAGGTATTTGCTCACACTTAAGGAAATGGAGTGGATGAAAGGGGACTTGGACAGAAAAGATGATCTCTCACACGAGTTCATGGAGCACCAGAGTACAGCATGATGGTTATCTACATATTCACACCGACACGCATGTATATACATTCTTATAGACACATACGCAACCTTAGGACAAAAAAAAAAGTTAGAACAATTTCATTAATATCATAGCATAAAAATCTGCATACCTAAATTTAGTGTTTCTTATATCAATATGTAGGCAATGTCAGCCTTATACGGTAGGCCATTAATATGTCCCAAACCTATATAAACATTCCTATACAAAGACATTAAAGTTTTTAAGAGAAAACTGGAACATACAAAAGATATTTGTTTGTTCTGAATGGATATTCTTCCTGTTAAAACAGAAATCTGTTATTTGGTCTTTATCACTAGAATAAATATTTATAGTATCTCTATATCATCTTCTAAATTCTACATATTTTTTATGTTTTCATACAAAAGAAAAGCAGCCAAAGGGATATTTACAATGCTTTTATATTCTTTATACAAATATTAAAAAAAAAAGGCAAAAGTGAAAAATTCTTCAGACTATTCCTAAATAACAAAAACTATTTTCATGTTCCTCTACTGTTAAGTGATAATTATTTTAAGCTAAACTTCTCATACAAAACTGAGTCAAAGCGTATATTACTAAAATGTACTGTGAACGCTTAGATTTGCCTGTTACTTTATCTAATCTAAATCAATAAAAAATGAGCTCCTGAACACTTTATATTATACTTACTACAAAAAAGTTACAGAAGAAATCAATGTTTCAAATGCACTAAGATTTCTTACTGTAGCAAAACAGATTCTTAAACAAAACAAAGCAAGATGGACTGGTTGGATAAAATGCCAGTTAAATTAGACTATTCTTTTAATGATTCCCTTATGGTACTCAGATTAACTATGTCACTATTTCCACATGAAAGTGACACAAGCTGTCTCATCCAGAAACAGAATTTTAAATTGGATTTATTTTTATTTTTTTATCTTGAGGACTGTCAGACATTGGAAGAAGTAGGCCAGAGAGTTTGTTTAGTCTCCTTCTTGGAGTTTTCCAAAACCCAACTGAATGAAGCCCTGAGCATCTTTGTTTGACCTCAAAGCTGGTCCTGCTTTCAGTGGGGGGTTGTATTAGAGACTTCTGAATTATCCTATATGCATTTATAAATGTTTTTTTCATCATTGTTGTTTCATGTACTACAAGCATGTAATTACGGGACCTATAAAGAACATGGATAAAATCAGAAAAGTTTTATGTATTTAGCTCTACAGTGATGGTAGCTTTCCAAAAACAGTACAACATCAGGATAGCATTTCTGTCTGAAACTAAAGACTGAATTAATTTGGTTCATTATTATTCAGTAAATTGAAGCATTCCAAGTAGAACATAAATATTAACAGTAATAGATTATTGAGATTTTGTTTGTTTTCTTGTGTCTTGATGAAAAAGAAATAAAAGATTAAACATACTCTTGATTGCTGCACATCAGTTGCATACCAATACAGTCCTAATAATAAAGGGATGCATATTAACTCCAGTGAGACACAAGGTCTTACATGGCAACAGACTCTGTAGAAAGCATTTATTCTAGATTCCAGTCAGCACAAGTTCAAAGCTTAAATGTATGTTGGTGTTACAGTTTTTAGTACTGATGCACTTAGCACTCATGTACCTTCCCAAACAGTGGATTTTGCAGACCCAAGTGAGGCACACAGGTCTTAACAATGAAATTAAAAAATGGCCTAAGCAATTTGTGACTCGCATTTCACTTAGATTTTGAGTATATATACGTGTGTATATTTATATATACTGTATGAGTTAGATTTTGTTGAAGGGAAAACATGCTTAGTTCATGTAGTTTAAACCAAACCAGGATTCAAGCAGTTTATTGACTTTTTTAATGACACATAAATAACTGGCAGTCTATGAACTATATATTTGGGACCAATATCTGCAATACAAGAAGTAAGCCACAATAATAGGTGCTTATGAATTGTTAATAAATTTCTAATTTGTTCTAAACATCCTTCTGTAACTAATTACCTAGAAGTTCCAATCAGATACAGAGTTACGTGAGCACAGATATGCTCTCACGGGATGCCTTTGCCTTTAAAAAGAAAGGACTCCATAACTTTAAAAAGAGCAAATTCAGTTTCCAGAAGCAGATATTTGATTCTTGGAATATCTTACAAACATGCTTTACAATTTAAGAGTTAGATGTCAGCTGAATGAGATTTTTCAAGGGTACAAATGATTGCATTCACAAGGTTCTCAAGGCCTTAATTATGACAGACACCTTGCTCTGACTAAGCAATGTGTCAGTATACTTCACCATGAATCTAGGTGAACAACTGTAATGTGAATATTGATTGTTAGCATGCTTTATTCTTTCCACGAGAATAATCTCCTGTTCAGAGTTCAAATTCAGCCACAAACACATCAGTACTGGAATAATTTGGGAGTGATTCTGTTGCCAAACCCAAGCATGAGGAAACATTTTAAATGTCTTATTGTATCTGAAATATCTGCATGGGGCTGGCAGGTATGACCTGTATATCGGAGATGTACGTCCTTCTTCAGCAGCAGCTGAAGGTCAGGAGACACCTAAGATGGCATTATACATTTATCTTGCTATTACATAGTAACAGTATGCATATTACGTAGCTGCATTACATCCATTCTTTTATTTTAAAGCCCGTGATGCCTAATTAAGTAACTAAATGACATTAAATTCTGACTAGGGTCAGAAACCCACACTTTCATAGAAATCAGTATTCAAACAGTATGGGTTTGTAGTCTCACTGCTAACTTGGACAACATTCTCTTAGGAGTAATCAAAGTAATTGCACACCTTTGTTCCTTTGGGATTATTTTCAAGGGAGATAAAGCATTAATTTATGGTCAAAATTGCCCAGTGTTTCAAATAAAACTAGAATAAGAGCAATTTAGGTTGGCCTACCTAATCAGAAAATTATCTATTACCACCATTGTTTTTAATCCCCAAACTTGCTGAAACTTTAGATTTTGCTGAAAATCGTGTATAATTATTTCTTCATATTTACAGTATCTTCCTGTATGAATAATGACCCCCAAAATTACCAAATTAAGTTAATAGAAGAGATTTGAGTAAATTATTTCACTTGTGTGAGAGTATAATTGGACTGCTGTTTACTGAATGATCATGAAGAAAATAACAGAAAATTTGCCTTCTAAATGCAGATTTCTCTGTTTTTATTCTGTTGTGCCAAAATATTACAACTGCTTCAATTTTTATCTCTACGAGTCCTAACAACGTGCCCCATTGCAGAAGAGATACCAAAATGAAACTATTTTCTTCATTGACCCTATGACAATAAAAATTATGGCTGATACGCAGTTTCTTTGGTAAAGAACCCATTACAGAATTCCTGTATTATCTCTAAATGAATTTTTTAAGCCCCCCCTCATCTCATTTTGTTTCACTTTCAGGGATCATATACCAGTATAAGTATTCCCATTTGTTATATTATATTATGACTAAAACTGCTGTTTGCTATTGATTTTATTCATAGTTTCTGCAAGCAACAGCAACCCTACTTCAAAAAAGTATATACATTTTTAATGGAATTAAAAAAAAACACAAATCCAATGTTTAAATCTATTTCAAGATACTTTTGCTCATCTTTTGATATTTAAAGGTCAAGCACGAAATATAATTCAGTACAGCCTGTATACACGGAGAACACTTTCAATTTCTGCAAAGTCTCAGTAAAAGAAATAGTAATTAAATTAAAGTGAGAAGAGTCAATAGAAAATATTGAAGAGCCTGAGGAGACAAAACTTCAAAGAAGAACAAGCAGTTCAAAAGAAAAGAAATGGACTTAATAAAGAATTCCTAAGAATGAAGTATTAGGAGGAATATTCAATCCTTTTTAGTTATAGGATGTACCATAACAACAGAAAACAAAACCAGAATCAGATGCATAAAAACAAATGCTTCTTTTAGAGTTTCTGTTCTATCAGAGTTTACTAATATGAAAGGCCCTTCAAACATACATTTTTGCTTATTCCAGTCAGATGTTAAGGAAAGCAAATACTCCCTGAATTTATTTTTAATCATTTATTACACTGATGAAGATCATAAAGTCACAGTCTAGTCTAAGCCTCACAATAAACAGAGTTTGGTTTGTTGTTTTTTTTTTTTCTAAGTATGATGAAAAATATGTGCTAGGTAACAGTCATAAACTGGCATCCTGTGGTAATTTTTCCTTGGACTATCATATATATATTTCCTGAAGAGGGTGTTCCACTGTTTACGCAGCTTTGGTGATGAGATTATTAAGACACTGTATAACGCAAGGAGGGTAACGTTGATAGCTCACAGATTGCCCAAAAGACTTTACAAATTTCTTTGCCTTTGGGTCATGAATGTCTCCACTACTTTCTAATATTCATCGTTTACTGTAAAGTACTTCTGCTCCTTTCAAGTGGCCCACGCAATTCTGTTGAAACATTCCCTGTGGAGAATGTGCTGAGAAATGAGGGCTGCAATACTTCAGTTTACATCTATCGAACGTTATCTGACAAATGTCTTCCAATTTACCAATTACTAGAAGCTACACTTTACATGAACCAAGATAAGGTAAAATGCATGTTAAAATGTTAACTTACTATTGGTGAAACAAACAGTATTGTCAGAAGTGTTTCTGAAAGAAATATGTAAAATTAAAGGAAATCATGCCTGTTCTTTTTGCCAAATCTTATACTAAGCCAAATCTCCTTTCCAATAATCTCATGACTTGCCTTAGATGCTCTGCTTACTCACTTTATCAGACATTCTGTCTTTGTGCAGATCCTGGTTTAGATTATACGATTCAAGGACAACGTCCTGATTCAACACACAATCTTACAAACAGTTTCTTTCAGGGACAATACAGGTATTCTTTTCTAATCCAAGTCTCCTCTTCCTCCCTCTCAAAAGAGATTTATTTACCTTTAATTTGTCTAGGACAGTCCTGATAGTCTTCAAACCAAAGTCTGAACATGCAGCACTCCAGGTCTGGCCTCGCCAAGGCTGAGCAGACAGGAAGTATCACACCCTTGACCAGCTGGCGACACTCTGCCTAACACAGCCCAGCATGCTGTTGCTTTCCTTTCCATGAGGGTGCTTTGCTGGCTTATGGTCAACTTGTTTCCCACCAGGACCCCAAGGTCCTAATCTGCAAAGCTGTTTTCCAGTTGTTTGATCCCTGGTATGCGTTAGTAGCATTAAACAGCAGTATCAAAAGACTCAATTTCTGTTGTTTTTCAATAGGAAAATGAGAATGCTTATAGTAACTATTGGGTCATAGAAGTCTGTGCTATCAGTATACTGTTTCTACCTGAAAATATTAGATACCTTAAAAAACACTGGTTTTCTTTAGGAATTTCTCTTCCTTTCACTTTGAAAAAAATGTAAGTGACAGTTTCTGACAAAGATCCTCTTGCCTGCCACCCCCAAAAATGTGTCCAAAAAAGGGCAACAAATATGTTGAAAAGACTAGTAGGCATGACTTATGAGGAGCAGCTGAGGATATTAGGTTTGCTCAGCACAGAGAAGAGAAGACTGAGGGGTGAACTCATTGCTGTTTACAGTTTCCTCACAAGGGGGAGCAGAGGGAGGTGCTGACCTCTTCTTTCTGCATCCAGTGATAGGATATGAGGGAATGGCTGAAAGCTGCTTCAGGGGAAATTCAGGCTGGATTTTAGGAAAAAAGTTCTTCACTGAAAGGGTGGTCAAGCACTGGAAAGCTCCTCAAGGAAGTGGTCAAGGCCTCAAGTCTGTCAGTGTTCAAGAAGCATTCGGACAACACTCTTAGATATATGGCTTAGCTTTTAAGTTACCCTGTTCGGAGTCAGGAGTTAGAGTCTATACTTGTAGTTCTTTTTCAGTTGAGAATATCCTATGATTCTATGATGCCAGTTCTATTTACGGAAGCGAAGTTTTTTTCTTTTTTCCCTGTTTCAGTGATGTACTTAATAAACAGTGATTTTAATGTATCCTCTCGAAGTGAAGACTAAAGTCTCACCAAAGTATCCCACCTGCCTAAATGAACCCCATTTTGCTTAAACACTTAGAAAAGATATGTGGTTTTTTTGGAGGAGGGATGAAAAATTACCAAAGAAGAACACAGCAATGAGATTTAGGAATAAACTTTTGACCTGACATTTACAGGGAGAAGATTCCTGAATCCAAGCTATAATGTAATTGTTGCTAGCTTTAGTAATTTTGCTTTGTTTTTTTGATCTGATGGATACAACCATTGACGTTAACATACTTCAGTGATGTTGCCCTCTGTTGACAAAACTTTCTAACTAGGTCTAATTATCTATTATTTTTATGTGAACTTCAAATTTATTGATTTAATTTTAACTTTGAGCTCAATTTTTTTACTGCACTGTTCCACCAGTAATCTACATAGTGAAAGGTTATAAATTGCCTTAAGTATATATCTGCTTAAGAGAATATTTGCTTACATGTAATTTGTAATTATATCTGTAAGTACTACTTCCTTTGTCATATTGCAATATGGGTCATTAAGTGTGATAGAGCAAATAATTTGAAAGTACTTATCAGTGCTTAACACTTAAGTCTTTCATAAAACAAGTTGCTTTACATTCCTTATGAACTACTTTGGACAACCATTCTCACCAGAAAGCAGTATGTACTTACTTTCATTATAACGTCGTTTTCAAGCTACTGAAACTTCACTATTTTTTGAGCTGTGAATTCGTAATCTATTTCTTGTCCTAGTCATCCACATAGCTCATTTGCCAAAAAATGTTGTAAAGAATTATGATAAAAATTACCTTCTTGAAATGATAAAGACTTTTTTCTTTAAAAGGTATTAACCTACTTGTACTTTAGAACAATATGTCTATCAACGTCAGTGATGGAAGGTCATAGTATGACCTGTTCATACAATGGCACACCGATGGGGAAAACATGTCCTTATTTCATTCAGTGCTACAGATAAACTTACTGAATATTTTGAATGTATTAACTCTTTCCATCCTTTTAATCAAGAAAACAGCAAGAATATCTTACAAGGCACTTGTAAATTTAAGTCGAGCCTCCAACTGTCCTACCATGTGGCTGCTTCTTTTTAAATTAAAATGTTTTTCTCTCTTTACCTGTAAATTTTTATTTCCTCATGGATAAATTATGAAGTTAAACTTTTAAAATCACAATAAGATAGCATAGCTGTGTTTGTATTTGAAGAATAAATACACTCCAGTTTGTAGCATTTACTTTACAGCAGCAGTCCTAACATTGGTGTTATCACTACACTAGCTTGCACAGCATGTGATTAATAAGGAAATTTATTTTGAGACAGCAATCGCCTCAGTGTTTATCTTTTAACAGAGTGATGAACTCACATGTACACACAGTAACAAACGGCAGCAAACTACAGTTTAAAATCCCATCTGAAATCCAAAACCCAAAAAAGAAAAATCTCAGACATTTATTTTTAAATTACACTAAGGACTAAAATCTTTCACTGTCCATGATGCAAATGTAAAACATTAGTGTAATAGTAAAGTTAATACAAATAGCTTCATTACACAAATGATCGTGATCAATAGGAAAATACAACTTTATATGAGATTCTTAAAGATTTTAAGTTTTGTGTAGTTATGATCTCCTCCTCTCCCAAGCAAACATTACTGAAGTTTGTTCAGCAGTGGCTAAGCGAAGACATTTGATTATACTGAGGTCCATAAAGAAATAACCTGTATACTTGGTTCCCAAACCTAAAAAGCAAAATGTTACCACTTCTTAATAACAAATAACGCAGAGAGAAATACCTTGAAAGAGGGTCCAGAATCCGAGATGGCTCCATTCTATGAAAGTCTCCTAGTACTGATCTACAGAATAATATTCTTGTGGATTCTCTATAGCCAGCTCCCCTCTCCCTTCATTCTTGTGTGAAAAGCAGAAGGAATTCAGTAAAAGCATTTCTCCAGTGCCAGAAAAACATCTAATGTACTAACTACTTCAATGCAGATGATTTGCATAAAGATCACAGAAAACAAGATATGATGTTTATTAATTTTGTATTATTTTGTATGTATATTATTTATATTTATTTCGATATTTAAAAAAAGTATAAGGAAATTAGAAACATTAATATCATTTTTTTAAAAAAAAGAATGGTGGTTATTTTCTAAAAATATACAATTTATTGGAAAGTACAGAAATCTTTTACTTTAAGCCCTGAAGATTGCAGTGGATCTTTTCCTTTCCTGCAGATGAGATTCTAATTTACAGAACTGAAAAGAAGGTATACACTTTTTTGCACCACTTTCTTTCTCTCCTACTTTGATGTTGCTGTCACTTTCCTTCTCAAATGTGTTCACATCCGTCACAAGATGAGTGCAACACTACAGAAGACCACTTCTATTGTGTCTACTGTTATTTTATATTCAACGTTCTGCCACTGGTCACTCCTAAAATTAGTGAGTTATTAACATTCTAGCTCTGTGTTTCGAGAACTTTTCTTTGTGCCTTGAATCCCCTGAAAACCAGTTAAATGACCACATGTGAACTACTGCGCACAGCACTAAGACAATTATAATGATAAATTACGCTTGTAAACGTGTATATTTCTTCAGTAATCAATGTCTGCATTTCAAAATAGTGACATTTCATCTTTCCTGTATAATGGATTTAATGTAGTGCTGCCACAGCAGCTTCTCTGATGAGTACCAGCCAGTCAGGATTCTTCAGAGAGTCTCAGTGCTAAACATCATATGAGAGATTCTAAGTAATTTTTCTGCTACAAAAAAGAGAAGCTGATACTACGGGGAAACAATCAAGTTAAGCATTATCAAAGCTATTATTTTTAAATGATTATTTTAAATAGCCATGAGAAAGGAAATAATATAAAATTGTAATACGTGGAAGGTGGAAGAGGCCTCATTTAAGCTGTCTTATACATGCATGCATAATTACACATTAGACTTAGCTCACTCGAGCACAGAATAAGTTTAGATTCAATGAGCTGGAACATCCTGATTCAGGCAATGTTTGAGTAAGTAGTTTTCCTTTCAGAGCACAATAATGATGTTTTTCAGTTCTGACAGAACAGTGGAAGAATTCTTACTATACTGATATTTGTTCAGTTCTCCAGCTTCCAGTCCATAATTTAATTTAAAAAGTGTCAGATAAACTGCATTGATGAGTGGATTCAATTGCTTGGTAATTATAGACATATGCAGACTGATAGCATGAAAACTACAGGAGTCCAAAAAAAGGCAGATGAAAAAGATAACTCAGTTAGTGACCATGTCATTCAAAGAAAAAGAGCAAAGATAAGGCAAAGAACAGTAGAGGATCTAGGATAGAAATGCATGCCATGATGTGAAGCCATTTTTTCTCAAATAAATTTAAGTGTTTGCTTAGACTTTGGCTGCTGATACCATAAAGCAGTTCACATGGGAATATCTCCAAACTATTACAGACCTCTGTCGACTGAAGTCTGCTACAGTGCAAGCAGAAGTTTCTGCTAACATGCATCACAACATCAAGACTGGGACTTAATTTAGAGAATTCTACTTCTGGGAAGGCCTCAAGAAGACACCAACCAAAATAATGAAGACGCAAACCAAAATAATGAACACTAGAAGAAAATGATGACTGTATTCTGCCCCAGCAGATACAGGTCTATAATCAAGTCCACGTTAGACTCAGAAGTTAGAGAAATCATACTTCAGGTCTGTTTCACACTCTCCAAAAAACAGTGCTGCCTGTACCTTGTCAAGGTATTTCTGCACCAATTAACTTCTTTCATTAAATTAAAACACCAAAGGGGACAACTTGGCTGATATAAATGTAAGAACCAGAGTAGTCTTTTCCCAGTGATTTATCTAGTACAATTAGAGTAAGCTGTTTGTGCCATAGCAAGCTCAAGCAAAGAGCCATTACAAAAACTACAGCTCTGAAGTTTTCCATTTGCCTAGTAGGCTTGCTGTTCCAAGAAAACTTAAAAGAAATCTGAGGTATTTATTGTGGGAATCATAGAAAAAATGGAATGTGTAATTATGTAATGCAGTAAGAAACACGAAGACTGAGAGGAAAATATTAAAGAATTATGAATATAAAGTAACATTACAGAACAGTACTAAGAAAAGATATTATTGTAGGTTAAATATAATGGAAATTATAATCATGTCATAGCTAGCACGCTAAGAAAAGCAGGTCATATATTTCAAAGGGCTCAAGACATTTAACAAGTCGGTTGATAACAAGTGTTTTGTAATAAGGAAAAAGACCAAATGTGTCTGAAATTTCTGATTTTACTATCTCATTTGAAGGTTCATATTTTTAATATAACATCAGAAATTTCTTTGATGTTGAAAAGAGCTTGGTGAATTAAATAGAACAACATAAACTTTGTATTTTGCATACATACATTTTATAAGTACTGAATACTAAATCCATTTATACAAAAAATATTAAAAATCCATGAGATGCCTGAAATTTTGCTGCTAATGTTTAGCATCAAGGCTGTCTAGGCAACTACCTAGAGCAGCTTCAATACCTCTAGACTATCTCAGTGGTGTGACATTCTGAGCTTCTGCCTTCTACTTCCATCACCTATGTCTTCATACTCTCCTTGAAAGACATTCCCCTTTCAATGGAATCAATATGGAGTAGTGTTGCAGCAGCAGAGACCTTTGTGTTTCAGTTATTATTCTATTTAATGTTCACTGTGAAGTACTTCACTGAAGCAAGATCAGGTGTATCACAGTGGAACAGGTAAATAAATAAGTGCTCTAAAAATGGAGAGAAAAAGCTTAGAACTCTAGTGTTTGTGTTCCTTTTTGTTCTTCGTTCGCATCCTCTTCCTACATCCACAACTCTTAGCCTTCAATAAACACAAGTTTGAACCTACAGTTGCATTTTGGGTTTGATTTTATTGCCCATATATAATTATTTGCTACTAGTTTATGTTTCACAGTAATTGGTACTAACCTGCTTTACCTGGCACCATTTGCTGGTCCAGAAAAAATCTGTAGCCTGTGTTTTATCTACTTTAAGTAAATGTTTGAACCACCCTTGGATACATCAAATGATATTAGGTAGATATATTTAGACAGTTGAACAGTTTATGGATGAGAAAGAGAAGACTATGAAATGGATAACATAGCAAAAGCAAGAAGTAGCTTGTTCCTTGGCAGTCTCTATTTCTGCAGCAAAACACTGGGCAGAGAGAGCAGGAAGAAACAAAAAGAGTCAGAGACTCAAAAGAGAGTCAAAAAGGTCACCAGACATAATCATTGAAACTTTTGGTGAATTTTGTCCCACTGTAAATTATAGTTAACTTTTAGCTGGGCAGTTTTGCTGACTGCATATTCACACTTTGAGCTGCCATAACTGTCAGGGGCAAGACTGTATTATACGATATTCTAAGGTCCTTTACTCTTGAGAAATTGCACAAGATCCAGCTGAGGAAAATAAGCAAAAAGTCTCATCAGTCATTCTCCTACACCATCAAAATTAGATATCTGCCTCAACGCCAAATGGATCCTATGTTTCTATTACACTTATAGCTGTTCTGTCACATGTCAAGGATACAAATATCCTCACTTCTGGATTGTGTGTTGCTATTTCTTAAGTTATCTGTCTATACCTGAACTGCAAGGTCAGAACTCCAGTGACAGGTAAAAATGTTTATGTGTCATAGTAATTAAACTTTTCAGCTGAATTGCCATTAGTTTTGTATGACATCATAGTCCTTTCATCACTATTCATTTGCATTTTACACTTCTGGCGAGATAAAGCAATCTCAAATCTAAAGCTAACAGCAATGAGATGAAGTGAATCTACACTATGATTTCTTACATCGCTTCCAGTCATGTGGTATTTTCTGACTCTGCCTAAGCTTTACAGGAGTCAACACTGTTACATGATCTTGTTTCTCTTCCTTTCAAGAACGAAAGCAAAGGTCTTGAAAGGAAATGGACAAAAATAACTAAGTTTAAGGGATCCATTCATACTGCTTCTAATTATCTGTGTTATGATAGCCTTGAGTCTCATGATATCTATGCCAGACACTACAAACTTATAATTGGCTATGAAGCTGCTATTGGAACTGAATTTTGAATGTCCTGACCAGAGAACTATTCTGTAAAAAAATGTGCTACTTCATTTACTTCACTTATTTCATACAGATCACCAAGGCCTCACTTCAACAGAGATAGAAACATGTAGGTACCTCTCAAACTGGATATTCTAGCTATGACTGCTGTCTAAAACTCTTCAGTGCTGATGGAAGGAATAGAACAGTAATAATTTTAAAACAGACAACCGGATTTTAGCTCTTCCATGGAACTATGGAAGTGGTTAAAACTTACACTTCTCCAACTTTCTACATATTCCATTGCCCTCTAAGCCACTATTTGGGAGTGCAAGTTGATATGACAAGTAAATAGTTGAAATTAAATATTAAAAAAAAAATAAAAAACATGTTTTAATTTAAAAAAACCTATATCTGCCTGTCAGCAACAAAAACCTTTTACAAGTCTTACACCTTTCCGTCTAACAAGGAATTTATTGTCTCCTCTGGCACTAATTGCTGAGTCTTATAGCATGTAAAAATCCCTGATCTGTGCTGTAATTATCTGATATTTCGTATCCCGCACTACAGGAATATATTTTAATGTGTGAAGCCCTTCTTTAAATTGAAAATCTTTATTTCCCTCAACAGCAGCTATTCTTCATCTTTCCATTTTCACAGAAATGGAATACTGTTTACTTCTTTGCTAGGTTACCAAACAACCAAACAATACTGCTGTTCACATCAGAGAAAATTTCATTTTCTATGTTTGCCTTTGGCAGCTCAAACTTCCATTCCTCTTTTGTTCTCATGCTCCATGATACTGATTATCTTGCACCATAACACTTTTAATATAATGACCCAGAAATTATATAGTTTTGACTTGTCATTAAATGCTGAATATAATTTTCTGAAGCCAGCAAAAAAATATTACATTTTGACAAGCTTCAAAAATCTTAGCCGGACAGCCATGTTTGGAGTTGTATTAACACAAAACTCCATATGTAAGTACGGAAGCATACATTTCATGACATTATACCCCTTTCGTCTAGGGAAGAAGAAATTAAATTAATCTCCAGCATTTTCATTTTATTCTCACTTGAAATAATATTTTATTTAGTTTAGTAAAAGTAACAAAAAAAAGTGTCTTCCATATGTGTTTAGTGCTTTTGATATTACTTAAAAAACAAAATGTAGATGAAAACAGATCAATAATAACTCCTAGACAAGTTGTCTTGTTTAGCCAGAAGACTGCTGAATTCTGTACTAGCCTCCATTTGCCCATTTATTTTTTCATAGTAAAACATTTTAATATTGAGGCAGTAGCAGACAAAAGCAGAATTCTAATATTTCAGAATTATACCACTTGTGGGAGACAGCTCAAAAGGTCTATTTGGTAACCTTGCTTTCGTGGGTATGACATTTATAGGAGTTTCTATAAAGAAATGCACATTATCAGTTCTATGTTTTAGTAGCAAAATCTCAAGACTGTTTCCAAAAATGGATTACTTCCATTATATCTTTTTAAATGAAACTCATTTTACTAGGTATATTTAAATATTCTTTTTGATTCAGGCAATATTGCTTTCAGAAGCAACTAAATCATTCACATTCTCACCATTTCTAATTTGCAAGTCCGAAAAAATCTCACTGTGAGAGAGGAATTCTCAGATTTTATGCCCTATTTGGTAACATGTGGAAAATCAGATGCAGTGAGGAAATGGACAGAATTGTTTCCAAATATTTGATACAAATCAAAAACCCCTCAAGCCTGAATTTGTTTGGCATGACAAACAATAGTAGCATAACATTGCCAAGACCCTGCTGTCTATTCCCCTGTGTGCTTAATTATTTTTGGTTGTTGATTGCTGTGGGATTTTTTTTTAGCTTGTTTGTTTGTTTCTAGAGCAAATTCACCAAAACAACTGCTTAAGCTGTCAGTTCATTTTACAGAAAGCTGTGGATTTCGAATACTTAAGTCATATTAGACAATAAATATCAGTAATGTCCAATTTATCAATTTCAAGTGTTATTTTCTTAATCCGTGTGAAAATGTCATTAGAAAGGGAAAAAGCACAAAATGTATGATCATTTTTCTCCTGGAGTTTTCCAGTGTGGAGGTGGAGCCTCAGATACTTAGGCATCCATGAATTCTGTTCAGCTGGACTGCAGTTTTGGCTTCCCTTCAGGACCTGTTGTCAGATGGACTACTAGAAATGGCCATAGAAGAAAATAATTTGTTATTAAGTAAACAGAACTTAATACTTGGGACAAACAATTCAGATTAGACTACAATGGCACATACCTTTGTAGTTCTTGTGAGTCTTTGTAACAGAAAAGTCAGACTCTGAACATCTCCATTTTAATTCTACTGACACCTTATTTCTTTGTGAATACAAACCCACTTTCAGCACTGGTTCACCTTAGTCTCTTTTTTCACATCCTGCACAGTCTAAACAACAGTTGGTCCTTGCTACTGTAGTTGCTTCATTTGCTATTTTGGCCTCTTATGAATGTTAATTTCACCTGGAAAAATAAAATGTCTAAGGCTTAGGTTGACACTGTTACTCAGGTTGACACTATAAGCATAGGATTTCCTCTTTGATCTTCAGAGTAGGCTTTGGAATTAGGAGCATCTTTTCTGCATAGAGACACTTTTTCTGTTATGATAGTCTTGATGTTGATATCTACAATGACAGGCACTGAAGAGAAGGCACAAAGGCTGGGTTGCAATGACTTCTAAAGTAACAGCAATACGTCTGACAACCAAGTGGCCAACAAACTTTACAGTGGAAGCATGAAGCTAGGTGAGGTTCTCAAAATACCCACTGCTCAGGAAAATTTTGAAAGGACCCAGAAAGAAAGCACTACTCGAAGATCTCTAACTCTTGCGTTATGGGGAACCTTCCGGACCTGGTGCCAGCCATCCCAAATGAGAATGATGAGTTAGATTCAGTACTGCTTGTTTATCTCCCTTCATATTAAATGGGGAGAAAATCAGACTGTGCTGTAGGTGCTACTGTGGCCAGTAATGGAATGTGCATGACGCAGGAGGAATTATGTTCAACATTCAACAAAGGGTATCATCCCACTTCACTGAATGTCACATGGAAGAAAACATTGATTTTCATAAACATCAGATTCTTTCCTGCCTGTGTTTGGCCACCTCCTTCATTCCATGTGAAGAGGCTTGAGGCAAGCCTCCAGGGTCTGATCTATGTCAGAGCATTAGCAACACCAAAAGCTTATGCAAATAGTGGCAAAGGCTGGTTTAGTAGCTCTGGTAGGACCGAGACCTTATACAGAATTTGCTCTGTGGTCATGGTAAATATGAAGCAGCCAAGCTGAAGCAGATTTAGAAAAAAAACAAACAAAACAAAACAAAGAAGTTCTGGATAATTCTTACAAGCCAGTGTGTTTCTGCTAAAATGTAGCATGCACCTGTCCCTCCAAAAACATTTCAAGATTGTGTTTTAATATTTGTGAATTTATAAGATTTAGTTATTCCAAACAGTTTTCAAAATATTGGTCTCCTAGTGAGATGCTTAAATCTCTTAAAGTTTTAATTATTTTCTTTTAGCAGGAGAAAAAAATAAAAGGCCACCACTTATTTTATGTAAAACATCACAGAATATTTCTCTTTAAATCTAAGTACAATTCTTGTAGTTTCTGGAAATCAAAGATTTCCTGCTGCTTATAAAATGAGAATGTAGCAATCAGCTACATTCATTACTCTCAGTCGTCTCTCTTAGACTTGTCTTTATGCTGTGCACAACATTCTAATTTTATCAACAGAAACATAAGTATGTTGGCAACGTGTTCTGTAGTAAGCAGTTCTGCGTATGCATTTAACGTTGTGGCCTGTGAAACCCAAATTTCATTGTTTAGTGGACAGTAAACAGGAAATCATAATCTCTATGATGAATACATGGTAATCTGATTTAAATAATTTACCTTGCAAATAAGATTATTAGGTGACACTACCACACTGTGTTTTTGAAACTATTTAGAAATGACATAATGTTGACATAAAAATATTTTGTCTAATATAAAGGTCTTTTAAATTTATTAATTCTTTTTCAGATTTTTTATATGGACTATTTTTTTTTAAAGGTTTGCTAGCTATGGCAGCTGTGTATGGGTATTTGCATGTGTATGTGTACGTGTACAAAAATAGCACCAGTTTGTGGAGCTATTTAATCTTGTAAGTGGAAGTAATTACAGATGGATACTGAAAATTATTATATAAAAGTCGAAGTTCTGTTAAGTCTTCAGCTAGTAGCTGAAGCGGTACAAATAGGAAGCTGATAAAAAAGTGGCTGAAACAAAAATAAGCTGATTTATTTAAATTATTATCTCTTCAAGCTGATTTTTGACATTACTGCACAAACTTGTAAGTTCAAAGCGTTTCATGATACAGCCACTGAAATAAATGTTGTGCTGAAACAGTTGTCATCGAGACCAGTACTTTTGTAGCTATTAGAAATGTATTAATTTATAAAATATTAGATCCACAATTGTACAAAACTGCAGAAACTCCCTGAAAAAGGCACTTACATGAAAGCTATTCATATTATGAGTAACGACATATTGCTTTGTTTTTCTCTCTTCATATATAAAGAGCCCATAGAAGGCTTGTTTCATTTTGATGGGAGATTGTCTCCCTGCAAACAGTGTTCTTTCTGAAAAACACAGAAGAACAGGGATGCAAACTACAGTTATGTGGACCAGGTTCATAATCCTTCCAGCTGCTTTATCTATAAACGACTGCCTTATATACTTCGCAATCTTGAAGCCATCTACGCTTAACACTAGCTACGGTCCTCCTTCCTGTGTAATGTAAGATCTGCTACATGTTACAGTGACAGCATTTTTATCTTATTTCAGTTTTCTTTGGGTGCAATTGGAGCAGGAAAGGCAAATGCTTACAACCTAAAGTAAGTGAACAAAGGCTGAACACCTCTTTCAGTGGATGCCAATCTATGGCAAGTGGAAGTGAATAATAAGTTGTAATTTGTACCTATAGCATGACTACATTTTAGTCCTTAACAGCCTTTTGAAATTACTTGGACTTCAAACAAAAATTCACTGTTGAAAAATGTTTTCAATTCACCAAATCTATCGTGCAAATTTAATTCTAATAAGCAACCCTTTAGAAAGGCATCAATACATATACACAGAAATAACAGTGATAATCCAAGAAGTAGTTTAAAATGATAATTTTGGCTTTCAAATATCTAGACATGTCAAATGTCTAAGACCAATGCTAAGACAGATGTTAAGATTCCTTACTGTTTAAGGCAACAGGCATTTACAGGCTACTTAAAATGGCACAGATCTTTTTCAAACTGAGGCGAATACAGTTGATGAAAATAATGCTCTTAATTGATCCCTCTTTTGAGAGCAATGAGAATGCCTGTTATCACCAAACTTGGCTTAAAAGAGATTGAAAAAGCAATAAAACAGGACTTCAAACTACTGACATCATCAGGGGTTTACCCACAATTTGTTAGTTCACTAATCTTACTTGGACTAAATTAAAATGTTAGATTTCATATGAAGTTGAGAGGCTTGACAAATCACTGAAGAAAAAAAAAATACAGTCAAAGGCAATTAATTGTGAAAGACAGTCAAATAAGGAGAAGAAAAATATGGGTTATGTTTGCTTTTCAAAGTAGCTATCGATATCTTGCTCTGTCATTTTAGACCCAGAAGAACCAGAATGGCCTCCACCAATCTAAAACTGCAAGATTTAATGAATTCTTCAAGTTCCTTTTGAACTAATGTATGCTTTTCTTTTTTTTGCTCCTTGCAATTCCCTGCCTCAGAGATACCTATTTAGCTGGAGACTAGAGAATGCCTGTGGAGCCCTGGCTGGACAAGAGGGGACCTAGTTTGGTGCTGTTGAGCAACCCAGGCTTTGTGCCGGAGATGGACCTGGGGGCAGTGGAAGCGGAGCGCTTCTGAGAGGGCAGAGCGGCAGGTGCAGGGTGCTGGCGCAGGGAGACTGCAGCACTGCCACTCCCTGCCTCCTCACCGCTTCCTGCCCTATCGTCGCTTCCACGTCGAGATGACGCTCTGCTTCAATCGCAGCAGTTGTGCCCATATATGGTTAAGGGTAACTAGCCAATCAGAGGCTGCAGTTGCTTTGGTATATAAGCCTTGTTTTGCTGATTAATAGGGGAGGATGATTTATGCTTATATTGAGTCGACATCGTTACTGCCGATCCGTCCCCCACTCCAACAAATGCCCTGACCAGTTATAGGTCAAAACACAAATAAATAGTGTTTTTACGTGGTCATTAAATATTTCAGTACCAGCTAATTACGTAATGATATATAACAAATTATTAAGACAGTGCATTTCCTTTATCTTTCTCTTCTTCTAGAAATTTCAGTTATAAACCCAAAAATTTCATTTCAAAATTTTCAGCAATGATACTGGCTACATTAAAACCAGAACCATGTTCTAAAGCATGGTTCACAATAAGTTCCTCCTTACAGAAACCGAAGATTGAGTGGTCTTTGAGGTAAGGTATAAACCCCATATTCCTCTGCTTTCGTAAATTTTACCTCAGTAAGGTCAATGCAAATACGTAGAAAATAAAAAATTTAATTTCTTACACTACTAGAAGAAATTCACTATACAAATTGCAAGGCAGCAGAAAAAAACTTTGCAGAGCAACTAGCATGTCTTTGAACATTTTTTTCATTAGCCACAGTTGTTCAATGAAGTTATGTGGTTTTATTTTTTCCATAGGCTTTGTGCTGTTGTCTGTCCTCATTTACATTTTGATGGACTTGCTTAATAAAAAGACTTCATTTTTTTACAGTACCTGCAGAAGCTGCATGAAAATTTGTGTAGTAAAATGGTTACAGCATTTTAGCTTTTTACATGTACTTCTTTAAAATTGCAGTGCTTTATGTTGCATTTTTCACTGCCAGAGGCAATATAAAAATACTTGTCCCTTCCTTGTCACCAATCATTTTGAGACAAATGGAATAGTTTCCTCTAAAGACTCCCTTACATTATGAATCAGAAGCCTCTTTTACTTGCAGTAGATTTTTAAATGAGTAGGTCAGAGGGCAGATATATTTAAATATGAGGTACAGAGCTTACAGTCATGCTGTTATAGAAACTATTAGCTAAAAGGAAAAACAGAATTTAGCTGGGAGAGGAGGGCTGAAAGATGCAATTTAATGAACTGTGTTCCTATTGAAGTCATTAACTAATTTTACCATTGAACCAATGAAGATTATGAGCAACCCTGACTGGTCTCAAAATTCCTGCGTGAGTTTTATTTTCGAAAGTTATACACATTGTAGAAAGTAAAGAAATTAGTCTAATATGTGTATGTGAATATAGTAGCTCTAAAATCTTAAAGACAAGACCAGCAAAATCAAGTTATAAATTTAGTTATCTCTTTAATAATTTTAAGCCAAATTTTACCAAAATTGAGACATCCAACACAACTAAATCTTAGCAAAGTTAATGAATTTCATGTGGTTACAAGTCCATACGTACAGATTTTTTACAGAAAGAAAGCTTATGAATTTGCATGGAATATACAAGCTGTCTTAATATTTGCCCTTTTCAGATCAAGAAAAGTACTTCTGCACATCATATATGAGTGGAGTGTCAGCATCCACTATTTTAAGAAAGAATATTCCAGCTTCTTGTATATAATGCAAACGTGTAGGTTAATTATGAATCTTAAACCAATAAGAAGGGTGAAGACACATGAATATTTTCTCATACATAAATAACATTTCACAGAACTTTGTAAACATAAATTATAAGCTAATGCCTGTCAAGGATCAAATGGAAAATACACATGTATTAGTGTATCTTATTTTTGTGAATTCATCAGAACAACTTAGAAACTAAGACAAAATGTGTGACAAACCACAGTATTCTACGAGATTATGGGCTAAAAATACTTTTTTGTGTGTATACTCTCATTTTTCTAATACATTTAGTGTGATTTCATTGTCTCTGTATCTGAGTTTTGCAATAAAAATATTTTACCTTTCATATAGCAAACAAATTCACTGGCAGTATCAGAGAGCTGATAATAGAATAAATTTTGAAAGAAACATAGAGATTCTGTATACACAAAAAAAGTCCTTTCAGTAGTCTTTTGATTCCAATCTACACCATTTTTGGACAGAGAATATTTACAAGAGTAGTTCAAGAAATCAAATTTTTACGGTTACTGAAAGTGAAGAAAGTCTTGGCTTTTCATTGCATTTATCAGGTGTGGCAACTTTAAAATATTAAAGCCTTATAGTACCTAAACATGCCTTCTCTTAAAAAGAAACAAACTAATGGAAAAAAAAAACCCATTATAAACCCATATAAAAATCCCCAGGTACTTAAGTATGCGGTATGAAAAGTATAATTAATTGAACTCATTAATTAAATTAGTTACTCATTCTCACCCTCCTCTCAGACAGTTGATGGATTTTAACCAGATGCTTCTGCCAGCACCTTCAATCTTGGTCACAGGAAGATGTCATTTGGCCGAAGCTTTGTGAAGTTATCTTATGAAGTATCCTCAATGAATGTGCTATGTTATTTGCTCCAGGATAATTCAGAACCTAAATTTTAGACTGTCACTGATTATTTAGTAAGCACTAATAACAAAATAATGATTTATAAGTGACATGAAAATGTGCAGCATTAATCTTTGCAAAGTACTTTGCGAAAATGGTTATGAAAAGCTCTATGGAAATAGAAGTACTAATTGTTCTTAATGGATTCTCATAGAACAGAGAGACAGCAGGTACTGTAATTCAACAAATTGCCTGCTGTTTTGAAGTCTGTGTTGTGCTGGAGTGGATGGATAAGCTTTTAGTGGAAAGTGAGTTAAATATCATTCCTTGATTAACTATCAAGAAAGAGTGTGATTTTTTTCCAGAGGAATGTCTGCAGTGACAAGGTCACAGTCTTTCTGATCTTCACAGAAATTGTCAGAGTACAGCAGGCACACCTATACAGCTGTCACAGAAAAACTATAGTTACTGAAGAGACATGGTGAAATGATTTTATGTTTTGGGGGAGAGGTCCAATAAGCGTGATAAAAAATGTGACATTGAAAAACTTTTCTGAAGTGTTTATAATCTTTGCTAATACATACTTTCTCGAATGATGTGCCTTTCTCCCTGCCAGAGTACATTAGAGACAGACTTTTCAATCTTCCATATACTGCTACAGTTCTCCAAATGGCCATTTCACATGTTCCATGCAAATTGTTTTCCACTTACTCCAAACAGGCTTTAAAACACAGGAGAGGCAGAGATTTGGCAAACTTCAGTCTCACAGGGCAGCAGAACATTATAAGCACCTTTCCCACTTGTAGTCACCTAGAGGCTGCTGCACCCTTGTTGGGGTTGATGTAGCTTGACAATTAGCACGACTAGGTGTCTTAAGCAAAACTGCATAACTGAAGAGGCTGCTGGAAAAGACAGCTAAGAATAGCCATTGAGAAAGTTCTGATAGTGCACATGGTGTGGGTTAACAAAAACAAGATGTGTTCAAGGATGTGGAGGCTGTCTGTTGCTATTGGCGTTAGTGCATAGTTACGAATCATAAGGGAATGTGGGGCATGTGAACAGCGTGTGATTTATGTCTGTAGCCTATCCGAATAAGCGTAATCGCGTGTACAGATATGGAAAATGTATATAACCGCACAAGCGGAATAGTAAAGGAATCTGACTGTGCATCGTATCAATGTGTGTGAAAGTCGTTCACGTCCTTGCACAGGTGCTGAAACTCGGCACACCCTCTAATTTCTAAGAGCTTAGATACAAGACGTGTAGGCCTTGCTTTAAATGGCATGAAATCTAAACGCTTAGTTACCTTCAATAACACAATCGAGCTTTAGAAAATGTGTTTCCTAAAGAAAGATATGTTTATTTTCTGGAGGCAGGACAGTTACCATTGTTGGTCTGGGGACTCAGGAGATTTATTCTCTATGTTTTTACATTTATTTATATTTGGAAGGTAATGTGCTTCTTTTTTTTCACTATATGCAACACAACTTTTTCTTTGAGCAAAATTTGGGATTTTTTTTTTTTTGTATGGAGCACATTTCTAAAAGATATGTCACTGTTAAGACATAAAAGACTTGATGTCACAATAAATAAACCAGGCAAATACCAAATTATTCAAACTAGCTTGTGTAGCATGAAAAACAGGTTTTTCTTCGGGATTTTATTTCAGAATAAATCTTTAAATTATTAGATGGAAGCTGCTGAGAAAGCAAAATGAAGTATTTCCTCCATACTTGAAACCTCCTAATTTAATACCTAGTCAAGCATAAAAAATGGAACCGCAACTGCGTAGTTACCCTTACCTGAGTTTCAAGGGTATAGACAACACCTGAATTTAGCATAAGACGACAATGCACATAGTTGTATAGAGAACTCTTTGGTGTCCCCTGATGCTCCCATAATGGAGCGGATAATGACCACTCTATTAGTTTTCCAAAGTTGTTCATAATTAGGAGACTCTTTCAGACTGTATCTGGGAACCTGACTTAGTCAAAAAACTGTGGAATTTAAAGTCAAGACACAAATGAATAATTTGTCACTAAATGATTTAGCCATGAGGTTACAAGTCTCAAACTTATTTGACAAAGGTAAAAGTAATTTTCAATGACTGAGTAGAATATCTGTTAGATAATATAGCTGTACCTCTCCATCAGTTATAAATTATATGCCTTTCTCTTGTATTATACTCAGCTTTCCACTGACCTTCTGTGTCCTAAGGTAAATGGGTTCACTTGGGGACAGTGTAGAAAAGCTCATCAATACTCCAAATCCTTTTCCAGGAGGACTACAGTGTTCATGGATTCTTTTTCCTCATTCTTCGGTCCACCTGCAGCATGTTATCAAACATACAGGAATTACTTGCACTTTCTTCACTGGTTCACAGTTCCATGCAAATTTACCATCTATCATGTGTTTGACACATTTTTGGATACTTGTTCTTTGGGTTTTTATTACCACTAAAACTGCTTTTACTGCAGTTCCCAAGGTTGCATCCCTTTAATAAGCAGTAAATGACCATCGTTTACAACTCCAGGAACTCCAGTATTATGTTGTGCCTGTACTTTCAAGGCTACTACTGTCACATCACAGACAATACTCCACTATGCTGCATATTATTCGAGGGCAACAGATAGTTCATTCTGTACAGAAGAAACAGTTGTTACTACTACCTAAGAGAAAAATATTTAGTAATAAGCATTGTGCAACAACTGTACAACTGCTAAAACAAGGTAAACAACAGTCAGCTGAACCTTACATAATTTTTGTTACAGCTAAATAAGATAAAACATGGCTCCAGACAGGCCAAAGCAAGTTTTAAACAGGTCTGAGAAGCCTGGTGGCCTCTGTTATTAGCTTAATGCAGTACTGCACTTACTGGGTTGCTAGGCTACATGTGACTGTGGACATATGAGCTATTATATTTTTACTATTTTAAAAGTAATATTTCCACATTGAACAAGCTGACATCCAAAGACATTTTAAGAGCACAGAGGAAACAGAACTACAAGCACAGATGGTCCTTCCAGGTGTCAAGATAATTTTTCTCAAGGACCAAATATTTAACGTGAAAGTAGACAATCTCTTCTGAGTTGCAGTAAAGACCGCTACTCTGCTGTTTCACAGACTGTTTTCATCTGATGACTTACAAAACACAAAGATGTATTTTTCAGTTTCTCACTGCATTTATCATTCTTCTAAGAATTTATTTGTGGAAAAATGTAGCATAGTTGTTTGTATCCTCTGTAAACAGAAGTTTTAGAAGTATCAGTGCGTGTTTTATTCAAAAGGTCTGATCAACTCAAAGAGGGATTAAAATCTGGACTTCAGCAAGCCTGAATTTTGTGACACTCCTAGTTTTTGTAGAATTCAGATTTTGCATCTTCCATCTGTTTGAGGATTAAATATATTCCCTTCAAATGATAGCACATTTTTTTTAAAGTCATCTAGCAATCCTGCCTTTACAGAAATAGGATATTTCAAGTCAATTCAGAATGCTCCCAGCAGCTAACAAGAATACATGAGACAAAACATAACTAAACACTAACGCTCTCCAATTGACAGCCATTTGATTCAGAATGAATTGTCTCCTTTCCTACCACGTTTGCAGAACTCTTACTGGCCATACAAGGTAAGTAATTAAATGTCCATTCAATGAAGCATAAAGCAGATAACTTCAGAATTAAGCAATATCTGATAATAGCAACAAAAGCATTTTATTATTAGAGGCTACTCTATTTGATTTGAAGGCAGTTTCATTTGGATCATGACTGGAAGTCTTAGATCTGATCTAATGTTGGTTTCACTAATGAGAGAAATTTCCAGTTTCAATTACCCTTTAAAGCCATAAGAGACAAAGATTTCTTAACTCTCCTTAACACATTTGGTATCAAAATATTCTTATCCTTCTTCTCACTTCTCTTCACTGGGAATTTATCATTGAATCTTATGATAAAAGCACTATGTTCTGGGGAAAATGCAGTGAAATCTCAAATGAAAATGAGGAAGGTTGGTTGAAACAGTAATGACACGTAACAGTTCTGAGCAACTTGAGAAACGGGTCATAAAACAGAAATATCATCTTTCCATGATATAAGACTGCAAATTCGTCAACAATCTGCACGTTATCATTGTTATAATTGTTACCGTAACAAATCTGGCTTGTTTAATGGTACAGAAAGAAGAGATTTTCTAGCATAAAATTGTGAGTTAAAACAACTTCATGGCACAGGAAAAATAAACCATAGGTATATTATTTTCAGTAAAGCGTGCACTTTAATTCAGTTGTTTATCTTGGTTGATTTGCCACAAGCTTTAACTGTAGGCAAAGCTAGCATACTTGTGTTTCTGCTTGTGAATACATGCCCTTATTGTGGAATTACTCTGGTAGCTCTTCCCTATTCATTTAGAACTCTGCCAAAGGCAAATCCCTAATTTGTAACACAAACAGCTTCTCTGAGGTTCACCTGAATATGAGAAGAGATGTTATATCAAATCCTCTGCATTTTTAAAAAGGTCTTTTAATTTCCTTCAGATTTAAACCCAGATTGACTAAATAATACAACTTAAACAATGTATGCTTCAGGGACAAAACACACAACGAATCTTTCTTCTGCTACCAGTATGTATATCAATTAAAGGTAATCTGATACTTCATCAGATAACACTTTAGAACTGACAGTACCCCCAAACTTGGTTTACAAAACTTTCCCTAATGTGTTTCAAAATTTATAATTGGCAATCCTTTATTAAAAAAATAAACTTACCTACCTTGAGATCTACCTCGATCTTCTCATTAGACATTGTAAAGTCTTCATATGTACACAAAGGAGCACAAGCATAGAGTTTATATTTTACATAAACCCCAACTGGAGACAAGGAAGAAATTTGTTCAGTTCCTGATAAAAAAAATAACATTAACAGCTATCCAAAGGTACCTTTTAAGAGTGATATTGCTAAAGAACAGAGATTACAGAGAGGGAATCAGTGAAGAGGTCAGAAGTAGATTAGTAATTAGAGTATACTTAAACATATCCTATACTTAATGCCCCAAATAAGAGGAGAATAAAAGGAAGACGTTTTTCCATAGGACTGTTTTCCATTAAAGAAAAACCAGATTATCAAAACTAAAATATTTCTCAGAATCCTGCTAGTTGTGCAAAAATACATGTATTGAGGAAAGAATTGAAAGTAGTTTAAAAAATTAAGTGCTTAATTTTGACATTTAAAAATATATTTAGTTTCCTTGGAAATAGTCTCATTTTGAAGTCTACCTTCTCACTTAGAATAGCTTAAAATGTGAAAAAAAGGATACGGATATACCTATTTTTTATTGATTTTGTAATCAGATATCTTTGGCTTCTTGAATTTCACATATAATTTTATAAGCTGTTTACATTCTTCAAATGCCAGATAATTGTTTACTCCATTTATGTCTGCATGCTTTTCAGGAGTAATTGTGTCCTGTTTTGTTGCGGATGATGGAAAGCAATTTCTCAGCCTAACAAACAGAAAATGGAAAGTAGATTTCTGCATGATTTCATAAATAAACTTAATGTTCATATGTAATGACTGTGCTTATATTCAGCATTATTTTATTTTTCTGTTATCCAAGCAATTTAATTATTAACAACATATTGATATTTGCATGCTAAAGTCTTTAGAGATTTTGAAGATGGATTCTTAAAATGCCATCACCACTAGTTCTACAGGGAAGCATGGAGACACAGTTTTCAGGATGCTTTAAATTTTGAAATAAAAGTATGATAATAAAGTGTATTGACTCTCTTAGCCCTGTTGGAAGAAAAATTATGAGCTGGATAAATTAAGCATTGTGGACAGAATAATTTCCGTGTTGTGCTGTTTTTCTTTTGCATCAGTGTTCAGCTGTTTGTTTTTGAAAAATAGGTAGATTAATATTATGTGAAAAAAAGACAAAAAGATTGCTACAAAACTTTCTTTTTAGAGCTAAATTATAGAGCCTTTGACAGTATCAGCATGACTATTTCATGCTGAATTCCCAGTTGTTCTGCAGACGAAGTTGCAGAACCTGTTGGTAGACATTGGCTATGTCATTAGTTACCACAACGGCTTTCCTGTTTTCTCATTACTGTACTAACAAGCACAGAATATATAAATATACAAATATAAATATAGCCTGTGAAAATGACCACTTTTCCGAGCATTGCAACCCGATATCTTGGACTTCTTACAAAAACCTCAGCTGTTGTTCATACATTCTTTGCATGTGTGGTGAGTCCAATTAGTTGCACCTGCTGTCAGGGTCCTGAGGGCAGCCATGGCCTCTGTGGCCCCTAACCAGTCTCACCTGGGGCCATCACCCCCAGCCCTGTGCCCAGGGTCCCCAGTTAGGGCCGGACAGTTCAGCAGCAGGGCTAGGACTCAGCTGAAGTGGGGTCCTGATGATGGGCAGGGCTGGGGGAAGCTCCAGGACAAGCCGGGCAGGGCCAGCAAGTCCTGTGGGTGCACTTGGGGCCCTGACACTTGCTTCACAGGCTGATGAAGAAATGCTGCTTACCTTTCCTAGTTTCCTTTGGATTCTGGCACAGAGTATCTGGCAACCTAAACCTATCTTTCAGCAGTATTAAAAACAAACGTATAAATATATATAAAGGTATGTGGGAGAGATGTGGGAAACCAAACACACACAGATAAAAATTTATTTGTTTCTGCCTTCAGAGGTCACCATGGAAAGCAACCAATTGGTCCAGGCCTAGATTTACAATTTTCAGACTGCACTCTGGAATATACTGATACATTTTTTTCAGTCAGGGTAAGACTCAACTGTGGCATTTCAGCACCAGTACTTGGCTCAGTATGTTTCATCACTTATGGACTAACATGAAAATTTCCCAAACTTTCACTTTTTTGAATTTCTTACCTCCTATCCCCCTACTTTAATTTCCTTTTGCACTGATGGCGTTAGAGTCTAAAACAGTCATTCTTTGAACACAGATTATCACTACTTCACTACAGTGATAGCAGAACACTCCATTTGGGGCCACAAAGGTATTTAAGGAACTAGAGTGAGAGAGGCTGAGGGAGATGGAACTGTTTCACCTGGAGAAGAGATGATTCAGGGGGATCTTATGAATATGTATAAATACCTGATGACACAGTGTAAAGAAGACAACAGAGACTCAGTGGTGCCCAGTAAGATAACAAGAAGAAATTGGCAAAAATAGAAATGCAAGAAGTTCCATTTAAATATCAGAGCTGGGGAAAAAAACCATGCTGTGAGGATGGTTGAGCACTGGAACAGGTTGCTCAGGGAGTCTGTGAAGTCATGGCCCTGAACAGCCTGACTTAGCTGAACCTCTTTGAGCACAGAGTTGGACTAGATGATCTCCAGAGGTGCTCTCCAACCCCAGATATTCTGTGATTCCTCTTGCTTGTACAGGTGACCACTGCTCTGCTAAGGGGAAGACATCACGTTAATTGAGGAGAACTTATCAAGACTCTAAGTGTAAGAGTATGCGGAAGAAGAGAGTGTCTGCTCCCTCTTTCCCTCCTGTATCTGGTCAAGGACATCTTTAATGCAAAGGGTATAATAAGAAAAGAGGGAAGCCATAAACAAACACACTGAGACACAGGTGTAACCCACAAATGATAAAGGAGGAAATAAGGAGAACAAAAAGTAGTCAGTCGCTGATTGATGAAAGTATGTAGAATGTGGGAAATTTATTTTCTGTGAGATTATGTGATCAAGGACATTGTTAAAATGATATGACAAGAAGTGGAAAATAATAAACAAAACATGCAGAGACACAGAGCTAACAGACAAACATAAGAGGGACAACAACTGGAAGCAAACCTGGTCAGTCACATTTATTGACTGGCTATAGAGAACTGCAGGTAAACTAGGAGCTTGCATATGATACAAATGCAGACCTGAGGGTCCAGGGTGCTACAGATGGTCATTGGAGCTATGCACATTGACAGGTGAATGTGCAGGGGAAGGGTATTGGGAAGGAACAAAGGAAGAACAGACAGGCAGGGGTATAAAAGGTGTTGGTCACTTGTAAAATGGAACACCACAGTCTGTCCTATCTTCTTACTAAATACTTTCTTAATTGCGTCTCTGCACAATCTCACTCTTTATCCCCTGTGTTTTTGAAGACGTATCATTTAAATTTTAGAAAATGTTCCAGCAAAACATACATGTAATTGCAAGGCATGAAGGACTTCTCAAAACCCAGAATTTGGACCACAGAGGGTTATCCTTTTAAACAGAATTTAGGTTAGGTCAGGTATACATCAATCAATCCTTGTCATTTATAATTAGCAGTTATATATGGCTTTTAGGAAATTAATTGCATCCCTGCTGTTTATAAGAATATTGTAGCATGGGAAAAAATCTCACTTGGCATCAGCGAGGAAAATTCATCCCACAACTTATGAAGTACACAGGGAGAGCTTTGTCGTTTCCTTATTATGCTCCATTTTAGCTCTATAAAACTCACACAATGCAAAACACAAAATCCTGTATTATTTATGATTTTTATTGTTTCACCCCTTGCGGTCAAGAAATTTATAGGTGAAACTCCATTTTCTAGACTACTTTGTGTCTAGTATTGTTTATGAATTTTATATACTTTTTCTGACTGAATTTATTGTTTCAGTGTATAGGACAGCTAAACTCCCTGGAAACCACTGCCCGCTTGACTAGGAATAGATATATGAAACCACAGGTTTATTGGCAGTGTGTATGACCAACTAAAAAAAGAAATACTTCATACACATCCCTAATAAACAAAGTCTGTCCTCCCTTTTTTGGGTCTTAAACAATGGCACAAGACTTTCATTAAAACTTTGATTTCATAGTGAGAAGGCATAAAGAATAAAATAGGACAGCTGAACCTAAACTAATGCAGTTTCACTGAAACCATAAGGATTGTTGGTTTATAAACAATGCAAAATAGCATATACGACACAGGTCTTTGGAACCACATGGTTTCATCAGTAACAGAGCAGAATGGGCGTTCTCAGTTTCTCATCAGCAGTTCTATTTTGTGCTGTGTATTCGTCCATTTCAACTGGCAATCGCACAAATTCCATTTCCTTTTCTTTTGCAATTGACACCTCATGACAGGTGCAAAGAGTGCATAATCAGTCAAAATAAAATAGAAATTATTGTGGGAAAGTACTTTAATCCTTTTGGTTTTCTACTGAGATATACACTTTTGCCTGTACACAATATATTTAGCTTAATACCTAGCGCCTTTTTTTTTCATTCCTCCCTCATGCAGCTAGAAAGCAAAGATAGATAGCTGCTTGCAGCCATGCACCTCATAGGCTATATCTCAGGTGGTGAAATCTGGAGTGTTTCCAAGCTTTGGGGCTCTGGTATAGATCCTCCTCCATGGCCATACACCACTGCTGGACCAAAGCCTGCATGCACAGAAGACCACTTTACTGCTGCAGAGGTGAAATACAAGCATAGGACTTGAAAGAGAGCCATCATATGTTCCACAGGTGAACCAAAATCCTATGACTGTAGGAAGTAGGCTGTCCTCCTAGATCAAACCGGTTTCATTGAACCTTCAGCAAAGGGTCTACAGATTAAGACCACAGATATAGAAATTCTAACCTCATAAGACCAAAACTTTACAAACTACTGTGGTGCAAAGAATACAGCTATACAACTCCCAAAGTAGAAGAATCACAGAATGGGAGGGGTGGGAAGGGACCTATGCAGATCATCTAGACCAATTCCTGTGCTAAAGTTCTAGGTTCACATAGCGCAGGTTGCACAGGACAATGTCCACGCAAGTTTTGAATGTCTCCAGAGAAGGAGACTCCACAACCCCTCTGGGCATCCTGGTCCCATGCTCTGCTACTCAAAGTGAAGAAGTTCTTCCTCATGTTCAGCTGGAACTGAAAGAAAAACCAGACTTTACCCTCTGAGCATTTCTGTGTTTCCTTTTTTGCTAAAGAATTAATATGCAGTGCATTTTTGCTTGTTTGTTTTTTAACACTGTTTCAGTTATTCCAGTTCACGTGTTGGCAATGGTAAAGAAATGAGCCTCCACACGTGTAACTGCAAGCTAACTCACAAAACAGTAAGATAACCAAAGCTGCTTCCGCTTCAGAATCTAAAACACTGGCAAGGGATTCACCACTCCATAGTGTCTGTGCTAAAACTCACCAGGCTTAAAGGTGTAGATAGGTGAGAACTTTTTTTTTTAAGAGAAGGGGTTTTATGTGTGAGTTTTTTAAACTATTTCTGGTGTGAATGAATACTAGATAAATAAATGTGAGAGGTGTCAGTGAAGAGACGAAGTTCAACCAAACAGAAGAAAACACTAGCCAAAATATTTCTGTTTCAGAAAAACCTTTCTGTTAAAAGATCAGGACCACAAAGGCAACCAGAAAACTCTGAGAGTGTGCATCTCTTTCCATCAACAATAGGGGGGAGTCCAGGGTACTTCCTAGTTTTGGTATTGGATCTGAATGCCTTAATGTGAATGCCTAGCCTAGCTGCCTACGTATTTTGTGAGAGGAGAAAGTGATATGTGAAAGGTAACCTAGTGTAACATCAAAATGTGGTCTCTTAAAGAAAAAAATAAAGAAAATGTAAACATTAAATAACACAATTTCCCTTCTTGGAAATCATAAAATAGACTAATTTTAAATGTCTGTACTTTTGATGTTCTACTGAAAAGGTAAATTTTTCCATTGTTCCACTTGTCAAATCATTTTGACAGTCCTGCATACATGATACTCTGAACATATTTTAAGAATCCAGAAGTAATTTTTAGAATTTTAAATTTTTTTAATGACTCTGACCATTTAACAATTCCCATACATAATAAGATTCTATAACACATAATTTTAACAAAAAATGCTTCTGTTATAAAACTTCTGCTTATTCTTAGCAAAAATGTAATTATGCTATCTCATCAATATGCTAAGATTTCATGCACATATTTACGCATGTACAGGTATTTAAGTAATGGAATTTCAATTGTTAGAATTGGAAAATTAAGCATTTGTATTGTTATCAAAAAGGTAATAAAAACATCTCAGCTTAGAGAAAAATATTTTTCAAAAGAAAATATCTCTATGTCCATATAAACTCTTCTACACATCTGTCATAGTGAATAGATCAGTGAAGCGAAAGCAAAAGGTTTCTATGTATTGCACAGAATTAATAGTAGACTGAGCTGTTGAGGGAAGGTGTACATGTCACATAAGACATTGCGAAGGAGGAAAAATTCAAAGCACAAGGCAAAGCGTGTGAAATCAGCATAAACTTCAAACTCTGACCTTGGGGAATGACTGAGCCACTCGACATCACCTAGTGAAGGAAAGAAAATCCTACTTGAAGCTGAGTAACTGCAAGGATATTAAACTGAACAGACCTATGAAAGGATGTTGGTAGAGTGACAGAAAGTTTCTTGACCTGGAAAATTGTTTCAGTGTTATACAGCCTGCACAGAAAAAAAAGACTACTTTAAGTTATGCATAGAATTATGACAGTTAGAACAGTACATTACAGCTCCCTAATTTTTACAATTAATTACAGCAACATTAATAATAGTATTTTGTGCATTTTGTCTTTTATTCCACGTGTTCTCTGAGAAGTCATATCTCCTCAGTCAACCTTCCTAGACAGAGGAGACAAAGAGACACATACACCTATAAGGAAAGAGATGACAATTTCTGATACTAACCTTGTTCATAACTTAGTTCTCTTGTTAAGATGTTTTATTTTCTGTCCTCTTTTCTTTTGCCTCTAACTCTCTTCCACATCAGCCTGTGGACAAAAGATCTGACACGTTTAGAGGTCAGTAAATACTCAGACTTTTTTGTTTGCTTATTTGTACTTTCCATCCCCAAATAAAACTTTAAACCAATTTGGTAAATTTCACTTTTCCCTGCATGTTAGAAGAAATAAAAACAAAAGATTTAGCTTTGTCTTTAGTTACTAAGAAGGGACTCAGGAGTAAGTCCATGAAAAGAACCGCGACATTTTATCACTAGACCTCAAATGACTTTAATAATCTGTACTTAACCCATAAATCACACCAGTTTTCCCCAGATTTAAGTGCCTTAAAGTGAGTGTAAAATACCGATTTTAAAGTGTGCTTCAAAATTTTATTGTATAACACATAGAGAATGACCAATGGTTTACCAAAATCCAACATTTCTAAAATCTTTCTTTCATAGTTTATTTCTGCTTTTCTTTCAATAAATCTTAACTTTGGGATTCAGCTGCTCAAAAATAGGAACAGACAACAATGGACTAAATTAGGGGAATTATAACGCAAGTGTAAGAAGAAAGCACACCCATTTATTTAATTTATCTCAGATAGAGTCTTGCCAGAATCAAAATAGAACTGCATGACCAATGAATGTTTAAAATATTGTCTATTCTTAACCATAGTAAAATGAAATGCACTATGATTTTTTTAATAAATTACAGGCCAGGTCATTATGTTTAAAAGCATTATGTGGTTGTGTTTTGAATACCATGAATTTTTATATGAAGTGTTATTATCTTAAGGGAGATTTTCACATCAGAGGACAAAATTTTTCTTGACAACTGTATAGATTTTCCTGTAAAGGTATACATATCGTACTGCAAATATTATGCATCTTTGGCATTCAAAATATTTTATACAATTGTAATGTGCATTAATATGGGGGAAGTATTAAGAAAATAATATAATCTTGAATTTTCTTTCCTCTGAATTATAGACATCTGAGCTAAAACTTCATCTGCTAGGAATCAGTTATTTTAGCAGTTTCTCAAGAAGAAGCATGAAGTATAAGCATAGTTTAATTTTACGTGTTTGCAGTTCAGCATGGATCTTAAAGGAACTGCTACAGTCATCTGTAGAGATTGCTCATAGAAGCAGCAATGGCACAGAAGAAAATAATGATAGCTCTGCGCACCAGAAATCCTTTTCTAATCTTCACAACAGTAGGTCTACTAAAAGAATGCTTACCTGTGGCTTTGTCAAAACCAGGGGCTGCAGCAGTGTTTCCAAGCCACCAGGTCCAGATGCATTCTTTGGCCCTTCTTCACCCCACATGCTCTATACATCTTGCTTTCCTCTGAGAACATAGTTTCTACTCACAAGAAACCATGGAGTTTAGGTTAGGTGAGTAACACATTGAACTCTGGTGAGGACTGGGACTTCAAGATACACCAAAGTGCACTGTAACATCAGTTTAGAGGAAGCTATGAATATGAGAATTAATAGGATTTTGAACTTGGAACTCCGCAAGTTGCGGGATAGTATGTTTTGTGTTTACGCTGTGCATTCCATACTGAAGAGCTGTAAGATACTTGGTCTCAAGTGCTAATCTTGCCCTACCACAGCTTTAACAGCTGTGTATGTTTGGCAAGTCTCTAGCTATCGTCATGGAGAAAGAATGATACAGAGATTCTTTTCTCCATAGAACAGGTTCAGTTCCAGCACATATCTGGACAAAAATATAGTTCATAGACACTGAAAGCAAGTGTGGAAATCAGAGAAGAATTAGTTTTAAAAAGTTGGCTGTCTATGAAGTGGCTGCCAGGAGTACTCTTCTGAAGTGCAGGGCATGCTTCCTCTTTAGAAAAAAGAACTATTGGAGAATAGGGAGTTTTGCCATTTCTCATAGAATTGCTCCTCTCCTACAGAGGATGAATATTTAAAAGCAAAAAAAATTAATATGTTAATTGGTTATTGAATAACCAAATAAACTGTAAGTCTCTTTAACACACTTTTGTAAGCATACCCATTCATAAAATCCAGATGTAATAAACTACCTTTCTCTTTGAGGCCAATGTAATAGGCCAATGTAAAACTAACACGTTGGATTTGAGTGATTGTGTAGTCTAGTGGGTAACATACTGGATGAGGAAGTATCTGTAGCAAGGTAACAAGGAAGGGTTCAGAAAGGGTATAGCTGAAGAACGCAAAAGAGAGGTTTGATAGCTCTTTTGGTAAAGAGAAGCAAAGGTATTTATCACTACATGACACAGAACATTGTAAGATTTTGTTTGTTACAAACATATTACAGGCTTAAGAAGAGGGCTAACAGCAACCTCATGAAGTTCAACAGGGGAAAATTCTATGTCCCACACCTGAGAAAGAACAACCTCAGGCACCAGCATGCGCTGGGGGCCATGCAGCTGGAAAGCAACTTAGAAAAAGACCTGGGGGTCCTTGCTGAACACGAACCAACAATGTGCCCTTGGCTAACGGTATCCTGGGCTGCAATTAGGCAGAGCATTGCTAGCAGGTCAAGGGAGGTGATCCTTCCTCTCCACCCAGAACCAGTGAGGCCACACCTGGAGCACTGGGTCCAGTTCTGGGCTCCCCAATACAAGACAGATGTGGATATACTGGAGAGAGTCCAAGATGGTGAAGGGACTGGAGCATCTCTTCTATGACAAAAAGCTGAGAGAGCCGGAACTGTTCAGCCTAAGGAAGAGAAGGCTCAGGGGGATCTTACTAATGTGTACAAGTACCTGAAGGGAGAGTGTGTACAGAAGACAGAGCCAGGTTCTTCTCAGTGGCACCCAGTAACAGGACAAGAGACAAAGCACACAAACTGAAACATAGGCACTTCCATCTGAACATCAGGGAACACTTCTTTTACTGGGAGGCTGTCCAAGCACTGGCACAGCTTGCCCACAGAGGTTGTGGAGTCTCCGTCCTTGAAGATATTCAAAAGCTCTCTGGATACCGTCCTGGGCAACTGGCTCTAGGTGGCCCTGCTTGAGCAGGGTGTTTAGACCAGATTACCTCCTGAGGTCCCTTCCAACTTCAATCATTCTATGATATTTTAAAAATATTAAGTCAGCTGCTCTAAAATTCTCAGGTCCACATGTAGGAGTATGTATCTATGGTGCATTAGGACATAATGTTTTTAGACTGTGGGAACAGACTGTGTTACTCTTGTACAGATCTCCCAAAGGTACGGTTACACTCAAAATCTTGTTATGGGAAAAAAGAGCACATTGTAGTATGTGGAGCCAAGACTTTTTTGCTAGATAATTCAAATACTATGAAAGAAAAAGAAAAAGAATCCAAAATCCAAAACCAATCCCCAAAATCCCAACAGTTATTATTAGCCCCATTACAGTGATTATAACACTTAAAATTCCAAACTAATACAGAACAGCCTCAATAATACTGTCTTTACAATTGTTATGTCAGAAAACTAACAGCAGTCTCTTCCCTTTGGTGTTATGCTCACCGCTCTGACTCCAAAGGTCAGTGGCATCAGTATTTCTGCTCTGTTATGGATGGCATTCACAGAGCTCCATTTAAATAAAACAGGTGAGGCAGTGATCACTGGCCAGCCTTAAAAACAAGCTAAACTCAGCTCAGCAGAAGGCAAGCTTAGGCAGGTGCTGAGATCCTGTGATTTCATGTCAATCCAATGCTTGTGAACTTTAACTACAAATGGCAAAGAAATTAATTTACTGAGGTACACTAGAGAAGATAGGAAATTTATTTAAATTCTGTTTTTCAGAGATCTGCTTCGCCACTGAAAAAGAGCTACGGACTGGGAAGAGATTTACAGAGTATATATATTATTTATAAATGAACAACTCCAGGGAAATCTAAATGTGAGTATTGGGCATACTAGTTTCTAATATTAGCTTAGTATATTAGCACAGATAAGGTTGTATTCTAAAGATAACCTGTCCTGGGTTTGGCCAGGACAGGGTTAATTTTCACCAGACTCCAGGAAGGGGCACAGCCGGGGGGTGGGTGCTGACCCCACCTGGCCAAACAGAGCCCGGTATTCCATACCATGTGACGTCACGCTGGGTTCCGGTGGGGGGGGAGCGGCGCGGCGGGAACG
>Ga0065711_1000057_pt1 | contig 109235 bp, 51 predicted proteins | sample Hoacrofraction12_FD_59098 | JGI IMG/M metagenome (GOLD analysis project Ga0065711, IMG submission 59098) | Hoatzin crop microbial communities from Cojedes, Venezuela - Epithelial fraction 12 v2 (version 2) | ecosystem: Host-associated > Birds > Digestive system > Esophagus > Crop | place... | reverse complement strand
CCCCCCCAGTCCAGTTTCCCCTCTCTAAAATTCCAGTCTGGGTTGCTTCCACAACCATTTTGGAAAATGACTTTCCTTTCCCCCTTGCCCCCCCAGATTCAAAAAGGGTCTATTCTCCTCCCCTCTTCATGTAAACATCACTTATCTTGTTCTATAGGCAGCATAACTAGCAAGAGCAAGTACTCACAAAGTGTAAATTAGCTAGTGACAATAAATTGTCAGATTGCCTCTGAGGCAGAAACAAATGAATAGCTTAGTTTATTAATCACATGGCACCTTCACCTTTGATGTCTTGATGTTCCAGTTTTGGTGCTCCATTAAGCAACCCTGAGTGACTGCTGCAGCAGCCTCCACTAAACCAGAAATTTTGTTGGCAGCACATTTCAGGACTTCAAAGGCGGTAAATTACCTTGAGATTGTTTCATTAAAGCGCCCTTCCCAGTGTGAACAGCAATAACAGGAGAATCGAGATCAAAGAGCATCCATCTTTCTAGATTTGTTACATAGAAAATTACATGCTGAGGGTGTCTTTTTCACAAATCATGTCGCCTCCCATTTCAGCAAGAATGGTTCTAATTAGAGCAGAAGCCTCCCTGGCTGTGCGGAGAGTTATGATTGTCGTTAATACAGCACTGCAAGCTTTTTCCTCTTTGCACTCCCCAGACCCCTACCCAATTCTCTGCAAGGCTAGCAATGTTTGTGATATGCCTCTGGAGCCTACTTAGAAACAATTATGCTGATTAACTGATTACTGGCAGTTCTCTACAGAATCTTGGGAAGAGCTTTTCCTGGGATGTATATTTGTTTATTTTAAATATTCTTTCATTTCCCTTCCCCCTGCACCCCCATGGGCTGCCTAACTTCACATAATCTTGTGCTTTTCTTTCTTCTCTCTACTCATCAGGGATGCAACCTAAGCAAACTCGGCTGGAGACAGACCAGAGAGGAGGGACTGCTGGAGGTCCTCCTGGTACAGCTCCTGTTTGATGTGATGTATCAGGCACAAGCCAGCCAGATGAAGTATCTATATTCCTGATTCCTGTATTATTTTGTTTCATTTTCAGGCACTCAACAGTTGGCTTCAGCCTTCAGGTGATGAGAATCTTCTGTAACAGGTTAAATCTCAGCAGTACCATCTATAAAGCATACAAAATCCAGAGATGTCAGCTGCTGACTTGTCCATGTCTCGAATGGCTGGTACCTTCTTAGAACACCGTTTGGAGAAGCATGGGATGGAGCAGCCGTGGGCATGCAGGCACCAAGAACTGTCTCTTACTGTCTCACCCACTGTGCACAAGTGTGGAGGGAGACAGCCGGACAGGCATCACTACAAAATTAGAGCAATTCTTACAAAGCCTGAATCATCGCTTCCCGAGAAACCTCTTTACCAGCAGGCTGCAGAACTTGTCCTGCCAAACTCCCTTCCTTGCAGCCACTCATCACTGTCCTTTGCGTGTCTTGTCAAACACAAAGCTACCACTGTAGTCTAACGTGGCATGTACTTCATGATTTCATAGAAATAGTAGCACTCCATAGAGAATCTAACTACTCCTTAATCATAGCACTTCAGTCTGCATCAGAGGAAAGTAGGAAAAACCCAGCATTAGAGGCCGTCACACAGAAATCTCCTTCCAGAGAAAGGTTCAGCCACCTCCAGATGGTTAGAGGGCTGACCTCTGCATTCAGACACAGCGTGTTTACTTCTGTCCACTCTCTGATTTGATTCCCAGGTCTTACTCACTTAAATGTGATGTTCTTGCCACCTAGATAAACATTCATCACAACATCTGACTGAGGGCAAAAGCTTAAAATGTGCCCAAGTAAAGTCTCCTGGAAAAGAGCTCTTTTAATAGTGTTGCACTTACGTACTGTCTGAGGTTTATCTGGTGTACTGTAAAGAGAGGAGGCATCAGTTTGATCAGAGTAGTGAGTGTTTTAGGAAACTTTCTCGTACCTCTCTTACTAATCTCTTCCCTAACTAAGCAACTAAGGAACTTTGCAGTTCCTCTGAATGGGTTTCCTTTCTAGATGTTTAGGCCGGAACAATTCCAGAGGTGCCTGTAACTTTCAGTGTGTCCAGTAGCGTTTTCTGTCCTGTTCTTTAGGCTTTCTAATATGTGTTGGATTGTTTTCTGCTGCATAGCCCACTAGACTTTTAGCACTTCAGTGATAGTATGACTTTTTTTGCTTAAGGTAATATCATCGTTTAAAATACCATGTTATAGCAGCATGAAACTGGGAAAAGTAAGAGAGGTGTATGCACTAAATCTCTCTCCCCCACATTCCCCCAGACAAACATTCCTGTTGGCAATGTTCTACTGGAACATTCCCATTAGGAGTACATGAAGAAAGTTTCCTTATTAAAGACCGTAAAACTACTTATGTGCTTAATGCTCTGGCAAAATAATCTAACATTCTTTCCTGGTTGTAATATATTAATTTGATGTGGAAGATACAAATCCACTCACATCTTTTGTGAATTTGACCTCCGATTTGCAAGTCTCCAACCACAAGTAGATGTGGATGAAGCATGCGTAGCTGGAAGCGAAATTATTCAGATTGCAGGTTTTTTTATAGTTCATTGTAAATTTGAGACAGGAGCAGGAAATCACTTTAGCTCTGGGAAAAAAAAAAAGAAGAAGAAAAAAAGAGTAAGGCAAATGCATCCATTTTCCTACAAATTATGATCTTGTTGAAACTGGAAGATGGTATCAAAATGCAGAGCTTGAGAGATATAGACATTTCATTTTACTTTTGTGTTTTATGAGATCTTTTTTGCCAGACATCACAAGGGAAGCAAAACATGAGGAGCATAGAACCGTGGGAAAAGCAGCAGTGAAGATTTTGGTGTGAAATCCAGTAGAATCTCTTTCACCAGCTCTGCAGCACTCTGAATCCAATCTGCTGGATCCTATTCCATGGAGAAGAGATTGAGAAGAATACCCAGCACGCAATGATTTGTTGGATTCTGGTGAAGACATACCATGCCTAATTTCATTGTAAAAGGAACATACACAACCATTGATCAAAATGTCTTTGTCATTGCTGGAGTTATGCCAGAACTGTTCTCGTATTTCAAGAAGGATTCATGTTGCTTTTTGTGATATGAGATCGGAATAAAGTAGGGCCTCTGACAGCTGATTTTCAATGATAATCTTTATGTTAGGATTGACCTGTTTATTCAATCCAGTCAATCTCTCGTCAAAATGACAGCTCAAAGGCACCATAGATTGTTATCCCCAAGGCTGCATAAAGATCCCGCCACTTAGGACAATAAAAGCTCATTAGTACAAAATTAGAAAATAAGAGTGAATAAGAAGAAAACAAAAAAAGATCAGACTTTTGATCTCTACCACAACTTAGAACAGAACATGTTGAAACCCAAACTGCAAATGCCTTTTGTTGTAAAAGGCCTTTTTATTGGGATGGCTTGCAAATTTGTGATGTAGGAGAAGCACTAGTCCTCGCAATCTGATGGGTCTTTCTCCATTGCAGATCTCTAGGTCATGCTCTGTTGTCATATCTGGGTAAATGAATAGTGGGTCCATTTGAAGGTAGTGGACTTGCACTGTCATAAAACAGACATATAAATGCAACATAGAAGACAGGCTCAGAACAGGTATCTGGGAGATGGTACTATGGAACAAGGTTGCAAGGCACTGTGTGAGCTGTATGGTGTGCAGGCTTAGAACAGCTGGCAACTTATGTACTGTGGTTGTAGAAGTATTTCAGTACAGCTGTTGGTAGTAAAGTCTGAAGTGTACTTGTCTGAACAGCTCCTGTAGAGACTGATTTTTGTTTATCACTTTTCTAAGTGCAAAATTTACACATGAAATTAAAAAAAATTATAGCCATCTTACTAATTGTGGTTGAATAGTCATACTGCTAATAAGTGTACAATATAACTGTAAACAGATCACAAATCTAGAAACATACTCATTTATGTTACCTTTGTTCTCATTCCAGGAAATACAACGATTTGATAAGTTGACATTGATTTAATAGTCTGAAAACTGGAATCAATCGTTCTTTTCAGCCTTTTATTTTTCCTCTTGTTGCAAATTACAAACACATTTCTGCTTCCTGCAAGCTGTGCATATATTTCCATGGCCATCTTGAAGACCTCTCCCCCTCCCACCCCCCACTCTTGCCCAAGCAAGAAATGTCTTGTTAATTGAGGTTGCAATTCAATGTTTAGTGAAGGAAACGAGTGCAATACAGTTGAGGAAATTCAGCTTCACTGCATGTTTGTTCTGCAGTGGCTGATTACTGGTGTGATGATGATGATGATCAGATGTTGTTTGAGAACTGAGATACAGTGATTGGTTTTGATAACCTGAAATTAACAACTAGATTTATAGCTTGTAAATATTCCTTGTGGTGAATTCTCGCATTGCTAGCATAATCCCCTCTTCCTGTACAGACCTCATTTATGAATCCCAAACCAGTGACATTATCCTCAGGATGTAAGACAAGACTCTCTCCTGTAATGCACACTGCATTTAGGGAGTAGTCAATAAAGCGGCATTCTCAGACATTTTATGTGGACCAATTAAATCGTATGTGACTGTGACAGTTAAATTTAAACACACTGACCTACGGCTCAGTTATAAAACTGCAGGTTCTTACTTGCACAAGATTTCTGCTAGTGTTTCTCCTTCATTTCCTCCTTTGTGGTAAGGAAAGATCTCTTACTCAGGGTTTTGCAATGTGATACAGACACTCAGTGCCAGTCTGGTACAATCTGCCTGTAAGGCAGTGGCAGGACTACCCTATTACGGGGTGCCCTCCAACAGCATCGAGTCAGAGTGATTGTGCAGCAGGGGCAAAAAGACATCACTGTCGTGCTCTTTTTTGCCTCCTGACAGCCATTGATAACTGGGATGAGTTAAGGCTCCTAACAGGCTGCCTCATCCCAGCCTGGTGGAAATGCCTCTGCTGGGCTGCAACTAGAAAAGGGGGATGCAAAGATCAGGTGGATGTCACCCTCATATACATGTCTATCAGCCCCTTTGATGTCTCCTTTTGTCGCTGCCTGCCTCTGAGAATATGGGAATTGTGTCATGCCAGCAACACTTTGTGGAGCTTGAGACAATTATCAGAGAAGGGAGAAACATTCTCAAATGAATGATTCCAAAACATTTTAATGCAGATTCATATTTTAATCTGTTGAAGAATATATTTAAATGCTGCTTCAGGTTTTTATGCCACCTAAATCAGAAGTACAAGCACTGAAATAAAAGTGCTAAACCATACAGCAATGGAGACATCAGTTGAGTGAGCTCCCGAGATGATGGAGGGAAATACGCAGTAGGGGCTGACCTCTGGAAGCATTTAGGCCAACATTCAGATCTTTGATAATACTTTCAATCCTCCTGACTTTGCCTGCTGGTAGTGGTGAGGAGTGGGCCTTTCTAGTCAGGAAGCTGACAGATACAGGAACAGCAAGAACTTGTAAAATCATAGAGCTAATCTTTCAAAACCCATTACTTAGGCAAGGAGCAGGCAAAGCTGATGTGAAGTTAAAAAGTATAGTAGGAATTGTCCCATCTTATTCTCTCTATGTTGCTTTTGGTTGACATGAAGTTCTTTACTGAACAGAGTTTTAGAAAAGAGTTTTGACTGGTAGATCTTTCCAGAAAATGGACCCATTCCTTATTTTTCTAGAAGTGCCTTTCCTATCACCACAGAAGCTATACTTGAGGGTCTCATTTAGAAATATCAAAGTGACTGGAGCTTTGTTGATGATCCTGACCTTTTCGTGCTGCTGAGATTTCCAGTGCTTCTTCCTGGGGGCATAAGAGTGCAAGGCAGGCCAGTTTGAGCTTTGGGCCATACCATATTGCACTGTGCCACAGAGATCACAGTCTACTTGCAACTAATGTTAGCTGAGAGGCAAGGGGCTGAAGAAGTGCCTCCTTAGTGTGCTAGAGAAGGGATGCTCTCTATGGATAGCCAGGGAGCTGCTGAGGCCTTCTTCTAAATACTTTTGATGTGCTCGAAAGATTTTGAGAGGAGAGTACTCTAACAATTTTGACGTGCTAAAAGATGGTGGTGTCAGGAGCCTAGATAATATAGAATTGTTCCAGGGAGGGGTAGTTCTTGCCGAGCAGCATCCCCAACATTTGTTATCATGTATGCCTATGTTAAATAGGAACCAAAGTCAGAATAAAGTGGACCGTTATTTTAAGTAGGCTACAAATGCAGTTTTGGTAAGAGATGGGACTGGGTATCATAGAAGAAAGAGAAGTAGAAACATTTTCATGTATATTTATGGGATTATGTCCAAGATGAAGGCAACCATTTGTAAAAATATTCCTTTTAAAAACCACAAACTGAAAGTGAACTGGACGATGTTTAAATTATTATCCTTTGTGGGTACCTGTTTTATATGTGGAATATTTTGCAAAGGTTATGTGCGAACCACTAAAAATTCAGGAAAGTGTCATTCTGTAATTAAAGTATGTTTATCCAGTAAAGAGCAGTTATGATTTCTGCTTGAATAGTTCACTGAAATTTGGACCATTGCAGGTCTCAAATGCCTAATTCTGTTTTCAATATGCAGTCAAAGCAAGTTAGTGGAAGCTCTTCCTGGGTAGGCAGTACAGAGTGAAATCTTTCATGCTCACTCTGTCCTCAAAAAGATTGTCCTGCTTTTTAAAAATGCACTGGTTTATTAATATTTTTCTTAATTGTCTATGGCTGTTAATACACAAAATGACTTGTCATTGTCTCCACCAGGAAACTTGTAGCAGAAGCATATTTTTACAGGACTGAGGAGCCCACAGTTCTGATACGCTCAGTGGACCTGCAAATTAGCATGATAATAGAATTTATAATCTGTTGAGGTAAATAGAAACCAAAGCCCACAGAGACATCCACATGTGGTGAGACCATTTTGCTAGCCAAAACAAAGTCTACTTGTGTTGTTCACATTCTTGAATATTAGAAGATGTCTAGGACACAATGAGGTAAATTTCCAGACAAGGTAAATACTGATGGAAATATAAGCTTAGAGGGAAGAACAGAGCTACTGCAGGAATTTTAGCTCTAAAAAATCGAGTGAGTTGTGGGAGGCACGCCCATTTGGGATTCTGGTTTTCACAGGCTCTTTGCTTGTCAAACTTAATATCAAGTAAAACAACCTAATTTGACTTGGCAAAGACATATAGTATATAGACTTGATATCTGTGACTGAGGCTTTTGAAGTTTCTTATAAACAGTGTTCTCCTTGCTTTGGAAGAGAAGGTTAAATAATAAACAACTTTCCCAATTCTGACTCCTACTGCTGAAAAGAATGAATCGTAAGGAGCTCATTGGCAAAGGAAATCCCTCTGCTCAGCCTGTCTACAAAAAAAGACTCAATAGTGTGCTAAGTCTTAGGCATGCGCTTAAAGAAGGCCTGCATAAGAGTGTGTCACATTTTTAGGGTTTTTGTTCCTGTTTTTTCTGACCCATGACCTCACAGAAGCATGCTGCAGGGCTGTCTTTCAGGCGAAACATGTGCTTTTGCTTTCCTGGGTATTTTTTTTTTTATCTTTATTGTGGATTGATGTAAAATCTGAATGTGAAAAGAGAACTCATTTACCCATTGGGAAATGTTGATGTTGTTGCTGTTATCATCATCATCATCATCATCATCACCATCATCATTAACATCATGATTACTATTATCCCTGATTAGGAAACAAGTAGAAATAGGTTGCAGAAAAGATAATAAAAATATTTTGGAGGAAAACTTAGACCCAAGGCAGAAATGTGTTAATGTGTTTGAGATGCAGTATATTATCTTTGGAAATGGAGCAGATTTAGCCACTGGTATAAGAAACATTAACTGCAGGGTGGTGGTGGGGAGTCAGTCAAGGCAAATCCCCAGAAGAGTACGGGTCTGCATTCTTCCATGATGTCCCAGTTTCTTAGATTCCCTGAGTCAGATTCATCACTGAAATATGGAGGTACTGTTCTCACTGGAATTAATAAAAGCTACATACAATTAGTTTTGAATTTTCATTTATTTGGCAAGCAGAGCAAAATAGGAGTGGTGTCAACTTGCACTAAAACAATCGTACAAACAAATGGCCTGAGAAGTGTGGCTCACAAAAAGAGCTGAGTTTTTTTCCATGTCTTATGAAAAGTGACAGATCTCCATCTCTCACACCTAGAAAAAAATCATCCCTTTCTTTTTTCTTTCCAAAATGCCTTTTCTCTTGCCTTTACTCTCCCTGTCTCTGTCCTTTTTCTCTTCTGTTGTCAATCTGTAAATGGATTTATGCTCAGTATGTCAAAAAGAGAAGGAACTCAGAGTTTCCGTTTGAATCTCAACTCATAGTATTGAACTACTTGGTCTGCATACTTTAATTTGCCTGATTCCTTCAACTTTTATCCTATTGATAATTGATAGACTGTTCCTTCCTTCCCAATTTCCTTTATTAGTTACATCAGGAAGTTTATTGGTGCTCCTTGCATGTAACTCAAGAAGACGGATAGCGCCACGCTTGTTTTCAGGCCTATGTAAATTAATACTGTCCAGAAGTCTGAAGGCAAAGATCAGCAAGCCTTAAAACCCGGAAGATATCTGGTTACACGCCAGAGGCCTCCTCTTCAAATGAAATGACAGGAATCTGGGGCTGAAGGACTTCCGTTCGCTCTTAATGAGCTTGAGTGGCTCTTGCCTATAACCAGAAATGATATGCAGACAAACAGCTCCTAAGACACGTGTCATTCCTGTAGCTTGCAGTCTATTATTACTTTTATTCTTTCCAGCGTCCCCTTGTTACATTGCAAGCCTAAAGACCAATCATGTAAAGCATGTATAATAAACAGCCCACCAATGCTGCCACTGATGTCAAAAGTGTCTTTTCAGCAGAGTGGAAACAGAAAGTCTGTTCTCTTACACCTGATGTGGCAATTTTGGACAGGTTCAGCTGATTTACGCTTATGAACAAAAGTCATGAGGCTTCCTGGGTTGGCACAGCTGGATTTGAGAGATTCACAGGTGTCCCTTGATCACCAAATCCAAACATTTTCTCTTGTCTTTCCTGCTTCACTTGAACCAAGATACTGGTATATGTGTATGTGCCTTTGTACAGATAGCAAATAACCACAAGAGTCTGTAATGATTTCCTATCTGTGGTCCTCTACCAATACACATGTGAATATAAATACATTCCTTGAGGAATAACAATGGGAATTTAAAGCCATGATCTAAAAAGCAGCGTATGAGAAGCTACCCACTCAAAATGTGGGTGTGTGTAAGTCTCTCAGATGTAACAATTAAATGGTAACATGGTGTAATACAATAATATGGGCACACAGTGTTTCATTCCAGTGGCAATCCTAATTATAAGAATACTTAGTCCAGGAAATTGCCTGTTGAACTACTCTGCCTGAAAACCTTAACAGAAAACCGTGCATATGTTTGCTTACATAGTGAAATATAATGCAGAGCCGACTCCAAACAGCAAACCTCAAAATCTCCTTCTTTCCTTATAACTTTCTCTTCCCTCCAAAACTGCACAAGGTAGAGAGTAATGCTGAAATTTATTAGCCGTAGGAAAGTGAGGCAAGAGCCTGGTTACAAAAGCCAGGGTCGTGTGATAAAATGATGGCTCAATCAAACGGTCGCAACATGCTCCAAAACAGAGTGGAAGGGCTGTGTTCCAGCAGCACCAAGGAAAAGAGTCTGTCAACACTAAGTGCGTATTTATCCACGTGAATGTCGATGGCTGTAATGAACTGCACTACCTGGACTTGCCAGAGCAGTTATAAAAGGGGAGGTCCTATTTTTCTCTGTATTCTCAGAAAGCTTTTGAAGAGAAACAAGCCAGATATTCATGAATTAAAATGCTTTCAGTTCCATCTCTCCCAAGAGGGAGATAAATATCAATTTGATGTTCTTCTGTGCTAAAAAAAAACTTTTTTGTGCTTTTTCTTTTTCTTGAGAATGGACTGAAGCAGACTTTTTTCCCAAAGCTTTGCTTTTAATCTCTTATGTAACGAATTACTTTACCCTTCAAAGCATGTAGTTTTCCAGTTAGTAAAATATCTGTTGGCATCCAGCTTGGACTTCGGACAATGGGATGCACAATTCTGGTCTCTGTCTTGCTCAGTCCTTTACCCTCCTTGACACACTCTTGATTACTAACTGGAGAAGATCTCAGTAATAACCAAAAACTCAGCTGCGTAATAGCAAATTTAGGCACAAGTTCAGCAGAGTCCTTAACTATGTGCTTAAACTTGTTGCTTAATCACAGCCAAAAGAGAGACAAAGAACTCAAGTAGAACAATACATAGACTGAGAAAGACTCTGTTGGGGGCTTTGGTTTCTGAACTGTGTGTGTACTCCTGTCATTCTATTCACCTTCAACATCTACAAAAAGGCAGTATGATTTATGGGAGCAAAGTTGTTTTATGAGGCTTGGATGAGACTTGAAGTTCTTTACAACAACAAACAAGTGCTGAGTCAGCAGCTGGACTCTCCTGCAGGAGGGGAGAGTGTGACTGTGGGACTGACAGTTTTATACTTGTAATACATCTAATAAAAAAAGAACTAACTGTATTTTACCCCCGAGTAAACACGATCTACTGAATATTATGAAGTGAGCGGAGAGACCATATTGATACTGCAATATCTTCCACAAATTACTGCTTTCACTGACTGTAGCCCCGCTCTGAACATTTCTTTATACTTTCTCACCACTCTTGTTATAAACCTTCTAGCAACAATTTACTGAGATTTGATTCTAATTTGAGCATCCCACTCTTCTGAAACACTTTGTTATAGAAAGAAAAGCTGTCGGCACTGGTCTAGCATATCAAATCTTTAGGTTCACTACTTTGACTTTACAGCTTCACTGGTGTCTTTCTGTTGATCCGATTGTGCCAAAGGTTAATAATGCCCAGCAATAGACTGCATCCATTTAACTGGACAGATTAGCCCATGGAAAACTCTCACTTGTGGCACCACAGTAGAAGAATCATCCTTCAGTGTGGCAACCCCATGCATTGTCTTTTCCAGAGGTGATATGCAAGCTGGGCAAATCTGGGGACTATAAAATAGCACAAGACTAGTTGCTTGAACTCATCAAAATTCAACTGAAAATATGAGTATTAAAAAATGTCATGAATAGGTGCAGAAACATTAAAAGGGGTGTTGTATTGCCTTTTGATTTCTGTGATGTTTGAGCAAATCTTTGTTCGATCGTATTGCCTTTTGATTTTTGTGATGTTTGCGCAAATCTTTGTTCCATCACTGAAAATTTTATTCCTAGCTTTGAATCTCCAGAACAGATTCTCATCTTGATGCTATGATCATCTTTCAAGACTGAGTTACTAGAAAGTGATCGAAAAAAGAAATTTTACCTGTTGTTTCTTAGGATGGTTTTATGCCTTTCTGACTTTGTTGTATCACTGTGAAAGAACTGGAAGTTTAAGGACGTGGTTAGACATGGATGACTGTGTATGAATCCCATTTCTAGCGGTAACAGATGGAATGAAATATCCTTGCAAGTGACATAGCAGTCTGGATATGCCCATTCTGTCCTTCACCTAATTACATTTTCTATGTCCACAAGTATTTCTCTTTAATCATCTCTGTCTAATCCTTGCCTCTGTTCCCTATTGTCACAATTCTGCTTCTTTAGCCTGCATCAGCCATGCTTAATGTGTTCCATAGCTTTGTTTATGGATGTATTTTACTAATTCTTATTTATTAAAATAATTGCCTTAATTAATCCTAATTGTTCATTGTTAATCACTCAGTAATAATGCTTCCATTTGCTTGTACATATATTTTTGTATTAGTCATTATAAAAGTAAGACATAAAGCAAATGGTGTAATTACTCACAAAAGACCGGGAGCTCAACCAATAAAAATCAAAGGGAAGAAAATAAAATGCTTTCAACATTCCTATATAGTAACTGGGACATCCTGTGTCACAAAGGACTTTATGAGCTGTCTGGAGTTGGGATTCCCTTCTAAAGCCCTAGGAGGCTAAGAAATCTTGCATCTTACAGCTGAGATGGTGTTTCCAAATTTACCTCTTGCTGTTTGTCAGCAAGACCAGGAAAGAAGGTAAAAGATGTCAATACCCTACTGAAGTAAGATCGACTGCCTGGGAGCACCTTGAAGGAATGGAATTTATATAATAATGTCAAAAAACCTTAGAGCTTTGTATTTTCTTTTTTTATTTTCTCTGGGAGGGGAAGAGGAAAAAACAGCCACCTACTACTGTTAGGCAAAAGCTCAGAAATGTTTTAATGTTGGTAGTTGATGAAAATCACAACATGACTCAATCAGTTCGCACTCACACTGGGTCAGTTCATGATCAGACAAGTGCAGGGGGTGAGGAAAGAGGAAGCCTTGCTGAGAGCAATGGCAGTGCCATCACCTGGGTGGGTGGTTTTCTCTTCTGTAGCTCTAGCCTTTCCCTAAAGCCTAATGTAAAAACAGTACAAGCCATGAGGTAGCACACTAGGGCTCTGCAGAGCTACAGAGAGCATCTCTGAAGAAACCTGTCTCCAGGGCAGTCCTGGGCTGGCAGAGGTATTCTGCCAGAACAAATATGGACTCCCTTAGGCAGGTCTATCAGCTATGTCCTCCATGCACATCGCCTCTATCTCCTATGAGAAACTGTTTTGTTTTTCCCATTAGCTGGAAAGTAGCTTTCACATCAGACAGAAATGGTCTGCTCCACCAAAGAACTCTAAAGCAGTTAAAGGTACAGGTCTTGCAATGTGAGCCCAAAAGGGAGAATAAAATCCCTAAGTGCTTGTTCTACTTCACTGGCCCAAGGTGACTGAGGTACATGGACTTCGGGGAAGCCATGTTACTGCTGCCAGCAGAGAGCCCGATCCATGTTTATCTGTAACCTACTGCATTTTCTATAACTTCATGATATGATAATTGTCCTTAGTTAAACGATATTCACAAATTATTTATGCAACAGTTGCAGTTCCCACAGTTTTAAAGCTTGTTGAAGTCATATTCTCTGGGTAAATTATTTGTGGCTTAATCTGCTGGCAAAGTCCCAATGGTTTTGAGGAAGTTATATTAACACAAATTTTGTCCTGGATAAGTAGATTTTATTCTCTAACTGCAAGGTTTATGTATCTATTGATATAAGTGCAATCTCTTTTCTATAGGAAAGATGGTAGTTTAAAGTCAGTGAAGCATTTCTCAGCCTGCTTTCCCTCTCCAAACACTAATGCTCTGTAGCCAGGGGAAGTCTATCTGCAAGAAGTATGGGATTAATCTCCCACATTTCCATGTACTTTTGTCTTTGATTCTATTAGGTCTTCCAACAAAGACATGGTTAGTGGCAACTTCTAGTGGCTGCTGGGATCTGGGAATCTGACCTGCTACAAGAGTTGAACAAATCTGCTTCTGATACATCTATAATCTGGAGTCACACAATAGAAAGGTTTTCTGTATTATGTCTTCTCCTTCCCTTTTGACCATTGTTTTTCCATGTGCTGAGCCAACTCACATTGCCTGTCACAACTGGTGAATGCAGTAGGAGAGAAACAGCTTGTTTGAACAGCCACCACAAGTTGGTGAAATCCCGATGACCCCTTTGCTTGGTCACAGAACAGAGGTGTCCTATGGCATAAATCTGCCTGCATGTGAAGTGGGGGTGATTCTGTAACACGAATCTTCAGCTAAGAATGTGTTTCCTAAGGGCACCTTTCCCTGGAACCATCACACAGATACAGCAACCATGCAAGGTCTCTGGTGGTGGAGTTGTAGCTGCACTCTGCAGAAGGAAGCCTATGACTTGGCAAGCCCACAGACTGGGCCCAAGAGTGGAGAGACACAGTTAAGCTCCACAGACTACAGCACTACATATCTTTTGTCACTTCTTCACAAGAAACAACCCAAATGCCACTGCTCCCATTCAAGTACGTAATTTTAAACTTTCATACTTCTTTATGGATCCTGTGTGACAGAGACTGTGTCTCTGCACTCTAAAGTTAAATCTATAGCCCAACTACTGCTAAGTACGTCAGATGAAGTAAAAGACAGGAAAGGGGAAGTTTTAAAGGAGTGAATTAATGGCTAAATTAATGCCACAGCTCCTCCTACAAATCCTCACTTACAAGCTCAGCAGGTTTTTCTTGTTTATCCACCCAACCTGTCCTCGAAAGGGACTTCCTACCTCCTTCTTCTCTATTGCTGTTGCTATTAAGAGAGATTTTTGTAGTATACAAAAGCTCTGATTGTCTTCTCACTTATACTAATTTTGCAATTGTGTAAATCCATCGACCTGAGCAGAGTTATTTTTGATTGACACTAATATACGCTGGAGGAGAATCAGGTTTTAAATATCTTTGGAGGCAGACAAGCTTAGAAAAAGTAGTCTTATTTTTAAGCTCCGTAACAGTGATGATGTCCTTTTGTGCCGTGCTATTAATTTGTTCTTTGAATTATATTTGTCAAACGTTAATTTGGGTCAGATATTCGTATGTCCATTGTGTGTTACCTTGTAAATTTATCTTAATTTGTTTGTAGTTTTGCTTTACAAATAACCTCACTTCAAAGTTATTTTGGAGGTTTTAAAGACCATGAAGCCAAAGTAAATGCATATAAATGGCTCAAGTTCCTAAAGCTTCAGCATCTTCCAGGATTTGTCTTACCATGAAATTAAATGAGTCATTTATATCTTACTATGTGATGTGATCATTCTATTACCACGATGTAGCTAGACAAGTACTTTGTCAATGATTTACAGTCATATGGTTCTCCCCATAAATCAGTGTAATACATGGTTTCATATGTATATTCTTCAGTTTAGTCTCTTTTATGAAGTATTCGGTTCAGCTGAGCTGTGTAAAGTGCTTTGTCTAACCACCAAGATGAGTCATTACAGAGTTATAATTACTCTTTTATATTTATTTCTTTTTTGTTGTTGCCATTAGGCCAATTGCTTACCTTTGGGCTTTTATAGCAACAGAGAGACCCTTCCCCTCTGAAATCCTTTGCTTTCTACTCTACAATGTGTCATTGGGCAAAGCTGAACACTCAGCTGATCTCACCTTGAATTACTGAAGCAGCAGAAGATTCAATAGCTTAATTTTTGTGGACATCAAAAGCCTTTGGCCCATTACTGGCTTGGCTTTGGGAAGGATTACCGCAGAAATTGCAACACTTCTTTTTTACTGTGTTGTGCGTGACAAGTAAGGATTTACAAGCCTGTCCAATACAGTGGCCTTTTGCATACTTCAGAGGCTGTGATCTCTAAGGCAACTTGCTGAAGCTCTTGCTATGTAAAAACTTGTTAAGTCAATGTAGTATACATATATAAGTGCATTATATATACACATTCCATGTATTGCAGTGAGTCAGCATGAAAATCCAAATGAAAAATTAGAAGTTGCACCAATGCTGTGACCTCCACTTTGAAAGGAACATCTTGGTCATTCTGTGCTGTTAAATTTTTGTCTAAGCAGTACATATTACTGCTAAGTTCCAAAGTCAGAAGATTTCTTCTGTAGCACAATGTCTATTGATAATAATGGATGCTCTCTGCTTGAAAAATAAAGTGGCTTGTACCTGGTGTGAAACTATTAGTGAGTTGACTTACTGTTCACTGTAGTTAGAAGAATTTATGTCAAATGTGGCTTCATCCCCTGGAAAAATATACCAGGGAACATTTGGTGTTGTTCCAGCCCTGCATTAGCCCCGTTGAACATGCAGTTGGACAATATTATACGTAAGCCTAAAATAACTGTGCAAATTAGGTGCATAATTGCATCCATAAATTGTTGGAAAATCTGGCTTTTAAATTACACATCATAAACAATAATAACCCACTGAGATGCTTGCTGTCAGTTTACCTTACCTAAACTGCTTTTCTCTTTGTCCAGCATAAGAATCAAGGGACGCTCTCGAAACTTAGCAGGGAGGAAACTTCAAGTCAGCAATGAAAGCATTTACTCACAAAACATGTCAACAAGCTCTGGACATCACTGCTATAAGCAGTTGTGGGGCCTAAATCATAAAAGACGGTTCTGTTCTTGTTAGGCTAAAAGTCTACCAGCTGCTCTTAATGGTCTAGTTGTGTCTTCCGGATCAGAAAGTCCCTGTATCTTCTAGTCCTGGAAGCTGGGAGAGTGCACAAAGAGAAGGATGTCTCTGTACCTTTGTTTGCGTCATACAAACACAGGATTTGCATTAGATGAACTTTGATCTGGTGGTTACAGCTGTTTTTCTGATCTTGTATTTCTTTACATTACTTTACGTACATTTCTGTTTCAGACTGACCTTGAAGTCATAAAAATAATTCTCATTACATTCAAATCACGGTTAATATTNTTTTTTATTTTTGAATATCCATAGTTAGAAAAGTGATTTATTGTGATAATTCTTATTATTTTTCTCTTACCAGCTTTAGAGTCTGAATCTGCCAGAGTGAGGAATAATCTCACTGGGATACTGACTCCAGCTCCGTGCAGAATGCCAATGAAATAAAAAGAATAAATTTAAAACTTAATTTTAGTATCAGAACAGACCTGATAGTGGTTCAAGATAGACAGTAATTAATCTAACCATTCACATAAAAGCCACTTTGGAGAAAATTTGTCAGTGTGTGACAAGAATAGATAGCTCTGGCCACCAAGAGGAGTGGTAGAGGATAGAAATAACACTTCAAGCACACACCTCCAATTAGTATGATATTGTCTATCTTTTAATAATAAGAACATCACAACAGGGAGGTATATGAGCTTTTAATGACACTCAGTAAATGAGTTGGCTTGCAAAACAGCTGCATGCCCTTTTATACTTATAATGGCTGGACAACATTTTGTCTAGAGGGCTGTGAAATTTTCCTAGCTCAGCCCGTTAATCTCAAAAGCAAATGCTGCTTTTCAGCAAGAAAGCTGCACAAACTGACTCTCCCTGCTTGTGCACTGTCATAGCATAAGCCAAGCGCTGAAGTGAGGATCAAGGATCGTCAGAGCCCTGAAGCAAGGAGCAACAGAGTCATCCATTAAAATGTGTGACTCTCAATAGCTCCTGAAACCAGAGTAAGGCTTCTGAAAAACACAGCATCTGTCAGGTGTGGATCTAGTGGCGGGGTTTGCTCTTTGGAGGCTCGTGGAAAACTCCATGAAGTACCTAATACAAAATTCACACTTAGGGTTCCAAGGCACAGTTCCACTCGCATGATTGTGAGCTTACTACCTTTCCACACTCATTCACGGGTAACACTGGCTCTAGCACATTTATTGTAGAAAGCAAAAAAAAGAAGCCCCCATTTGCAGTGAATATTACAGTTCTAGATAGGCTTTAGAGATTTAAATACATGCATTGTTAGATCTGGGCTCTGAGTCCAAATAATGAATCATATGTATTAATGGGAAAGCCCATAACAGCATTGCCTTGGGTGTGTACAGAGTGATTGAATTTCTAATGTATTTTAAAATTAAATTTGACCTGCAATCCTACTCCAATCTCAGATCTGTACAAAGGCATTAATTGGACTTATTCAACTAATTACTTGTTATTAAGCTAGTGTAGAGACTGTAAAGACTTGGACAAGCAATTATTTTCTATAGACGACAACATGAGTTTTGGCAATATTATCTGAACTGGGATAAAAGTCCTTAAGCCTTCAGAAGCAGAGCCCGCAGCAGCCAAGCCTATGAAGCCAAAAGATTATGCCAATGTTCTCATGGTTTTCATTTTGTTATGTAGGATGAAATTAGGCAAAAATATTATGATACTGTATCAGAAATTGCATGCATCTTCTCTGTACAGAACCATGAGGTTTCAGCAGCCCATTCTAACCAAAGCGGCAACAGGCAGAGATGCCCACACCTCACTTAGTAAGATGTAAGATTTCAGTAATGCTGAAAGAGATGATAGTTATAAGAGCTCTACAAGCAAAAGATTTGATTTGCCTAGGGAATGAAAAAAATAAAAAAAACACCCAGTGTTTCCAGCTAGTGATCAAGCCAGAAATTCTGATTTCTTATTTTAACTTGTTCACTGTGGGTTGCTGACTGCACTCCCAGCCGTGAAATGAAGTTAGGGATAATTGTTCTGTTTTGGGGGTTAGTGTTGGTCCTTTTGTCAAGGACAGGAAGAAATAATGTTAAGCTTTCCTTTTTCCAGTGAAGCAGTACTTAAAAAATGAAGTTTTAGAAACACCGAGGAAAGCCCACTGATCTACACGAGCTGTAGAAAGTTGAAGGACTTGGCTCTGACAAGATCAACACTGTCCTTCTGACTTTTCCATAACTGATAAGCAATATAATTAACTGCGTAGATACAATCTTGAAGTGTCTCAAAGCAAAATCTTTAGCTAATTTTTTTTATATAACACAACAAAATTATTCCTTTTCTGCAAAATATTTTGGTTCCATAGAATGAGCATTTTCCAGTGGAAGATTCTTCATTCAAAAATTGTTTGGCTGCAGTGTGATACACCAGTTGCATCTGCTGGTGATAAAAACATGCATTCCTGTAGCTCCATCCTGCTAGGTACTTGACTGTTTCTCAGATACCCTCCCTGTGTGCTATTCTCATTTGACGGTGAGGAAACTGAGTCACAAAGGGGCTAGGTGATTTTCCCAAGGGGAACAGGAAGTGTCCAAAAGGGGTAGGATCTGAATCTCGGCTTCCCAAGCTCATTAACCTTGCGCTTCAAATGCAATGACTTCTTACTAAGTTGACAGAAAACAATCTCTGCCTAAGCTCTACCTTTGCTATATGTGGGGACCCATGCTGTTTTGAGTTTTGAAAAGCTTCGGAGCTCTCTGGCAGGATTTTTAGAACATTAGAAAGTATAAAAATGAGGATGTTCAGAAGGTGAAAAGTTTTTTTTCTGCAGTTTCTCTTTCCTTTTTTCCTTCTGGAGTCTAATAAATTCCAAATGTTCTGGAGTGCCTATTTTCGTGGAGTTTTGGATTGAAACTGTTGTTCTTGTACATTACTACAGTAAAGTGTTTACACAGAAAACAGTCTAGTCTGGAAAAGTAACAATTTGTTCACAGGATCATATAACATGTTTGCCCAAATGGGCTCTTGGGAGTGAGAGCAACCAATCCGTCTTCTCTCTGCAATGAATTTGCAATCTCTGACTTCGCTTTTCACCCATGAAATCTTCATCCTACTCCCAGTGCCAACTATAGTCTGTCCCACTATTAACAGCAACAGCAATAAAGCAAAAATAAACTCCATTTAGTCTGTAAGGCTTTTTGAGAGCAGCGCAGAGCAAGTAGCTCATTATGCTTGCATGTCAGCATCTTAAGAGAAGTGCTGGCAGCCTGGGGAAAAAGGAAGAATAAAAATCCCACCAGAAAAATATTCTTTGCTCAGTATAATCCTGCTTCGTAACTGAAGAATGTAGACTTCTTTATTAAAGGGAACGAGCAGCGAACATGCAGAGCTGTATGTAGTTTCCCTGTTTGTGCATCCAAGGTATGACACAATACGGACAAATATCCAGAGGCAGGCTCAGAGACATTGAGTCTAGGTCTTTAATTAGTAGTTGGAGATCAATTGCATAATACCTGAGCAAATAGACACGTGCATTTATTATCTGAAAACAAGAACTCTGCAATTATGGTCATAAAGAAAATGTCAGAAAACAAGAAGCAACAAATACCCATTGTGGAATTAATAAGAACAGTAGTTCCCCTCCAGTGGTCACTGAGTAAGCAAACATTCTGGTTAAATAAACTGAAATGGAGCATATCTGGGCAACACACTTATGCACTGGGTCAAAGCAGAGGTTAAATAAAAATTTATTTTAAAAAGACCCAAAAGAACACAGTATGACTCCCTACCCCATGCACCACATGTTGTTAAAGGAGCGAAGAGGAGTGTTGGGTACATTCATGAGTGCGCTGCGTGACTTTGAAGCGAAGCTGTATGGAAAGCAGGGAGCTTTCGTGTTTACCCCAGGCTCCTAGCAACTTCCCTGCTCACAGCTAATCTTTGGCACCGAGGATATATCGACACTCGGCAGCCAAACACAACTCACCCCTGCCAACACCATGGTGATGGGCTGACCCTTTCAGAACACATCAGCATTAGGATTTCTAAAAGGGCAGATTTTCAAGGTCGATGTTTATTTCATGTAAACCAGCCACCTGAGGTTTCTGAGGTGCTGATCCTTAATTGGTCATTACAGTAAAAACATAGGAGTAATTTCATACTAGACTGGTGCCTCAGCATGCAATCCCAATTTAGGTCACTTCATAACCAATGGATTTTTGCAACTTCAAATGCATACTTGTACGTCTACTACATAGTTAGATGCATCCAGTCACTTCAGAATAATTATGGTTGCTACCTCTTAATAAATAACGCAAGCCAATCACTAGCAGTTCAGTGTGGTTGGAAAGATTTATAGCCCATCTTCTCACAGCTCTGTAGTGATTAATACAGACAGCGATTTTGGGGGCTACACAAATAGCCCTGTGTACTCATGTGAGAAGGAACCACGTATTGACTCTACGTTCCCCCAGCAGGTAAGAGCGGGAATTATTCACAGAGAAACAGAAAGGGGGTTTTGTCACTGTAAAAAATCTTCTGACCGATCTAAGGACAAAGGTTTACTGAGGCTGAAGAGAATCCAGCTGCACTCACAACTGCTAACAGAAATGATCAGCCCTGTAAGAAGTTGTACTTTATGCAGATTTTCTTCCAGATTATATACATATACAGTTTGTACAGTTTTACAGACACCGGCTTGACTCTCTCATAACTGCTTCTGCCACATCTCTTTACATTTACAATATACCTAACTAATCCAGTAATTAACCATAAAAATAAATTACTTGTATAGATTATGTAACAATAACAAGGCAGCATGAGTCACTTTTCTTTGTTCTCACTCACTAGCGAGCAACAACATGGGCTCATTAAGTAGGTACCAGAAGTTCAATATGGTGAAAACTCAGATCTCAAGGCTAGATAATTTGGCCTCCATTTGTTTGCCTTTGTCCTCTTTTGTTTCCAGATTAAAAGGGCACCATGTACTTTTAGTTTCTTAAGGTAAAAGACATCAGGGAGCTGTTCCGTCAATGACAACTGACCAGAGATGGGTTAGAGCCTACACAATAGTTGCTTGCCTTGCATTTGCAGTTTAATTTGGATCAACATAGCTAGAATTTAATTTGCCCCAGGAGAATTAGGAAATGGATCCACTGACATGCAGACAATGAGAAACTAAGTCACCAATCCATTGCCACAAACATCTGAAAGCTTCCACAAGCAATCAGAGACTTACCATGGAAAGGGAACAATCTCAGGCTCTTTAACCACAAAATCAGTGTAATGACTACTCCCAGGCCCATCATGATGTGACTAGCTTGTGTCTGCCTGGTGCCTTTGGAGAATGGCACAGACCCTGGATACCCCCATCCTTACTCACATGCAATCCTGGGTATAGGTAGAGAGAAACAGCTGTATGGACATTCACATAGCTGATCCTTCTGTTGGGTGGGAGAGGGACAATCTGATATTTTCAAGTGCTTCCAAGCCCTTGTGGGGAACAACTGTCCCATTTGTAGATGAACATAAGACTGCATGGCCTCAGGAAGATCCTGAACCTGTGATATTTCTGGCCATGGTTGAATGGCGTTGGGGAGAAGTGTTGGACAGCCGTGTGAGTATTCCCCCACCTCAGAGCAGGGTGACATTTGGGCCATGGGGCTGCAGTTTGGCACTGTGGAATTCAGCAGCAGTAATAATTTAGGCATTACGTCCTATTCTACCTTATCCATCCCATTCCTCTTTCCTACTCTGTAGGTATCACCTTCCTCACTTGTGCCAGTACAGATATTTCTGGACTTGATTGTGGAATCAGACCAGGAAATTCACTTGACTTAGGGAAAAACCGTAAAAAAATGCCTGTATATTTATTTCAGTCAAATATTTTTAGTTACTTGAGAGACATAACTGAGGAAGCAGTAAGGCAAAGGGATGAGTGACTGAAGTCAGGGAGTGAGAAAAAGGGTGTCTTAAGACAGGCCTTTCACTCAATCCGTTTTTTGCAAATACATGACCTGAGGAGCCCTAATGGGGGCTGATGGTCTGAACATTCCCAGTAAACCTGGATGTGATTTTACTTCTATATATATTTGTCTGCCTTCATATGCTACTACCTCAAAGGTCGCTGTGAACCAGCCTATTAAAGCATGAACCCTATTTGAAAATGAAAATTCCCCAAAATAAGCAATTCCAGCAAGATTTCCTCAGTCTCACTGACTTAAAATAATTCAATGTTTAAAAAAAAAAATAAATAAGGAAGTGCTACAGTTTCACTTTCAACCAAAACGAGAATTTGTTCTTATGGCAAGATGGGCCAATGAGCTGATTTTCAAATTAAACATCTGGATCAACTTTAGGTAAAGTTTTCAAAGGTAGTTTCGTTTCACTGAAAATGCAGTCAGCAGTTCTTAGAACAGTTCATCATTAAGACAGCAGAAATCTCATGAAGTTAGTTGATCCCGTGGGTTTTCTGCCACTAGGGGAGTCTGATTTTCAGACTTGTTTTAATATCGTCTATCAAAATCACGTCCCTTGAAGACATCTTCATTTAATCATCTGGTAATTGGAGTGCCCAAAGTCATTAGTCATAGTGAAAATGCTTGTGCTTTTAGCTGATTTCAACCTGAGTTTAATTATAAAGATTAGAGTTTGAATATCTAAACCCCAAGACCTGAGACAGGTTATCAAAGGGGTGTTCCTAATTCTGGTTTCTTTTATCTTTATTTCATAAGTAGTTCCCGTTCTCTAAAATCACAGTTGTCTGAATCAGAATGACTATATATTTTATGTAAATGAAATGACATTATGGTGCCAATTGGCTCTTGAGTCAAACTAACTAGCAAAGAATTTAATTATATCCATTATTAAATGTTTGTGCTCCATGGATCCAACTTCTTAAAAACAACAATGATGAATTTACAGATTCTATTACCATCTGTTGCACTCTCTCCAAGTCTGGCAGGGGGTGGAAACCTTGCTGAATTAAAAATATTGCTATTTAAAGTCTTCCATGTATTCATTTCCTTAGACACGTGAACTTGTTCAGTGGCAGAGCCAGCCTTATGGTTTTTGTAACTTTACTGGCTGCTGAACTTGGAGCCATTTTAAGCAATGCAGTGGATTCTCACAATATTTATTTTTTTTAAGCTGTATCCCTCAACCACAGACTTAAGTGGACAATGTTTTTATTTTTTATTTTTTCAAGGCTTGAAAAGGAGAATTGCAAGGAGTTAAGAGATGGGAATAGGTGACTTGCCAGCGCTTCTGGCTTCACTGCAGTCTAGAGTTGTTGCCCGGGCGATTGTGTTCATGGGAGGTCTTTAACTGGCACAGCTGCCTGCTCAGTTTCACAGGCGCCACAACTACTTCATTATTTCATCAAAGTTCATTATGTTGGGGAGGGTACTACCAATGAAACAAGATTACAAGTGTCTCCAACGAGCCCTTAAAGACATAATTCCTGGTTTTACCTTTTGCCACATCCCTGTCTGTGGTCCTATAATGCACAGAGAGATTTGCACCTATGATATGGACTATCCCACAGCTTAATTGAACCGAAAAACTCCTGGAGAATTTGATTCAATTTGTCTTGCGACAGAACCTTCTTTTGTTTTCTGTGGAGACAGAGTTCTTCATCTAGAAAAGAAATCAGAACAGTTTAATCACATGTTTTCAGGGAGGTGGGAGTATTTGGGAGAAAAAACCCTAAGCCCAGACTAGACCTAGAGCAAGAGCAATCTATATTAAGTGTAGAGATCAACGGTATTCAATGCTGAGTGATCTTCCAGGTAGGATTCATTAAAATTCAAGGGAGAATCAATAATCAAGGGCCATTTGTGGCTCTGTGCTTTGTGAATCACATCTCCACACTTTGCTTTATGAACTGCCAAGATCTGGTCCTGACACTCCTAGCACTTTTCTGCTTTTATGCCAGCTTGACAATAGTTCATAATGTATTTGGTCGTAATGTAAAATTATGTATATCAAAACAGAGAGAAAACCAGATGTGGTGTGGATCAGTATTTTTGTGCCTTACTACCCTGCTCACATAAGTTAAAAGTAGTTATTCCTAGCTAACAGCAATTGGGAGAACATGGTACCCTATTTCCGTTAAAAAGTGTAATGGAACAGAAGCACCCTTAAAACCTGCATTTATTTCCACATCCTGCTGGGTTTTGCTTTGCTGTGCATGTCTAGAGTCAGATGACTACTCCAAATTCCTCTCCATTCCCAAAGACGGATACTCCAAAGATGAAGACTGAAATATTTGCTTCCCTGATACAACATGTACATAAACTCTTTGTCTTGGAAGTTGGTCACTACATAATTTATTCAAGAAAAGCTTTTCAGACAAACTTCAAAATGAAAAGTCAGTTTTAAAGGGTCATTGTTTTACTAGCCTATATTTTTAAGAGAAGTTGACAGATTTTACACTCCAAAATGACAAGACGTGATAGACAACCTGAGTATGCTGGATTCATTCTGCTTCAAGGTATCTCTGTGTTTGTGCAGACCAGACCTGGCATCAGTGGATTGACTCCCAGGTTTCACTGGCAAGGCTAAGAGCATGATTTTGCCTATTTCATGAGGCATGTGAAAATTTTATCTGGACCAAGATGTGTAGGACAAATCAGGTCACTTAATTTAACAGCATTCAGTTACCCCAGCTTTCAACAGTACCTCCTAGAACTGCATACAAAAATAATACGTAAGGAAAAACATCTTCAAATGTCACTCTTTGAAAGAAACTCCCAACAATTTTTTAATCCAGGTTGTGTTGTGTTTATAAATTACACATATACAATGAAGTTTTATCCAAAGCCCAGTTTATTAGAATAGGTTTTTGTGCATTTTTCTACACTGATACATGGGATTTTCTACACAGGCCTTCCATCTTCTTCTCCTTCCAGTGCCTCAGACTCTCCAGACCTTTCTGAGAACTCCAAACTCTTGTATGTTGGACAATATTGGACAATTCATATATATCAGGAAACAGACATAACTCTGCCCTCAAGGGATCATAATATAAGTTTGTGGTGTGCTTAAAGAAAGTTGAGATTGCATAAGCATGCTGGAAAATAAGGTGCACCAACAGTTCCAAGTAGACACGTTTGTTCTGAATGCAAAGGCACATATCTTTCTTTGAATGAATAGGTTAACCAAAGCTATTTCTGATTTAATTCTCACTATTTCATCTCTGAAATGCATGTTCAGACAATAAGACTGAGAAGTGACAGAGAGAGACCTGCAGACTGCTACAGTGAATCCACCAGATACAGGTATTGTTCTGGTGAAAATTAAAATTGTCATGAATTCCTGAGGCACTGAATCACTGTCCTTGTGGGCTTCAGTGTCTGCTTTGAATCATTTGTTTACTAATATTTGAAGCACACTGGTATTTGCCCTTATTAAAAGTGTTTACTACGGGTATGCTGTTGGCCCTGAAGTCTTAACAACACTGGATGCACTTTGATCTAGCGGGCGCCCAACTGTCACCATTACCCATCTGCCAGGGGGTGGAGATAGGCCAAGATACAGTATCTTAGAGTTAAACTGGAAACATGAAAGTAGTTCTGGCCTCACTCTGCCCTGTTTTACCCCAAAACATGGCCTTCCCAAGCTGTGGAAAGACACTTTTTTCCCCTACGTATATTACAGATAACCTTTATCCCATACTTCACCACTGCTGTTGAATTAAGTTCATCAGCTGCTCACTTTATCACTCATTATGCTTAGTATTGTACAATAAATCTCATTTTACCTGTTGCACGAATGAGAAAGAGAGAACGGAAGCTCTAGTGCTGGATCATCTGTTTTGGAAGGGTAAGGTTGGTTTCAGCCCATTTTACACCTCCGCTCTTCTCGTGTTTGCTCATGTCCCCTGAATTCAGGGAGCAAATGAATAGAGAAGTTTATTTCCCAGATGCTGCCCCTCAGCACATTATCTCAGCTATTTGACTTCAGGAGATTGTGTAGAGAAGACAACACGCCCATACACACACACATACTGAAAAACTATTTGTGTTCCTTGAAATCCAAGTACAGGACTGCCTGATTTCCCAAAGTGAAGGCTCTGTTTTCTAAATATCTTGGCGTTACTGCTCTGTTCATTACTATATTATCATTTCCCACTCTGTTTTCTCAATGAATTTTTTTGCACAGGCTATAATTGTTACAGCCCATCTTCTTCTTTTTCATTTTGATCCTTTGTAAACCTAGTCATTATGCTGCCTCAGACTGGCTTCCCAAAATGTCAAGATTAAAATGGGGCATGAAAGCTTATGCAAGAGTGAGTCAGAGGAGTAATTTGAACCAATAAATATCAAAGCAGTCTCTAAGAAGTAAGCAATTCATTTGATACCACATCTTTCAACAAGTCTTTAGAGGGTTTTCCTCTGCAGGGTTACACCCTGATATTTACGTCTTGATCTCTCCACTGTGCAAAAGTCATAGTTTGCCTCATTAATGTAATGCTCCGTCAGGCAAGCATTTCTGTCTGCAAAACACATCAGATTACCCTCTATTCTTAGCGCTCAGCAGTGATTTGCAGTGCTATCTGCTATCAAAATAAATATTCCAGAACCTTGGCTTGTACCACTGTCTCTGCAATTAGTGATATTTTATTAGTTAATTAATTAGTTAATGTCAGATACAGGCCAAGAAATAAGGAATGCGGCAATATTTATTTTTTATGTCACTGTAGGTAAATGAGTTGTCAAGACAAAAACTTTGATATAAAACTGCCACAATGACTTACTGGGTATATCAGGGTACACAAACAATGAGTCTGTTTTCACAGATACATCCTGCTGCTACAGCTTTTTTCCTCACTGCTTTCAATCTGATGAGTGTAACAACCCTTGCCTTTGATTTTTTGCCATGGACTGCTGCACCATTGTCTTTTTCTCTTACGTTATTCTATTTTCTTGCCAAGGTTATGCATTACTTTACTCCTATCCAGGGACCATTCAATAAAAGCTAAGACCCCTTGAAGCAAAACTGCAGTACTGGAAAATTCCAACTCTTAAGAGTGACTCAAAAATCTGAATTTCCTAAATGACATTTCTGTCTACAATTAAAACCCTACTTAAATGCTACTTATTTGACCAGGATGAGGATGGAAAAATATTGTTTCATATATACTAATCTCTGTTTATTAATAAATAGACCCTTCACCCAGTACAAGGTGTTTCCTGTGCATCATTTGCACATGTTATATTCATCCACCTCATCCATTTTTCTCTGTGTCTTACAGGCTTTTACTGCCTTGTATGGATTTGCATGTTCATGCCTGTTCCTCTGTATCTTGATGTTGTTTCAAAGAGATCACATTTTAGTGACACCTCCTAATTTCTCCCTCCTGTAATTAACGGACAATGTAAAATACTATGAGTTGTTTCCTGTTTGCACTTGGATCCTAAGCAAGCAAATTACTGTAGATACACCTGTGGTATTTTATAATCAAGTGCAAGAAGAATTGTCCATGACAAAATCTGTTTCCTCAAGTGGAAATGTTTAAGGACTTCTGCTACCAGATTCCAATATGTATCCTGTGATTTATCTCATCCAACTGTATTACATGTTACATTTAAATAGTTTTTGCACCAACATTTGTTTAAAATAAAAAATTTACCTATTGTCAGGAACTGTTGCAGTATTTTCCATACCAAAGCCCAAATCTCATTTAATACTATTTAATATCTTGCTTTCTAAGGAAAGAAGCTCATCATTTCTCTTGATATGCGTGTGTTTCTCTCTGCATTTCTACTGATTGTTGAACATGTGGATTAATTTCAACTGTATCTTACAGAAGGGTGAAAGGCTGAAAGGTATTGACTTCCAACAAGTATCGAGAAAATGGATAACCAGGAAGAGAAAAGAGTCACTGTTAATGCTTCCACATAGAGAAAAAACGGCAGTGTGACCTTTCACATTTGTTAGACCATAAGTCTCCGTTCCTGGAAAATGAAATTTTTTCTTCATCCTTAGAGGACTTTCTCATTAAAAAATATTCTAGCACCACGATGGTTTAGGTTTCTTTTAGGGTAAAAGAATATTCAATATTCAGTTCAAGATTAAAGGTTGACAAAGCCTTACAACTTGGCTAGCACTGAATAACACTTGGAAGCTGAACACGCCAGAACTTTAGGGACAAGTGTCCTAAAGACACCTATGCAGTGTACCCGTCGGAACACTGAATACTTTTTCTCATTCTGTGTTCATTGTGTACCTCACATCCCACCCAGTAATTAGTACTGGAAGCTTCGTATTGGTACTTTTGTTTTCACTCTTTGTTTACCTATGATGATATCACGAAATGCGTATACATTTCATTCTCTCTCCTTTTTTTTTTTTGTTTGACTCTGGGCCTGTAAGTACTAATACAAAATCACTAATTGTACAGTAACAAGCCAAGTGCTTTGAAATGCACTTCATAATAAAAGAGCATTAATTTTTTTAAAGACATATGAGCAGAAAGAAATAGAAGAAACTAATGTGGATTTCTTTGGGCAGAGAGAAGTTTCAGACAATTCTGACAATAGTTGCCTGCCGTTGTAGAAAATTGCAGGGGCAGAAATAATGTTGCTGCGTTTTAGGACAATCAATCACTTCCAGTGAACTTTAATGCAATCTCACCTGAGCTATTCTGAGTGATGAACGGGTAGCATGGACATTTAATGTGCTCAGAAGCCTTACTGTTTTGTGACAAACTGGAATCAGGTAGATTTGTGAAGGCAGTTTCTAACAAGGCAAATCTGAAGATAGGAGTTAGTCCTACCACCTCCACATCTGGGAAAACCTATTGCCCCAAAGATGGCAATATTTCACAGAACTCAGTGATTTACTCTATTCCATAAAGTGTGGCCTGACACAGAGGCACATGACTCATATGGATATTTGTGCACCACAAATCATGGTGTTAAAAGAAGTACAGCTATCTTAGCTTCTCCTAATAAATCTGTTCCCATCACAGAGATGCTTCGGGACATTTCTTGAGCCTTTAAGGAAAAAAAAAAATTAGTTGTAGCAAAGTTTGCAGAGAAAAAAACACCCAATAGTCCCTGCCTTGATGCTAATAGGGGATGAACTGATTGCTCCTGGCTACAGCAAATAGATGGCTGTGATGTTCAGAAGAGTTTTCAGGAAGAACTGGGTACCTCCCTGTATCCTGGATGGGCTGCAAAGCATCAGGGCACCACCTGAGAACATGCAGCTCTCGCTCATCTTACTCTTTCACCTTCACTGTATTTTTTGAAAGCTTTTTACACCTGACTTTCCCTTACAAGACTTACTGTGAAAAAGGGGAAATGAATCCCTCTTGAAGGGAGGGAGCAAGGCCCAGACTTCATGATCACTGTATTGTATAGTAAATCCAAGACAGGAAAAGCAAAAAAACCACTAAGTTGTGATCCAGTAAGAAAGTTTCAGGCAAATGGCTGTCTTTGCTCTTTACTGATAGTCATTTTTAAGAAGGCATGTGGGAAGCTCTGGAGTCTCCCTCCTTTCATAAATGCCAGATGCATTTAAAAATCTGTGCCTTGAAAATGCTTTTCACTGTTAAGTGATCAAGGTTGGATGCTTCATATGAGCACACGTTCATTCGTCTTCTTGTGCTTGTTAAATCTTTCTCCCTGTAAATGCAGCACTTACTTTTTGTGGCTGAAATATTTTTCCAAAAACTTACAAGAAAAACAGTTCATCTTATGGAACTTAAAATAAAGAAGGAATAGATTCTTCAATAAATTTTGCCTTCCACATCTGACTTTGCTTGTCCAGAAACATTTAATAGAACATTACAGACATTCCCCATTAAATTAAAATTCATAGAAATCTTATACAAGGGCTATATTTAAATCCATTTTATGGGCCTGATGGTCTTTTTTTCCCCATGTTTTTCTTAGTAACTGAAAGTTACTTCTGTGGTAGAAGCTGCCAAAACAGCAAATACAGAGAATTCCCCGGGGAATGCCACACAAATTCCACTTCTCAGACTGGCTGCCATTTCATATTGATCTCAGTCATGATGAAGTATTAATTTGTACACAGTTGAATGACCATGTTTTTAAAAAAAACATCTCATTCAAACAGCTATGAAGCCTTGGCAGCTCTTAACAAAGATGAATGCTTGCTTTGCTCTCCTGCGAACCAGCTGTTGGCAATAGCTATATTATAGACAAGGAGAAAGATCTCCTAGGCCATTTAACTCAGGTCAATACTGTCACAGAAAATCCCATAATATAATTCATCTAAAGAATTTATCAATCTATACCTTAATAGTTAAACTTGTAGCTCTAAGTTTCCAAATATAAGCTTATTTCAGAACATCACTGCCCTGACAGCTAGGATTCTCCTCACTTAGAGCTAAATTCACTCATGGGCAATTTATTCCCATTCTTTCTTGTGTTAACATTGTGCTTTAATGCAATAGTTACCCTTCCCTCTCTGTAAACTGTAATGTTTATAAGGAACAAGCGTATCCCCTCACTGACTAAATCTTGCTTGATTTACTCCGATTAAACAAGGAAAGCTCTTTTAGTCTTTTCTCGTATTAAAAGCTACTATTTTCTCTGATTATCACAGTAGAGAGGTCTTCCAGTGACAGCAAATGTTCTCTTGAGACAAAATGATAATGACATTCGATGATGACTTAAAAGAAGAGATATTTCACGTGAGTTTTTTTTCTGAAACTGGGCAGAGCCAGGAATAATTGCATGGAATTTCCGTACTATTAATAAACATTTTAATTTTCTGTAAGGTTACCCTCAATTTTAACCTTTTGAAGTTTAACAGATTTGCTTTTGTGATACAGTGTTTGTAAGGCTATTGGTATCACCCTAAATTGCTCTTCTGTAAAGTCAACCTTAAACCCAATTTCACAGAGATTTTTTTGCTTGTGAATAGGAATAATACGCAATTGACATTTTGCCAATTGTACGTTATAATCCTTGGAGATAAACCTTAAGGCAACCCCGTTGTCTCAGGCATGGCAGAAGCAACTGCACAATTTGTGGATTTCTGTTTAAGAACTTAAGTAGATGAATTATCATCATCTACAAATGATTTTCTAAATCAAACCTAAGAAGTGGAAGAAATTAGTAATGATGTCTTCTTAGTAACATGAGCTCTACAAAGCCCGTACTCCATGAAGACAGGCCTTTCTGCTCTTGTCTGATGCAATGTATTGCCACACCAGCTCAGATCAACCATTTTGCATTACACTGTCCCACTTGGTTTGGGACCTACTTCTTTCTTTAGTAACCAGCATCTGAGAAAGGGGGCGGGCTATTTTTGTTCACAAACACAAGTTTCAGACATTAGATAGGCAAGATGTGACTTAGGAACTCTCTACCTTTGTGCCCTGTGGCTGTCAGAGCACCTGTGCCAGGATCATCTGTCAAGCTTCTTGCCTGATGGATATCTGACAGCAATATTTTGGGTACATATTTAAGTGATCTTACTGATGAGGTCCTTGACTTAGAAATAGGAGAAGTGGGTTCTATTCTGAGATCTATTTCTTCAGCCACCTTTTCTCAGTCTATTTAACTTTTTTTTTTGTTGTTGCAGGGCAGTGAGGGAAACCTGTCTCTCATTATCTAGTTGTACACTGGCCACCACCAAGGCCTTGATCTCAGCTGGGGCCTCAGACACCACAGCAGTACAAATTCTAATAGCACGGGGGAGTCCTTTGGTGAATACTTTTGTTATAGATTTTGTGAGATGCTTTAAGGGCTCATTCTCTGATGGGCCTATTTTACAAATTTTACACATAAATCAAATAAATATGGCAGTAGGGAACAGACTTTAAAAACAAAGCCATTGCAGTAGAGAAGTCAGACAAGCATATGGCAAATATCCTGATGCTGCTCAGTTGTAGCATGTATCTATAAGAATACAATGACAACAAAGCTTCTTTTTGAACTGCTTTGGTATGAACTGCTTGAGAGTAATATGACCTCAGTGTGTGTGAGAACATTAGTACAAAATTATTTGTCAATAAATCACTCGGCAAATAATTCTCCCTCTCTGACATCCTGATTCCTAATTACCTAGCTGTCTTTCGTTTACTAATGGCAGCTAAATCCCCAATCAATTGCCTAGTAGGGAACCTAAAGAAGAAAAAAAAATCAGAGACTGTGCAAAGCAAGCAACATGTGATAGCCAAAAGAAAGCTTGAGAAAGGCCATACCAGAGGAAGGTTTTAATGGCTTTTTTCCTTCCCTTCACCCTTCACTTCTCTGGATTTCAAGGATTCTTTTCTTCACTGATCTTTCACTGCTGCACTGTCCTCGGGCATGAGAGTGATGGAATTTGTAGTGGCAGAAGATAACGAGCGCTTCATGGATCTTACTTTCTTCTTAGCAGTCCTTGAATTTGTAAAAGTAACCCTGTTGTGAGGTTCACTTTTGAAAATACTGCCAAGGGAGAGAGGCACTTGAACAAAAGGTGGGGGAAGAATACTCAGGAGCAGTAATTTCATGAGTGATGCTTCCTGCATCCAAGATCTAATTTTTCTGACTTCATATCACATTGTGCCCTGAGGCAGTATCACATCTGGCAGCTGCCAGCACGCCTGCCTCTACCTTACTGCTGGAACAGTCAAACATCCTGAAGCAAGGGGAAAATGCCCTAATCAGAAAGGCACAACAGAGAAGCAATGGTTTTACATATGCTAGTCTGTTCAGCTTTGCAGACTCCAAAATCCTGGAGACACAATGTTGCACAACTAAAGCAGATATAGCAAAAGTGGAGTCACTGTTTTGGGCCAAGCACATATCCAATGTCATTACACTAATTTAAAAACTACCCTGATGATTGAAGGGGCCCCTTCAAAATATAAATGTACTCCTTCTGCTTCCTATCTGTATGGTAGTAAAGGAAAGCAGTCAAATAGATTTATTATAATAAAAAGCCTATTCCTTTCATTCTCCCTATAGAGCACAAATCTGCACCTTACATATCTGTTCGTCTCCTTTGCAAAACCCCGAGGATAGTTGTCCTGTTTCTGTTGGTTTCTAGGCACCTTTCCACCTCAATTTGCCTTGCCAAAACCATCAGATATCTCTGTCATGTGAGCTAGGCAACAAGCCAGCAGGTCAGAGCTTACACAATTTGTGGCGCCTACTTCAAGTGTCTGAGATTCTTACCAATCAGTCTGAACCTGGGGGCAAAGTGTAATTCTTTCCCTCTCGCCTGTATTTAGAAAATCACACAAAGGTAAAGTATGACACTGGTGGATTGCGCTGGCTTTTTATTTTTCTGTATTGGGGAACTCAGAAAACTCCTGCACCTCTTTGACTACAGGTTAATCCCTGCTTTGCGGTAAAGGTGCAAAGCAGCTCGCGCAACAACTGTCAAAAAAAGTAGGTTGAGTTAAAAGAAGCTGTCTCTAGAAACAGTGTGTTTAAAGCAGATTACAGTGTATGAGTGCCTTACCCAGGCTTTAATTACTTCTTCATCAGGCAAGATTTTCATTGAGCTGAATTTCTGGGTTGTTTTGTCGCCTAAAGATTTTAGACATAGTGCAATACAGACTGGCTACATAGGATTTAATTGCAAATATACACCTTTTTCCTAAGCAGGAATGGTATTACAATGCTTTTATCAATGTGAATGTGGAAAAAGTGAGTTGGCCAAAAAATGACCTGCAGAGAAGGAATGAAAAAAATTGCAATTCTTTTAGTTGCTTTTTTATTTTCTTTCTTCTTAGCTGCAAGGTGCTGTCTCTTTACACACAGTTTTATTGTCCTCCTCCTCAGAACACTGCTGCACCATTTCTGGTACGACCCAAACACACCCACACCCTTAACCTGCTTCTTGACTGTCTTCCCAGCTGAACTTTTACACTTTCTTCTGTGTAATACCTATAGGCCCATTTACTAGTGGCTTGCAAGCATAATAAAGATGAAAGAATAACCCTTCTGCATGCCTATCATTTTCTTTCTTTTCCATTTAAGACCACAGGGTGTGACAGAACGTAATGTGCTATATGATTATTCTATAACCTCCCTATGGCAGGGGCTGTATGGATCATATTGTTTGTACAGTACAATGCAAGAATTTGGCACTTGCAGTTTGATAAATGTTCCTGACCCTGGGCACTTTCAGTCTGGCTTTTGGCACAGGTTTGCTGGCGCAGCAGGTTGCTAAGCGGCCCCAGCCTTGCTGCCTGCCTTCTTGCCTGCAGATGCCATGCAGCCACTCCAACGTGGGGCTTGCAGCCATACAGCAGCAGTGAGAAACACCACCGCGTGCGTTTTCTTCTCTCAGGAGCTGAAGCACATGCCCTGACTTTGCAGGAGTCGTTTCTCAGCTCCCCAACCCACAACTGCACCTTCCTCCAGGGCACAAGCTGTGAAGCATCAACCCGGCCCTCTCTGCTCATCCCAGGGGCAGCAAAATTTGGTATTGCTGCCAGTTTAGCAAGCCCCGAGATGCCCCTGTGTTCCCATCACTCAAGCCTCTGGATGGCTCCCTTTCCTCCTGTCCTCACATAAAACACATTGGGTAAAAGTAAATTCCCATCTAGCAATCACTTAATAATTGGAACTTCAGATGCTGTATGTTGACATGCTTTTTTTACATATGCTCAATATGTTTAATCATAAAAAGAGCTCATGTATGGAAAACACATGCCTAGTGTGGGTAGGACAGCATTACAGCTCTGAGTCAAATAAACTACCATGGATATACCCCACAATTCCAGGAAACTTTTTCTTTAGAATACACACAGATCTTATAAACAAAGTTATAAAAATCAGCTGTGCTACTTTGCTTCATTTCACGCTTCAGTTGTTTGGGTTTCTTTCACCCAGAAATGGATATTTCCCCAGGCTCCTAATCGTGTCATTTATCCTTCAGTGATACGTTTTTTCTCTGCAGTATTAGTTTGTACACCAGAGCTGCGTTAGCATTAGGACGTGGGATGAAAACCACAGCAGACTTGTAAACTTTTTTTTTCAGACATCTGCAGGGAAGTATCACACTTCTTTAGTTTCCTAGGAACATACAACAGCTTTTATGACTGGAAAAAAATAGAGGGAGCATGCTCAGGTTGGGCCTACACCAGCCCAACAGGGCCTAGCCGAGGCCTAGCATGGGGTCGGTGTGTTAGAGCGGCTGCCAGGATGGTGTCAGAAGGGCATAGCACAGCCAGCACACACCATGCAGAGGGGAAAGAGGGATATTTCTGAGAAAATAAAATGAGAACTGAAGCAGGTTGACATTCAGCACAGATGATCTATTTCATCCCCGCTTGGCAGGCTTGTTGCTGGTAATCGCACAACGGCATTAATACCTCTTCTTGCCAGCCCTGCTTTGGTCAGGGACACCAACCCAGCTGTGGCTGTGAAGACTGGAGTCTGGCCTCCCTTCAGATTCCCATTCCCCTGATCTGGGATTGACTGGTTTGGAAATGATTTTCTTGTCTTGTGCAAAGTTGCTGTACTGACACACTCTGCCCTTAGGGATTTATGAGGGATTTACAGTGTAATTAATAAGGAGTGAAGGGTGACTGGTAGAAATACCAACTTGGTACACATGTCTGACCCCTGAATGGGACAGAAAGCTGCTGTACGTGAGGGCTGGCTGCATGCGTTGTTTCTGGGCCTCTGTGTCCCTTGAGGATGGCCAGATCAGGAGCATGAAGTTTTACCAGCACAGCTACAACAATGTTTGGAGCTGGCAGCGCAGGACCAGAGTTACATCATCTACTCTCATGTTTTACTTACTCATGCCCAGAAGTATGAGGAAATACTCTTCTTCAAAAGAATATTTTGCCTATCAATAACCTGCTTCATCCAAGATCTCAGAGTCCTCTATATACAGTCATTAAGTGCAATTTCTATCGCACTGATGCTCATGGAGAAGTTGGTAACTAATTTCAGAAGAATACACCCAGCAGACCTGACCTCCTGCGCTCTTTCTTAACCTGCAAATTACATTTTCCTTAAAAGCAAATAAATGATCCTAAAAATCCCTAAGAAGCTTTAGTTACAAAAAGAACAGCAAGAAGCACAGTCTTGGTTAGTGATATCACGAACCCCATACTTAGGCTGGGACTGTTAGAAATGTTCAAGCGCGTGTGTGGAAATATAACTGTAACCATGCGGCTTTGCGAAGTCGTGGCATGCCTGGCCTATTACTTGCTTCAGTAGCTGAGTGCGACTAGTTCAACATTTATAAAAACAGCAAGCTGGCTGGGAAACAAGGATGTGTGAATTCCTGGGAGTACATCGTTTCTCCAATGTCTGAGATTTCCTCTTTGCTGATATGATGATATCTGAGGCTGGAAACCTGGAAAGTCTGGCGAATTGTGCTGGCAAACTGGCAAAGTATGACAGTACTCTTTTGATTCTGAACACAGACACCTTGAGAGTGTGCAAGTGTTTTAATCTTGGGGCACATAATAACTCAGTGCATGAGGACAGGAAACTAGAAGACAAAAAGGAATTAACCAAAAAGTCAGACATCTCTCTCTTTTGTTCCAGTTTTGCTGTTTTGGTGGCTGGAAAGGTTAGTAAAATTCCTTCCTTACAAGGCTGGCACAATTGCGACGCACACTCTGGGAGAGAAGGGTGGAGAATCCCAAGCGAAAAAACTAAATCTGTGTGTATGGCAGATGATCTCATCCCAGACCAAGACTCCCTGGTATAACATGTGCCCACCTGTTAGTGTTTCAGCTACTGACAAAGCAAGATATTATGACTCGCTGTAGTGTGCTTTTTCCAAGGTCCTAGGCTACTGCTCAGTCAAAACTTCAAGAAAAGGGTCTGCCTGTGTTAGAGAACACATAAGAAGACTATTTAAGATGATGACCTGTCATTGCTAAAATTCCTGAAAAATGCAGATAAGAAAACTTGCTTGTGTCTGAGGTGTCCAAGTTTACAGTCAGCCATGTGTATGAGGTTTATGCTCCCAGATCCATTGCTAATATCAGTATTTGCAAGCTGTTTGTCTCTTTATATATTCCTAGATGGCTCCCTATAAAACAAAATTGCCACCTTTATGCAGCTTACAGTCCTGAGTACTTCCAGGAGTACTGGAGTATTGTGGCAATGTAGTTGTCAATTACATAGCGACAGAGGTACATGCCATAAAATAGATAAGAGTTTGAAACAAGTGACATCTCTCCATGCCTCCTTAAACCAGTAATATGATAAAGAATATGATCGCATAGGTATTACAGGAACTTCAAGAAGCTGGGAACCTAAGTCCTACCTTTCCATCCTCAAGGGGAAAACCGAATATTTGCAATAATTTCAATGCCATGCCACAAAAACCCCACCATTCTCAATTAGAATGCTCACCTTGGGGACATATAACAAAGTATGAAAACCATCTCCTGGGTCTGAAAGCTCTGAACAAGATTTTGAAATGCTTTTATTGAAGAAAGAGTCCAGATTGGTGTTATGATATCCCTGCCGGTGTCTGATTTTTCTGATACCTGACTCACCCTTAAAATGAGTTTAGAGGTGAAGAGAACTGAATGCAAAAGTCATATTTAAATCCTGAATGAATAATCTCAGAGCATGGAAATCCAGCTATTTACGTGGGACTTGTATAATGATTCCAAGATATTACTCCCACTGCCTGGACAGTGAATCTTAACACTAAGAAAAATGACGATGGTCTAGTCCCACTGCCCGTTCAGTGCCGTTGTTGTCTGTTGACCCTGAGGACTTTCTCTTCACAACATTTGTGCTAGACACAGGTTCCATTCTCATTCTTTCATCTTACAAAACAGCTCCTCATGATTACTGACAGACTACTACGAAATAAAGTTTTGGTCTTGTTTTTCCCTTTTCTTGTGATTTTTAACCATGAAATTCAATTAAAGCTTGACAAATAAAAGTCTAGCTTCTTGATCGATGCAAAATATACTGATTCAGCATGACCTAGTAGCAGATCTTAAAATGAACATGCAATATTTCAAGCAATTTTCATGGTACAGGCTGCCTCTTTTTTAATGCAGGAAACCAGAAAAGAAGCAAAGTGAAAAGAAATGGTCCCTTCATAGAAAGACTCCCATCTGAAAATTGTTTTAATTCAGGGCAGCCATGGGTATATTTTACATAATAAAAAGCAGTTTTACTAAAGTGTCTGTGGTTATACTAACCCAGTGTAAAGGTCCTGATCAAAGCTGTCTTGCAGCCAAAGTCATCAGCAACCCGACAGCATGCTTTCATGAAAAGGACTTTCTTTCTCAGCTGGGATGACTCAGACCCACTCCGAAGAAAACCAAAGCTAAGCAGAAAAGAGGGTGTAAAATCAAGACACCTTTTCCACTGTTTCAGTGTTATGCATTCAAGACAGGGAGAGCTTGGATGGAGATGTGCACATTTGGGAAAATAATTGACCCTCCACAACAAACCAGAGTTATGGCTTGGCAGACCTAGTGTGAGCAGCCATGTGATTGGGGACTGTCACTTGCCTGTTGAAAGCTCTGTTCCTGTAGTCCCTTTGCTTCACTTATCAGCTGCAGGATGCTCAAAGTAGGCTTGAACTCCACTGAACAGATTTTCAGTGCTGAAGAAATAAACTCTCCTGATCACAGAATTGATTAATTTCACAAAATTTGAACAAGTCAGCTTTTTTTTTCCCTGCCATTACTTCACCAGTTCCAGTTCCAATCTGCAGGGCTTATAGAATGGAAGGTGCAATAATGCAATCTTCTGTTACAGTTACATGAGAAAAAGAGACAGGGAGAGGCAGACTATTGAGTTTGTAAAGTGCTTCCCTAGGTGATCCAGGGCTAAGCATACCTCACCTCACTAGGAGGCTTTTGTTTTTAGGTTGCCCCTTGTTTTTTTCATTTTTCCTCCCTCCCTTAGGTATGTCACTTCTACACATCAACCAAATACTTCTACGCGTGGAAAATGAAGCCGCTATGGGCCTTGTTCTTTTGAACTAGGACCCAATTTGATTGGCATCTCTTGACTTATAGTAAACTGTGTGTTCTGAAGTGTGAGAGAGATCCCTGCAGCAATAATGTCCATATCAAATCATAATTAAAAACAGCAGTGAGGAATGTGCTGAGATTTGAACCGTGGACCTCCCAAGCCTAAAGCCCAAATTGCAAAAGAGGACTTTAAAGGCTCATGGAAGCTTTAAACACCAGACATTTAATCACAGCTAGTCTGTAGGGATGATTTCCAAGAAAAGAAACAAAATCACACCACCACAGAGAATAATAACAAGATCTGAGCATATGTTGTAGCAGAGAGACAGTTTCTTCACAAAGGGGTCACATGCTGTGCATCTACTTTTTCACCTACCAATGACAGCTTGAACATTTTCAAAGACATCTGCAGTGGGAATCATATCAAGCCAAACCTGGGGGAGAGGGAAGGAAGCTCTGAAGCAACGGTACAGTATGCTTGCGATCCAATGGCAGCCTGCCATGAGTAGGAGGGCTCCACCCAAAAGTATAAAAAATAAATTAACACACCTATCTTTTCTTAGACTTCTTGGAACCTATGCAGGTACTTCTGTCAAACTCCCTACTACAAGATCCATTTACCCCTAACTGAGGTCAGCAAGAAGGTGAATGAATAAATAGGCTTAAGAAAGTTTGACTATGCTGGGTCAGGCCAAGGAGCTGTCTAGCTCAGTATCCTGCAACAGTAGATTCTTAGGGAAGGCATAACAAAAGGGTAAGCATAAATGAAGCTATCCTGCTCCTCTTTGAAAGGGCAAGTCTCTGGCTCACGAGTGAGACCGATGAGCTGAAGGAAACCTGAACTGAAAAAATGTTTGAACCACTATTTTTCTCAGGAACCAGAGCAGGACTTGAGCAATCTCAGGCACCACCGAAGCCAAACCAGGACTGAGCTTAAAGTGTGGGATTCTGATGACACATTGAAAACAAATTTGTTGGGCACTGGATGGAGCGTTGCCCGTAGGTTGTGTGTCTGCCTCACTGATAGAGTAGAGGCACTGCCTGCATGTCTTCCTGGCCCGCAATATTGAATAATCCCAGATGCACTTCCTGACACAAGCTGACTGGCATGAATCAGCTTTATCCTTTAGTTAAAGGTACAGCAGGCACATAGCTAAACACTGGCTTTATGTTGATGAGCGGGGGAAGGACTTTAATTTCCATGCAGGTCACTGAATCTTTCTCACAGTCCTGCTTATGTGTTTGATAACTTTCAAGCTCACTATGACGCTGTGCATTTTTTAGTCTACTAGTTAACAAACTGATTAATTTAATATAGCAACGATTTCATTGCATGTTATGAAAAGGAGGTGAGCTTTGTGAGATTTCCTGGTCTTTTCCTATGACATCCTAGTGTTGCAGATGGGAGCAGATTCTTGGCATCCAGCGAAGTGGGAGTCTGAGGGGAGAGATTTGAACTTGAGCTTTCTTAAGGCTGAGGTCCTTTGTAACAGGAGAGTTGTGTTTCCCTAGTCTTTCTACCAGCAGAGGTGGAGGGTGGGGAATAGATTTGATCATCTCAGGAAGACTCCCTGGTGTGATGTTTGTCTTAACACTTAAACGCACTGAAGTTCCTGAATTTAAGAGAGCTTTCTTCTGGTGGTGGCTGCAGAGGATGTCTGCTTTCAAGCATTCCCGTTGACTGAGGCAATGATACTAAAGTCAGAACAAGAGTGTAGTATAACTTGGGAGAAATAGGACTATGCTCTCTCTATGTCCCAAAACTGTCATTTAGTTTCTTAATTTCATGGCTTTTAAGATAGGTTTTTTCTGTCACAAGACCCATAAGAAGACTGTAAGTATGTATGTGTGTGTGTATGTATGGAAATACATGATAAAATCTTCCTGGTCAGTGTCCACTTTGCCTCTGGGTATCAGCCTCACTCTGCCAGTCTTTCAAACCCTGAAGGATAGAGCAGCAGGATAATTTGTATTTAATCATACAGTAAAGTATTCACCACAGAGACAGTACTGAACAGAAAGAATTGGCTCTGGAGGATTTCCTTAAAGAAACTGAATCCTCGTCAATGGAGGACTTGAAATCTTGAAAACAGCAGAGTTTGGAAGAAGAGACAAGGTCGGTACTGTATGGGGCCCCTGTTCAGTGTGTCGGTGCATAAGATACAGGAGAGAGAACACATACTAATTCCTGCCTTCCGTGAAATAAAGTTACAGAATCTACAACTCGGAGATGGGGAAATTTCCCCTTTAGGTGCTGCTTCTTAATCACTGTTACAGGAAACAGATACTTTCCTCTTCACGTGTTGCAGCTCTAGTAACCTGTATTTGTTCAATGCCACACCTCAACCACCTTTCAGACCCTGAAAGTATCCTACACTAAAAGACCCACAGAAATTGGTACTAAAGGCAAAAAATTAGGTATTGAAATTGTAACTCAGATTTGAAACCAAGCTACAACTAATCAAACATACACATCTTGCAAAAGCAAAGAGCGTGAGACCTAAGATTTCCTTACCCACACGTCTTTTCAGGCCACTCAGCCATTCTCTGCTCTAGGTTCAAGCACAGAGCTTAGTGCATGGCTACACTGGAACCAGAATGTGAGGGAGGGAAAAGCAAATGAGACATAGTAATTATAAAGCAGAGAAAATGGAAGAGATCATGCGTATGACTGTGGTAGGCAGGGAGAGAAAATGGGCAGATGGGTGTAGCCACATACTTTATACCTGCTCAAATTAATGATGTTACGGGAATTGCAGCCTAAATTTCACTGTTCAGGGAAGTGATTTGCAGACTTGCTATGATTCCTGCTTTCAGACTCCTCTCAGAGATATTATTCAAGGACCTATTTTGATTTCTAAAGAGTTCTCTTTCATATCCTCCAGGGCCAGACCTTCCTCACGCTTGGCTTTGTGTAGGAAGCTAGCTTTCAGCTTGCTCTTTGGCTCCTCATATGATAATTGGAAGGAGATAGGAGAAGCAGCTGCCAAATGTTGCTTTAATACCTGAACTAGGAATCCTGTCCTACTGAGTGAGAAGAGTGGGACAAAGACTCTGATGGTATCAGAAGAGGTATTGCTAGGACTGAAGGTCTCAAAAGAGGTCTATGCATTAGTGAGAGGCAGATAATCTGCAGTCTGATCTTTTCACGTGGAAGGAGGAATGCTACTGCTGGTACATGATATACCCAAGAATACATGGGGCAAGACACTGATGATGCCATAATTATTATGCATTTACAGCACCTAGAAGCCACAGCTGAGATCAAAGACAAAATCAGCTTTGCATTCCAAGAGTAAAAACAAAAACAGGGTGAGAAAGAGAAGGATTATGAGTGAGGGAACATGAAAATGGATCCCACCTGTGGCTTTCACCATCTGAGACCAGGATTCTGAGCGGATGGCCCTCACCTACAACATTCTTCCTCTGGCACTATTGACTTGCAAAGAAAGGTTGGTTCATCTAGGTCTGTATATACACATATGTCTTTCAGGAGCTATTTTTTGAGGATTTTGGGATTGTCTAGTTTCCAAAATTGTCTTTGTGGAGCTTGGAGGTTCCTATCTCTGTGTAGTACTTTTTCCAAAGGAGAGCTGTACGCTCTACATCCTTCTTCCACTTATGTTCATTTCATTTCATTATGTCTAATAAATGAAGACCTTTTTGTTCCAATATGATGCAAAATAGTTTGAAATAGAAGTGCTAAAACTGACTCAGATCAAGCCACATTGGATGCTAGGATTGGTAGGGCTTCATTGCTGTTCAGGACTCCACTTGACCTGTTTGGATTTCGGAGAAATGGGATCTATTTGCCCCAGAACAGAGCCACATTAATGGTTTGTGCTGATGCTCAAGATAGTGTTTTCAGGTCCAGCTTATTAGCTAGTGCTGTGCCCTGCACAACTCATCCTCCATTCCTGGAGGGAACTAGGACAGCAGGATGCCTTCTGTACCACACAAGTCTAAAAATAAGCCACCAGAACAACAGGCAGCAGAACAACTTCTGCAAGATGTTTTTATCCTAAGCTCTTGGCCAACTTCCTTCCTAAGCTGCCACATTTCCCAGCCTTTCTGAATCTCATCTACAGCTTAAACAGTTTCCATCTCATCTTGTGCACAGTCCATGAATAACTGCCTTGTTATGTATATGCACGGTTGAAGGGTGGGGTGGAAAAAACTCTGGTAGGAGCCTGTCTTGAGCTTGCAGTAAATACTTACCCAACAGAAACATCAATGAGATTTGGCAGCTGTGAGGAGGACTTCTGGAAAATGGTTTCAGGTTCCTAGGAAGTGAGGGAGGCATTTGGGAATGGGTGGGGAAGTTTTTTCTTTCCCCTGCCATTTCTTGTCAGAGAGAGGAGAAGATCTAATTCCTCATTACTCATCTAAGAAAATCCCCTCTACCTAGAAACAATATCCTCTGCACCTAGTCTATGCTTACACTGTCTTTAGAGAAGTCTCAGGAGGAACTCTAAGTAGTATAATACCAGATCTGTCACTCTCCAAAAGTCTCAGTAGCTATGGGAGTCATAGAAGCTGCCTGTCTAGGAATGCCAAGCAGAGAAAGGCAGAGAGCACAGTAAAAGCTGTCAGGAGATATCACTTTAAATCACTGAAATGTTTCTGCTATTCTAACCCTTTGAACTTCTAGGTAATACAAACAAGGTAAAGAAATATTTTGTTTTTCTCTTCCTCAGTGTATTCTGTTCTCTTACTTGGCATTGGCCCATGACTATTTACTTAGCAGTAAATAAAATTTGAGGATTAACCCTCCCTTCTTAATTCATATTAGATCAGTCTTTCAGTGCAATATATTTCTTTTACTCCGCCGTATAAGCGCCTGGTCTTACAGCTACAGTTTACAAAGTACTGAGCATTCCTGTCCCAATGATAAAAGATGTCACTTTATCTGGGTACCTGAATGGTAAAGTACTTAAAATTTACCAAAATCAAAATTTCATTAAGTTTCACAGATTTCTTTTTTACCAAAAAAATCCTTCAATACTTAACCACTTACTCACAGATATAAATGTATGGTATCTGAGGTGTATGAAGAAATTGTTCCTCTGCTCAGCACTGCAGTTTTAGGCGCAAAACCCAAGAGAGACATGGCACCGACAGGTCTCTCGCAGAACAAGAAGAACAATCAGAGGTTTAGAAAACCCAGTATGAAGATAGAATGAAGGATCTGGACTGGGCAGGGCAGGAGACAGCCAAATACTGTATCAAGGCACTCTTCAGGTACAGAAAAGATTTCCCCAAGGAAGCAGGCTCTTAAATGTTTTTCATGTTCAGTTGGTATTAGACAAGAAGTAATGGACTCAGATAAAAAAAAAAGCGAGGGCTTTGAATTTAGGCACTGATGATCCTTCACTACTGAATGAGATTCCACAAGCTGCCTAATTGATCTCTGCCACTGGAGAATCTTATCACTATTTTGCCCGAAGTGCCACAAATTATTATTCCCAGCCTATGAGGTACAAAGCAACCAAGCAGCCTCACCCTTCCTGGAAGCCACCTGCTCTGACAAGGTGTGAAAGGGTTCACCACCAGCCAGTGGGAAGCCTGGACCAGCTGTGTTGCAAAGGGCTGGGCTTGTGGTCCTTTCCATCCTTACAATTATGTGATATACCAAGAGAGTGTGCAAAGAGAAGTCTAGTCGCCATGAAGTCCATGAACTTTGTCAGAAATACGAACGTGACTAGGGGATACAACTGGTTATTTCTAAATAACGAATGAAATTACCACTTCCAGAATATTTGCTTTGTACAATACCATTATCTATCGTGTAGATATTTATTGGTGTCTTTGTATATGGTATGATAGAAAAAGTATGTCGCACAGACACAAGAAATCCAGCTGCACTAGAAGAAGCTTATTTTGAAAAGTAAATGGAAGAAAACACCTAATTCCAACAAAGATGTCTTTTCTTCCATATTTTTAGATTCCACCTGGGATCAGCAGAGTCTCAATCAGTAGGTTACGTCAAGTGGGGTAAAATCCCTCAAACTCTGGACCATTCTAACACCCACCCAGAGCTGTGAGCTTTGGAAAAGCTCCAGAGCCGACTGGGAGAGGGAATGGGAGCTCATCTCCCTCCCTGCAGTATCTGCAGACTGTGTCTATGTGCCTGACTTTTCTATCACGTGTTGCCTGAAGTGCCTCATGGCAACGTCAGGGTGCCAAAGCAGAAGGATCCAGGAGATCCCTGAAGTATGTACAAGCTGTAGCCATCTGAAAACTATGTATCACTTAACCCAGGAAGGCAAAGTGTTAGAGAACCTCTCTGTTCTTCAGTGTCTTAAAATAATTGACAGTATCATTTATACAAAGAGACTATGACTTAAGGCAAAATTTGCACCAGCTTGGAGTAATTTATAGGAAATACGTGCACCTCATTCACCTGGATTGGCTGGAGATGGTATTATTTACATATTTTACAGGTATTCTATTTTTTAGATATTGTCTGTATTTTATACATCTTACATTTAAAATAAAAAATACAAGCTCTATAATACAGAAGACCGTAAGCATATAACAGAAATCTTGGGAGTGTATGCCCTTTAGAAAGAATCTTTTTAATATTATGTATGTAATATTATGTATGTATTAATATTATGTATGTAATTTTTTCTTTATTTCACTTGGTTGCCTGTTTTTCTGATTCTTGCTGCTACAATTGTTGCTAGAGATGGATGTGAAACAATACATTTGGCTTTGGCCTCCTCCTCTAGTCAGAAAAGGTATTTGTCCAATAGTGGAATTACCTTTAAGTGATGTTCCATTTGCTTATTACATCATTGTCAACCTTTTTGATGGCACTCCTGGAGGGTATGAGGGTTCTAAACGTTAAAAGAAGAATAGAAAGCAGCAGAACATTGGGCCTATTGTGGAGCTTACCTCTCTCACACCTGCCCCAGGCTGTGATGATTGCAGCAAGGAAGTTAGACAAAGTTTGAAAATATTTTGTAGCTTGATGCAGCTCTGAGGAGTTAAATCTTTTTGCTCAATAGCTCAACTTTTCTCAATATACAGCAGAGTATATGAGAAGCCACACAAATTTTCCTTGCGAAAGTCACACCTGCCCACTGGGTGGTAATAGTTTATAGCTCTTCTTGTTTACTTCACAGCTTTTTTATTTGCTTAAATGTTTATACGATGCCTTCATCCTGTTTGAATCTAAAACAGCTTGCTCTCACGTAAAGGGTGGAGACATCTCTCTAGACAGTGATCCTGTAAACTAATGGCTTTGATTAGTTTAGATGAAAGAGACACTTCTTATAAAACATCCCATACTGGGTGCAGCTATGTGGGTGGATTGTACACCCATAAAAAAGAGAGAAGCACTGTATTAGCTAGATCCTGCACAGTGGGGTTTGGTGCTACATTAGCTCCATCTGTAGTCATCTCATATCACCCTTTGTAATTCTATCAAATATTACCTCTTGCAACACCTGCTGATAAACTTTTTAAGGTAGATAGGAATACCCAGGTGCATTTGGCCATCACACACAAACTGAATGGCTATCCTGCATCCCATGCGTGAAGTCTGGGGAGGATTAAACCACCAAGGAAGTCCCCTGCAAATGTAAGGATCTTTATTCGGAGCAACTGAATATTTTCCTTTGTTCCCCTCCTTTTTCCTTCTTGGCTGTCATTAGAGAACAAAAAGTATAGACACTGCTATCTACTACAGGGATTACTGACTATATGTGATCTTTTGGAGACCTGTAGAGGAACAAGTGTGATCTTTAATACAGGGATCTTCAGCAGAAACAGGAACAGGATGCTACGTCTAATACTGTGCCTCTGACACAGAAGAAGGCTTTTTTGTCAGTCAGGCAATAAGGCAGTAAGGCCTTGTCGTGTTTTAATTTGTGTGAGCAGAATATGTTTAGACTGGGTGAGGAGGATGTTTTGGTGTTGGATGAGGTGGGTGTTTGGTTAAGCCACTTGTTAGGTTGGGAGAATTTGACATCAAAGAGTTTGATAAGGTATTTCTAAGATGTTTGTGACTTCGGTGATGTTGTTAGTACAGAAATGATATAAAGATAAATGAACTGACACTTAACCAATGAAATAGGTTACCCTGAAGTATACTGTAGGGTAGATTAATGTATATGGCTCTAGATGAAGTGGGCTGAGTTGTGAAAGAGTATCGTGTTCCAGAAGCTTCCCTAGCAAATTTAACAATGAACTGCTGGTCATTTCCTTCTGCTGAGTGGTGTGTACAGATGGGATAATGAGCTGCAATGATCTGCTTCTTGGATTCTGGTAGTAAGTGATGTTAGACAAGAGACTAGCTTAAATTAGCATGTGATGACTTGCAGTGCTTTCGGTATAACTAGTTAGAAACAAACCTAGCAAAGGCAGCAAGTACGTAATTAGACTCTTGCCTAAACAGAAGTCCAACAATAACCTTTGGTAGCACAGCTCCACCAAGAAGCTACAAGGAGTACAGAACATAAAGATGGTCTAAGCTTCTGCCAGATCTCTGTGAGCTGCAAAGAAAAAACCTCAGTGTTTCCACTCCACAATGGCAAAATACAGAAAAGGGTGTGTAATCTACAACTGCTATGACTTCTTTGAATTTATATGTCATGTTGGGGAAGATTGGTGCCAGCACAGCACAGACCTAAGGAAGACACTCAGCACTTCTCATGATGCAACATCCACGTGAGAGGGACTTTCTCCTGCATTTCGTACAGGGGCACACTGACGTGACTTAAAGCTTTAAGTTGTCCTAGAAATAACCATTTCGCAGGACACTGCTAACAGAAAATTGTGAATGCTCTTTCCAGTAAACTGAAGAGTAGCCTTATCCATGTGGGCACCGCAGTCAGGGTGTAAGGTTTCTCCTCTTTCTCACCAGCACAGGGGGTGACTCACAGGGCTACTTTGCTTGGCTTCAAATGGTAGATGATTGCCCTCAGGCTCAAATCGTTCATCCCTGCTGCTTTCTACCACAGCAGAAAGCAATGATTTTAGTGGAGCTAACACAGGAGGCCAGGGAGGTCTTTCACCTTGAAGTCTGAATTCTGTCCCAGGGCAGCTCCTCCATTATGCTATGCCAGGACTGCACTGACTTCTGTAGTTGTTGCCCACCCTCCCCGAACACCGGTACAGGTGTCTTAGGCTTGGACCCAACCCAGCAGTCACCAAGGTCTCTGAGAAGATTTTCTTTCACCTACTGGGTAGTAGAGCATAAAGCAGTTGGATGAGCAACTCTTTTTGGTGTTCTTCATTTAATTTTCTCATAAGATCAGTTTTGGATATAGGTTTTTATTCCTAAGCTGTGGCTAGTCGAGGAATGAAGGTGATGATACAAAATAAGAAGAAAAGTAGTTATTCTTCTCGTCAGTAAAAGACTTTCCGCTCTGGAGTAAATCCCTTTCTTTTCCAAGGACTCAATGCAAAACATGGCCAAACCCAGCTAATGAAATTCTATTTGTCTTAATGATCCTCTGGGCACAGGAGATCCGTGATGATCAGACTGAGATTACACCTGCCACTATTAAGTTCTGTTCCTCAAAACTCTGAGACAATCCTAGCAGGTAAATGATGTAACATGTTTCCCATTATGGTATTACCATAAAACCAGACAGCCTTATGTTTACCACGTAAATAATTAGTCACCAGGTAAATCAGAAAAAAAAAGAAAATCCCACCATCACCTTAAGTTACCTGTCAAACATTTACCTCCGTTTGTCTTTTAGGGCACTTATTTTTTGCCGTGTGGTCCTGGTTCTTGATTAGTTTAACAACCCCCCTGCATTTTGACAGCAGAAGAAAAGAAGAGGTGATTATTACAGTTACTGCTCTTGCTTTGCCTTGAAAGTCCATTCTAAAGAAGGCATTAGAGAAGGCTTTCTTGTGGCTGAGAGATCAGATTACCACAATTAAAGTAAAAAGGTGTGGTGCTATTTACTCTGCATGTTATGACACATGAAAGAAAGTGATTCAGGCAAGAAAAATAATTACACGTTAATTTGTGTTTGGCAACTTTATTTCATATACGTGGCCCACAGAGCCTAGATAAAAAGCTATTTTGTCCAGCATGTTCTCTGTGTAAGCTTGGAAGAGGACTTATGCTGCTGTATGTACACGTTTCACGAGGAGTTGTCCGTGTATGTGTGTGGGGATGAGGAAATATGTGGGGCTAACCTCCTGGCTGTACACTGCAGCACTACCTTGGATGAATTTTTCATCATGCAGCCCCATACTGCCACTTAGGTTTCATCCAACTGAAAAATTGTGCCGCAGCCCAGAAACTGGCCCCAGGTTTGAGAAAACGCTGGAAAATCTGAGAACATGTAGAGTTTCTGAGTCAGTTCATACAGTTTTATATAGGATTTGGGTCTGAATAACTCTGAAGGTGCAACTCTGAAAATGCAAATTAGCTGAATTCTTACGGGTTTCTGTAAACTGGGGAGGTAACTGCAGTGTGGTCTCAGCATAGCTAGAGAGGAAGTTCAGTCCTTGTAACTGTGTAATATGCATGCAATAAATCATGTGTGAACTCCTCCTGTGTCTTGAGAAAATATCCCCTTTATTGTATTGGCAGTAAAGGAGGCAAGCTCCAAAACACCCAGGAAGGTTTCAGCGGTGCCACACCAGGTTTGGCATTGCATTAGAAATGCACAGTTTTAGAACGGTGAAGAATAATGCAATTTGAACATGACTGGCATGACTACAGTACAGGGTCCTTATTGTAAATTATTTCAGCAATAAATTCTTGCCAAAATCAGTTGATTCAGACAGTCGAGTTTCTGTGCTACACAGATGGTAATTTCACAAAAAATATCTTTAACCAGCATTCTGCAGGTTTTCGTAAAATGATACACAGACATGCATATCTATTCCGTGAGCACAAATCTCTTCATTAGAGAAACCACTCTCAAATGGAAGAAATGTCAAAAGAAGCTTCAGAAAAAAAGTTCTACAATCTTATTTGCATTTCTATTTTCAGAAGAACTCTCTGCATAAAGTTGTATAGCTTTACTGACTTCAGGACAACCTAATGTTAATGCGACGATGACAACAGCAGAAGATTTGGCCCTCAGGAGAATATACTCATATCCCTATGGTAATAACTTAGTTCAAGGAAACAGCAGTTATTCATTATGTCAAAAGAACAAATATGTGAAATGTAAACACACAAAGCTTCATATTCCCACAAAGTAAGCTTTTTGCATAAATCATCTTTACCCATTGCAAAGAGGTAGTTTTAATATTAATGAAAAGTTTGCTGTTCTTGTATCAATATGTATGTTGGACTGATTGCCTGGATATGGAAAGGGAATATGTTTACATTAGTAAATAAAATAAAATTTCCCAACATACAGGAAAAATCCAGTCAATGGAATTGTGTTTGTTTTCTTATAAAAGTTTGTGGAACCATTTTTATAGAACAGTCTAAAATGGTATAATTTATTCTGTGTGCTGGTTAAAAATTATATTGATTTGATTTGGCAATTATTGTCTCTTTCCTTTCTGCCAACCTATATTTCAGTCTTCCAGACAAGAGACAGTGAGCTTTTTTACGTAACATTATAAAACATTAATTCCAAGCTATGAGTTACAGAGTCTAGGGAATGCATGATACTTTGGTAAAATGCTTTTATTGCCATGGCAGTGGGATGGCTGCATTACTTGCAACTGGCAGAGAGATGTTAGTGTTTGTAAACTGCACGAGTTCCACATAATGCCTTGACACATTTCGCATTCAATTTTTGCAGTGGTTGATCTGGGCACTGTATGACATGGGCAACACAAGCACAGTTGCACCAGGTGAAACTGGAGATCTGCCTAGACCAGTAGCGTGACTCCAGCAGTGCCCAGTAGCAGATCTTAAGGGCAGACCATGTGAATAGGATAAGCACATGGTGATTATTCCCCAGGATTTGCTCTCTGCCTCCAGCTGTTTGCGGCTTAGCGATATCTAGAGCCAGAGTTGGTGCCTGCCAAACCAAGAGCTCTCAGAACATCAAACATGCAGAAAGACACTTTCATGTGTATCATGACCAGGACAAAGTGTGTTTATGAAAGGTTGCTAAATGTCCATTTTGAACCACTAGCTGCTTCTAAGAAGAATGAATACAAACATTTATTTAAAAAGATAAACATGCAACTGGTGCATCCATTTCTGAGAGCTTTTGAATGCTTTGTATTTACTGGCAGGTGTCAGCACGAAGAAACACAATTAAGATCTGGATAGCTTCAGTTGCTTAATGTGTATCTGCCCCAGGGTACCTGAAGGTGGCCAGAGTCATTGTCAGGTTCATAAAATTTAGGTGCACCCTCGAAAGTCTCATAAATGCCTTCAAAAAAAGAAAATAAGTGTGGTGTTTCCATTGTGCTGCAGAAAACAAACCCTTCAGGAAGAAAAAAATAATGGAAACACACGAAACATAAATTGGATACACTCAAAGTTAATGAAAGGAAAACCTTTTTCCATTTTAGTTAATGTCTTAAATTAGAATTTTGGTATGAAAGCTGGAAAACAGATGTAGAGGATATATTTTTTTAAAATAATTTGTTAGTGAATTTGAGGCTCATGAATGAGAGTACCTAATAATAGCATTGGCTAGAGCAACACTTGGTGTGGACTGCAGCTACATCGGTCTCTGCACTGTAGTTCTCCCACTGCATTGCAGGAACATGTCCGTGTGCCCTGCAGCCACATCTAGCACCTCCTGTTGGTCTAATGCAGAAGACCAGAATACCAGAAGACCCCTCCTGCTCCACTCTTTCCCCAATAGTCCTGGCTTGTATGACACCTTTTTTGTTTTGATTTGTTTCTCTGTTCTCCCTTGGACTCCAGCACAGTCCATTTGTGACTGACTGTATGGAGATCTTTTAGTCCACCTTGCCTAATCTGACGCAACTTGACTTGAAAACCATGTCCTGTCTTCATCTTCTGGCCTTCCCAGTTTTTGCCCTGCCTTCAGCTGACGGCTACTCATTGTATCACATTATTCAGATTTTCCACTGGTCTTTCCTCTGCTTATGGTAAAACTCATCAAGTTGTACATTTGCAATTTACTCTGACAAAAGTAATAAAGAAAAGTTATAAATCCTTGTTGTGAAATTGCCTACCAAGGACTGTTTTTCTTAAAAAAAAGTATTTCTCTTTTTCCATTCCACAGCTTCACATGTATTTCTTCCTCTGTTTTTATCAACCATCTTGTTTGCATAGCTGCTCCCCAGGATATTTGTCACGGCTGGCTTACAGCACACTCTGCTGATTTACAGCAGCAATTAATAATTTCATATCTGTTGGGAGGGGATGGATTTCTATCTTACAAGGATGAGTAGCAAATGATACCCACAAGTCTGAAAAATGCTGATGAGCATTCTTTCATCCAAATCAAAACACAGGGTTCATGCACAGGTGACAAGCTGGAGAGGAAGATCTTGAGCAAGTATGGAGAGCATCAGAGAGCCACTCGTAAGTCCCAGGTGGGAGTGAGACTGACGTTTCTGTCCTGACTCAGTGGTGTCTATCCGTCCACCCGCTGGGTGAGATCCTCTGCTCCTGTTAGTCCAGCTGGCCCCGTTGGCACCCCACACTGGAACTGGCTGGCCCTGCTTGAGTTCTAATGCTGTGGGTGCTGCAGGTCAGTGGATGAGAAGCTGTGAGCAAAGTCGTGCAATTAAACTTGCAAAGCACCACCCCACACTCCAGACAGTCATACCTGATTCTTAACTTTACAGGCAGCCACACTGACAGACACTATTGATTGGTAGGGAGAGAGAAGGAAAAAAATGACCAGGTTTGCTGCTTTCCTTAAACTCATTCTGGGCCAGAGTTTTGGTCTATATCCTTCTCTGTATGCTAACTCACAAAGGTAGCTTTGAGCCAAGAGGAGCTGCTGACTTTCTCTGCAGATACCAAACAGCAGCAGAGTGAAAAACGGGAGTTTGTACCAACACAAAGCAGCAAGAGATCCTTCTTTCTGTCTGGCCTTTTATTACACTTCTGGGTACTCACTCAGCTTAGAGACAGCACTGATTGTCTCAGGCAGTGGACCGTGGAAAGTCTGCAAGTGCAAACGAGGCATAGAGACCCTGTCGATAATGATGATGATAATAATAATCTTATTTAGTAGATGCCCATAAATTGTTCCTGTCCCACATACTGTTTATTCCAATGTACCTGAGTGTTCCTGAGTGGTAACAGTATAGCTGTTAGACTTCTTAAGTAGACTTCAATAGGCTTCTTAAGACTTCCAGAGTCATCTTCATCCTGACATTGTCTGGCATTGAAACTCCTTCACAGCTTAGCACATTTTTGACCTTGCTCCTGGTAGTCTGCATGGCTTTCGCTTCCCACTTGGATAATCCACCATACTCACTTCCTCTAAAGCTTTCATACAAACACACTAAACCAAGGTTGGTAAGCAGCAGGTACAAGAATACAGAGCTGCCCCCACTGCTAAATCTCCACAATCAGACTAGTTTCTATGTGCCTAGTTTTTCAGGAGAGGGGAATACCTATCAGATGAAGGCAGCCTTTGGGGTTTTTACTGTCCAGCGCTGAGCACACCGTCAATATTCAAAATGTGAAGAAGCAGCGAGCATTGACCTGAAACATGTAACACCCACATTAGTATTTTCCTGGGTATTCCTAGGTATAAACTTCAAACTACTAGAGGGAGGAAGGGAGAGTCTATTGAATGCTTTTACTCGTTTGAATGCTTTTAGTCATTTGAACTGACCATAAGATGAAGGTACCTTGGATAAGGCCTGAAATGTTGGCTTTGTACACAGGTATAGATCCTCTTAATAACCTGGATGTACACAATTGCCTTTCAACCTAGAGAATTATATAACACTTCACATGGTTTTGCAAGGAGTGTACCAAGGGAGTATTTGAAAGGATCTGAGCCAAGAAGCTGTACAGACAGCAAGGCGTCTGTGTTGCCACTACAAAGTGGATGTTAATTACCTAAAACAATACATGTAATAGGCAAAGAGAAAAATGCTCTGCATTGCCTTGCCATACCCACTCATCTAGTGCATCTCTAACTGCACAGTTATTTAGCCTGGAGGGATCATAATTAGCTGCTTCATAAATTAATAAGCGAAAGGAGGAGGGAAGGGGGAAAACTACCAGTGCAAGAATGGTGGGAAACTTTAGATAGGATGTTTCTCGAAGAATGTTTTTAGCACACATAATTGCTTCATTAAATAAAGACACATACAAATGCACAGGGTTCCTCTGTCCCTCGAGAGAGAAGGGTTGCTGGTAGGCATTGCGTGGCTCCAAGCTGAAGGACACCCTGGAGGTGCCAGGCAAATGCCAGGTGACTGCCACAGAGTGCATGCTGAAAAGCTTCCCAAAGAACATGGAGAAGTGATAAGCAGCCAAGTGTGATTCACGGGCCCCTCTAACACCTTTCATCCAAGGCACTAAATCTGGTGAAAATTAACCGTGTCCTGGCCAAACCCAGGACAACGGTGTTGTGAGCTACAATTAATGAAGTCTTGCACAGCTCCTCATGAGCAAGGTGAAGACATGTATCATTGTCCCTGTTTTACAGGTGGAGAAACTGAGGCAAGGCAGTGACACATCTTGCTCCAAGTCACTTGGTAGGTCAGGGTCAGGCCAGTTGCACTAACCGCCACTGCCAAAATCCAACTGGGTATAATGAACCTATTGGAATCCCATTTACATTAGTTAATTACAAGTTCATAAAAACAATGGGTTTTATTTCCTCTATTATGCAAAGAATTTACAAGGTGGGAGAAGCATCTACCCAGTGTGCAACCAGACACTAGACCCATTTAGCTAATTAGCTGGTTCCAGGCTGGCCGTTGGATGCCTTCATACACCTTCATACTCCATTACCACAGTCTGTTTTTGAACCAAATCCTCTTATGAGACAGTGGAAATATCTCCAAATGTACAGGAAGGGGAGACATGCTCTATCTGACCAGAGGCGTTGCACCACGTTCTCCTTTCTGTGAATTTTGCTCCACAGACTTCCACACTTTTAATCTGTTAATCCAGAGCAGCTCATCTTGGATCTGGAGCCTGCCTTTATGGGCTGTTTCTGCATATTTTTTTCCTTAAAAGCCAGGCTTCTTGAATCACAGGGAGGTGAGGGATGTGACTTGACTGTAATCCAACAACAAGTCTCAATGATTCAAAGTCAGAAGTGGAATTCAGCTTCCAGGCTTCAAGGAAAACTGGGCCAAAAGGAAACTCTGCTTTTCCCATTCTATGTTGGCCAGCAAGCGAAAAGTTAGGCAAATAGGAAGCATGTCCCACCCTGAGCAATATGGAGAGTGTGCTTTTTAAAATTGCAGCTGGCCTTTTTTGGTGGTAACTAGCATTCTGTAGGAATATGTAGGATTTCAATGGAAAGGCACGTGGAGTATTTTCCATTTGACTTTAAAGTATCCCCTGTGTATGTTTATTTGCATTCATCCTTACTAAACACTTCTTCACCTCCTGAGCTTCTTTCTCTCCCCCCAGTACTGGGAATTTGTTTTTTGCTGTTTTCAAATATCTTCCTCCCTTTTCTCCTTCTGGCCAAGGGTCCGGCAATTTCTCTAATGAAAACAGTTGCTTGCATCCAGAAAGTATTTTTGCCTTACATTAAAGTCTTACATTCTTTTTTCGCTCCACCCCTGAATGCCCATTTTAGACTGTGCATCTCCTGCACACTCTTGCTCTGTTTGCTTTGCTCCTTACTTGCTGTCCCAACATTAGGATGGTGCTGGCCTTCCTGTTTACATCCTTGCACTGCCTTCTCAGTGTCTAACTATGCCTCTGTTCCTGACTGCCTTTTCCTTTCTTTTTCCCTCTTCTTGGAGCCTCTTCTGCTTTCCCCAGCCCATCTTGGGCTTCCCTTTGTCCTGTAAACACTGGGCACATTCTTATGCCTTTGTTTGCCTGGAGAAGTAACTTTCTTCCCAAGTTACTGAATTCAGGAATGTCATTTGCAAAGTAAGAATGGGATATACCAGCCTGCCTTTGAGCTAAAGCTTGTGAAAAGTGAATGTCCACATCGTATTTCAGAAAATTTCTGAAAGTCTTTCTCTACATCACTGAATTACTGTGTCTGACTCTGCCAGCTCCCTAACTGGGTCTTCTCTGTCCCTTCACCATGCAGTAAGCCTAGAGAAAACCTTTCCATCAAAGACTGAGCTGGCAACAACAAGCCTTCCCCCTCCCTCCCCTTTTCTCATTATAAATTTCCATGGCACAATAAAACATTTTCCAACCAAGAGCAGTGCTAAACATATTGACAGAGCTAAATACATTGAGCCATTTAGATTTGGGGTTTTCTGGTCGGTTGGCTTACTGAAGCTGTTGACTTTCAATGGCAAAGTTCCCACTGACTTCAGAGGGACTTGGGTTTCACCCTGTGTGTGGTTAGAGCATCTGTGACCCTGCCTTGTGTGAAGTATGTCACGATCAAGTTCTTAAAGGTAAACAAGCACAAGGGACAAAAACACAGCAAAATTCCAGATCCTTCCTTCTATAATAATTAAAGATAATTTCTTTCAGTGCTGTAAAGTGTATAGAGTATAACTTTTTAAATACATTTTTGTACTCTTAATTAAGTGCTGTTTTTCAATAAAGTATATGCATTTTGCCCTGAGGATATTTAATCTCAGGCCTTTCACCCACTACAGAAGCAGTGAAGAGAGGTTTATGATAAGCAGGAACTTTTTAAAGATTTATTCTGCAAGCCTAAGTAGTTCCTTGACAGCAATGATAAGAAACCTATGTGTTTCTGGAGTTGGAAAATCTCCTGTATTAAAAGCCTTGGAGTAGTTTAGGTCTAAGTACTTCAGATTCCTGAGTTCAGGTCTCATCCTAGTTTCATATATTTAACTTAATTGATTTCAATGAGCTTATGATGACTTACAGTGGGGTAGATGGGTCTGGCCTCTCATTTCTATTTTGATTCTGCAATGTGGTTCCATAAGGATACAGATGACTCTAGTTTTCGCTCCGTGAGCATGAGTCATTCACTGGTTGGTGAGAATGTGAGGTCTAGTTTTCTTCTGGCATTTCCTGCATGCAAGAAGTGAGCCTATGTGAGATCAGGTGCCATGGCATTGCACTCCTACAAAGGGCTCACCAAGACAATAATAAAACCGAGATATGTGTGAGACATTCCCCCAAGGATCACCAGAGAACAAGAAATGACCTTTCATTAGCTGTTCACTAACCATACCTTCATCCACTCTTCCCGTTGCTGCTTATGGGAGGAGCTGGAGATAGCTCTGGCCATGTCTTCTTGTTGTTCTCTCCCTCAGTATAAGTGTTGTCTCTGTTCTCTAGGGATAAGAATAATCACATGAAGATGAGTGCCATCATCGGGGACCACACCTTAGTATTAGTTCTGGACCCCACATACATGCAGAATTTGATTCACTCTCTAGTAGTGGTCAGGATTTCAAACTCCTTTAGCTGCCAGTTTTGCCCCCAAAGTCATTAGCACAGGTATAGCTCTTTGCTCCAACAACATCCTGAGTACCTGGGTAGGTTTGACCTTATTGCTTCAAAAATTACCCAGTAGGAAAAGCCTCTGTCCAACATAAGTTCAAGTGAAGTTCAGAAACTATGAACCATGGACATATTGGAGTCAATTAAATCCCAAGCACTTCATTCATGAAAGCATGAGAGTAATTAACTCTTCGGAGTCCCAAGTTCCTGTATGTTGGTCAATTGCAGTTGCTCGTGAGACAGCCGTATACAAGCATAGATTCCTCCCCCCCCCACTGAAACTGGCCCTGAAATCAGGCAACTGGGCTAAAATTGCAGTACTGGTGTTATTCAGGGTTTTCAGTGGACTCCCTCTGTCCTTCCCTCTTCCCTACTTCACAACCCTGCTCTGCCAGAACCTTGCAACATGCTGCAAAATGAACATAAGCAGAGGCAAAACATGGTGTGAGGTCCTTCTTCCTCTGCTGCCTGCTTGGGGACATCAAATGGTGCAATGTTTCACCTTGTGATATCCCAAAGTGTTTTAAGACCCATGAGTCAACTTGTGCCTCACTCCTGGAGAGGTGGATAAATAAGGCAGACACAGGAAGGACTGAGCGCACGGCAAGCAGTTCTGCATTTAGGGCATTTGATTCATGGGGGCACTAGTCCTGCACAGTCAAAGGGAAAGGGCTACCGTTGTCCTGGGATAGTCCTCATGGCTTTCCATAGCCCACCATGGGGCAGGAGAGCTGTGGATACATCATTCATTTGGAGAATGGGTTGTAGAGCAGGCTAATGCAAGGACCCTCACACCACAGCCGTGCTGTCGGCCCAAACGTCAAATGTCTCTTTGCATCCTGTATAGTGATTTGCTACCTTTACGGTCAGAAAAAATTCGTGCTCTTTGCATTTCTCTGCTGCTACTGCCTTGGTATTTTAAAACACTTTATGGAGCTGCTGAAGGAGTCTTCAACTCCCCCTCCCCAGTAAATGTATGCCCTCTACTGCTGACGCACAGAAAAGGTAATTGATTTAAATTAAGTCACACCACATCCTTGGCAGAGCTGTGGAAGGAACCTGGGAGACCCGGGGAGGGAACCTCTCCTCTCCTCTCCTCTCCTCTGTCTGTGGAGCTTTAACAGTTGCGCTGTCAGCTTGGAGACAGATTTCATCAGCACAGAAGTGTCACTGGACTCTGCTAATAAACAGCTTTATGCAGTCTCCCTTACAAGATCTAGCATATGATATAACTACGAATAGGGCTGAAAAGTATGCTGAGGAGAGGATTTCAGTAATGCCAAGTTTCAGATTAAATCTAGAGCAAGTATATTGCAGAAGAGTGTTTTTCCCCAGATGAGTCCAGAACTGTAGCACACAATTTTCCCAATCCATACAGTTAAGGGCTCTGTGCCCCTCCCTCAGACAATGTTACAGTAAGGAGTTTTGTCTTAAAATTCAGATAGGTGGATAGAAAAACAAAATGGGAGAGCCGTGGAAAAGAATTGATCGGTCTCCCCTCATGGAAAATGGAAAGCCCTGGTCTTGTAAAATTTCTCATAAAAAGAGGAAAAAAAAGGTAATTGAAAGGCTAGAGAAGGCAGACTTAGATCTAAATTCAGACTTGAGCAAACAGGACTTGAAAGAGAGTTTGTTTCTTTTATTTTTTCTTTTTTTCTCCTGGAGGGATCTTAGGTAAATAAAGCCTGGCATGAACCCACCTTCTTAAGAAACATGTTCTGAAGAAGGATGAAATCAACAGGTTGAGGTGCTCTTTACATCAGAATTAGTCAAATTAGTTGAACCAGAAGCAATAGATTATTACACAGCTTCAAATTTCGTATGTGGCTTCTTGTGCCAACCATGTGACACCTGTCTTCGACATTCAGCAGCCTCACACAAGGCTCTAAAGGGGAAATTAATTTCCTTTCTTTCTTCTCTGGCCCAGGAAACTGTCTCCTCTTATTTTTTTCCTAGTTTTTTTTTTTTCTGTCGCCAAGATTTCTGACTCACAGCACATGGAGATGGTATTAGTCACAAGCTATTTCCTGTTTTCCAGATAACCTCACAGACTGGGGCTTCACGGTCAACAGCACAACCAGGTGGAGTGCAAGGTAGATGAGAACCAAGCACTGGCAATTGCCAAGCAGGCATACAACCTGCACCTAACTGATTGTTTTCCTCACAGGCATCTTTTTTGTTGTTGTTTTTTGTAAAGGAAAGGCATTATTTTAAAGTTCTTTATCTTCATATATTTGTCTACCATGAGTTTTCCCAGACCAACACACCAAACATGTCTTTACTCGTCCTGCTCTCAGTACAAATTTGATTGTTGGCTTTTCAAGGCAACGCTCTTACTTTGTTGCAAATGTATCAAGTGCCAACTGAAAGGACCATGCCAGAAAGCCAGGATAAGTTCAGAATAATTTGCTGCAACCAGGGCACCAGGCTCTTCTCTGCTCACCATTTTCTTATGGCATGTTTGCTCAGCAAATGCCAACACAGAGGGGAGAGACATACCACAGCTGAGTGAGTTATACTGCCCAGCCTGCTTCAGCTCATGGTGTAGCTGTGCCTTTAGCTATTGCCTCCTAACAAGCAAATCCATCTGATGCCAGTTCAGCAGGCAGAAATCAGAGGATTAAACCTCCATCATCAAGCAGCCTACTCCATTCAGGGAGGCCGATGGAATGGAGTAAGGCAGCAGTCAGAGTTGCCCTAAGATGGATCCCTATGTTGCACATCCATACAGGATTTTATGGATGCCACAAGAATATTTCACTGAAGTGACTGGAGCCACTCACCTCCACCTCCGTTCTGCTGCGGTGCCCTCCTCCCTGCCCAGCTCCAACTCCGTGTGCCGAGCCGCTCGGTCTCAGCCAGGACTGGCAGTGCCAGGGAGGTGCTGCACCTCAGGCAGAAATCCCTGCCTAGCTCAGGGCACAACTCACATGAAACCATGGCTCTATCAGCTCCTGCTGCTGACCGAGGCAGGTGTATACAACCTATATTGAAATTGAGGGTGTCACAGTTACCAATTACAAAGATAGCAAAATTAAAGCTCAGTCAGTAACAGGGCTGTAATTGCACCTCTGAATTGCGCTATGAGCTATCCCTAGGCATGTGGGATAGATGTTGCCCCTGATTTATTACTGTGCGTGTTGATAGCAAGTTTGTAGTACGTCCTTTCCAAAATACGTTAATTTTCTGAAGTGTATTGGTACATGTGTACCCACCCTTGGTAATGCAGCTAGCTCAAGGGGGAGAAAAAGGTTGCTGTTTTAAAGCGAACTGTAGCATTAAGCAACTGCCTCGGATAACAAGAGAAGAAGACTTCACCTAAAAGGAACTGCAGGAGATTGAAAGCAGAAGGCAATTATGCAAATTGCAATTGGAACAGGATTACTCAGGCTAGAGCCAATTACTTTAGCAAAGCGTGCCATGGGTTTTAATGGTATGATTGTGCCAGGGGGAGTGGGGCTGGCCATACCTGGGATTTGCCACTGTCTGTGCCTGGGAGATGCCACCACTGCCAGCACAGCAGTTTCAATGCCACTGGGAGCAAGAGTCAACACACGCTCAGGCTCCACTGGACAGAGCAGCATCAGTGCACTGGAGTGCCTGTGATCCCCATCCTCATCTCCTACTTCATCATGCTAAGGGGACTGAAGGACAAAGGAGACTTCAGCTTAGCGTGCAGGGCAAGAAAAGCCACAGCAAGCAGCAAAAGAAAACCAGGTGGACTGCTCCCGAACCAGCTGGGACTTGGCTTAGTTGTTTGGAAGGAAGGTCTCAGAGTGTTTTTGTGGCTGTGCCTGGGCAGATTTAAAGGGCATTGCACCATCTGAGTCTATCCAAATGCAAATGTGCTGCTGTATATGGAGGAAGAGGCTACACTGGAAATCAGATTTCTTACCTGGAGGAAAACATGTTTGTGGTTGTCTTCTCTGGGTGTTGTTCTTGGTATATCTCATTCATCCAGTATTCCCATAGCTGCCATCTTGGGGATTCAACCATGCTGATGAACTCTTTTCCCAAACATTTCTGAGCTTTGAAGAAAAAAATTAAAACCAATAAAAGGTGACTTCATTATTACCTTAAAGTAGAAGGAATGGATAGCAACTACTTAAGCTCATAAATATGGGCTAGTATGCACTGAAAGTAGTTGTTATCATCATATGTGGTTAAAATTAGTCATGAGCAAGTTAAAACTAAGGTTGATGTCCAGGTTCATTGCTGAAATGCCCTTACTACCATGTGAAGTGCAGAATAAAATAGCAAGAACAGGATAAAACTCACCCAGTGGTTTTTTTTTTTTTGGATCAATGCTAACAGAACAGGGAATTTCACACTCAGACTTCAGTAAAGGTCTGTGAAGCTTCAGCTTCTGGTCTCAGCAAGAAGTAGCAAAAACAAAATGAAGATTTTCAAATCTTGGAATGCTAATAGCACTTGGGCTGTTCAAACCATCTATTACTGTCTCTGTGATCCATGCCTTCGGGCTTTAAATCACTCTCCAGAAGTTACAGAGCTCAGTCCTTTGGTTACCAGTTGCACAAGAGAGAACCTAATCATTAGAGAACAGGACAAAGACTAACTTCTTTTTGCTGGTCCAGGCCTTCCCACCTGTGTTCTTTGTGATCTTCAACAAATGGCTGAGACTTCAGATTCTAGTTCTCGTATGCTTCTGTGTTCATGAGTTGCCTTTGCAGCACTGAGCTATGCACATGCTATGAGACATTTGCTCTCACATCCTCTGACAGATTTGAGTACACCTAACACAGAACACACTTTTTAAAATGGAGACCCTATACTGTCTCTCTGCCAAAGTTTTACTAACTTAAAAGAGGTACAATTATACCTTACCACTGCACCGGGAAGGGGAGTTACAAAGTTTGATTCTGCAGTGTTTTGAATAGGATCCTTGGAAAGTCTCTGAATTTGGAATGGAAATTACTACAGGAGCTTTTCTAAATAATTTTGCTGTAAAAGAGTAATTTGTGTATAATGAAAGCCTCATAAACACACAGACTGGCTGCTATTAGAAGACTCCATTAATGTAGTAGTTTCATACCCTGTTCAGTAATGGACAAGACAAGCCCCCAAATTATGAGTCCCAGTGTAACAGAGACTGTGCTAATTATGTATGGGTGCATGTCAGCTGGGATAAAAAAAAAAACCACCAAAAATACCCCAAACAAGATCCGCCTCAGTCCTCTCCTGACAGCAAGTTTTGTCCTAAATGAAGAACGCTTCCTCAGCTTGTTTAATGACTCCCACGCAAGCAAGGAAAATTGTTGAGGTTTTGTGATAAGTTTCCTCCTGGTGTTCCCCCTACTGAAAACCAGTGTTTACAGTCTAAGGAGCTGGCACCTTTTTTTCCTCTGGTGTCACCCCGCAATTTCTCCAGCTACAATTCTTTCAAAATGGAGGCACACAGGGTAGCCATTGTACTGAGTCAGGGTAAAAAAGAGCCAGAGAAAGGCAGAGAAAGCCTCCTTCTTAACCCACCCAAGGAAAATTGAGACCCCTTGGGAAAAACTTTCACACCTCTGGATGCTGTCTGTGATGCTCTGCTTGTGGCAAAGGTCTTCTCTGAGTGGCAAACTCACGAACCCGCTCAGGGTTCAGCAAGTAAAGCATCATCCAGTGCAAAAATGGTCAGTGTGATGGATAATTTCAGAGTGGTGGTAAAGCTATTGGTTTTGAAGCTAGCAATTTGAAGTTGTACATTGCAATTAGATAAGCGAGAAAAATGCTATTCTCTATTTCCAAAAATAATCTTTTGATACTTGGGGTTAGGCTGGTATAGTCCTAAATCTCCATGGATGTAGTTGTGATTCCTGTTTAATAAAACTCCAGAGGTGATCTCTTTTTATCAGCCTATCATCTGTAATTAAGGCATTTAATATTCAAACCCTTTGATGTCATGTCATCTTTGAAACATAAACAAGAAGTTTGTCTCCATCTTAGAAATTAAGATAAATGGGTTGGAAGGGCAAGTCCCCAGAGATACTTCTAAAAGCTATTTGGATATTTTAATAGCTACAAAAAATAATAACAATAATATTAAAAACCACATTGGAAGAAGGCTTAAAACAGAGTCCTATAGAAAATGAACAATACAACTTCTCAGCAGAGAAACCTGGACATAATCAGATTTACTACTGTTTGTTGTTGGGTTTTTCGGTCCAGGCGATTTGTTTGTAGTGAGAATTTCGAAGTACTGAAATTAATTCCCAGTCACTCTCTCTATTGCTATCAGATAGAAAAGCAAGTCCTGGCACCCCATGAAGCTGTGCCCAGGGCCTGATGCACTGAGATATGGAGGACACCTCATGTTACACATCCTCCTCTGCCCCACTATTTAATAAGAAAATCAGTGGGAATGTGGCAACCATCTGGTGGGGCATCTGCCCCGTATGCTGGGTTTGGCTGAAGCTTCAAATGAGATGTCTGCAAAAAAAGGACACTCTCTGTCCAGGTTTGGGTAAAGCAAGGGGCTAGGTATGAGGTCAGCCTGTCACATAACCTGTGGGGAGCAGTGCATTGGGGAATGCCCTCCTCAACCATTTATGTCTCCTCACCTGCACCGGTGGAATAAGTCTCACCAAGGCCAAACTGGAAATCTCTGTCAGAAGACCTGGGGCTCCAGACCTCAGTCTGCTTCCTAATCTTATGGCTTAGCCACACGATTATCCTTCACCCACATTCAAAGGCACTAAAGGATGTGCAACTTTTTTCTGCCATCACTCTTCCCTTCAAACTTGTCAGAAATCTCTCGCTCGTTTTTCTGGCGTGAGGCCCACTTCCACTCTCTTTAGCCTTCTACCGGTATCCCTGGATCTCAGCCAGCTTAGATGTGAGCTCTCCTTCTGTTTATAATTAGAATGTGCACACATTCAAGTTTGTTTTATTCCCAAGGTCTTATTGGTGGGTTAGAGGGATCAGCATGTAGGAGGGGAATCACACAAATCCTGTTATTTGTAGGTGCAGGGTGGTGAACAGGAGGACGATACAAAAAACCCATTAGTCATTACTAAGATTTTAAGGCAGATTCCTTAGGCAAGGCTGGGAAAATCTCTCACTGTCTGCCTGCTCCGCTGATAGCTAGGTCTTCCTTTGCCCCACCTCTCCATGCCCAGACTATATGAGTGTCCCAGTACATTGGGTTACTATCTCTCTTCCTCTTCTTCCATTGCAGCACAGACTTCCTTTTATTTCTGTTTTGAATCATGTGGAATTCATCTGGGCTGGTGCAAATTTGCCACCATTGTTATTTACTATGACAGCTTCAGAGAAAAACTGAAGCAGCAACATTTGTGTTAAGGTTTGTTTTGAGATCTGCAACAGGACAGCAGTATACACCTCTTCCAACCCTGATTGCTGGTGTCTGACTAATGTCCTTGCCCCAGGCTTTTAATTTCCCGATGCAGTAAACTGGTTCTTGGAGTTAAAGGTAAAAAAGCCAATATCCAGATCTTCTCCTCCTATGGGGATCTATCACCTCTAGAATGTTTTAAAGTAATGGCTAAATTTTTACATGACTATGCATTCCTCGCTTCTGAACACGAGCCAACATGATTGATTTGAGTATTAATTAGCACTATTAATCACAGAAGACTAACGGATGATCTCGCTGAAGTTCATAGAGGAGCTCTGAACAACAAATATATGAGGAAGAACAGGTCAAGTGCCAAAGAGATGACTAGACCCTGGCCTGAAGTGATTCTATTCCAAAGGCACAAGTGAAGAAAAACAAAGCCAGACAAGATAGAACATATACAGAGTGGGAAGTGGGTATTTAGGCTTGAATGTTTCTTGAAATAGGTGGGGTCTCAGTGGCAGCTTGCTAAAAACAGTGTGGGAGCTTAGCTCACGGTAGCGTTCTTTTTGGCAGGCCATGAGGTGGGGTTGTGAAAGGCTGCCAAGATGGGTGGATGAAGGAGACAGAAGTATCGGTGACTGATGCTTTGGCAAGATTGTAACTGAATGGCAGGTATTCCATTTTCTCTAATCTCCTTTTGACACCTGTTTCTTCCTGGGCCGGATTAATTACCACTTGCAGGATTAGGTAAAGCTGCCCAGTTACCTACAAGTCTGGTTTTAATATGGCAGCTTTGTCAGCTTTTCTTTGCCAGTGGTCTAAGTTAGTTTTGTTGGGCTGTAATTGGTCAGATGAGCTCATACCTCAGAATCTGCAACCTTTTCTGTCTCAGCTGACGGCCCCTGGATCTGGGCAGCTCGAGGGAATGCCTGGCAGAAAGCTCTGCCACTGATGGAGACTGCTCTGCTGCAAGAGTTGTGTTTCACATTAAGCACCAGATGTCTTTTCCATCTTTTTTAGTAGCTCCTCTAAACTGGAGATTAAAATCCCAAACTGCACAACTCCAGAGCCCCATCTCCACAGACCCACCAGGCTCAAGAAACCCACACAGCTCAGAAAAGCATCCTGTACTGTAAAGAATGACATGTGGGTGGCAGTTGAGCTTACCAGTGTCTGCTCTATTTGTGTGAACAATTGCTGCATGGCTGCTTTTGAATTTACAAGTGTTTAGGAAGTTTTGAGATGCACAGACTATAAATGCCAGTATCTATTCCACCCTCTGCAGATTTGAATTCAGCTGTCATTTCACAGTGCACCTAATGATTCAGGTGAGGGAAATGGTTTCTGCTGTTGTTCTGCTCCTTTGTTGTTTCTTTCTGTGAGATGAAGAATCCTTTAGACATGGAGTTTTTCATGCTATGCTTCATCCACTTGAACCTTTCCTTCACAGACTTCAGGCATATAAGAAAAAAACCAGATGTCTCAGGAAAAAGAAAACCCCCAAAACCCTAGCTTTACATGCACTTGGATCTTTCATTTTATAAAAACAGTCAGGCCACAACCACAAGATTTCACAGATAAGAGAAAAAATGTGGATTGTACTTAATTCAATATTATAAAGAAATGCTCTTACAGGGAGACGGCAAGCTGAGCCAAAGCCAGACCAAGACTGCTGACTGATCTGAGAAATGTGAATATTATTCACACTGGGACACCACATCTCATAATGCTCCATGTGTGCTATAGTATATAATTATGAAATGTTTGCATTAAGTAACTTGGGTGCCTAAATACAGATGTTCCTTATTGACATTAATTGAACTTGACATATCTTTGGCCTGCTTTATAACAGTCACCAAAGCATGCATTTCCACTTTACCGTACATATTCTAAAGGAGCTCTGTTCCATATCGAGCTTATTAACACAGAAAAACATTAGTGCCTTAGCTATCTGTCATATATTTCAGGTAAAAATGCAATTGGTTTGCATTAAAGAGTGTAGCTGCTGGGAACTGACCACAAACATTAATTTCTGTTCTTTTAAATTTTTATTTACAGTGAAATTTGTCCCCAAGACTTAGAAAGTTATTTTGTCTTTCCAAAACTGTCAACACATTGTGGTGCCATTTGCTCTGCCCTTATTATTACTATGTCTCAAGTGCCCTGAGAAAGAAAGGAAGAAAGAAAGAAAGAGAGAGAGAGACGGAAATTGTTCTTTCACTCCCATATAAAATATAAATGGTTTTACATTTGATAGTTTAACACTTCTACACTATTCTGCAGTGTGCCTCATTTCAGCATCTAGAGAGAAACCCTAAGTATCGAACAAAAATAAGAATACCCGTATTTATGAACTTCACCTGGCTGGTTCAAAACAGGTTCTACAAAGGAGAACCCAAGAAGGCCTACAGTTTCCTTTGAGATAATCTGTTTTAGATGTGTCATGCAGTTGAGATCTGTATCTCGGATTCTCCAACATCCTTATGGAACCTCAGATTTTAAGCAAACCTTTCTAAATAAGCTTCCTTGGAAATGAAAGATAGGCTTGTTTTTGACATTTTCATCTTAATTTGCAATGTTCAGCTGGGCTATTGATGAGTGGGAAGTGTTTAAGTGGACGTTCACGCTTTGAAGTGATGAATACAGAGATGACAAGGCATTTGAAGTTTGATCTAGAATTCAGACGTGAAAATTTATTCCCCTGATATTAAGGAAAAACTTCTTACACATATTGTTCCAGGCAGTTCATGGACCAGGATAATTGCCTTTTTAAAAGGAGGTTTATGTAAAATTCGAGAGAAGAGTGGAAATGAAAGTACACAGAACAGAGACCTTGTGATTTTATTTCGCCAGGTTCCTCCTTTTAAGAGAGGTGTACATATTGCCTTTCCTGAACTGAATAGTGAAAATATGTATGTTTTCTGAGTCAAATTCAACATTCTCAAAGCACAGAAGTCTTGTCTAAAAGACAAATACCTGCCCTGTCCCTTAATATTGTAGGAGAACTTGTTGTGTTACGGGAGCTCTTTCCTTCTAAAAAAAAGTTAAAGGTGATTCAGAGATTTTGTATAGGCTGAGGACTCTTGCCTTACTCAAGGAGTAACATTGCTCTTTTTCATAGCAAGATGCCACTTTCCATTCTAAAACTGCTTGAGAAAAATATTTTTAAAATATTGCATTTTCTCTTTGATGCTACCTTTGCCAATTAACACGATTCCAAGGATTTCTGCTTGGAGTATATCTTTTGGTTTTCTCATAACAATTTAAGCAAGACAAGCATGAGATGAAAAGGGAGCTTCCCAAGTATGTGCAGACACTTATTATAAAGGGAAAAGTCCTGTGGCAAATTCTCCACAGCACAAGTCATTGTTTTGAAATGTATTTCAAGACTAAGCATATCTGATCACATCCAAGGCAGGAATATTACTGTTTATAATGTCATTGTGAGCTGTGAAGGATACGTTGTTCAGATACAGGTAAAAATTGATGATGGAGTACTAGGCTCTGAAAGTGTCAGTAACTAAGGATTGTTTTTGAAGTAAGAAAAATAAAAATGATGTAATACTAACCAAAAGGCCATAGTCACTTCAAAATGCAGAAAAATAATCTGAACAAACTCATATATGCTTGAAGCTGGGTGCTTAAACACCAAGGAATTTATACTTTTTCACTTCTATTCAACTGGTGAGATGTTGCTTGTAACTGAGCATGACATGAGTAATAAAACATTCCTTTTCTTTTCTATAGGCCATGCCAAATGGACAGTAAATACCTGACAAAATGATCCAGAGTTCATCAGAGATCATTCCAGGAAGTTTTACTCCAGGCATGTACATTATTGTAAACTGATGATATGCTGGGGTCTGTCCTTTATGAATGTTAAAAAAAAAAAAAAGCTTTTTATATTCAGCCTTTTTTTTTAATATATATAATATAAGGGGGACCTTATAAATGCTTTATAAATGTCTCAAGGGTGGGTGTCAGGAGGATGGAGCCAGGCTCTTTTCAGTGGTGCCCAGCGACAGGACAAGAGGAGGAAGAACTTCACTCTGAGGGTGACAGAGCACCTGAACAGGCTGCCCAGGGAGGTTGTGGAGTCTCCCTCTCTGGAGATATTCAAGACCCGCCTGGACATGGTCCTGTGCAGCATGCTGTAGGTGACCCTGCTTCGGCAGGGGGGTTAGACTAGATGACCCACAGAAGTCTCTTCCAACCTCTAACATTCTGTGATTATGTGATTCTGTGAATTACCAGAGCGACAATCCATAACTGGAAATATGCTAAACCTCAAAGTCATTCAGCACCTCTCTTGTTCCCAGCAAACTACTGAATGTTGATGGCTCAGGTAAGTGAATGCTCTGCTCCAAGCTGGTTCCAGTTTTGTTTTTTGAAAAGCTGGCCTTCTCGGCCCACCTCTGTTAATGCCTACAGGGCAATTGCCTTATCTACAAAAGCAAATAGTTCCACAGACTGTTGGCTGTTCAGCAGCATCTCGCTGTATAAAAATACACCTTGTTTTCTCCAAAGCTTTTTCCTCTTCTGGAGGCTATTTTTTCTTTTTTGGCCTTGAAGATGGTAATTCCTAGCAAAACAAATGAACATATTATCTTTCTCAATGTTTTCATATAGAGTTTTAAAAAGGTACAGTGAAGATCTGAGAGAATACAGCCAGTATATTGCGCTGCTGCAGTGGACAATCCTGTTCATCTCTGGCACCTACTGTGGGTTCCAACTAGTCGCTTTCATACAAGTCCATGAAGGTAATAAGGTTCTTTGAGGACACAATGAACTACCAGAGTATGAATAAAACACTTCAACTCCGTTACAGAAGGTTGCAATAAACTCTCATTTACTTCCTAAGCTAGTATATCTTTCAAGAAACATCAAACAAAGGAATTAGGCAACAAAATACAATCTTTGCCTTCCAGGTCACTTATCCTTTCAAAGCATACACTGATACACCTCGCCCTTAGTTTTGCGTACATTCTGGGAAAACTCCAACAAATTTGGGCAGAGCAGGCAGGTTTCCCAGAGTTCCTTCCAAGTTTCGAGAATGGGCCTAAACATCTTTAAGTAATGAATCACCTCAAATTCTCCACAGTGGCCCAAGCAGCAGTGCTCCTAAACTGAGATGTATGGTTCACCTCTCCTTGTCCCACAGGAGAGGCACAGACTTGCAACTCAGAGGTGGCAAGAATCAGGAAAATAATATACGTGAATTATAGTAAGATAAACTGGACTCATGGCTCTGAGAATGAAAAGAAATTGTAATTAAAAGATCAAAGACAATCCAAATAAATCAACTCTGTTTCAAGAGCTAATGCCAGGAACAGGCTTCCTTTTCCATGGTATCAGCAATATTCTTGTACATGTCCATCCTAAGCGGTCAGTGCCCTTCAGGATGTTATGACTCGGACTCCGCACCATACTGTTGGGCAGCAGGGTGCAGAAGAAACGATGTTTCCTGCTTTTAACCTAGCTCTGCGTCTTGATGATATTTCAGTATTGCCAGTGGTTTTTTTTTGCCTTAGCCATACATCTTGCTGAGCACCCCAGGCAACACATACCTGCAGGTGGGCAGGTGGGGATTTGTCAGAACGTAACAAAACATAAATACCAAATTATGAATGTTTAAGCCATGGAAGTCAAGTTATGACAGCTTGTTGCCAAGAGTATTTGTACTGGTGCGAGTGCTGCTCACTGTGCCCATTGTATTCCTGCATGCATCTGTTTTGATGAGAAAGATGGGCTTAAATACATTAAGTGTCTATAGATCAAATAAAACCGCACAACCTTCAAATATTATCACTGTGCTTCCCATGAACTCTGCTCTCAAAAGGTGATATCGAAGGTAGACCTGCATCTCTGATTTAATGTGTCAGACCAGACCTGAGTGCCAGAAGGAATGACTGATGGTGGTACAGATAAGCTGAGATGAGACAGATCTTTTTATTGGAAACATGCTTTGTGTGTGCCTTAATGCCCAGAGTCGGGGGGGTGGAAGATGTTCGACTTTGGAAAAATCTGGGTTCATCTGATTCCAAAATGCAGTAACAAATTACTTTATTGATTGTTTCTGTTACTCAGGAAGCCCCTGGATGTATCCTGGGGATCTATCAGCAAACAAGTTACAGCTCTAATGACATTGCCTATCTTTATTCTTGACAAAACTGGGATCAGAGGGACTTCAGGATGAAGGTAGCAAGTTGAGTTTGTGCTAAAATGGTGTAGGTTTTGCAGGGTACCTTTCAACTCCACATACTACTAACCCTTCACTTTCAAAGCTATGTGTTTTATGCATTAATTATTATTACCGTACCACTTTTCTCAATATTGAACACCTTTTCCCTGCGCAAGAGCTCTGAGGCACTTCAGAAACAATGGCAGTGCCAAGAAGGGACTGTTTCTGTTTTGGAGAAAGCTTATACAATGGAAACAGGGCCACTCACAGCTTGTCCATATATTGCTGGACAAGCCTAGCGAGACCATATTTCCTGAAGAGATGAATCAGTGCAGCTTTGCAACGTTACAAATGAGGTCATGGCAGTCACCCAGAAGCTGCAATAAGCTCAGGATCTGAAATAAGGGCTTCTCAAGCTCAGGAAATAGAAGAGGCAACCCACAAAGATGTCTATAGACAGACTCTCTACAGGACACCAGCTGGCTCATGACTTGACCAAATTATTCATTTTTGGGGCTGCTGTGAGTGATTTACTGCAACCTAACAGGATCCTGGAGCTCATAATCACAACAAAAGGCAGGGACACTTTGCACATGGCTAGAGGCAGCTGTTGTAGCAGGATTTTTGTGAGCAGAATAGAGGCCGTTATTAGGAGACACAAGGTGTGACGCTGTCTCCACTGCTTGCTGTTACAGAGCTGCCTGCTGTGCTTCACATTACCACTGGTCGCCCACTCATGCCCATGCAATTGGCTGAAAAGTCTCTTAAAATTGCTCAGACAGCAGAGACTGCTGCTTTGATTCTGAAATAGACAGTTCCCTTCAATCCCACAGCCATGTCTCTTCCAGTGCCAAGAAGGAAAGCAAGGCTGGAGCACCATTTCTTTTAAAGCAGCATAGCTTTCAAAAAAAAGGAAGGTTGGGGCAGGAGAAGAGGCTTATTGTGTTAGTTGGAAGGAAAAGTCTGGGAAGCAGCAATTTAATAGGATATTGAAAGGAATTAGTGTCTGTCTCTTCCTGAATTTTGAAAAAGGAGTCCTCTGTTGAAGGAGGCAAAAAGCAAGGGTCTTCCGGTTTGTCCTACATTTTACCTGCAGAAGTGAGCCATGTCTGAAAGGAATACAAGCTGCGGCCTTGTTCGATGCAGTAGCCGTTGAAGCATCCTGGGGAAGGCTGGTGAGGAGGTGAAAGGGAATGAGTATTATTATTTTTCTACATTTTGACCCCATTAGACATTCCAGGTGCAGGTCAAGTGCAGCAGTTTATCTTCACCCCAGGGAGGAGTCTGATCTGTTGTCTTTGATCTATCCTGTAGTGATGAGTCTGATAATGTTTCCATCTGAGAGCACTAAAGCAAGTCAATAAATAGCAATGCAAAAAATTCCACCTCTGCCATAAACCAGAACGGGAGAAGGGGAGGGAACCTTAAAGTCCCTATTGTGTGGGGTATTTTTCCTTAAGAAGCAGTGGATACGGGCATTAAATATGATTTCCACTTAAAAACTCTCTGTGCGAATACTCTGGCTTTTAAGCATCATTATACTTGATCAAAGGCAGTCCAAATAAGTACCATTAGTCAAGAGATCCTCATTTCCAAATGTTTCCTTGAACTTTCTGCCGTTTGCTGAAGTTTTAAACTCTCAAGCCAGGGTCTGCATGTCAAACTACAGAGTGACAAATGAAATCAAGAGTAAAAGGCTGTCTACAGACTGTATTCCTGATTTGAGTCTCAGTTATAAACCACAGGCAATTCTATTTAATCCCTGAAGAAAGGGGATGTTTTTACTTGGACTGCCTCAGGAGCTCATCACAGGCAGTGTGGCTCCCAGAGTCTCTGGTTGCCCCAGTGCTAGGAGAAAAGCTGTTTTGACCAGCTCTTCTCAGAGTGGGATGTTCTCTGCTTGGCTGGCCAGGGCATTGAACGGAGGAAGCCAAGAATCAGCTCTTGAGGAATACAGTTTACCCCAAATAGTAACACAGAGATATGCAGCTCCAAGAGGACTGGCCATTCAGCCAACTCCTTGCAGAACAGGGAGAGCCAGACAAAAAGGTTGCTTCTCCCTTCCCACTGCTAAGATGGCGAAGACGATTAAATGGTTCCTTATATCTGCCCCTTCTCAGGCAAGAAGGCAGGATGAAATTTTGTCCTCCATGGGAGGAGAGTCAAACACGGAAAGGATGTTACCAGTGTGATAAAAGCACAGTCAAAAATCCCAATCTCTGTTAAAAGTAGCATTGATCGTGACAAAATGATCTTGCAGGAGTACTATTGTTCCTCTCTCTAACAGAGTTTCTACTTCTGACTTCTTAGAATTGCTAAATTATCTGGAGCAATTTATGGCTAATTTTATTTGAGACATTTTCCAGCCTCTGGATGTCTTCAGGACTGTAACTGTTTCTTTGATCTACCTGAACCTCTCAGCTCCCAATCCAGGATGAAAGATGAACAGTTTTTACTGGTTGGAAAATTCCACAGAAAAGGTTTAGAGTAGTTTAATTTTTAAAATTTCTGATTTTGACATTTCTAAATGAAAAGATTTAATTCAGTGAGGCCGTCTACTAATCACAGGAGTCACGGCCTGAGTTCCCAGCTGGGTTACAAGTCACAGTGAACTGGAGGAAGACCACCATACCTGATAAAATATGCAGTACATACAGAGGAACATGACCAAGTGAGGACAATTAGTGTCCAAACCACATTCAGGTCCCATGAGGCAGCATGTCCACTCAAGAAAAACCTGGTTTTGCCTGCACAACAACTCAGCAACCCAGAACTCCACAAATTTCTACTCCTTCCATCCGTATTCAGTGGCTGTGGGACATAAGCCTAGCACCTGAGTGGTGTTTCTTCATGATGACCAGGCCAGGAGATAAGAGTGGAATTTCCATACTCAATGCACTGTTTCATTGGAAAGCAGGCAGGACTTAAATCCTGTGCAGGAGTATCTCCCACTCATATTTAATTTGTGTGAAAACCAGGAAGAGTCAGGGGCTGTTTTCCGCCATGGTACTATAGTCATCAGCCTCATAGCCTTTCTTAATTAATCTACTTTTGGTTGCCTACAACATCTGAGCACATCTTGGGCAAGAGCTACTTGTTAGATATTTGGATCTCATTAGAGGTGAAAGCTGCCTTGTCTAGGTTTTGCATTTGTGATGGTGGAACATCCTAGGATTGATTCATGGCATTTTGTGATGGATAAGTGCCTCCCAATATCTCCAAAAAGCAAAGCACACCAATAAGACAAGAAATTACTTCAAGAATGCAATCATGGACAGCAATTTTACAACACAAGCAGGTGTAACTCACTTCCACCTGGTAAAAGCTTGCTGTTATTAAATTAGTCTTTTGTAAAAAGCTAAACTTCTTCTTTGTGAAAGTGAGAATCCAAGAGAGAAAAAAATGAAACAAATTTGTGGCAGGTACAGAACCTCTTTCTTCCCTATGGAGGCACACAAACCTCTAGCAATGGACTGAACTCTCTTTAGGAAGACAAATAAAACCTCACATCAGCTCATTTGCACAAAATGGTGCAAATGGAATAACACGAATCTCCTATTACACCATTTCTTTCTCACAAAACAATTAAAACTCATTTTCCCTCTCTTTCTCCTACAGTTCTCGACCTTGTGCATAGGAAGTCTGGACAATATTGCTGTAAGTGTCTCCCTCAGGATTCAGACTTACAAACGTTCTCTGATCCCATGTAAACAGGATAATGTGTTGGGATGTTTGTTTACGCCACACTGTAATTCACCCTTTGACATAAACCAGTTTCAAGTGATTTTTTTTGTCCTCTCCTTGTCTGGGAATCAAACACGACCTGCAGGTTTCCCTGCAGCATTAGATAACAATAATAGCACAATATTGGCCAGTAACTGAGTAGTTGTGTCAAGATCATGGTCTTGATGAAAGGGCAACAATGACTACCAGTACATGCAACTGCTGCCACAGAAGGAGAACCTCATTGTGTCCGCCAGGTAAAAATAGGAATCAACATTCATTTATCTCCAGCCAAAATGGCTATTGCAGAAGCTAAATCTTGCTGGTGCTTCAAATAGCTGACTGTGTCCACTGCTGATCAGGATCCTACATCGTCTCTCTNTCTTCTGCTGACACTTTTTCCTACAATTTTGTTCTTCTGCTACTACCATGTAAGATGACTCTGACTGTGAGGATGGTGGTTGGCTGGAAAAGACAGAATTATGAGGCCCTTCTGAGTCAACAAAGGAAATTCAGTGGTAAAAGCAATACTGAGAAGCAACAACTTGTTTACAAGGGCATTCCCACCTTACNTCTGTCAGAGCTATGCTGACATTGGAAACTACGAGAATTTGTAGGGAAGGAAAAGCTATGCAAATAATACTAAGTGGTAACTAATATATTCGTGTTTCAGGAATATGGTGAATATCTGGCCCTAAAACTGGAATTCACAAGGGAATGAAGAGACAGAAAACACCTACATGTTTAAAGAAGCTGACAAGTGCTCAATGAGCTTCTCGGAGATACCTAAGCAATTTGGACTTGTAATTCTCATGATTTCAACATGCATCTAGATTTCAACACGCATCTAATGCCTATAAAACTCCTCTCACAACTTTATCCAGCTGAAATTCAGATAATATAGATGAATAATTCACTTAGGGTGTTTTTTTGCTCAAGATAATGGAACAAACTAGTAGAAAGAGTAATGAAGTAAGTCCTCTATTCTATCCTGATAACTAAAGCACTAAAAGATGCTGGTCAAGTATAAAATCTTTCTGTTGCACCCTAGGCCAGTTACTTTCTCTGCACCCAGATCTCAGGGCTGATCTGTTCCCAATTAACAATGTATTTTGGCAGAAAACTGTGATTTTTTTTCCACTACTAGATTATTTCCGATTTTAAACATGCTGTAAAACCATTCTCAGTTTCTTGGTAATATCTTTCTTTTTCTTCCTCAAAAGGAAAGTAATAGATAGCTTAAAACCACATCAGTTTAGAAAAGTTTATCCCAAGGGCATTATATTAACCTTTCTTGGAGGACTGAGTGTTTGCAGTTCTCTGATAAACAGCCTTAGCCTTTCCCTTGGCAGTTAAAAAAAATGGCAATAAAACTCTCCTTCGGCAATAGGTTGATGGGACCCAGAGCTCTCACATTTAGCAATGCAAGAGGCAGACAAAGCTTAGGGAAAAGAAAGAGGTGATTTGTTAAAAAGGATTCAATATTGCTATTGCAGCAGGCAGGGCGCGTTCCTCCCAGGATCAGAAGAAAGGTGGAAAATCATCAAAAGCTTTGAGAGATAGAGATTGCAAAAAGGCAAAAAGGTTGATCCAGGCTGTAGATTTAACCTGGTCAATTTGAAAACAATAACATTATCCTAACTTTATCCACGAACTCAAATGAAAACCAACACAGATCTTTCCCAGGCAATGATTAAGAAGATATCATTCTGTAACCTTTAGAAGGGTAAGCTCAGAGCGGAGAGACAAACTCAGATGTAGTCTTCAGAGAAAATGTCAGGCTGAAGCCTCTCTCTACTTCATTTTACTAGAGCTGGGAGGTATCTGAATTAAGCATCTTTGCACTTCCTTTGATCTCAGGAGGCCATTTTCAGGAGCTGCTGTACAAACTGCCTTACATTTTTTGATATAACTGTAATTGTACTGCTCAGCCCTCTGATGAATTCCTGAAGAATGGAGATCAATGAACAAACTGCCACAGCCAAAGGAGAATCAGGAGACTCCCTCTGAAAACACTGCCCGATGGATTTCCCCACCTTCCTCCCTCCTAAACACTTGGGCTTGGGTTAGAAAGTAAAACCATCATGGTGAACTTTTGTTCCTGTTGCAAGTGGGCCTGTCAGGCTTCCACCAGAAAAGGCAAAAGACTGCTCCATCATATTTTGAACTGTTCAGTATGCTATGGAGCAGTTTATGGCTATTAATTTTTTTTTTTCACATGCTCTTCTTGCATGTGCTTCTCCAAACATATTTAGAGCTCATAAAATGTTAATTAGGAATAAAATAAAGTAAATAAGGCAATAATCTGAACCTTCCGGTTGCTGTTTAACTATTTCCAGGCCATTCACAAACAAGTGAAAATTTACCAGAACAAACGTCCTTATTCAAGCCTTTTTTTACGATGCAATGAAAAGAGAAACATAGCCCAGTAAATCATATAATTAACACAAGGTTGGTGCTTGGCGTGTGAAATTAACCCAAGGAATAAACAAGTGGCTGGGTTAATCCCAGTGAAACTCCTGTTGTGCTCCAAGAAGCGCTGGATGTGCAGGCACTGGGACGTTGCCTCTCCTGTACTGGGGCAGGGACATATTCCCCTTTCCCTCTGCAAAGGGCCATGGCAGGGCTGACTGAGCCTAAAAAACTTTTTTAAGTCCTAGAAAACTTTTGAGACTTCTGTGAATATCCGCTGCCTCACTGTGATAGTGGCATCAGGAAGTGGAGAGACAAGCTGGAGGGAGTCAAGGATCAAGGTGAATTGACAGTTATGGGTGAGCGCTGTGCAAAAACCTGCATGAGATTACTTCTGTCCCAAGGAGATCTTGATAGGAATAGACCCAAAAGAGTAAGTGCAAGAGGGGAAAGAGAACAAGGGAGGGATGGAATGATGTGTCAAAGGTCTTTGGTGAAACCAAAACCAGGACCTGGGCTTGTGAATCCCTGTCTGGTGTCCTGAGCTAAGCAGAAGACTTCATACTGCTACTTCAGAGAGCACAAAACCTTCACAAGCAGTGTAACTGTGGTCACACACACAGATGTAAACACACACACAGAGCGAAGAGAGCTTCCCACCACGCAAGCATCAGTTGCTTCTGAACAAAAATTGAAAATGCTTAGCACTTTAGAGTCAGTAGCAGAGGGATGAAAATAAGAGTATCCAAGTTAACATCAACTTTTAATGGGTATTTTATCAATGTGTGTTCTTGATTTTAGAGAAATTCAGTGTTACAAAAGTGGGAAGAAATTTCTGGAACAGCTGGAGGAGTTAATGTAAGTCGATGACGTAAAGCACCTACCTAACATAAGGATTTATCAAATGCTTGGACAGGCTGGGATGGTGATGGCTTGACTGAAGATTAGCGGTTTGTTTTTAAAATAGACCGTATTAGTTAGTCAAAAGTAGTGAACGGCTGGTCTGTAATTTACCTCACATTAATTGGATTCTAAAGAACGACTTCTGACTAGAAAACAGGTTTCTGATTGATACCCATCATTAATCTCAGAAGAAGGCAAAACCAAGGAGACTGAATTGTCTTCTCCTGTCCTATGTGTGACTCTCCATGAGTCTCCGTCTTCTGCGAGGGTGCAGCGAGTTCTGCAGCCTATGATTACTCTGGTCAAATCACGGCAGCAGAAACAGAGAAGTGAAAGAAACAGCATAGGGGAAAGTTTATTGTCTCATTACTCACTCTGTTCTTTCTTTGTGGACAAACTGCAACACAAGCAAGTATTCAACAAAAGAGTTTTAAAGGATGACCAAATGTCTGTGATTAAACACTTAATACAAAGTAGTTGTTAGAAATAAGGAAGAAAGAGAAGCTACACACATACACACATAAAATCGATTTCCAGAGTGAGTCCAGAAATTCAAGAAGCTGAAGTTTTTATCTTTATATATTTTTAAGTTTGTTCTCTGTTTCAGTTCCCTATAGAAGGGATATACTCTGAAAAAAAAATATCTGTACAAAGTCCAAGGTGACTGGTGGGGAAAAGCTGGGATCCTGGATTGCATGAGTGCTATCACGTACAATAAGGTCATTAAAACTGCTTGCAACCAGGTTCCCTCCTGACTGGCCATTTTCAGTGCAAAATTGCAGGCAGGCATTTGGAGGCAGAAAACAAGGCCACAAAGGGAGCAGCTGTTCTGAAAACAACTCTCTGCATTTTTGTTCAGCTCAGTGTCCTTCTCAGCATGTGTAACGTCTTCCTTTGCATCATTTTTTTTTCCCTCTAAGTAGCCTGCTAACAGCTTATCTTCAACAACCTTCTAAAAACAGACCAAAGGGGATGTCACAAACTTGAGGCAGCAGTCATCACTTCATCTTCAACGGCCTGTTCAATCTAGGCTGTCTCAAGGAAAACAGTGGTGGTGGCCAGAAGCTTGGGTGTGTTCTAGGAAGCGGCTCATGTGACACAGGAAAATAAAAAGAGATTTTTGGAGAATAGGAAGGTGTCTGCAAAATAAGAAGTGGTCCCTACTCAAAGGCTACACAACCACTCCACAGGACCTACTTGGAGCTGTGGGCAGCAGGTAAATGTCAAGTGTCAATAACCATGAGGTTTCCTTCCTAAATCTATATTGGAGAAGACTGCTAGGAAGGACTGCTATAATCAGGAAGAATATAATGGCAGTTGGTGATAGCATCTTTCGTTACTTCTGGCTCAATCAGTGTGCCAAATCTGAACGGCAAAGTTATTTGACTTCTGAACTCCACTCACACTAGGGAGTGTTTTCCTGATGCACCTCCATCCTTTTCCGTGGCCCCTTTGAAGTCCCAGCTTTGTGTTCCTACACAGATGTACCTGCCCAGGGGACTGATCATCTACCCACTCTGTCTTCTACACATGGGAAGGCCAAGACTAGAGATAACAACTTGTACCAAAGTGGGCAGAGCCATTTGGATCCTCGAAGAACAAACAAGGCCTAGAATAAAACCAAGAAAAAAATTCCAATTTCATTATGTATGTGACATAAGCTTAGATGTAATCACAGTTTTCCAGGTCTTTGTGGGTTTGTAAACCTCCAGCTCCTGGAGTCCTGTGATTATTTAAGAATCACAGCTAGCCTTAAAAAATAACAACAAAAAAACAATTCAAAGAGATTTGAAGAAGAACTACAACACTTAAATAATAAATATTCAAAATTCAGACAGCAAACAAAAAAAATCCATACTGACAATTTTGGAACTCATGTGATTTTGATTTTTGGAACTTGTGTCATTGTTTTTTGCCACTTGGGACTGGTGTTCTGTGATTATTTAGGTCATGCTTGTATAACTTCCTTTCTCCTACCTAAGTTCTCATGCAAAACTATTATTCCTGACACAGGAAAGGCATACTGTTGACTGAGACGTATGATTCCTAACTTGTCTCTAAAAAGTGGGGCAAGGCATGATATTGTACCTTTTAGAAGTACAGCCTGCACTTATTTATAAATTAGAACTAATTACAGGTAACCTGTCTTTGGCGTAAGTAAAAAGAAAAATCTAATTTTCAAATCTTGGCAGATGTTTCAGTGTCTTCCCATTATGATCTCAGTTGGCTTTATCAAGTGATACCACATTATAATTAGCTGAGGTATATGCTACAATTCAAAGGAGGATGCCCAAGAGCAGAAGCTGAATCTGAAGAAGCCTCAAGCAAAGAAGCTAATAAATGATACTATTTCAATTAGGCAATTACTTCTGAAAGAGCTGAGAGAGCTGTACTGAAGACAGGATTTCTTAATGGATGGTTCAACACTCAGGGCTCTTGAGCAAGATGTGTGGCATCCTAGGAAATCTGAAAGTATTTTTCTCTCCTGGACAGAGCGTTTTTGCTGTATTTGAAATGTGTCTTAAGAGTCCTCCTTCTGCTAAACAACACTAAGGGTAACCGGGTTGGTCATGAGAAAAGCTTGCTTAATTTATTCTTAAATTCTTACCAAAAAAAAGGCCCTTCTTAAACTTCCTTTTATGAAGACAAAGTCTACATATAAGAATAAATATCCATATTACATATTTTAATTGCTTCCTGGCTCCAGAATAGTCAGTCTCCCTGACAAATCAGAGAGATTTCTGAGGCTACTGTAAAATTCAAAAAAATAAATCTCTATGCATTCCACAGCACACTTCTGGGCTTTATAGGAACAACTTCTAAGCTTCAGAATTTTTAGTCTTTCACACAAGATTAATATTATCATAATCCAAAAGCAAACAGACAAAACTTCTTGAAGAACACTTAAAGGGCTAGACAAAACTCGTTTCTCCCATAAAATACCTGTAGAAATCTCATGTCTACCTGAGCAATTTTTGGCACCTGAAACATGCAAACACTGTAGATGCAAGAGTATGCTGGGAAAGCACCAATATCAAGAGGAGTGCCCACTCTTCCCCTGCTTTTCATCACATCTTGACTGATGTCTTGCACTGATAATATAAGATGTTGCCGAGCTGCCCCTGAAAAAAATATTATATTTGATTTCCCATCCAGACTTCATGCTGTCTTGCTGACACCTACAAAAAGGGATCTCAGCTCATGACTGTGGTTCCTCAGTACTATTGTTAGTGTCACCCTAATGGTTATGGTAATGTTGATTATGATGGTTATAGAAATAGCAATAAAAAGTACTGACACATACAGGGTAAGGTCTTCACTGGAGAGATGCTCTTAGTAGCTACGGTCTGTTGAAAGAGACCTTAACATTTGGTATTTTTATGTTGTTGTTTTCATTTAAAACAAAGTTATTCATGCCAAGTAATATGTTTGCTCCTCTTCATCCAAACAAAAGACACGTGGGGACTACTAAGCATCCTCAGCAAGCTCCCTGGTGGCTATTTGCCATTGTCATTAGGTGTTCTTGTGCCTGGTGACATATCTTCGAGAAAAGCAGGAGGGCTGGTGAGGCTGGAAGAAGCCTGTCCGGTTTGCGCGTCAGTTTTTTGCCCAAGACAGACGTTTGGCTGCAGAAGCACTGCACTGCCCTGTGCCGTGGCCCCACTCTGCCACAGCCGGACTCCTCCGCCTGTACCAACGTCCTGCTGTGACTCCTGCACACACATGCCAGCGGAGTGTTATATATGCTGTGGGGATTTTACGAGGGTCAATTAGCACTTTACACACAGCTCTGAACACCTTAACAAAAATATAGAGAAAGTGCGAAACAATGTCTCTGCGTGGCTCAGCTTTGGGCTCTGTAAACTCTGTGGAAAGAGTAGGGGCGTGCAGGTACTGGTTCAGAGCCCATTTTAGGTACTCTGAACAGCCCTCTGGAAACCCCTCCTTCACTCACCTGACAGTATAGGGAGCCAGTTTGGGTGAAGCACCGAAAGACAGATGATATAAATACTCCCGCTGCATCTCCTTAGAGGGAGACTTTCAATGCCCCTGAGCCAAAATGCTCCCTGAGATTTAATCTGAACGGAAATAAAGTCTTACTATTTGATGCTATAAAACAAACACGGTAGCTCTTTGACAAGACTAGCAATAGGTCAGGCTTATTTGCAGACAGGGAATGCTAACATTAGCTTGTCTCTGTAATATACTTCTTTATAAACAGCCACTTTTCCAAGCTGATTGCATTTGAAATGCTGCAAGTTCACTTGACCTCCGTTCTCTTTGGGGTTAAGTACATCCTTGGGCTACAGTTTAACAGAGCACTTCGGGAATGTAAAGACTTAGGGTGCCTTTGGCCTTTCTACCAGCTCCATAAGCTGCTTACAAGCTCGTCCTGAACTTTGACCCTTTGGAAAAACGTTTGATCCACTTTAACTGGGACATTCTGGCTGTGTCCTGTAAGAGCTGGAGCAATGAGGAAACATGCCAAATTTTCTAAGTTAAGAGAAGGGGAGCAAGATTTTGCCTGACCACAGAAGCTCTGATTCCTTCAACTACATAGCAATTAATATCTGTGACCCACAAAATCCATGAATCATCAGAGCAGGTCAGTGGTTAGAGTCCAGCAGGGCACAGAGGGCTAAGCTCTGTTCCCTGCTCTGATGGCAATCAGAGGCTTGTCTCTAGACATTGTGTGCTCACAATGCAGCTCAAGGTAAGTCTGTATTTCCTAGAAGATATTGCAGTACATATGACTCACCCCTTGCCTTTCAGATTGGCATTTATCTTGTTACTCTACCTGCTTTTCTCCGGTATTGCACAGGAAACGTATCCCAGGTTTCCTAGCACTGCGGAAAGGGGCATTTATGTGGGAAATGGAAAACTTCTCTTTCTTTTCATCTGACCATGGGAGTGGTGTTGGTCATCTATCCTCTCTCACACATCTGCCCATCTGAACCAATAGCTTATGCCATGTGTTGGGATTGTGAGGCATCCATTTTGCACAGGATTGGCTTGCACTGCTGGGCTGGTGCTGGAAGATCCTTCTGGATGCTCTCTTAGGCCTCAGAATGATAAAGAAGCAGTCCTGAGAGATTGCAGTAATCCTTTATTTTCCACCTGCTTTGTGTTTCTAGGGATTCCCATCACATTTTCTCAAACAATTTATACGACTGTATTTCAACGTGTTACTACCAATAGACATCCTGAAACTCTGAAGTTGCCCAGACTGTATTTCTAATTCACACACACTTTTGTATCTAAATATGACCAGAATGATAAAATCCAGAGAACATTCCTGAGACAGTATTGTACTACAGCTATAGGCTGTGCTCAAGAACATATGTAATCTGCTTACCTATGTGTGCAGTGGGAAAGATGAGCATGCTGCCTGCTACATCATCAGTCTGAATTGCCTCCTGTGTAGTGTGTCAGCTTTGCTGCTAGTGATGCAATAGAAGACAGAAAAGCATAAAATGATTCTATAGTCACTGTTATTTATTTTTGTTCCTGTGTTGCTTGTAAGGACGCTTCGTGGACACATGTTCCACAGACATGTCCAGGTAGAGAGCAGAACTCCTTTGCCCAGAAGACTTCACAAGTCGAGTTGTCCCATTTCATTACTAAAATCTCTTTTGACCTCCGGACTGAAGAATTTGATACAGATTCTTTGGGAGATTGAATTTTGGAAACTCACAACCCTGTTGTTACAGCTGGAGCTAGCTACAGCTATACTTCAGACCACTTTTGTTTTCCATAGCATTTGATTTCTTTCCTCTCCTTTTTTTATATCACAGCCAGAGCAGAGCTCAAAAAGGATAAACACTGACTGTATGGAGCATACTGGGTAAAGCAATGAACATAATACCCAGAGGAGCTCCCCACAGAAGTCCATAGCAATATGTTAATCAGTAACAAGTGCAGTTTTTATTGCAGTTTTTCTCATATATTCCTAAATTACCAAGGATTATTTTTTACACGTCCTTTAGGAAAGCTCCAGATTATAATTCCCTGCCATGCTGCATCGTCTCTTGTGTATAGAAAAAGATATGTGATGGCAGTCCTGGAAAATTAACAGCCTAAGCGCTCTGACCTCTGAGAACAGCCCTGTGGCCTACAGTTCTCCATCACAACAGTCCTCACAGGTGAATCATTGGCACAGACATTGATAAGAAAGATAAAAATATTTGAGATGGTCCACAACAAAATCCAAACCTTTCATCTACTCTTCTCTAAGTCTGTGGACACTCTTTGGATACTATCAGCAGCGGCAATATTCATGACAGCTTCTAGACTGTCCAAAGGGCCCCACTGATGCCTTAGAGCCAGTTGTCATCATCTTCCAGAGTTAGAAGCAGGTCTGAATTCTGCATTCTATAGTTCGAATATAAACCTGTCCAGAAGACACAAAATTAGTATTTAAAACCAAGACCAAATCACTTCCAGATGGTCAGAAATCGGTATTCCACATATAAATTAGTTGCCAGTTCCATCAGATGTTTTACATGCATCTCTGCTAAGTGTATCTGACAATACAATATATAAAATGGAATTCATGTATTCCATAAACTGCCTGTACCTCCCTCTTTTATGGGAGATAGCCTCCAGGAGTTTGGGTGGGTCCAGGAAAATAAGTGAAAAATAATTTATTACTCTTTATCAAAAGGGGGTAGGGCAACGTTTTTTTCCCAGGATGGCAAACATGTAGGTAATGTATAACAATTATTGTTTATTCTTCTAATATGGCAGAACAATGCCATCTCATTGGTATCACAAAAGACAGCAATAGTTACATTGCAAGTCTCAGCTTCTCATTTATTTTATTTGGTGGCTGGTAAAGACAATTTCTAGGCAAAGGCATGGAGTCTCTGGCCAAATTCAGCAGAGACATCTTTCTACCAGGACCCAAACGCTAAGTATTTCCACTGATTTCCACAAGAAACAGCTCTTTCTGAGGCCCGGACCATTCACTGTGCAAAAGCAATGGTGGAAACAGTTTTAGTTGTTAAGAGTCTTTGCCAGAAGCCTGTGATGGACAGGTCCCAGTAGTGTCTATGATTTGACTTGGCTTCATTTGGCTAGCACCATTCCATTTTCATTTGTCTTCATTTGGTTTTGGCTAGCATGCAGAATTCTAGATCTTTTCCAAAGCTCTTGCATCTTATGAAATACCCATTTTCCTCAAATAGACTCTTGTACAAGTAGAAATGTCAGTATGATTTTAAAATTACCCATTAATGTCTTTTCAAGTAAAATCCTCACATTCTTTTCAATTACACTCATGATCCATCTTATTTGCTTCTTGCAAATGTTTCTACGAACTGCTGTTGAGTGAAACATATCTGGGAAACATACCCTGAGAACTTTCTTACAGCTACTTGCATAGAGTTTATGCCCCTCTAAATTTTAATGTTGAGATTTTTTTTTTAATATTTTCTGTTTACCAATGCTTGATCAGAAATAACTTTATGTTTGACCATAAACAATCAAATATCAAATAGTTTCAAAGCCTACTAGAAACATACCAATGGAGAACTATTCCTGTCTACAAGATTTAAGCAATTCTGGGAACAGAACACATTTGTAAAAACTCAAGATCTATAAAATGTTAGTTCATGATCACTTTAAAAGACACAACTAGCAAGGAAACAGTGTGATTTGAAGTCTTCAGTGAAGAATAGTTGCCATACTTTTCTGATTCTCTAAAATCAGAGAAGACTTACACTGAAGATACAGAAATCTCTGTTGCTAGTTCTGAGTGACCATTTTGTATTTTAAAGAGTGGAAAACTAATTTTGTCCGATCAGGTCAAATCAGACAAAATTAGTTTTCCACTCTTTAAAATCAGGTATGTTAATGCTACCATAAGTACTTTGCAGCACATCAGTTAGGTTTTCCCTGTAGTTCCTATCTGTTATGATGAAACACGATCCACCATTAGCATCTTTTCTTGCCAAAATCTCGACCACCACACAGGGACAGCACCACATCTAGCTGAAACCTGTAAGATCAAACATTGCATTCCCAAAGCTAACTAAGGGGCCATGATGTCTACTTCATGTTAAGTATCTAAATTACTTAAACGGCTTGGAAGATCTCAGATGTATGTGCTCAATTAATCTTCTCAGATTGTCAAACTGCCCCATGGCATAGCTTGTTTGGCACCAAATTTGTTGAAGCGACAGAGCCCGTGGTACGGGCTTTGTTTCTGAGAGTCAGGAAGGAGAACACGTTAGCAACAACAAAACGTGAAATATCAAAGGTTCTTTAGAGTTAGCAGCTTTAAAGTTTTCTCATAAAGCTGTCCCGTGACCCTCCAGACAAAATGGTGATGTTTCAATCATGTCATTACCTGAGGCAGATTACAATTTTTTTTAATTATTCTTCCCTTCTGCTTTCAAAAGGATTGTTTTTAAGTGGGAGGAGAGGAGGCTGAATAGTGGAAAGGGTGTGTGCAGCTGTACCATGAAAAGTACATTTCAATACACATAAATACACCTAAAAGCTTTATATATGTTGCAACATCCCAGACATCGGTGTTCCTGAGGAAGGCATAAAAGAAGAGCAACCTTAAATCAGATAAATACCGCAGTAAATCAGGTTCAGAAGAGAGAAGAGAGAAGAGAGGAACATAGACTCTGAACCAGTGCTGGGAGTCAAAAGCCAGTGAGTGGGGTGGGAACTTGTTTTCCCACTCCGTGCTGGTGTGAAGCTATGTAAGTCCTGCTCCCTTGAGGGGCCTGGGGCCTGGCAGCATTCAGTTCGGGTGGGAAGGGGAGACAAATCCAAATCGTTCTGTCTGAGCCTCAATTTCTCCCACGTACAGTAAAGCTTACTCTTAATAGGAAGAATTATTCCTTGTTAGACAGGCTGTCGCTTTCCACAGAAATTTTGGTTTCTGGAAACTGGCATTTTCTCATGAAAAGCACCCCCTAAAATCCCCAACTCAACACACCTTCAGCATCAGTCAGGAAACATGTCTTTTCCTTGTATCTCTGGCATTGTGATCTCTAGCAAGTTAATTTAATTGTTGTTGGGTTTCCCCAGTGATAAAAACCAAGTAATAACAACAATAACATTCACTTACTTCTTTGAGGTCCTGAAAAAAATTTACTCTGCAAATTAACATAATTTTCCTGACATTTCAGGCTATTAAGGTTATTTTTTCCTTAAAGAAAGGTTAACTGGGGCTGCAAACATAAGCTCTGACCCAAAATTTTGCCCCACACTCAGCAGCACATTGTCCAGCCTGCATCATTATTTGCTGCTTAATGAAATCTCACACACATACTAGTGCACCACTGGTGTCAGACAGGTGTCCAGCATAAAGCTGCCTGCAGAGCAACGACCACACAGTTCTTTTCAGAGTTTCTTTCTGTTCTTATTGTTTCGAAAATGATGTGTTTATAATGCCTTTCAGTTGGAGGACACTGGAGGCTTTTTTTATTTTAGGTACTTATTTTTAAAAAAAGCAGGGTGCTCTTTTCGTTAACATGGTAACATGGTATTTAAATTACCCTCAACATGAATGATGCTGCTGTTATGCATTGCTTTGCAGCTAAAAATGTCATCTGTGGCTGGACTATGCTCACTACAATGACAGGAGGAGGTATTATCTACCTAGAGTACACAGCTACAAGCTCTAATAGCTCACAGCTGTTCTTTAAGGTACAGGAATTACTTTATTCCCAGTTTATTGAAATACAACAGAGGCCTAAATCCTCAAAGGTATTAGCAGTTAAATCACATTGAACTCAGCTAGAGTCAAGCACTTACATATTGGGTGAGCCAAACATCACACAAGCAGTAAGAGGAGGAGCAGAAGACCAACTTCTGGCTAATACTTCAAAAACTACTGCACTGTTTCTGCCTCTCTTGAGCATGTCTTCTGCTTAGCTAGTACTTGGCCATGGACTTCGAGCTAGCTAACTCCTGAGCCAGCATTCAAGAAGAAAATACATTTCTGTCTCTGCACAGAATGTAGAGGACCTAGAAGGAAATTCCACATTTCAACAGACATTTTGTGTTACCTCTTGAAACTGTGCTTGGTATGGGTTGTCACAGCACTGGGGAGTTGTAGAAGAGCTGGAAGCAGAAAAGCAAGGGAAAAAAATGGCAGATTTCTGAAGGGGCTGGTTCGTGAGCAGTGTGAGCAGTAAGTTTTGTTCAGGAGAGCGAGGAGTGAAGGTGAAGGTTAGTCGAAGCAGTCAAGGTGATGCAATCCTGTCGCCACAGCCATGTCCTATGCCCAGAGATGGACCAGCATCAGACTCATGATCAGAGCGGGGACTGGGGTGGCCTTGTTTGCCCATCCTCTCTCAAATATCAGCAATGGATTAATGGAAAGAAATGAAACTATCTGGGGCAATACGGAGAAATCCATGTTTGGCTGTTGGCCCATTAAACCACTGTGTGCTCCCCCAGAGAAACACTGCATGTTTGCAACTCTGAAAATGCCCTTAATATTCAGAGGACCTTACTTGTCAGATGGAAGAAACTAGTCTGATGCAAAGTGACTTGGCTATCTTTATCTCCTGACAGCCTGCGCTGTGCCCTTCTCAGTCCAGAAAGGAGAGGAAGAGCCAGGATCACAGGAAATCTCTTCTCAGGATGGTTATGTTTGAAGTTCAATGGGTTTTTTTTATTTTCTGTTTTTCTTTTCTTTTTTCTTTTCCCTCTTGGCGTGTGACTTTTTCATGTTGAACTAAGGGGGTCTAATGAATGGAAAACTGAAATCAGAGGATTTTCATTCTTTAAGGAAATTAACCTCGTTTAAAGGAAATGAGTGTTCAGAGGCAGAAATGAAAGTCATAATTTAAATGATATCAGAAGCTGGTTTTCCTTATGTAACATATTATTAAACAGTGGGGAAAAGCTTTCACTAGGCAGCCTCAGGGAGCACTCAGCAACTATAAAGAGGGTTCACATGCATGGCTCTAATATGTTAATAAATTATGCTAATTACAAGCAGGGGATTAGAGAAGGGGAAATCAAATAATGGTGCAGTAACTGGGCCTCTTTCAACTTAATTTGCAACATTGCCTGTCTAGGCTCCTTGTTGAATTACCAACTTTGTTTTCTTCTTTCAAAGACTCTGAACTTCTCTTTTGTCCATGAGAAGACAGTGGTGTCACCATCAAGAGATAATGGGTGAAAAAAATGAAGTGCGAAGGGAGCAAAAGCGAGAATGAACCTTCTCCCTGATGAGTTTCTGATGACTGAAGGCTCAGAAAACACAGCAGAAATCCCACTGCTTTTGCACTGTGCCAGCCTGGAAATCTGGTTGAAAAACGTTGTCAAATAGTATGTAACGGATGATGTTCCATTTCTTTTCCTTTTAAAGCCCCTGTAAGCAGGAACTTCACAGAGCGGCTGGAGGAGAGCGTGTGCCCTCAGCTGCTAGCTCTTACTGTCCTGATAACCTTTTATCCCTTTGGCTCATAGAAAGCAAGTCCTACTTTTCAGTTCTTTTCACCTGAATGGTACTTTTCCCCAGGACGAAAGGTCTCTTTTCTTACTTGGAAATGGAGCCATTCCTTGCCTGGAGGCTCCTTTATCTCATTGGAAGCAACATTTTGATTGACTTCTTAGTAGTTTTTGGATCATTAGTCTCAATTTGTTTGATAGATGTCTTCCCCTGCTGTTGAAGTTTTTTCCCTTCTTTTGTCCTTCATATGAACATCTCAAGAGGTTTGTCAACTATTTACCTTTTCCTTTGTGATTTGCTGGAATTTATGACAGGAAGAATTGGACTGAATTAGAACAAATGAAAGTAAAGGAAAAATGTGTTTCATTTCTACTTTTGCAGTTAATCCAGGGTTCAGAATCCCATTGTCCATCACATTCAGGCTAGAGGCATATGTCCTTTCAGGGAAGGGTAGAGGTCAGAAGAAGAAGCAGCTAAGTCTGATAAGGAAGGATAGCATTGATACAGCGATGGGGAAAGTTTGCTCTGCAGCATGAAAAGCATTGCCCAACAGTTTAGCTGTCTTACTGGGAAGGGCTAATGGAAATAGACACAAATGAACATTCACAAGCGTCAATTTTCTCATTAAAAATATAGAGAGTTAAAAAAAATAGACATAACCCAACTGTGTTTAGTGTCTCTAATAAGACACTGCCTTTTACCCTTAGGAAAGGGACAAGTATCCATTTTCATAAATTCATTTTTAATAGTTTTTTCCTTCTTTTTCCCTCTCTTTTTTTTCATTCGCTTTTTCTCTCCTTCTCCCTTTTTTTCCCCCTCCATCAGCAAGGGGGGTGGTGAAAGAAAACAGAGACAAGCCAGATGCCTTTCAGTGCTTTGATCAGTTCCTCTGCAGACAGCCAGGCTGCCTCCTAGCACCTCTTTAACTACAGCTTGCCAGTAAGAAAATGAGCTGTTTTAACTCTGCAATTACAGTGCCTGCTGAATGCCTGTCATCACAGCAATAGGAACCTGATCTGAACTGTATATCCACTGGAGAGAGAATTACAGCAACCAGGGCAGAAAGTTAAATACCCCCTGTGGCGGTGAGACTCATATAAACGAAAAAGCCCACATCCCAGGCCTCCTCTGTTGGTGTAAATATATAAAACACTGACAATACGACACAGAGCTTCTCAAGAGAGTCAGAGAAGGGGAAGCTGTAGGGTGATGCCATCCCGTTGTTTTCACATGTTCTTGGGAATGACAACTATGAATGTCTAAGAAAAGAGAAAGGTGGGGGAAGGGAAGGCAAGGCATGGATGAGGTAAAAAATACATGTTATAAGCAAAGACATATGTGCACTGGGTACTGCTCTATTCATGGCACAAATATAAATGCATATATGGAATGAAGTCAGGAGGTAATTTGCCTTTCAACACCATCTCCCTCTTGTTGCTCTGCTATGAACATACAAATGTGAATGGGTTGGTGAAGCTGTGTAAATAGGCTCTGTCCATGTTTGGAGGGCAGAGGCGTGAAAAGTTTGGTGACTTCACAAATATGCGGCCATTCGGGGAATACAACCATGATTTCCTCCTCCCTGGAGGCTAAGCTTTAATCACCAGATCGGCCTTCCCTTAGACAGACAGCAACTTGTTTGAACCCCTGAGAATATTGTATAATCCTATTGTGTGCATTTATTTTTAAGCCACCCTCTGTTAAATTATACAAATAAAAAAAACACAACCTATTTGCTTTTGGGGGCATTTTACGTACTGGCATTTCTTTGGGAAATACACAAACCAATTGAAATTTGGGCCTGATCCAATGCATACTCAATCAGACAGCCCTGAACCAGACCCTTGCCTTATATGGGCAAGATTTAATGGTGTTCTTGATTTGCAGTTTGTTTCATTTACCTTGAAAATAAGTGGGTAGCAGGTACTTCTTCAAGGCCTCTTCCATCACAACAAATGAGCTGCCCATTAAGTGGATATGAGGTTAGAATTATACAGCTTTAACTTACTTGAAGATGTGGGAAAAGATGGATTATAAGTAGGCAACTCAAGCCAGAAAGTTATTAATTATTTAATAGTTATTTTATAGAAGTATTTTCCCATGGATCATGCCCTCTTAGAGGTATAAAATCGGATAACTACTTCCCTAGTGCACAGGATATATGTCTAAGAATCCAATCTTACGGGATTTGTTTCTAATTATTTAAATACATATTTTTATTGGAGTCATTTTAATACCTACATGCTTAGTTTTCTATTCTGAAATGTGTGTTTCCATGCTCGGTTATCTCAGGGATGAGTTACAAGTACTAAATGCGTCCTGTTATGTTTGCAAACTTTAAAATGTTCAGACCAGTGTTTTCACACTGAAATGGCAACACACAAGTGCCTTGTTTGGCTACTGACCGCTGCAAGGCATGATTTTGAACCATCCTCCAAGGGGCCCTGAGATCCAATGAACAACACGACTGATGAGAGCTGCTTGGGGAACTCCATGTTTTATCTGCTGTGGTTGAAACAGAAATCCCTTTGCTAAACACTACAGACCAAGGCAGCTGGAGGGGTGATCAGTGCCAACCAGTGGGCTCATAGCAGGGCGAACATCTCCATAGCACTTGCTGTGGCAGTCCCTCTGCCACCTACTTCCCTGGGACAACACAAACAGTTTACAGGTGCTTTGTAGGACAACTATTAGGCACTGCCCCTCCTCCTGCTCCATGCAAGACCTTCATCCCTGAGCCCAATCCCTGAGGGGTTGCACTGAGAGGCACAAGGGTACTTAATCCAACCTCTGGTACAATTCAGACCAGTCCTTTTGCTGCTTAAACTCACTCTGGTCTTGTCCCGTGCTGGATCGACCAAGTCTAGGATCAGTGCAAAGCCACTTTTCACATGGTTTCGCTCCCATCTCAGAATGCTCTTTGACTTGAACCCAACATAGAGTCCCTCTGGAAAAGGGTTGTGGGTAGGATGGATGCAGCACGTGTTGGATCGCCCAATCCTTTTCTGATCCAGAGGGCAGGGCAGCTTTTCAGAGCTGTTCCCAAGTGCCACGATTTCTCTCCACATTTACCTGCAAATATCTGTGGCATTGAGGTGTGCTAACGATGACAGGCTGGGGAGAACATGTCAAAGGGAAGGCAGTAGCTCTTTGCTGTAGACTCAAGCTCCCTCTGCTGAAGAAAATGAGTAAAACAGAAGTTAATCGTCGCAGTTCGGTTGTTGGACTTGACCTTCTTCCGTGTCAGATTAAGTGACTATATAAAGCCCTTAATGGTCTGCATGGCACAAGAGGAAGAATAGATATCCCCTTGTAAAAATATAGTTCAATTAAATATATCCACACCCTTGCAATCTGGTGCTGTTGGCATATGGGCTTTGGGGCTATTAGTGTAGAATACCACAAGTCCTTTTCTTCATAACTCTAATGACAAGGGACTGCTCTCATCACCTGTAAAATCACCTATTCAAAAGGACAAGTGGCGAGTCACACATGAATTGCTATCATATGGTATAACACATACTCCAAATATTTACAAGACAAGCCTGTGCTCTGCTCTCTCTCAAGAAACCACATGTATTTACAGACGTAAGTGACGTTAAAATTTAGCTAATAACATCTCATCATTATATTAGACCATTAAAATACTGTGGATGAAGCTGTTTCCTTGCTGAGTTACTGCATCCTGATGTGCTTATCCTCCACATTTCTTTTGCTGAGTGGTGTAGAAATATGGTGCAGATTGCAGAGATTACTACTCTTCTGATAGCTGCAGGTTACTGTGGACATCTCAGGCAGAATTAGTTTGTTCTAGCATAAATGTCTGATAGCAAGACACTAAAAGCTGAGCTAGTTGACCAATTGTCCCTTTGTGGAGGGATGCCTCCACATGAGAAACTGTATTTAATATCACAGCCCTGTTCCTCTTTGCAACTGCCTTTTATTTGCTATTAGAAGGGGGTATAGAAGCAGACACAATTGACTGGGCCGTTTAAATATTAACCTCCTTGGGAATTATAAATGGGTCAGAGCAGCTGCCTATGCTATATGATGTTCTCACCTGAAAGCCAGTGGTTTCCCACGAAAGGAAAATCAAAGATGCATACAAAGGCACCGGAGATATTCCTGACTCTGTGGTAATTTTCAGCACCCTTTGTCTAATTATTTATGATGTTTGACTTCTTGGTTTAAGTTCTTGAGAGGAATTAGATCTCCAAAAAGATCTAACTTGAAAAAGGATGTTTGTACTTCTGTTTTCACTACATGCCGGTCTTTGATGAATAATGGATTATGGAATAGGAAATGTCATTTCTTTTATCATACTTCAAGTATAGCCAGGCTGATTCAGATGGCAGAAGCAATTCTCTAAAAACCTGACAGTGCTGTCTGTGATAGTAACCAAGTTACACTAGTTTGATTTTTTTTTTGACTGTTGGTTTCTTCTGCTGTATAATTTGCATTTTATTCTTAAATGTGTTTAAGGCAGTCATGTACAAGATCAATAAAATATGTCCACTGCCTGCATGACATCATAGAAAATAAAGCAGCATGTACACTGTCAGGGGAATGTGGCTGCATTGCAGTGTGAGTGTGAGTGGGGAGAGAAATGCCTCTTAGAAATAACTTGGCAGAGGAGAGAGCTCTCCGTGCACATACGTTATGTTTGCATCCCTCTTACTTTCAGTGTCAAGATATTTTTTGCACTACAGATTTGGTTCTGGAAAATAAATAAATATTCCAGATTAATTTGCAGTGTAAGATGCAGTAAGATATTTCCATTGATTTGGAAAGGGCTGGCATTTTTTTTCAATTAATTTACCCCAAACTCAATTGCTGCTGTTTCATAGCAGATAACTTGCTCTAAATCTAGTCTCCATGTATGAGGGACTAATTTTTTTCTAGCAGGGATGCCTGTAGGGGAACCTAACTCATATTCTCAAGAAAGAGGAGCCTTAAAACCACCTACGTTTGCTCCATGCTGTTGGCCTAGTTCTTAACTCCGGAAGTCTTTCTCACTCCTTTTTTAAGAGGATCAAAAGCCTGTGGATGTAATTAAATACTGTGCTTCTTCATTTCAGTTATGTTCATCCAGTACCAGATCACAAACAATATGAAGGGATTAAGCAATTATATAGCAACAATAAACACACCCTTGTTCAGCAAGGAGTTTACGAGATGGGGTAACTTTGCTTGCAATGTTGTACAAATTATTCTGATTGACTAAAAGAAACCACAGGTGTTTTTGCAGAAGGGCCACAGAAAGCTGAATTAGGCTAAACTGATGAGATGAACATTTTTTATTGGATCTAAAAGGTCCATGCCATTTTTATATGGCATGATCACAGATAGTTCTGTGCCAGAATAACCGGGAACAGTGACTAACACACAGGCTAATGGAGACGTTTCTTTTGGACCTAACCTAAATGTATTCAAGACCTCCAAAACTGTGAGCATCCAAATGAACAAAGATTACTTAATGAACAGATATGAGGTTAAAGAGAAATTTGATCATAAGAATCTTTACAGAGAGAAGAGATACGAGGGAAATACTTGTGCCTGTCTGACCAAATCTTTACATAGTTTCTCAGAGCTGAAGCCCAACAAATTCAGCTGACAAGCACAGTGTACAAAACCTTCAGTGATATCCTTATCTAGAGATGCAAAGGCCTAAAGCCAAGAAAGGGTGTATTTCTGAAAGACATGCTCTTTCTAGTCCAAGTAGATACTATGGGCCACACAGAAGTTCCTCAGGGTGCAATTCTCCAGCTTATATTATGCCAGACCAAGAAATCAGAGGAGATAATCAAGAAGGTCCCTTCTGGCCTTAAAATCCATGGATTTATGATTCATTTCATTTAACTGCTTTAATTGCAGGTGCAAGGTTGTACAAATACCTCATAAAGTCAGTGATAACTTTGTTTCAATGCAGCACTGTGTTTGGGAGTCTCCCATGTTGGGCTGCACTGCCAAAACTGATGACATGCGGTGCTTGCTTCAGCTGAAAAGCCAGATATTCTTATCAAGGTGTTTTAGATTTCTGGCTTCTAACTGGAAAAATGAAGATGACCCAAGCCTGATATGCACAGGTGGGCCTGTCAATACTTAATTGTTTCTGCACTCATCAGAATTGAATGTGAAAGTCCAGTCCAGTGTTTGCATGTCGGGTACCTGTTCTGTGCTCACACCATTCCTCGACCAGCAGTGAGCTTTCAGGGCAGGTGTCCAATGTCCTGTGTAGTACAACTCGTTAGCAGCTTTGACACAAACCTGATGAGATAGCAATCATGGGCTGTGATTGACACTTGCAAAGTGAGCTTAAAAAATAAAAATCAAGGAAGCAAGCAATCCCTGGACTCCATAAGCAGCATGGTTTGAAATCAAATAGCTTTTAGTCCACTAGAGCCTTGTGGCATTTAAAATCATACTATTTCATTTTGTTCAATGACTAGCTTTCATCTTAAACAACTCTCCCTCCCTCCCCAAACAGAGCTCATACAGAATAAATTAAAGAAGGTGTTTGGTGTGAGAATACTTTCTTGGTCCCCATTTAGAAAAGGTGTTTTTTCTCAGGAAGGTACCACCTATAGTTCTTTAAAAGGATCTCAAATCTCACACACTGTTATTCCCCTGATGTACCCCAGAGGTCCTCTCTTCCCCTCCTTCAGTCCCACTACCTCCTGCATCAGCAGTTTCCCTTTGCTAGGGCCTTCTGAGCCACTCATTTTCTACTGCAGCTCACTCTACTGATACACCTTGCTGCTCTCTTGCAAACCACGCTGCTTTTCAGTTGTTAGCAGGCTGAATTCATCAGCTCGCAGAATGCAAGGGCCTGGCAAACCTGCACGATCTCCTGGTCAAACCGCTGCCAAATGTTTGTCAGAGGACTTAGAGCTGGGGACATCACTCTTGGCTCAACCACAGGATCTCTCCAGACCCAGAAACAGATTCTTATAGATCTTGGTCAAGTTGCCTCCTAAACTTTGCTTGGATAAATGCAGTAATTTCCTTTAATCACATCATACACTGAGGTGCTTTCATTTTTATAGAACATTTACTTCTCAGCAATTTTGCAATGGGTCAATCTTCTCCTAGAAACAGGCCTTTTTTGGTCCATATCCTTGTGCAGGTTTCCTCTAAGGGAACTCACATCACTCAGAAGGCTCCAAAGGACAGGCCATTCCCTTGGGTTTTGCTACACTTTGCAAGGAGGTACAAGGATCAAAAAAGAGCTTTTGGATCCTGGAGACCGAGGAAACTGAATGGACATTAGAAAAGGCCTGATGCATAGATGCTTCTTATTTGCTTTTCATTATCTGGGTGCATGCAGAGATAGGCAAGAATCATTGTGGAGAAGCTATAAGTAGTGTGTGGACTTCAGCTGTTACAGGGGTTTCACTTCACCTGTTACAGCGTATCTCGCTTTTATCACTAGACTGGGTCATCGCAATGTGCTTTGCTTTGCTTGGCCTAGAAAACTGTTGCTCAATGTTCTAGCCAAATGAATAATACTAAAAAAGCATATGACAAAGTGCTGAGTCCCCTCAGCACTGGTTAATGCCATGTTTTATTTTTCATGGCACAGGGCCTATGTTTGAAGTTTGTATCTGGATCAGCAGGTGGTTAGCTGACCTCCTCCAGCCTCTGCATGAGCTGTCAGTCCTGCAGGTCCCTTGGAGCTACGGCTTGATAAACCTGTCCAGAGAGGCACTGGCCTCTGAGCTGGGCTAATGCCTAATGTGTGGGGTCTCCCACTGATTGCTCCTGTGGCTTAGCGTCTCCCTTGGCTGGAGCTCTGCTGACTCCTGAGTCTAAGGGCCATGCCTTGGTCTTGCTTGGGCCTTGCCCACTCCTTTCTTGGCACCCAGCATTTGTAGGGTTCCTGAGCATCAGTCTGGCTTATGACCTCCTTGTTCCCCTCCCTTTTTGACTGGCAAATTCTTTAGCTGCCATTCTTGGTCTTTGTTTGTCCCCATCAGTCTGTCTGGCTTCCTCCAGCGTGCTGACACCTGGCTTAACTCTAACCACTGGGCAGGACTGACCACCCTTTGTGAAGCTCCCACAATAAGAAAGGATAAGGAACTGCAGTAAGCTGCCTCCTTCTATGACTAAAGAAGTCTTCTGACTATTCCTCTCAAAAGATACGTGAACATGACTTACTGCAGATGGTACGAGACACGGGATTTGGTACCTAATCCTAGTCCATTCCACAGCTTCAAGATCCCTGGGAGTTTTCTTTCAGGACATTCTAAACGTAAAGAGCAAGCACAAACGTGTGACAGGAAATGCACCAATATCTCTATAGGAAAAAATGGGTGTAGATTTATAGGAAAGGGGGTCTAAGAAATGGTGAATTCCATGGGCCCCACCATTCCAACTGCAGCTACACTCAGGCCTGGATATGAACGCAGCCTTCCTCGAACTGGCTGCCATTTCATTTATATTTCATTACAGTGTTTAATTTGGCCCATTTCTCTTGTGCCTGCTGAGCAGAGACTTCTCCACCAACCCCACTCTATTTCCTCATGACCCAATAAAAGCCGCATGCTCAGAACTAGTGTTACTGCTGACAGCTTGCTATAGTCACTGGGGTGCTAATTACCCCCTCCCCTCCCAGTGTTTGATGTCATGAAACTCACAGGACGCATCATTACTTTGGGGATTAGCACATTCAGACAAGCTCCCCTCCCTCTGGGGATGTACCTGGTGAGGGTGGGCCCTGGGCTAGCAGCTTCTGCCTGAAAAGAAAAAAGAGGAACGCCCCACGGCCAGCCCTTCACTTCTTGTTTGGGACAAAAAGGGTCAGGAATAGCTGACGTTGTATTTAGGAGCAAGTTTGGACTCAGCTGAAATGCTTTGATTATAAACCCAGCATTTTTCCCAGCTCGATCTTTGTGTCCTCTTGCTCTCTTTTTGGATTGTTTTTTTTCTGTACCATGGTTTTCTCACTGTTACTTTTTGTCTGGGCCCCGCCATCATACAAACTGTCCTTCTTGCTCTTAATCCCTGGTGCTCCCCCGCAGTGTTTCGTTGTGTTTAGCCACAGCAGAGTAGGAGCTGTTCTGGAATAACCAATTAGGCAAAGGAAGATACCTCCACCTCAAATCCACATGGAATGTTTTCCCATCTGGAAAATCAAAAAGGCTGTGACTGTGCAGATGGAAAGCTGGGGAGAAAATCAGAAGATAGGCCTAAATTCACTTTCCAGGCTGATAACAGCCAAGGAAAATCAGCTAGGGCAGGTGGCTGGGAGAGAAAACAAACCCCAGAAATAAGTAGTGAGGTTTATTCCTGTTGGACTAAGCTGTGGTGACACTGTTTTTTTTCTGTACCATAGGTGCAAGCAGGGGAAGTGTGACCCATTAGAGAGCGTGGCTGTCGCAGGGAGGTCGCACTCTGGCACTGGGCAGGAGGCCCGTGTCCACGGGCGCAGGAAGGTGTGCACGAAGGAAGGAGGAATTTGTCTTGCTCTTTACAGTCCTGGGAAAAGTCATTTATCATGATAGCCCACCTTTGCTTTGAAGGCTTGCACACACCTCGTGATGAGGGACTCAGAGCCCTTACTGTAAAAGTTTTAAGGACTCACTGAGCCAATGGCTCATCCATGGGCTGACCCATGGCGTACCAGTGTTATCCATGAGCGTGATATGTGTGCCTCACCACAGTTTCCTGCACCCTTCCTTCTCCTCCAGGTCAGCCAGTTTTCTAAACAGCGGGCAGTACTTTTTCCAAAAGCCATCTCTGCCTCTATGGCTTCTGTGGGAATACGAATTCCAAAAGACATCCCTTGGCCTCACCTTCAGCCATGTTTCATAGGCAATATACACTCCTGGCACATACAAGAATAAAACCTGCAAGGAATGCTCGGGGGAAAAAGATAACTTTAGCCTGGCCTGATAATACATGGGCAAGTATAGCAGTCCTGACTCCAGAGGTGTTATCTCAGGTCTAGTCGGTAAATTATTCTGAGACAGCTTCTGCTGGAGGTCATCATCAGGTGAGATTGACTGCATGATCTTACTGGACTCAACAGGTTTTCTTTCCTGGCAATTAGACCCATGCTGGAAAACGAAAACTAATGTAAGTGTTCAAGATCTGAATATGCTTTGGTCAGTCAGGCAGGTATGATCTACGTGAACCTTGTATTGACCCTCATCTTACAGATCCATATCTCATCTGCAGATGATTCCCATGCTTCTGTCAATCCGGGACCAGAAAAGTGAGTGAAGTTTGAGCACATAATGGTAGCATGCTGATAAAACACAATTTGCTTTTTTTCCATCTGTCTTGCAGACCACAGGGAATAATTAGAAGATAATCTCTCTTAATTCCACAATACATCAAGCAATAAAACAGATGCCAGGATTGAATGATTACTGGAGCCAAGTTACGCCATCTAATCTCTTTCAAAAGCTGTGATTTTGCTAGAATGTTGCAAAACCAGAGAGATTACTCTTAGTATGCAATGCAGTAGATTGGGACAAAGAAGCCATATCAGCTTTCTTTCTGTACATTTGGAAGGAACTGGAAGCCTGAATTTCAAATGGCAACTTGGGAACAGATCAACTGTGGACATGGTAATCTTCAACATAATTCGCACACTTATGACTAGTACATTTGTAATTAGCACGTTCCTGTAGGACTTTTACTCCAGCATTTTCACAAAGACGACTGTGTTTTTTAGGCCCATTTTACAGATGAGCCAATAGAAGTTCAAGGAGGGGGAAGTATTTGCCTGAAGTTAATAAAAAGCATCTGGCACTGAGTGTGTTCCTTCTTTTCTGAACCACTGCTTTTCTGGCATGTGAGCCACTAACTGACTGTGGGTGTAACTTGTCTGTCTGGTTAATTGTTTGATAATAAAGAACAGATAAAAAAGAGATATTTCTCTGGGTGCTTAGAGTCTCTGGGAGGGTATTAGTGGCAGGACTCAAACTTGGAGAGGGTATAACTAGTTGCAGTGTAAAAAAACCAAAAAAATCCCCTCAGAAGGTAAAAGACTGAGCGAACTGGATTTACACAAGCAGTTCACATTCAAATGCAATGTTATCTCATGCAGTAATGTGGAGGTGGTGAGATTGTCCAGCTCTCCTAATAGGACTTGCATGACATCTTACACACATAGAGTGTATTCCTTAAGCAGCGCTGCATAATAAGGGTCTAATTATTATTATGATTACACTTGGTATTTTTAATAACAGTAGTAATTGGGTGATGTTGATGGCCTCATTTTAGGATTCTGTATTTGGCCTGAAGCTCCAGTCATTAAGTGCTGGCTGAGTAAAGAATAGCATATCTTGAAATGTATTTCATGTCCCAGATATCTGCCAGACTGGAGGGCAAATGCTGACAGTGTCCTTCATGCTGGGAGAGGTATATGTCTTTTTACAAATACTTAAGACCTTAGTGACGCATGGTGATTTCTCATGGCAACATACTCAGGGCACTGGGAAAGCTAATTAAACAGAATACATTTCACTTTGATCAGCTATTTACAACTCTACTGCAGTGATAAGATCAAATGAAGCTCTGCTACTATCATAATGTGATTTAAAATGTAGAAAGGTGTGGGTGAGTATTATAAATAAGATGACCTAATGGTTTAAGTCCTGGACTAAGGCTTGCAAGGCATGGATCTAAGTCACAGAAACCAGTCTGGATATCCAAACAAGAAACGGCGGCTGCAATTTGGCAAAGAATTTTAGCAGATGCATAGGTTGCGCTTAGAAGAGCACACACGCGAGCAGTTGACTTGAGCCAGATGGGATGTAAACTGGTACTTAAGGGTAAGCATATGCTTACACGCTTATTAAATGAGAACAGGTTGTCGAACCAGAGCCTAAGAAAGTAGCTAGGGTGCTTCATGAATCATGAAATAAAAAGGCAACTTCTCTCTATCTATGTCTCTAGCATTTTGCCACTCCCCTCCCATCTCCTGGTAACTTTTGAATTTTTGCCAAATGTAAGAGGTGCAGAAATCTGAGAGAGACTTAAATTCCTATAAGGTAGCTGTAAATCAATGTCTGGGGAAAAAAAAAAAGCCCAGAATGAATTCCCATGCCCCCCAAACTGCCTTTTGAATATATTAGGAGGAAGGAACATGAATATCAAGCACTGTCACCTGCGAATCTCCAAGTGATTAGGAATGCAGCAGCATTAAATACACATTGAGGCACATGCTAAAATTGGGTCAGTATTAATGGAAGGCCAATATCCAACCTACTTGGAAGGACTGATGCTTAGGGGTGCATTTCTGAGCTCCAATCCATAACAACAGAGCTATCATCAAGCCCAGATGTCTCCAGTCTTGAGTAAATTATTAGTACTCAGCTAAAACTCCACCAGAGGCCACTGTTGTTAAATATATGTGGGTATTTTAGGGTGCGTGATGCACAGGTTGTCCACTCAGTGCCTCGCAAATACAAAAGGCATTTCCTTAGGTTTCAGGGCTTTCTTTCCCGACCTTCTCATTTTGAGAGACCAGGTAGATTATTTCTGAAATACGCATATATTTCTCCTTCTTTTTCACAAGACAGCAGATATTAAAGATCATGATTTTTCAGAACGCACAGCATGTACTGGAAAACCACTGTCCCTAGGCACAGAAGCTTACAGAAAACACAGAGATATGTGAATATAATTAAACAAAGAATAACAAGGACAGGAGGTACGTGATTTGTTCATTGCATTCAGCAACTATTATTTGAACAGATTACCTGAAATAGGAAGGTGTCATACACTGCATAATCTTACTAAAACAGAGCTCTCATCCTCCATGTTCATGATTCAGTTATATTGGGTGTAAAAAATAATCTCATAATAATTTGCATTTGTAAACATCCTGAAGAACTCAAGACGATTCATGGTATAGAAATATGATTAAAATAAAAATACCTTCTTGAAAATTCATTAAAGACAACCTTTAAGGAGGATAGTCTTCCAGGGATGACTGTAGGGTTGCAGTTTACCTATTAAAATTCATGTCTTAATATGAATGTAATTCACATAGACCTAGTAAGGCTGGTTAGGTATCAGGGCTGGAGGAAACAAGGTTTCAATGAGATATTTAGCTCTTGACTAAAAAGAATATTTTTGCAAGAAAAGTGGGACTGATGTAGGGCTTGTTCCAAGCACGTCAGTCTGGAAATGGACACAGGGAGAGGAGATTTTCTCCCTAACATGAGATAATGCTGTGGCAAGCAGTCCCCCTCCAGCTGAAACTTGTTCCTCTGGCAATGTTTAGAATCGCAAGAAGGAATATTAGTGATTAGTCCTACTGCTGGTAGCCTAAAAGAAAATAATTTTGGTTTGCCCACCTGTTTCGACTCTGAAGCCTAATAATGACAATATTGACACCAGGATTTATTTAAAGCCACTTCTCCTCTGCTTCCAGCATGTGTAACAGAAGAAAATTGATTGTGCTGTGGGGTGTTAAACAGTACTTTATAAATGACATTGTAGACAGAGAGCTGCATGTTTGCAAGGGAAAGGTATTTAATTTAATACAGAGTCTGATAAAGGCAGTAGCCTGTGTATTTCTATAAGGTAACAAATTGATATTGACTGGTCTAACACATTAAGGATCTCTGAATTCTCCAGAATTCAGTATATTTAAAGCTGCAAATAGATAGCAGCTCCTTTACAACCTCCACAAACTGCCGTGGACAATCTGATGGAATTATCTGCATTACAGAGTTCAATTTCCCATCAGCTGATGATGAAATCACTCTCTCAGACTCCTTTTCTGCTATTTGACTCCGCATATTGCTCTTTGGCTAGCCAGTAGCTTCTCTCCAGTCATCAATAAACATTTTAATTAGCAAAAATAAAACCCTAAATGTGAATCGAATTTTCTCAGCAGCTCGAAATCCTGTCTGAGCAGAAGCTCCCGTCCAGGGATGCGGCTCAGCACTAGAGGGCAATGGAGATACACATGACAGTTTAAATCACCCCCTCTCAACACCGGTTTCTTTTTCTGGGGAAAGGGGAAAAATTGAGCAGTGATGTGTGTTTATTGAGCACTGATGTCTGTTTCAGCCCCGTCTCTGTGTGGAGAACCAGCAAGGCGGTCCCCCAGCAAGGCAGATATCACCCGGAGCCCAGCTTGGGAGACCAAAGGAGGGAAATGAGCTTTCCAAGGAAAAAGTGTGGAACAGGCAGGCATCAGCCAAGAGTGCACCCCTCGCCTACCCCATCCCATCAGCCGTCTCGGGGCTGTAGCCAGCCTGTTCAAGGGGTTCCTCAGTGTGGATAGCCCCAGACACTACTGCAATAATAAACATGGATTAGTAACAATAATAGCAATCGCTACCTGCTCTTCAGGCCCTAAAATTTATGCATTGCTGATGACATTTGCATTATAGTAAATACTTCTGTAATATTCTCTGGGCAACTTTATTTAAATATTTGCTTAGTGCAGCAGATAACTCTTGTAAAATGGAGTGAGCTGTTGGGAGGAAACAAATGTCATTTCCCCCTCCTTCAGCCACCCAGCTGTCTGCACTTCAGCCCATGCTTTAAGTATGGAAAATGCTGTGCAGCATTAAGAAATTCTGCATATCGTTTGATTGGATGGGTTTAGGGCCAGCCCTGTGGCTGTGAATTCACAGCATTGTCACACAATGCACATACACACGTACACAACCCTCAATCTCCATTATGTCTGCCTGTCAGGGGTTTCTCACCAGTGATTGTAGCAAATCGTTCTCTGTTCTGTTCTGACCAGAAAAAAAACAGGGGCTCTTTGCATTCCCTTGTCTTGTGCAAGTGTCCCAGTTGAATCCATCACCGATGAGCTTTTGGGAGGGAACAACACATTTGAATTCTATGTGCCTGAATATTAATGGAAGTTAGTGGTACAATCTAAGAAACAAGCTACAGCACAGATCAGTGATATTCACCCAGTGAGAATTAATCACCACAGCCCAAAATGTGTGATACCTCGTATGGCTACAGCCTCATTCAAGAGCAAGAACGTAAGAAAATCACGCTCAGCTACATTTAAAGAGGTTTCACTCTGCTTCAGCAGCAAGCTAGTCTGGAAGCTGTCTGACTAGCTTGGGAGAATAGTTCCTAAGGGCAGTCTAGAGTCAGTACGTAGCTCCTTTGCTGTTCCTTTCTTACAGGTTTTGTTGCAGATTGGTTACATCTTTCCGTACGTCCTGGGATCTAATGCATGATAGCATCTGTGGCTGAGTTATCCTGTGCACTGGGACAAGACAGGTGACCCAAAGCTCCCAGAAATTACTTCAGGTGATCAGATTCATAGTTCTATAATGGTGCTACAACTTGGTGGATCATGCTAAGCATCAGGCCTGCTCATCATGTAAACTATGTGCATTTGTTGCATTTGTTAATGGAGTTTCATAGTCCTTGGTACAGCTGATTGCATCTCCATGCTTGCAGCTCTGCTTTGGTAACAGGTCCCACCTTTCTCTCTAAGTAAGATTTAACACTTAAATTGCATGACCTACAAACGGGTCAAACTACACCTGATGTATTTCTAAGTTTGAAGAATCTCATGTCAGTTGAGTATTGTGATTATTTTCAGAGTCCTTGTGAAGGAGTTGGTGACTGGCACCCTGAAAATAATTGAATTTTCCATTGCAGGGGACTAGGAGCACCCTTGCAGTCAATCACCATGCCCCATCTGAGCAACGGAAATCTGTAGTAATGAGCAAAAACTGTTAAAACACACTAACTCCTTCACCTGTGATTATCTGATCATATCCTAAAGCACCTAATCTAAAAGCTATTAAGCCCTCATGGCACTGTACATGCTACAGCAAACAAAAGCTCCCATATTCCATTGCAGCCTCTAATTTCTTGTCTTTGCTTATCCATCTGCCTAAACTTCCTTGCTCTTCCCATCAAGCCAAAACCTATGTCTGCTGTAAGCAGTGTCACAGGATGGGGCTGAGGGGCACTGTGCTGGAGCTGTCTTTGCAGGGCAGCTGCGAGCTGATCGACTGCAACGAGCTCCTCTGCCACTTTCCACAGGAGAACGAGTCATTAGTCCCAGTGTTGCAGCCAAATACCAATCTAGGTCATTACAAGCAGCTGAATTTCCCCCAGTGACTTCATTTGGACACGGTATTCATCACTCTTCTCTGAAATAGTTAAGGGAGCAGTGCTGTGCATTGATGACAGAGGTCTTTTCCCACATTTGGCTGCTTGTCAGTGACAGAAAAAACTTCTCCAGGACAGGCAGACAGGCACACTTTGCAGAAATCTTTGGCATCCCTTGATACTCTGCACAGAGGAGGATACTATTTCTATAGAGACAGCAGCTCCTCCTTTTTGACAGTCCTGTCTGCACCATGAGCTCAAGTTACATTAAAAAAGTGTCTCATAAATGGTGTGGACACAAGACACGCATGCACACCAAAGGCCACAGATGCCACTTGGAGGGGCTGTCACATCCAGCCACAGTGCTTGCTAGGGGGCAAGTTTGATTCCACGCCAACTACACCTCCCAAGGCTTGCACTGTCAGTGGCTTTGGCCCTGGGAGATGTTGGGTGAGCCACAAAGCTGTTTTTAATCACAGCATGTATTTTTGGAAATTGAGTGGAATCCTTTGCCCTGCTGAACCTTGTGTCCTATTTCCTACAAACAGTTTCTCCATCAGCAGCAGCAACCTTTTGGCTCTGACTGCTTAAGCAACCTGCAATTTATGAGGCATTCTAGTGCTTCAGACAAAGAAGATGGAAAAGCAAAGGAAGCCGCCATCTCCTTTGAACCATGAGCCCCCAAAGAGAACTCACTCTACTGTGTGTTGTGGGCAAGTTCATAAATAACACAGAGCATTACACACACCTAGCTGGAAAGAGAGACGCGGTTTTTTGGAGAGGTTTTTGTTGCCGCCATGAAACACAGGAGACTATACTATCTTAGCTATAGTGTGGTGCTGTCTGCACAATGTGTAATTATAGGTAATAAACAAAAGAATGAAGGGAGCCACATTTCAGGCCTGTGTTACTCACTCCCTCCCACCTTCTGACCTGCAGTGTCCTGTTTACTCCACACGCTTTTTCACAAGGCCAGGAGTTTCCAGGAGACCGTGCAGAGCCACTGTAAGGAAGCATTCAACCTTGATCGAGACAGGAACCATAATTCTTCTTCATCCTGATCTGAAGCAAATTGGATCCCTCTGTCTGAGCTCATCTGTTATTTGGGCTCCTGGATGCCTGAGAGTCTGAAGTCAAATGGGACTAGATCATCATACTCTGGGGTAGGCAGGCAAAGTTCTGCTCTTCTGAGCTAATGTGTGGAGTCTGTTAAGGAACCTGATTATTCCTACATAACTTATACAGCTGCTCCTATACAACTTTCTCTCCCAAGTGGTAAGGATTCAGGATTGTCATGCTGCAACCCACTTTCGAGACTGCATAAAGCAGACAAATGCTACATGGCAAATATTCCATGGTTGCTTCTTCTGAGATTGCATCCTAGGCAGACGTCAAAAAAGCACAGGACACACATGTTAAATATTCCTTGGAGAATCTGTCAGTGCTGATACCCAAGGCTATGATCAATGGAAAAGAAGCAAGCCTCCTGGCACGTGTATGCATGGCTTGGTAACTACAGCCTGCTGATAGCAAGCTTTTAGTGCTTTCTCCTCAGAGCAGCCAGCACCACTACAACTAAAGGTCACCAGATGTAAAAGGGAGAAATGATGCCCACAGGGAACAGCAGGTACAGCTCCCATCTCTTTAGGAGAGGCAGTTTCTTTAAACAACTTCTGTGGATACTTGTATTCACACAAGTGATTGTCACCTCTAAGCCCCACATGCAGAAGACCTAGCTATATTATAAATATGTTTTTGTATATACATGTGTATGGCCTAACTATATACATATATAGGTACAGCATTAAACCACACACACACACAAAACCCTGGCTCTGGATCATTTGCTTTCCCCATGCATCCTGATGTTTGTTGTTCATCATTTTCACCACACCTCTCCTCCTGTCACTCCTCTTCTACTCTGTCCTCCCCAATTCCCCATCCCCACCACAGTGCTCCTCACCACCATACATCAGCTGTGGTCCACACAGCAGTGGCTCTCAGCCTGAGCTGGAGAATTGGGCACAGCTATCAGAGGGCAGTTTTCTGTGTGAGGGCTCTTCCTACATGTGTGTAACATATTGGATTTTTCCACCATGTGTTTTAAGCAGCACTGAAAAGGTTGAAGAATGTGACCCTGCAGCGGAGGCAGGGCTGAGTCTCCTCCATCATCACTTGTACAAAACTTATTTCACCTGGGCACTGAATGATGTTGTTTCTCCCTCCCTTGAGTGTAACACATACATGAGCAGAAATGAGCAAAAGATTTGTCCCATAGTTTGACCTCTGAGATGTTCCAGGCAGGCTAACAGGCATGCACTATTGTTAGCATCTCACTCAGCCTGGTGGTATTTCACAGTCCGGTATTTTCCCTTTTCATAAATGAAAGCAGTCACTGGGGTGCGAAGAACAAACCAACAGACAGGAAAAAAGCTAGAGTTGCTATATCACATCCCAGCATGCATATTCAACTTCGGAATAGGCTGTGCTCATCTCTGCATGTAGGGTATGTCTAGGAATCTCTCATTTTTCTTTCTTAGCAAAAATCAAACTTTGCCAAGTCTTGCACTGCAGTTTCAGAAGCAGGCACTGTCTGCAAATAAATAGGTGCTAACAGTACATAGTCACTTAGAAAATGGCCCTTTAGTTTCTGTCCCCATAGACCTCAAGTATTAGAAGCAAAGTATGTTCCTCGCTGGTGGCTGAGATATATATAGAATCACAGAATTATAGAATGGTTTGGGTTGGAAGGGTCCTTAACGATCATCTAGATCCAACCCCCCTGCCATGGGCAGGCACATCTTCCACTAGACCCGGTTGCTCAGAGCTCCATCCAACCTGGCCTTGAACACTGCCAGGGAGGGGGCAGCCACAGCTTCTCTGGGCAACCTGGGCCACTGTTTCACCACCCTCATGGGGAAGAATCTCTTCCTAATATGTAATCTAAATTTGCCCTCTTTTAGTTTACAGCCATTTGCCCTTGTCCTATCACTACACACCCCTGTGAAAAGCCCTTCTCCATCCTTCCTGTAGGCCCCCTTCAGGTACTGGAAGGCTGCTAAAAGGTCATCTTGGAGCCCTCTCTTCTCCAGGCTGAACAGCCCCAACTCCCTCAGCCTGTCCTTGTAGGAGAGGTACTCCAGCCCTCGGCTCATCTTCGTGGCCCTCCTCTGGACCTGCTCCAACACATCCATGTGCTTCTTACGTTGGGGGCTCCAGAGCTGGACGCAGTACTCCAGGTGGGGTCTCACAAGAGCGGAGTAAAGGGGCAGAATCACTTCCCTTGCCCTGCTGGCCACGCTTCTCTTGATGCAGCCCAGGATACCATTGGCTTTCAGGGCTGCAAGCACACATTGCCAGCTCATGTTGAGCTTCTAATCCACCAGTACCCCCAAGTCCTTCTCCTCCGAGCTGCTCTTGAGCCACTCTCTGCCCAGCCTGTACTTGTGTTTGGGATTGTGCCAACCCACATGCAGGACCTTGCATTTGGCCTTGTTGAACTTCATGTGGTTCACACAGGCCCACCTCTCCAGCCTGTCAAGGTCCCTTGGAATGGCATCCCTTCCCTCTGGCATGTCAAGCACACCACATAGCTTGGTGTCATCGGCAAACTTGCTGAGGGTGCAGTCAGTCCCACTGTCCATGTTGCCGACAAAGATATTAAAGAGTACCTACCCCAGTACCAACCCCTGAGGCACACCACTCGTCACTGGTCTCCACCTGGACATCGAGCCATTGACTGCGATTCTTTGCGTGTGTCCATCGAGCCAGTTCCTTATCCAACGAGTGGTCCATCTATCAAATCCATGTCCTTCCAATTTAGAGACAAGGACATCATGTGGGACAGTGTC